>Ga0136617_10001858_pt1 | contig 18848 bp, 17 predicted proteins | sample AntDrymUQ3222106_2_FD_129672 | JGI IMG/M metagenome (GOLD analysis project Ga0136617, IMG submission 129672) | Polar desert sand microbial communities from Dry Valleys, Antarctica - metaG UQ322 (21.06) | ecosystem: Environmental > Terrestrial > Soil > Desert | place: Antarctica: Dry Valley... | reverse complement strand
CCGACGAACCGGCGCTTGCCGTGAGCGGCGCCGGATGTCGCGTACTTCACGACGGAGCGCTGCACGAGGTAGGTGTTGGCGGCGCCCAGGGCCAGCCCGACGCAGACCAGGACCCCGGCCAGTGGATAGCCGACCAGCGCCAGCAGGCCGATGGCCACGACGCCAAGCGGAATCGAGATGATCACGCACCGCCGGAGATTCGCGGCTGCCTGCGGCGGGATGCCCGTCTCCGGCAGCACGCCGGTTGGCGCGGCCTCACCCTCCGGGTTCATCACCATCGTCCTCTCAACTGCGTAGGGACTCGCGGATTCGAAGGTACGTGATGGCTCCGCCGCTCACGATGCCGACCGCGATCCCCACCAACGTGTACACCGGAAGAGCGTCCAACCGCTGGTCCAGCAGCAGGCCGACAACAAGTCCGCCGACGATGCACCCCACCAACGTCCCGCCCAGCGTCACAAGATCCCACACGCTTGGCGGTCGTCCAGCCACGCTTGCCCTTCCTAACGCGGCAGCTGAGGCAAACGCGCCCTCGGCAGCCACGTAAGCATGCGCAATTTCTATCACACGGCACACGCCCGTCTGGGCACCGGGTATGGGCGACAAAATCTCCGAAAAAGCTTGTCAGCGCGGGTATGCGGGATGCCGCGACACCAACGTGGTGACCGCCTCGGCCACCTCCGCAGCGGCCGAACCATCGGCGTCCCGGACGGCTCGCCCGATCAGCGCCGCGACCTCCTTCATCTCCCCCTCCGCCATCCCCTGAGTCGTCACTGAGGGGGTGCCGACCCGGATACCGGAGGCAATCATCGGCTTTTCGGGGTCGTAGGGGATGGCGTTCTTGTTCAGCGTGATCCGCGCCGCGTCGCACCGAGTCTCGGCATCGCGCCCGGTCACGCCGAGACCGCGCAAGTCGATCAGCGCCAGATGGGTGTCGGTGCCACCCGAGACAGGGCGCATCCCGTCAGCGACCAGCCCATCGGCGAGCGCTTGCGCATTGACGATCACCTGACGGGCATAGGCCTGATACGACGGCTGCAGCGCCTCCTTGAGTGCGACCGCCTTGGCGGCCACCGCGTGCATCATCGGGCCGCCCTGACTGAACGGGAACACCGCCTTGTCGATCGCCTTGGCCAACTCCTCAGTGCACACGATCATGCCGCCCCGGGGCCCGCGCAAGACCTTGTGCGTGGTGAACGTGACGATGTCGGCGTAAGGCACCGGCGACGGGATGGCCTTGCCGGCCACCAGGCCGATGAAGTGGGCCGCGTCGACCATCAGCCGGGCGCCCACCTCGTCGGCGATCGCCCGGAAGGCGGCGAAGTCGATCAGCCGGGGATAGGCAGTCGCCCCGCAGATGATCATCTTGGGGCGGTGCTCCCGGGCGAGGTCACGTACCTCGTCGTAGTCGATCAACTCGGTGCCCTTGGTGACGGAGTAGCCGATGGTGTTGAACCACTTGCCGGAGAAGTTGACCTTGCTGCCGTGGGTGAGGTGACCGCCGTGCGGCAGCGACATCGCCAGCACGGTGTCGCCGGGTTCGAGCACGGCGGCGTACGCAGCGAGATTGGCCGACGCGCCGGAGTGCGGCTGGAGGTTGGCGTGCTCGGCGCCAAAAAGCTCCTTGGCGCGGGCGATTCCGATCTCCTCGGCCTTGTCGACCTCCTGGCAGCCGCCGTAGTAGCGCCGGCCCGGATAGCCTTCGGCGTACTTGTTGGACAGCGTGGAGCCCAGCGCCGCCAGCACAGCCGGTGAGGTGAAGTTCTCGCTGGCAATCAGCTGCAGGCCGCCGCGCAGCCGGTCGAGTTCGCTCAGCACCACGTCGGCGATCTCGGGATCGTCGTGCTGGAGGGCGTCGAAGTCCGGGCCCCAGAAGGCAGTACTCATGCCGGTGACTCCTCGTATGCGGCGGCGGGAAGGTTAGTCTAGCGATGACGGGACAGGGCTTGGCTCGGTCGCCACGAAGTGGGGAGAGTGCGTGTCGGGACTGGGGCAGGCACACCGATCGCGGTCGAGCTACGGCCCGTGGATCGCCACGGCACTGCTCATCGGTGCCGTGCTCGGCACCGTGACTGGCATCACCACTGGCATCGTGAGTTCGGACTCCGCCAGCGGCCGAGGACAGGTGACACCTTCAGCGTCCCCGTCAACGACCGGATCGGCCGCTGCCAAACCAAGTCCGAGCAGGTCAACGGCAGCGCCGAGCCCCACGAGCTCCCCCTCGCCGACTTCGTCGCCGTCAGGGCCCGCCAGCCCCCCGGCGTCAAGCTCCCCGACACGGCCACCGCCGTCGGTATCCCCCACTCCGGCCACCAACGTGTCGCCCTCGAGCAACGCTCCCCGCAGCTGAACCAACTGCCTCAGCCGGGCACGGAGATTGTCGGCATACCTACCTTCAGTGATCGTTCCCGTCGTACGACGGCCACCGCCCTGCCGCCGATCATAGCGTTTGCCTTGCGTACGCGGGTGTTATGCCCGTTCTGTCCAGGGCAAACGCCATGATCGTCATTGCTGGACGCGCTTGCGCGACGCCGGGTCAGTCGGGACCGGAGATCTCCGGCACGACCTCGCGGAGCGACTCGATCGAGATAGCCCCCGCGCGGAGTACCCGCGGCACGGCGCTCGTCACGTCGACGATCGTCGAGGCCACCGGCTCCCCGCAGCTGCCGGATTCGAGGTAGACGTCGATCGTGTCGCCGAGCTGGGCTTGGGCCTCCGCGGCTGAGGTGGCCGGCGGCTTGCCACTGACGTTGGCGCTCGACACCGCGAGCGGTCCGGTCTCGGCCAGGACCTCCAGCACCACCGGATGCAAGGGCATGCGCACCATGACCGTGCCGCGGCTGTCGCCGAGATCCCACGACAACGACGGCGCCTGCTGCACCACGAGGCTCAGCCCACCCGGCCAGAACGCCTCTACCAAGTCGCGAACGTGCGCCGGCACCGACAGGACCAGCCCGTCGAGGCCGCGCCACGAGCCGACGAGCACGCCTACGGGCATGTCCCGACCGCGTTCTTTGGCCGACAGCAGCGCATCGACGGCCAGCGGTGAGAAGGCGTCGGCGGCCAGCCCGTAGACGGTGTCCGTGGGCAGCACAACCAGATCGCCGCGGCGGATGGCGTCCACGGCAGCGGCGCGACCTGTCGCGCGCTCGCCGGGCACCCGACAGTCGTACACGCGGCTCACGCGGACCTCCGGGCTGTGGTGAAGCGGTCCCGGCCGGCCAGGTCGGGGTGGTCGGCGACATCCTCCCAGCCGCCCGCGGCACGTAACAGGGCCGGCACCGACCGGCCCTGCAGATCGGCGTGCTCGATCGCCACCACGCCGTGGAGCCGAAGCAGCACCTGGGCCCGCGCCGCCATCCCGCGTACGGCATCGAGCCCATCGGGGCCACCCCACAGCGAGGCGGCGGGGTCATGGTCGGCCGCCTCCGGCTCGACGTCGGCGCCGAGCGGGATGTAGGGCGGGTTGGTGAGCACGACGTCAACGCTGCCGTCGAGCTCGGTCAGGACACCGGGATCGGTGGCGTCTCCGGCAACCACTCTCACCTGCGTGCCAGCGGCATTGCGGCGCAGCCAGGCCAGGGCCAGTTCCTCCCGCTCCACCGCATAGACAGTCGCGGCCGGCCGCTCGTGGGCCACCGACAGTGCGATCGCCCCTGAGCCGGCACCGAGGTCAACAACGACCGGCGACGGATGGCCGGCGAGCTGCTGGAGGCCCCAGGAGACGAGGACCTCGGTCTCGGGCCGGGGGATGAACACGCCTGGTCCGACCGCCAGGTCGAGGTAGCGAAACCCGGCTACTCCGGTCAGGTGCTGAAGCGGCACCCGTCGAGCGCGCTCGCTGACGAGATCTTCGAAGTGCTGGGCCGATGCCGGCTCCCATGACGCGACGAGGAGGTCGGAGCGCGAGCGGCCCAGTACGTGAGCAGCGAGTGCTTCGGCGTCATGACGAGGGCTGGCTACGCCCGCAGTCGACAGTCGCTGCGCGGCGCTGGCAACGGCATCCCGGACGGCGGTCATGCCTCTGGCGGTGGTCCGGCCAGGGCGGCAGCGGTGTCGGCCGCCACCAGGGCGTCGATCACCGCATCGAGGTCGCCGTCGAGCACTTTGTCGAGGTTGTAGGCCTTGTAGTCGACTCGATGGTCGGCGATGCGGTTCTCCGCGAAGTTGTACGTGCGCACCCGCTCGCTGCGATCGACCGTACGAACCTGACTGCGTCGCGCGTCGGAAGCCGCGCTGTCTGCCTCTTCCTGGGCGAGGGCGAGCAGCCGGGCCCGCAGGACCCGCAGGCCGGCCTCCTTGTTCTGCAGCTGGCTCTTCTCGTTCTGCATCGCCACCACGGTGCCGGTGGGCACATGGGTGATACGGACCGCGGAATCGGTGGTGTTGACGGACTGCCCGCCGGGGCCCGACGACCGGTAGACATCGATACGCAGGTCGGCCGGGTCGAGATTGACTTCGACCTCCTCGGCTTCGGGCAGGACGAGGACGCCGGCCGCCGAGGTGTGGATGCGCCCCTGTGACTCGGTCACCGGGACGCGCTGGACCCGGTGGACGCCGCCTTCGTACTTCAGCCGCTGCCAGACCCCGCCAGGTGCGTTGGCCCGACCCTTGATCGCAACAGAGACGTCCTTGTAGCCGCCGAGATCGCTCTCCACAGCGTCGAGGATCTCGGTCTTCCAGCCCTGCCGCTCGGCGTAATGCAGGTACATCCTGAGCAGGTCACCGGCGAACAGCGCCGACTCGTCGCCGCCCTCCCCCGCCTTGACCTCGAGGATGACGTCCTTGCCGTCGTTGGGGTCACGTGGCACCAACAGCCCGCGCAACCGATCCTGCAGCAGCGTGACCCGCTCGGCCAGGGTCTCTGCCTCGGCGGCAAAGGACGCGTCGTCGCGACCCAGCTCGCTGGCAGCCTCCAGATCGGCCCGCACGGTGTCGAGCTCACGCGCCGTCTCGACGACCGGGCCCAGCTGGGCGTAGCGCTTGCCCAGCTCACGGGCGCGTGCCTGGTCGGTGTGCACCGCCGGGTCGGCGAGCTTGTGCTCGAGCTCGGCGTGCTCGGCAAGAAGCACGGAGAGTGCATCTGGCGGGCTGTCGGTCATTGTCTCGTTCCGATCGGGCGGGCAGGCGGTGTGCGGATACGACAAGTTGCTGACACGACAAAGGCGCCCGACCCCCAGGGGCCGGGCGCCGTGAGCACAGCTACTTGGCGCGCTTGCCGAAGCGCTTCTCGAACCGCGCGACCCGGCCGCCGGTGTCGAGGATCTTCTGCTTGCCGGTATAGAAGGGGTGACACTGCGAGCAGACGTCGGCGTGAATGACGCCGCTCTTGGCGGTGCTGCGGGTGGTGAAACTGCTGCCACAGCTACAGGTGACTGTCGTCTCGACGTAGTCGGGGTGGATGCCGGACTTCACGGTGAGGATTCCTCTCTTTATGGCCGCCGGGTCGCCAAGAAGTAAGTGTCAATGGCGTGAACCGGAGCCGGATGTCGCCCACCAGTGTGCCAGGTGAGACGCCTGTAGGCCGAAACGCCCGACACCCAGGCCGGCATTCCCTCAGGCCAGCCCGCACCCGATCACGTCAGATCACATCGCTGGCGGCTCACCGACAACGACAAACACCGCTCCGTCTGGGTCGGTCATCGGCGCCATCTTGCCGAACGGAGTGTCGAACGGCTCGCCCAGCAGGGTGCCACCGCCGGCAGTCGCGCTGGCCGCGGCGGCATCAGCGTCGGGCACGATGAAGTAGGCCAGCCAGTGCGGTGGGGTGCCCTCGGGGGCACCCATCATGCCGCCAATGCCGGCGACGGACTCGCCGTTGCGGGCACCGTCGAAGCCGACTGTCGTGTAGTCCGGAGGTGCGCCTTCCATCGGCTCGTAACGGTAGCCGAACACCGAGGCGTAGAACGTGCGCGCGGCGTCGGGGTCGGAGGTCCGCAGGTCGTTCCAGACCATCGATCCAGGCTCCATATAGACCTCCGCACCATGCATCCCCGCGGACTGCCACACACCGAAAGCGGCGCCCTGCGGATCCAGCGCCACGGCCATCCGCCCATTGCCGGGAATGTCCATCGGCTCGGCGAGCAATGTCCCACCGGCCTCAGCGATCAGCTTTGCCGTGCGGTCAGTGTCGTCGCTTGCCAGATAGACAGTCCATGCCGCGGGTTGGCCCTCCTGCGGCGGGACCGATAGCCGCTACAGCGCGCCCGTCGACCTGACACATCGTGTAGTGGCCGAAGTCCGCCCCGGTGTCGACGAAGGACCAGCCGAAGATCGCGCCATAGAACTTCTTGGCGGCCTCAATGTCGGACCCGGTGACATCGGCCCAGCATGGCGTGCCAGCGGGCCAGGACTGCGTGCGGGGGGGGCATGTGTACCTCCGATTGACGTCCGAGGCCCACAGCTAAGCACCGACCCCTGACACCCGTCTGTCAAAGCCACCGCCCAGGCCCCGCAGCGGCGAGATTTCGGCTCCGTGAGCGTGCAACCTGACCACCCACCCAGCCGCATAGGGGGTTCCCTAACCGCTCTGTGCTGAGAATGGCCGCCCACCGAGAGGGATGGGCGGCCATTCTCACCGTTAGGACGCCGCCGGCGGATCAGGACTCCGGGCTGACCGTCGTCTTCTGGATCTGCATGAGGAACTCGGCGTTGGTCGGCGTCTTGCGCATCCGGTCGAGCAACAGCTCAAGAGCCTGCTGCGGGTCGAGCGCGTGGAGCACCCGGCGCAACTTGATCACGATCGAAAGCTCCTCGGGGGAGAGCAGCAACTCCTCCTTGCGGGTGCCCGACGGGTCGACGTCGATTGCCGGGAAGACCCGCTTGTCGGCGATCTTGCGGTCGAGCTTCAGCTCGGCGTTGCCGGTGCCCTTGAACTCCTCGAAGATCACGGTGTCCATGGTCGATCCGGTCTCGACGAGCGCGGTCGCCATGATGGTCAACGATCCGCCGTTCTCGATGTTGCGCGCCGCACCGAGGAACCGCTTCGGCGGATAGAGCGCCGTGGAGTCCACACCGCCGGAGAGGATCCGGCCGCTGGCCGGTGCCGCCAGGTTGTAGGCCCGGCCGAGGCGGGTGATGGAGTCGAGGAGTACGACGACGTCGTGGCCGAGCTCGACCAGCCGCTTGGCCCGCTCGATCGAGAGCTCGGCAACCGTGGTGTGGTCGGTCGGCGGCCGGTCGAAGGTCGAGGCGATGACCTCGCCCTTCACCGACCGCTGCATGTCGGTGACCTCTTCGGGCCGCTCGTCGACCAGCACGACCATGAGGTGGCACTCGGGATTGTTGGTGGTGATCGCGTTGGCAATCGCCTGCAGCACCATTGTCTTGCCGGCCTTGGGCGGGCTGACGATCAGTGCTCGCTGGCCCTTGCCGATGGGCATGACCAAGTCGATGACCCGCGTGGTCATCTGGTTGGGCTCGGTCTCGAGGCGCAGCCGCTCCTGCGGATACAGCGGCGTCAGCTTGTGGAACTCCGGCCGCTTCTTGGCCTCCTCGGGATCCATCCCGTTGACCGTGTCGAGGCGGACCAGCGCGTTGAACTTGTCGCGGCGCTCACCTTCCTTGGGCTGCCGCACGGCGCCAGTGACGGCATCGCCGCGCCGCATCGCGTACTTGCGTACTTGCGACATCGAGACGTAGACGTCGTTGGACCCGGGCAGATAGCCAGAGGTACGGATGAAGCTGTAGTTGTCGAGTACATCGACGATGCCAGCGACCGGGATGAGGACGTCGTCCTCACTGACCACCGGATCGGGCTCGCCGCCGAAGCGGTCGCGGCCACTGCGGTTGCGGTTGCGCTCCCTGAAGCGACCACGGCGCCGGCTGCGGCCGCCGCCATCAGCATCGTCCTCGTCGCGATCAGGACCACGATCCGCGTTGCGATCAGCGCGGTCCCGCTCGGCCTGCCGGTTCTGCCCGCCCTGCCGGTCCTGGCCGCCCTGTCGGTCCTGACCGCCCTGCCGGTCCTGACCACCCTGCCGGTCCTGACCGCCCTGCCGGTCCTGACCACCTTGGCCGGACTGGCGATCCTGACCGCCCTGGCGGTCGCGCTGGCGGTTATCGCGCTGGCGGTTATCGCGGGGCGGGCGCCCGCCGGCCTGCGCTTCACCCTCGGTGGCAGCCTGCCCCTCCTCGCGGACAGAAGTGGTCACGGCGGGAGCTTCGGTGGTTGGCTCGGCGACGACGGCTGTATCTGCTTCATCGACGCGCTCAGCGCTCGGCGCGCCCGCCGGTCGGCTGGCTCCCCGTCGCTGTCGTGAGCGGGGCTGTGCCGGTGGCCGGTCAGGCTGGCCCGTGGGCTCGGTCGATCCGATCTGCTGGCCGTTCGTCGACTGGCTGGCCGACGGCTCGACGGTCGCCGGCTCAAGCGTGCCCGGCTCAGGGGTAGCCGGCTCAAGCGTGACCGGGTCAAGCGTGGCCGGCCCACTGGTCGCCGGCTCGGCGGCCGCACCGTTGCTGGCCACCGACGTACCGGACTGGCGCTGCTGGATAGCCGCGATGAGCTCGCTCTTGCGCATCCGCCCGGTCCCGGTGATGCCGAGGTCGGCCGCAAGGGCCTGCAACTGCGGCAAGACCATGCCGGACAGGCCGCCCGTTCGACGACGCGGCTTGGTCTCGGCGGACGTCTCGGCGGACGTCTCGGCGGGCGTTCCCGCAGATGGAGACTCGGCTGGAGGATCAGTGACGTCCGCCGCGGCGGCGCTCGCGCGCTCGTCCGGGAGGAGGTCTGTGGTGTCGTTCAATGGGGTCCTTCCCCTAGAAGGCCGGGGCAATTTGGCTCCGCGGCCGATGTGGTGCAACCGGTCCGAAATGGCCGGGTTGGTGACCCCCGCACCATTGCGAGGGCAGCTATTTTGAAGAGTCAACCGCCGAGACGACCCGAACCCCGCGACGCCCACAACAGAAGAATGGGGCCGGGGCAGGAAATTCGGTAAACGATCGGCACGCCCTGGGCGGCTGTAGACCTGACAGTAGAGCAGGCCCGTCGGATTCAGCAACACCGAGCGTGTCGCGCGTGTTCCCTTGGGCGGTGGCCAGGGAGATACGAGTGAGCCTCATCACACATGCAGCGGTCGCAGGGAAGCGCCTTCGCGATCGACCTCGACGGGTTGCACCTGCCAAATCTTGCCCGCATAACTCGACAAGTCCTCCGTGGCGGCGGCCAGCACGAGAGCACTGGGGCCGGCTCCGGAAAGCACCGCGGGAATGCCATCGGCTCGCAGCTTGCGTACCAAGCTGGCGGTGCGTGGCATCGTCGCCCCCCGGGCCTCTTGGTGCAGCCAGTCCTCTGTAGCTGCCATGAGCAGGTCAGGGCGTTGCGTCAGCGCTGGTACGAGCAGCGCGGCGCGTCCGGCGTTGGCCGCGGCATCGGCATGCGGCACGGTCGCAGGCAGCACCTTGCGCGCCCGCGCCGTCGAGGAGCGGCTGGTGGGTACGAAAAGCACTGGTCGCAACGAAGAGGACGGATCGAGGCGGATCGCCCGAGCACCGGCCTGTTCGGTCCATGCGATCGTCAGACCGCCGAGCAGGCAGGCTGCGACGTTGTCCGGATGTCCCTCGATGCGCGCCGCCAGCGCGAGAACCGCCTCATCGTCGAGCAACTCCTCACCACCGAGCACCAACGCCCGGGCCGCGATGATGCCTGCGACGATGGCCGCCGCCGACGAGCCGAGCCCTCGTGACTGCGGAATGCGGTTGGCGCAGACCACCTCGAGCCCACGAGGGTGCCCGCCGAGTTCGGCGAACGTCGTACGCAGCGACTTCACCACGAGATGCCGCGCGTTGCGGGGCACCACGTCGGCGCCCTCCCCCGCCACGTCGACTGCCAATCCGGAGTCTGCGACTCGCACCACAACCTCGTCGTGCATAGCCAGCGCCAGCCCGAACGCGTCGAAGCCCGGCCCGAGGTTGGCGCTGGTCGCCGGCACCCGGACCCGGACCGGCGCAGCACGAAAGGACAGCCTGACCATCAGGGGTGCCCCACTAGGTGAGCCCGAGTGCGGTGGCCGCCGCTGTGGCCTCAGGCGGCACAGTGACCGGGACCGGGGCCGCCGAGATCGCCCACTCGGGGTCTTTGAGGCCATGCCCGGTCACCGTGCACACGACGACTTGTCCCGGCGGGAGACCGCCCCGCTCGGCAGCCTGCAGCAGTCCGGCGATGCCGGCCGCGGAGGCCGGCTCCACAAAGACTCCCTCCTGCTGGGCCAGCAAGCGGTAAGCGGTGAGAATCTGCCGGTCTGTCACCGACTCGATCATCCCCCCGGACTCATCGCGCGCGGCAATCGCCTGTTTCCACGACGCGGGATTGCCGATCCGGATCGCTGTCGCGACCGTGATCGGCGTCGGGAACACGTGCCCGGTGACGATGGGCGCCGCACCCGCCGCCTGGTAGCCCCACATCAGCGGGCGCGAGCTCGCCACACCCATGTCGTAGTACTCGACATAGCCGCGCCAGTAGGCGGTGATATTGCCGGCGTTGCCGACCGGCAGGCAGTGCACATCGGGCGCCCGGCCGAGCGCGTCGACCACTTCGAAGGCCGCTGTCTTCTGCCCCTCGATGCGGTATTCGTTGACCGAGTTGACCAGCGAGACGGGGTAGGAGTCGGCCAGCTCGCGGGCCACGTGGAGGCACTCGTCGAATCCGCCGTCGATCTGCAGGATCTGCGCTCCATGGACGAGCGCCTGCGCCATCTTGCCCAGTGCGATGCGACCTTGGGGGACGAGGACGGCGCAGGTCATGCCGGCCCGGATCGCGTACGCCGCGGCACTCGCGCTGGTGTTGCCGGTCGAGGCACAGATGACCGCGATCGAGCCCTCTTCCTTTGCCTTGGTGATGGCGAGAGTCATCCCCCGGTCCTTGAACGAGCCGGTCGGGTTGGCGCCCTCGACCTTGAGGTGCACTTCGCAGCTGGTACGCCGGGACAGCTCGGGCGCTGGGATCAGCGGCGTTCCGCCCTCGTGCAGCGTCACGACCTCGGTGTCCGGACCGACCGGGAGCCGGTCGCGATACTCCTCGATGACACCCCGCCACATCTTCATCGCGCATCCATCCCCTCGACCCGCATCACGCTGGCGACCCCGCGTACGGCGGCCAGCCCCCGCAGGTCCTCCACCGTCGCCGACAGGGCGGCGTCGGAGGCGACGTGGGTGACCAGCACCAGCGACGCGGCGGCGCCGCGCCCTTCCTGCCGTACCGTCTCGATCGACACGTCATGGGCGGCGAACGCCTGCGCGACAGCGGCGAGGACGCCGGGCTGGTCGGCGACCTCGAGGCTGACGTGGTAGCGGGTCTGCGCCTCGCCCATCCCCACGATCGGCAGGTCGGCGTACGACGACTCGCCGACTCCCCGGGCCCCGCTCCGGCGGTTGCGGCAGACCGCGACCAGATCGCCCAGAACGGCACTTGCGGTCGGCGTGCCGCCGGCGCCTTGCCCGTAGAACATGAGCGGGCCGGAGGCCTCGCCCTCGATGAACACCGCGTTGAAGACCCCGCCGACCGCGGCGAGGGGATGAGTGCGCGGGATCATCGCGGGGTGCACGCGCACCCCGATGCCCTGCTCGGTCTTTTCACAGATCGCCAGCAACTTGACGACGCACCCGACGGCGCGCGCGCTGGCCACGTCTGTCGCCGTCACCTCGGTGATGCCCTCGCGGTGCACGTCGGCGACGGTGACCGGCGTATGGAAGGCCAGGCCGGCGAGGATGGCGGCCTTGGCAGCGGCGTCGAAGCCCTCGACGTCAGCGGTGGGGTCTGCCTCGGCATAGCCCAAGGCCGTGGCTTCGTCGAGCGCCTCGGCGAAGCCGGCGCCAGTCTCGTCCATCTTGGACAGTACGTAGTTCGTGGTGCCGTTGACGATGCCCAGGACCCGGAACACACGGTCGCCGGCCATCGACTCCAGCAACGGGCGAAGCAGCGGGATCGCGCCGGCCACTGACGCTTCAAAGTAGAGATCGGCGTTGTGCTCACGCGCGGCGGCATGCAGCGCCGCGCCGTCGGCGGCAAGCAGAGACTTGTTGGCGGTGACCACCGACTTGCCGGTCTTGAATGCCGCCATCAGCAACGAGCGAGCCGGCTCGATCCCGCCGATCACCTCGACCACCACGTCGATGTCGTCGCGGATGACCAGGCCGGCGGCATCGGTGGTGAGCAGACCAGGGGGCAGCGGCAGGTCGCGCCGCCGCTCCGGGCGGCGGACGGCAACACCCGCGAGCTCTAGCGGTGCCCCGACCCGGTTGGCCAGGTCATCGGCATGCTCGTACAGCAGCCGGACGACCTGTGACCCGACGACGCCACATCCGAGAAGGGCGATCCGCAGGGGGGGAGGGCTCACCCGAGATCCAGGCGGAGCAGGTCGTCGATGGTCTCCCGCCGGACCACTTCGCGGGAGCGCCCGTTGCGGACGACAACAACGGGCGGGCGGGGGACCACGTTGTAGTTGCTGGCCATCGACCGGCAGTACGCACCGGTGGCCGCCACCGCGATCAGATCACCCGGAACCATGTCGGCAGGCAGCCAGGCATCTCGTACGACCACATCGCCTGACTCGCAGTGCAGGCCGACGATCCGGGTCAACATCGGCGGCGCCGTGCTGGCCCGGGAGGCCAGCGCACAGGTGTACTCGGCGTCGTACAACGCGGTGCGGATGTTATCGCTCATCCCGCCGTCGACACTGACGTAAGTCCGGATACCGTCGACGTCCTTGACGGTGCCGACCTCGTACAAGGTGACAGTGCCCGGGCCAGCGATGGCCCGGCCGGGCTCGACCGACATCCGAGGGACGCGCAGCCCGACACTGGTGCACTCGCGCTCGACGATGGCGCGCAAGGAGTCGGCGACCTGCTTCGGATCGAGCGGATCGTCGTGTGGCGTATAGGCGATCCCGAGCCCGCCACCCAGACCGACCTCCGCCAACTCGATCCCGTGCTCATCACGGATGGCCGCGAGCAACTCGACAACACGGTGCGCCGAGACCTCGAAGCCGGCGGTGTCGAATATCTGTGACCCGATGTGGCTGTGCAGGCCGAGCAGATCCAGCAGCGGGAGCATCAGCACCCGCCGGACCGCCTCGAGCACCGCACCGGAGGCCATCGAGAAGCCGAACTTCTGGTCCTCGTGCGCCGTGGCGATGTACTCGTGAGTGTGCGCCTCGACGCCGACCGTGGCCCGGATCAGCACCTTGGGGCGCAGGCCCGTGCGGATGGCGATGTCGGCCAGCCTGATGATCTCCTCGAAGGAGTCGATGACCACCCGGCCGACTCCCGCGTCGACCGCCGCGGCGAGCTCCGCCTGCCTCTTGTTGTTGCCGTGGAAGGCGATCCGCCCGGCCGGGAAACCGGCCCGCAGCGCGAGCGCAAGCTCGCCGCCGGTGCACACGTCGAGCCCCAATCCCTCGTCGCGCACCCAACGGGCGACCTCGGCGCACAAGAACGCCTTGCCGGCGTAGAAGACATCGGCAGACTCACCGAACGCGGCCTGATAGTCGTGGCAGCGCGAGCGGAAGTCGTCTTCGTCGAGGATGAACGCTGGCGTCCCGTGCATGGCGGCGAGATCGCGCACATCGACGCCACCGAGGGTCAGCACCCCGCCGGCCCGAGCGGCCGACCGCGGCCAGAGCTGCGGGGCCAGCGCGTTGAGGTCCGCCTCAGCGGGCCAAGCCGGCGCGGAACGGACTTGGTCGGCATGCCGAGGCCCGGCCGGGTGCGCTCTCACATCCGCTCCGGGGCGCGCACCCCGAGCAGGCCGAGCCCGTTGGCCAGCACCACCCGGGTAGCCTCGACCAGCTCGAGTCGGGCAAAGGTGAGCGGATCAGCCGGCTGGTCGCCATGCGGCAGCACCCGGCAGTTGTCGTAGAACCGGTGATAGATCGCGGCCAGCTCCTCCAGGTAGCGCGCCACCCGGTGCGGCGCCCGGAACTCCGCCGCACTGCTCACCACTCGGGGATACTCGCCCAGCGCCCGGAGCAGGTCGCCCTCTGCGTCGGTGGCGAGCAGGCCGAGATCTGCTGCTGGATCCCGGGTGAGACCCAGCTCGACGGCGTTACGCAGCAGCGACGCGATCCGGGCGTGGGCGTACTGCACGTAGAAGACCGGGTTGTCGTTCGTCGCGCGCGCCCACAGGTCGAGATCGATGTCGATCTGCGAATCCATCGACGAGCGGGTCAGCGCATACCGGCCGGCATCGACGCCAACCGCGTCGACCAGGTCGTCGAGCGTGATCACGTCTCCCGCCCGCTTGCTCATCCGTACCGGCTGGCCGTTGCGGAGCAGGTTGACCTGCTGACCGATGATGATCTCCAGGGTCTCGTTTGGATCATCGCCGTACGCCGCGGCCATCGCTCGATAGCGGCCGATGTACCCGTGATGGTCTGAACCCAGGATGATCAGGACCTTGCCGAAGCCGCGGTCACGCTTGTTCAGGTAGTACGCGGCGTCCACAGCGATGTAGGTGAACTCGCCGTTGGACTTGACGATGGGGCGGTCCTTGTCGTCGCCGTAGTCAGTGGTGCGCAGCCACACGGCACCATCGGACTCAAAGACATGCCCGTTGTCGCGCAGCCGCTTCAGTGCCGCGCCAAGCTCGCCGTCGTCATGCAGATCCTGCTCGCTGAAGTAGACGTCGAAGACCACTCCGAAGTCGGCCAGCGTCCGCTTGATCTCGGCCCACATCAAGGCGACGCCCTCGACGCGGAACACCTCGACTGCCTCGTCCGCTGGCCGCTCGGTGACGTCGGGACGGATCGCGACGACCTGAGCGGCGATGTCAGCAATGTACGTGCCGCCGTAGCCGTTCGGTGGCGTGGGCGTGCCAACCGCCGCGGCGTACAGCGAGGCGGCGAATCGCATGATCTGGCTCCCGGCATCGTTGAAGTAGTACTCCCGGGTGACCTCGGCACCGCTTGCCTGGAACAAGCGGGCTAGCGCATCGCCGACCGCCGCCCAGCGCGCGCCCCCCACATGCACCGGCCCGGTCGGGTTGGCGGAGACGAACTCCAGGTTGATGCGCTGGCCGGCCAGCACTTGCGTACGGCCGTAGTCGTTGCCTGCCGTCACCACAGAGCGAGCGATGAGGCCCAGTGCCTGGTCGGCGAGGGTGAGGTTGAGGAACCCCGGGCCGGCGACATCGACCTGCGTGATGCCCTCGTGCTGCCTGAGCCGGGCCGCGATGACCTCGGCGACCTCGCGAGGTGGCCGCCCGGCTTCCTTGGCCAGCACAAGTGCGACATTGGTGGCGTAGTCACCGTGCGCCCGAATCTTGGGCCGCTCGACGCTCACCCGCACGGGAACATTCACCGCAAGCTCACCGGAATCGACGCAGCCGCGTACCGCGCCAAGGATGACCTCGGCGAGGTCGTCTGGAGTCACGCGCAAAGGCTATCGCGGCGGAGCATCGCGGCCGTTCCAGTTAGGGTGGAGGCAGGCGCGGGGCCGTTACGGTCGCCGACGCCGAGTAACCGTACGCATCACTCGTTACCGTCGAGAAGGCATCCATGGCGTCCACGAAGGGCAGCTCACGTCCGAGCGGCAAGTCGGGCGACCGGCCAGCAGCCAAGCCGGGCAACCGGCCGGCAGCTAAGGCGGGCAGCAAGCCAGCGAGCAAGGCAGGCACCAAGCCGGCCAGCAAGGGCGGCGGCAAGAAGGGTGGCCCGCCGCGAGGTCGCGCGCCGGTCGCCCCGATCAAGCCGGGCCTTCCCTGGGGGTTGATCGCGATCGGCGTCGCCATCGCGCTGTTCGCCGTCGCCGTGATCGGCTATGCCGTTTATACGGTCAACGAAGACGGCAATCCGCCGGAACAGCGCATCAACGGCATACAAGACTTCCGCAAGGGCAAGAAGCTGACCCAAAAGCACGTGACCGCGACGGTCAAGTACCCACAGACACCTCCCGTCGGCGGCAACCACAACGGGCTGTGGCAGAACTGCACGGGCAACGTCTATCTGGCCCAGATCGCCAACGAACATGCGGTGCACTCGATGGAGCACGGTGCCGTGTGGATCACCTACCGGCCGGACCTGGACAAGGATCAGATCTCCAAGCTGTCCGGCAAGGTGACCAACGTCCCGTTCATGCTCATGAGCCCCTACCCGGGCCAGAAGTCGCCGATCTCACTGCAGGCCTGGGGCTACCAGATGAGCGTCACGTCGGCTTCCGACGACCGGATCGACGAGTTCATCAAGGGATTCCGGGAGAAGGCGTCGGTCGAGCCAGGATCAGTCTGCTCCGGAGGCACCCTCAAGACTGGTACGGACCTGAAGAAGGTGCCGGGCTAGGGCTGGGCTGGGCCTGGGCTAGGCCGCTCGCTCAGTCGATTGTCGCGGCTAGCCGGCGGACCACGCCCACGAGGTCGTCGGGCTCAAAGGGCTTCGTGACATAGGCGTCAGCACCGATGTCCTCTCCCCGCCGCAGGTCGGCAGCCTGGGCACGGGCCGACACCAGCACCAACCGCATCGAGCTGGTCCGGGGGTCAGCGCGCAGCCGCCGAGCCACCTCCAGCCCGTCGAGCCGAGGCATCATCACGTCAAGGACAACCACGTCGGGCAGCACTTCAACCGCCTGCCTGAGAGCCTCCTCGCCATCAGCGGCCAGATGTACCTCAAAGCCCTCGAGCTCAAGATTGATGCCGATGAGTTGGCGGATGACCAGGTCGTCATCGACGACCAGCACGCGCGGGAGACGATCAGTCACGCACCGAGCATGGCAGGCTGTGCCAAGCTTTGGTTACCGCCGTTGGCTGCTAGTCTCGAATCCGCCCCGGCCCCCGTAGCTCAGGGGATAGAGCACCGCCCTCCGGAGGCGGTGGCGCAGGTTCGAATCCTGCCGGGGGCACCACGCCTGACCAGCGGAAACTCTTTCGATCCTCACCCTGGCGGCTCGTCGTGGGACGAAACGTGGGACGAACTCCCGTATGTTCTTGAGCGTGCCACCTCGAAAACGTCGCCCACGTGGCTCTATCGAGACGCTGCCGAGCGGAACGTTTCGAGCGGTCGTCTACGCCGGCACCGATCCCATCACCGGAAAGACGCGCAAACTCACCAAGGCGGCCAAGACATACGACGCCGCCGAGGAAGCGCTGACCAGCCTGCAGCACCAGGTCGATGAGGACCGCCACCCAAAATCGGCCATCACTATCAGCCAGGCCGTGACCCAGTGGCTTGAGGTCGTCGAGCTGGAGGAAACGACCCGCGAGCGCTACGAGGATCTGGTCCGCCTGTACATCTTGCCGACGTTCGGCAACATGCAGGCCAGCAAGCTCGACGCAGAGTTACTGGAGCGGTTCTACGCGCGGCTTCACCGCTGCCGCGACCTGTGCACCGGCCGACTTCGCGCCGGCCACGTTTGCCGACCACTCAGTACCAGCACAACCCGGAAGATCCACTACATCATTAGAGGTGCCCTCGAGCGTGCCGTTCGGTGGCGTCACCTAGGAGTCAACCGGGCGGCTATGGCGGAGGCGCCCTCGCCCAAGCACTCCGAGCCGGATCCACCGAGCGCCGCTGAAGCCGCCGCGCTGCTCAACGAGGCGTGGACGGATCCGGAGTGGGGGCTGCTTCTCTGGCTCACAATGATCACCGGCCCACGACGTGGGGAGATCTCCGCGCTGAGATGGAGTCACGTCGACTTCGATGGCGCTGTCCTCTGGGTGCAGCGCAGCAACGCACAGACCAAAGCTGGCGTTCGGGAGAAGGAGACCAAGACCAGGCAACGGCGCAAGATCGCGCTCGACCCCCACACCCTCGAAATGCTGGCGGAGCATCGCCGGCGATGGGAACAACGCTGTGCGTCGCTCGGCTGCGCGCTCAGAGCGGAGGCGTACGTCTTCTCCCCCGCGCCTGACGGAACGGCGCCGTATGCACCTCGATCCATCACGCAGCGATACCGTCGGATGGCCATCAAGCTGAAGCTGCGGAGCACCCGACTGCACTCCCTCCGTCACTACGCTGCGACAGAGCTCGTCGCCGCCGGCATCGATCTGCGAACGGTCGCGGGGCGCCTGGGGCACGGCAGCGGCGGCGCCACAACGTTGAAGGTCTACGCCGCCTGGGTCGATGAGGCCGACCGGCGCGCAGCGACCACCATGGCCGACATCATGCCGAAACTCAATCCAGTGCAGCGAGCACCGCGCGGTCCCTACGAAGCCATCGCCGCAAGACTGCGGCAGGAAATCCTGGATGGGACGCTCACAGCCGGCGAACAGCTACCCACCATCACCGAGATTGCGGCAGCCCACGCCGTCTCTGTGGGCACTGCACACCGGGCCGTCGCGCTACTCAAGAGCGAGGGCCTCGTCGATGTCGCTCGCGGCCGCCGAGCAGTTGTCAAGGCAGCGGACATCTGAAGGGAGCATTGGCTCCGAGTGCCGTCGCGTCCCGCGAGGCCAGACCACTGGCTTCCGCCTGGCCGCCAAATTGGTCCCGGTTGATCATCACCGTCAGGGACTACCGACACCACAGTGCCAGTGTGGTAGGCGCCGTATGCATAGCGGTCACGAGACGACATCAGCGGGCGCCACAAGCACCGTTTTGGGCATAGCAGGCATCGCTAGACATCAGTTCGTGTCTAATTTCGTGTCTTAAGATCTTCGTCTCGGAAATTGCTATCGAGGGGGTGGCCAGCGTCGACCGGAGTGTCAGCGCTCTCGCTTCGCGTCGCGGCGTTCAGTCGTCGACTGTGACGCCGGCGTCTGAGAGCAGTGTTGCGAGGTCCATTGCCAGAACGTCGGGTTGGACGATGAGGTTCCAGCCGTTCGCGCTGCGCTGCAGGGCACCGATCTGCACGAGACCGGTTGGTCCGGGTGGTGGAAGCGTCACCTGTCCGAGGCTGCGACCCGAGGCCAGGTCGGTGATCGCTGT
>Ga0136617_10001857_pt1 | contig 18849 bp, 18 predicted proteins | sample AntDrymUQ3222106_2_FD_129672 | JGI IMG/M metagenome (GOLD analysis project Ga0136617, IMG submission 129672) | Polar desert sand microbial communities from Dry Valleys, Antarctica - metaG UQ322 (21.06) | ecosystem: Environmental > Terrestrial > Soil > Desert | place: Antarctica: Dry Valley... | reverse complement strand
GGCCCGGCCTCGGCCTGGACGACCATCATGCTCACGTGGTGGGCGACGACATCGTGCATCTCGCGCGCTATCCGGTTGCGCTCCTCGACCACCGCCCGGGCCGCCTCGGCTTCGCGGGTGCGCTCGAGGTTGGCCACCCGGGCCTCGGCTTCGGCCAGCCGCCCTCGCCTGCTGCGGACGCTGTCACCGAGTAGCCACGCGATGGCGAAGACCAGGTAGTTGACCAGGTAGTCCTGGGCGTTGGTGTCGCCAGCGGCAAAGAGCAGGGCGAACAGCAGCGCGGCCGCCGTGATGCCCGCAGCTGCGAGCGCAAGCCGCCGACTGCCGTACGCCGCCACCGTGTAGATCGCGAGAAGCGCGCCATATGGCAGGGGTGGGTCGGGTATCTCCACCATCCCGTGCGCCGTTGTGGCTGCTCCGACGATCAGTGCGACCGTGAATGGCGCACGGCGACGCCACATCAGGGGCAGGGTCTGGGCCAGCACGAGCAGGTACGCCCATGTCGGCAAGGTTCCGCAGTCACACATCCTGAGGTGTTGCGACGTGGGCATCAGGGTGAGTACGAGAAGTATCACGGCGAACGCTGCATCAACGGCAATCGCGCGCCGCTCCAGGGCACGGCGCAGCCGCCCGGCCAGAGCGCGCACGTCGGTCACCGGTCCGAGTCTGACAGCCCCGAGCCCTCGCGGCCTCCCCCGGGAGAGCGATCCGGGGTCCACTACTTGCCGCCGTCTATCACCGATCGGTCGTCGCCAACCCCGCCGTTGCGCGGTGATCATGGACATGTGCGGGGCCATATCGGCGTGTCGGCCCGCAAACTTTCATGATCACGCCGTCCGGGGTGAGTTGGCGGGTAGACTTGTTTAGCCGCATAACCAGGTGAGGGGCGGACGTGGAATACGCGCAGGCCGATGCCCTCAATCACGCGATCCGGTTGCTTGCCATCAGACACCGGTCGCGGGCCGGCACGTTGCTTGCCGAGCTCGGTCTGCATCCGGGTCAGGAGGCCATCTTGATGCTGCTTGATGCGCACGGCCCGTGTACCCAGGTGCAGCTGGCCGCCGGCGCTGGCTGCGAACCGCCCAGTGTGACGCTGATGGTGCAGAAGCTCGAGGCGGCAGGCTTGCTCAACCGCAGTTCGTCGGAGACCGACGGTCGGGTCCTCGTCGTCGAGCTGACACCCGCGGGGGTCGAGTTGATGCCGGCGCTCAAGCGGCGCTGGCTGGAGCTGGCGGAGCGGACAGTGGCCGAGCTGTCGACATCGGTGGACCAGCTGGTCAGCACGCTAGGCGAGCTCACGCATGCCCTGGACAATCGACCCTCACCCGCCCCCCAACCGCGGTGATCATGAAGGTTTGCCGGCCGACACGCCGACACGGGCCCGCATTAGTCCATGATCACGAGCGTGGCCTGCGTGGCCTGCGTGGGCTCGGTGGCTGAGGTGGGTTGTGGGGGAATCCGTTACCTGGTTAAGATTATTCGCATAACTGTTTCGTAAGGGAGCCAACGCATGTCGATCGATCAGGGCACCATTTCGTCTACCCGCCGCCGGGCCCGCTTGTTTGCGGTGGGCGCCGCGATACTGACTGGTCTCGTGGTGTGGGTCATTGCCGTTCCGCTTTTCGACGTCACGCTGACGGCCACGCGGGCCGGCGACGACAGTCAGGTGCAGGAGATCGGGATCATCGCTGTCCTGACGACGAGCCTCGTCTCGGGGCTGGCCGCGTGGGGTCTGCTCGCGCTCCTGGAGAAATTCACCGCACGGGCGCGCACCGTATGGACGCTCATCGCTGGCATCGTGCTGCTGCTCTCACTCGTGGGTCCGCTCACGGGCGGCACCACGACGAGTGCCAAGGTCACGCTGCTGGCGATGCATGTCGCAGTCGGTGGCGTCCTCATCCTGCTGCTGCGGCGGTCATCTGCCGCTCGCTAGGCTCAGCAGATGACCGAAGGTGTGGCTGGTCCGGATCTTGCCGAGGACGACCTGGTGCGGGAGCTGAAGCACCTGCACGAGACCAGGCATGACACGTTCCTGCACGGCGGCCCAGATGCCCTCGAGCATCACACGACTCGCACCGTCGAGCTGGAGTACGAGTACCTCCGCCGCCACCCCGAACGAGAGGTGGACCCCAACCGGCTGCGTTCGGGTGCCCGGGCGCGCCGGGGTGAAGGGAGCTAGTCAGGCGAGGAATTCGCACCAGACCGATTTGCCGCCTTCGAGGGGGCGGGCACCCCACCGATCCGCAAGTTGCGCGACCAGATACAGGCCGCGACCGCTCTCGGCCTCGGGATCGGCCGGACGCGGTTTCAGCCGCCGAGGCGATCGGTCCAGCACTTCGAGTACGACCCGGTGCCGGGTCCGGCGTAGCCGGAGCTCTTGTGCCACGCCGCTGTGCAGCACGGCGTTGACGACCAGCTCGCCGACGACGATCACGATGTCGTCGCGCAACGACTGCGGTACTTGCCATGCACTGAGCACTCCGTTGACGTAGGCCCGGGCCCGGCGCGCCGGCTCCTCACCGGAGCTGAGCTGCAGCCGCATCGAGCGCTCAGGGGAGCCCGCGATTGTCGCCGGCACACTCCGGGCGAGCAACAGTGCGATGTCGTCATCGACGTTCTCACCGGTGAATTGCTGCAGCGCGGCATCGGCGAGCTCCTCCAGCGGAAGGTCCGCACCACTGATGGCGTCGGCCAGCGCCGTTATCCCGGCCTCGATGTCTTGGTTCCGGCGCTCGATGAGGCCGTCGGTGTACAGCATGAGGATCGCCTCGGCCGGCATCTGGATGTGCTGAGCGGGATAAGGCCCGTCGAGTGCCCCGAGCGGCGCGCCCGGCCGGGCTGGCAACCGCCGTACTGTGCCGTCGGCGTGCCGCAACAGCGGTGGCAGGTGACCGGCCGTGGCGTAGCTCAGCACTGACTCCACCGGATCGAAGGTCGCGTAGAGGCAGGTGGCGATCTGGACCGGATGCAGTTCCGAGACAAGAGCATCGAGCAGGCCGAGGACCTCGGCTGGGGGCAGGTCGAGCCGGGCATAGGCGCGCAGTGCCGACCGGAGCTGCCCCATCACCGCAGACGCGGCAACACCGCGGCCCATGACGTCGCCGATCGCCAGGGCCGTCCGGCCGGCCGCGAGCGGGATCACGTCGTACCAATCCCCGCCGGCCTCGGTGTCGGGTGCTCCGGCGAGGTAGCGGGCGGCGACCTGCAGCTCGTCAGGCTGGTGCAGGGGCTGGGGGAGCAAGCCGGGCTGCGCCGCCAGCGGCGGCTGCACGCTCTTGTCGACACCGACGACCAAGATCCCCGTGATGTCGCCGCCAGCGTCACGTAGCGGCGTGTAGACGAACGTGAAGTGCCCGATCCGGTGCGTGTACGGGAGGCCAGAGGTATAGACCGCGTCGAGCCGGGTCCGATCCGGGGCGCCGTCGGCAATGCGACCGAACGACCGGCGATACGCGTCATTGGTGTAACTGAGCTGGTGTTCTGGCCCCGACATGACCGCCACGAGCGCTGGCGCGTCCGCGAGCGCCGCGCGCACCGGGGGCCAGCTCACAGTTTCGGCTGCTATGTCGTTGGTCATCGCAGTGGCGTCTCGTCCAGGTTGGCCCGCAGTTCGTCCGGGGAGTCAAAGACCCAGCCGGCGCCTGCCGTACGCAACTGGGAGTTGGAGAAGCCGCCGGTCAGGACGGCAACAGCAGGAACGTCGATCCGCCTCGCCGCTACGCAATTCCAGATGGAGTCCCCGATCACGACCGGGCGATCGCCGTCGACCTTGGCAGCGGCGATCGCCAGCAGATCGGGGGCCGGTTTCGTCGCTTCGACATCCTCCGAAGTCGTCCACGCATCGATCACGGCATGGGCATCGAGCAGGTCGAGGTAGTGATCTTCGGTCCAGGCCTTCCTCAAATCCTCGCCGTGCCGTTCTTCTGCCGCGGCTCCCGCAACCGCCCCGACCAGTTGGTCGCCGCCCATCCCGATGTGGCGATGGATCCGCCAGATCGGGACGACGATGTCGCACAGGCGGAAAGCGCGATACCACGCCAAGGCGTGGTGGTAGTTGGTGTCCACCAGCGTTCCATCGATGTCGACGATCGCGGTGTCCGGCGGGTCATGCGCTGGCTGCCTCCTGCTCACCGAGGTCATTGGTAGCCGTTGTACCCCGTCGCGGGTGCAGCATTCTGGAATGTCGGGGCTGATGCGGCTAGTCGAATGAGCATCGATCGAAGCGAGGCGCGGAGCGAGAGATGGAAACTAGTCTGCCCGCTTGACCCCGGTCGAGCATGGCGTGCTGGACTGCCCACGTTCCCCCGACGGGCACGGTCGCCGACCAGTCCGTACGAGCAATCTTTGAGTGAGCTCCTCGTCGCTGAGCGAAGGGAGTACTCTTAGCACGAAAGCTTAACGCAGTGATTGAGCCGCCTCGCCGCGAAAAAGCTTCAATCGAGTGCTTGAGACACCAAGCGCGAGTTGCCCTCAGGTTGCTTGAGCAGACAGGCACACCATCGAAGAGACCGGGCTCGCCCGCGGATTCCGGAGTGTGAATGTCCGTCTCGATGAAGATCGCGATGGTGGCCCTGTCTGCTAATCCACTACCGCTCCCTGGCGGCGGTGAGCCGAGCAGCCAGAGCCTTCAGATCGCCGCTTTGTCTCGTGAGCTCGCCGGCTGCGGGCACGAGGTTACGGTCTACGCCCGCCAAGACGATCCGTTAGCGCCGCGCCGGCTCCCACTCGCGGCCGGCGTGGAGGTGCACCACATCGCAGCGGGCGTGCTGGCACCGGTCGCGGCCGATGACCTCATCCCCCTGATCGCTGACTTCAGTGCCGGTCTCGCCGCGGAGTTCGCTGCTGACACACCCGATGTCCTGCACGCTCACTACTGGATGTCCGGTCTGGCCGCTCTGCAGGCCACCCGGGACCGGTCGGTGCCCATGGTGCAGACGTTCCATAGCCTGGGCACTGTGCGGCGGCGCTCCGAGCGCCCCGGCGACCCGAGCTCGACGCAACGCATCCGACTGGAAGCTGTCATCGGCCGGGCAGCCGCCCGCGTCGTGGCCAGCTGCGAGGACGAGTCGCGGCATCTGCGCAGGATGGGCATCAGCTACCAGCGCATCAGCGTCGTGCCGCCCGGAATAGACCTCGACCGCTTCCACCCGGCGGCGTTCGACCTCGAGCCGAGCAAGGCTCCGCGACTGCTGGCCGTCGGGCCGTTGACGGAGGACGGTGGCGTGGCCGACCAAGTCCGCGCCATGGCCAATCTGCCCGGCGCGCGGCTTACGGTGGCTGGGGGCCCGGCCCCCGCCGGGTTGGCTGATGACCCTGATGCGCGCCGATTGGGCGAACTCGCTGAGCGCCTCGGGGTGACCCACCAGGTTCGGCTGGTCGGCAAGCTGTCGCGCGACGAGGTCGCCGACCTCATGCGTGCGGTTGACCTATTTCTGTGCACGCCGTGGACGCCGACTTTCGGCACTGTCGCACTGGAGGCGATGGCTTCCGGCGTGCCGGTGATCGCGACTGCTGTCGGCGGTTTGCATGACACGGTGATTCCTGGCATCACCGGTGAGTTGGTGCCACCACGGGCTCCGGAAGAGCTGGTGCTCGCGATCCGGCGCCTTTTTCATGATCCGGTACGCCTTCAGGCCTATCGCTTTGCCGCGGCGGACCGAGCCCGGTCCGCGTTCTCCTGGCACCGCGCCGGCGTATCCACAGAGTCCATCTATCGCCGGATTCTGGGCATACCTGACAGCCCCGTCGAGCCGATCGAGCCGACCGTCCAGGTCGCTTCATGATCGAGCTCGTCCGCGGAGTTCGGTAATGACGTCCGAGCGAGAGGTCCTCGTCTTCCGTGCCTTGGGCCTCGGGGGCTTTCTCACTGGGCTGCCTGCCTATCGCGGGTTGCGACGGCACTTCGCCAGCCACCGGATGGTGCTGGCGGCGCCCGGCGAGCTGACCGGCCTGGCCCTGCTCAGCGGTGCCTTCGACGAGGTGCTCCCCACCACCGGGCTCGATGGCCTGCGTTGGGGGCGCCCAGCCCCCGATATCGCGGTGAACCTGCAGGACAAGGGGCCACGCAGCCATCATGCGCTGCTGACCCTGTCGCCCCGCCGGCGGATCGGGTTCAGGGCGTCCGGCTGGTCCGGGCCGATATGGGATCCCGGCGAGCACGACGTGAGCCGATGGTGCCGGCTGCTTGAGACCGCCGGTGTGGGCGCCGATCCGACGAACCTGCGCCTTCCGCCGCCCGCTACTCCCAGCGTCGTGCCGGACGCTATCGTGATCCATCCCGGGGCTGCCTCTGCCAGCCGGTGCTGGCCCGCGTCTCGTTATGCCGAGGTAGCTCGTCGGCTGGCCTCCAGCGGCCGCCCGGTGGTGATCACCGGTACGTCCCGTGAGCGCCGGTTGGCCGAGCAGGTGGCCCGGCAGGCCGGTCTGACGTCCGATACGGTGCTGGCCGGCGATCTTGATCTTCTTGGTTTCGCCGCACTCATCGCCAGCGCCCAACTGTTGGTCTGCGGCGATACCGGCCCGGGTCAGCTGGCGACGGCGTATGCGACGCCATCCGTGCTGTTGTTCGGCCCGAGGTCGCCACGACTGTGGGGGCCTCCGCAGGGGCAGCATCGCCACCGCGTGCTCTGGTACGGGCCCCATCGCGGTGATGCGTGGGGGTCGCGAACCGATCCCGCCCTGCTGGCGATCACTCCCGACCACGTGCTCGCGGTGGCCCGCGACCAGCTTCGTCTCCGCAACGGCAAGGGCTGGATCCCCGCTGCACGGGTCGCGAACGGAATTGCGGAGGTCGCGAGAGCTGTGCGGTCGAGGTGAAGGGCACCCGCGACGTGGTGGTCGTCGGAGCCTCCGCCGGTGGTGTCGAGGCCCTTCGTACGTTGGTAGGAACCCTGCCCTCCGACCTTCCCGCGGCGGTGCTTGTCGTTCTGCACCTGCCGGCGCAGAGCGAGAGCGCCCTGCCCGCCATCCTGAACCGCTGCGGTCCGCTCCCTGTTCAGGCGGCCGAGCAGGGCCAGGTGATCGAGCGGGGACACGTCTACGTCGCCAGGCCCGACCTGCATCTTGCCGTCGCTGACGATCACCTCATCCTGACCAAGGGTCCCAGGGAGAACGGTCACCGGCCAGCCGTCGACGTGCTGTTCCGGACCGCCGCGAGGGCGCTCGGGCCACGAGTCATCGGTGTCGTGCTGTCCGGCGCACTCGATGACGGCACGGCCGGCATGCTGGCCGTCGCCGCCCGTGGCGGGGTGACGGTGGCGCAGGACCCTGATGACGCCCTCTATCCCGCAATGCCGAACAGCGTCATCGAGCACGTCGAGCCTGATCACATCCTGCCCGCCAGGGATATCGCGGCAGTGCTCGATGAGCGCTGCCGCGAGGCGGTCGATCTCGCGCCGGCGCCGGCGATGCCTGCCGAGCTGCCAGCCAGGATGCGAATGGAGACGCGGATGAGCCAGCTCGACCGCGACACCGTCACCAGCGAGGAGTCTCCCGGCGTCCCGTCCAGCCTCACCTGCCCCGACTGCTCCGGCGCGCTGTTCGAGATGGACACCGAGGAGATGGTGCGGTTTCGCTGCCGGGTGGGCCACGCATGGTCGGCGGAGAGCCTGGCCGTCGAGCAGGGCTTGGCGTTCGAGGGGGCGTTGTGGATGGCGATGCGCAGCCTCGAGGAGCGGGCCGCGCTCGGCAAACAGATGGCCCAGACCGCACGCGAACGCGGCAACCCGATGTCGGCGGAACGCTTCGAGCAGCTGGGCAAAGACGCGGCCAGAGGTGCCCGGCTGATCCATGAGTTGATGGAGCGCATCGACGTACGCAACCTCGGCGGAGCACTGGCCGGCCAGTCTCAGACTGCCGAGGGCTAGACCATCAACTCGCTCCGCTCGATGCTCACTCGCCCGAGTTATCTTGAGTCATGACTGAGCCCGAGCTCGATCCTCAGTTCGAGGCACTGCTGCGCTACCTCAAAGAGGGGCGCGGCTTCGACTTCACCGGCTACAAGCGGACCAGCCTGATGCGCCGCGTCAGCCGGCGGATGGAGGACGTCGAGGTTCCGGGCTTCGACGAGTACCTCGACTTCCTGCAGGTCCATCCCGAGGAATTCACCCCGCTGTTCAACACCATCCTGATCAACGTCACCAGCTTCTTTCGCGATCCCGAAGCCTGGGATCAGCTGACGACACAGATCGTCCCCGAGTTGTTGCTCCGCAAGGAAGCGGAACCCATTCGGGTGTGGAGCGCCGGCTGCGCCGCGGGCCAGGAGGCCTACGGACTGGCCATGGTGCTGGCCGAGGCGCTGGGCATCGACGAGTTCCGCAAGCGGGTGAAGATCTATGCCACCGACGTCGACGACGAGGCCCTGGCCCAGGCCAGGGCCTCGACCTACGCCACCCGGGATCTCGACGGGCTGTCACCGGAACGCCTCGAACGCCACTTTGATCGCGTCGATGACACCCGGTTCACCATCGTCAAAGAGCTGCGCCGCAACGTCATCTTCGGTCGTAACGACCTCGTACAGGATGCTCCCATCTCGCGCATCGACCTGCTGGCCTGCCGCAACACGCTGATGTACTTCAACGGCGAGACCCAGGCGCGGATGCTGCAGCGGCTGCATTTCGCCTTGGTGCCCGACGGCGTGCTGTTCCTGGGCAAGGCCGAGACCCTGCTGACACACGGCGGATTGTTCACGCCGATTGATGGCCGGCGCAGATTTTTCCGGAAGGTGGCGCTGCGCCAGCCCAACACCCGCGAGGTCTTCGCCACGACCGGGCGACCGGAGCCCGTCGTCGACGTCCAGCCCGACATCTCGCGGCTGCAACGCGAAGCGCTGGCCGCAAACCCGCTGCCGATCGTCGTCGTGAGCAGCACCGGTCACGTGGCGATGGTCACCCAGGAGGCCGACAAGCTCTTCGGGCTGACCGACCGCGACATCGGCCGCCCCTTCCAGGATCTGGAGATGTCGTTCCGTCCTGCCGAGCTGCGGTCGTCGCTCATCCAGGCGACCAAGGAGCGACGCACCCAGTGGGTACGAGACGTCGAGTGGCTGCGGGCCGGTGGGGAGCGAACCTGGCTCGACGTGCAGGTCACGCCGCTCATGGATGTCGACGGGTCGGCGCTCGGGATCTCGCTCGCCTTCATGGACGTGAGTCGGTACAAGCTGCTGCATGACGACCTCGAACACGCCAACCGGCAACTCGCGACCGCGTACGAGCAGTTGCAGTCCAGCGGGGAGGAGCTCGAGACCACCAACGAAGAGCGGCAGTCGACGATCGAGGAGCTCGAGACCACCAACGAAGAGCTGCAGTCGACCAACGAAGAGCTCGAGACCATGAACCAAGAGCTGCAGTCGATGAACGATGAGCTGCAGTCGAGTACGGATGTCCAGCTCGACCGTGCGGCCGACGTGGACACCCGCAATGTCTTCATCGAGGCCGTCCTCGGCAGCCTGCAGACGGGAATCGTGGTGGTCTCCAGTGACCTGCGTGTGCGGGAGTGGAGTCCCTGGGCGGAGGAACAGTGGGGCATCCGTTCCGACGAGGCAGTCGGCCGCGTGGTCAGCGACCTGGATATCGGGCTACCCGTCGACGACATCGAGAAGCTGGTCACCTCGGTGCTGCGCGAAGGCTCGGGCCGCATCGAGCGTGTGTTCGATGCGGTGAATCGCCGCGGCCGCACGGTGCATGTGCGGGTGAGCGCGACCTCTTTGCTGGACGGTGGCGGAGCGGACAGCGTGGTGCTCGTTCTCGACAGCCGCGAGGGTTAGCCGTGAGGAGTTTCGCGGTGACGCGGTGATCCAGGGAAACGTACGTACCGAACTCGGTACGCGCGCTTCCCTGGATCACCGCTGTGGGCGACCAGGGGTTAGCGGACCGCCGCTCCGGTTGGCGTCGACATCGTCTCCACCAGGTTGCGGGCCACCTCGTGCAGCTTGGTGTTGCTCTGCTGACTGATCTCTCGCAGGTGATCGAAGGCGGTGTGCTCGTCGCAATTGCGCACGGCCATCAAGATGCCCTTGGCTTGTTCGATGATCGGGCGATTCTCGAGGGCATGCGACAGGTGCCCCACGAGATCGCGACTCTCCTGCAGGGCCCGGACGTTGCTGACCACCGCACCGGCGGCATCGGCGAAGAGCTGTGCGGTGAGCCGCTCCGCCGGCCCCAGCCGGCCAGCCGGGCCGTCCCCCACGTACATCACGCCCAGTCCAGAACCGTGGGCCTTTAGGGGAAATGGCTGCCCACTGGCAGCCGTCTCCGCGCGCCTTTCGAGCGAGGGTGTGCGGTCGAGTGCGAATGTCACCCGGCCGGCCGCTGGCAGGGTGTCCGCGGCCAACCTCTCCATGGCCGCCAGGAGATCCGGCATCGAGGCCGTGGCGATCGGCAGCATCGATAGTGCCTCGATGGCGACATGAGCGTTCTCTCGCGCAGCCGAGACCACTGCGTCTGCCGGACTGGGGCGAGTGACGACATCGTCTTCGGGCACGATCACCCACTTGACACTGTCAGCGTCGCGACGGGCGATGAGAACTGCTCGTACACCGCTGCGCGCCCGGCCGGCTCGTGGCGAAACCCGAAGGTCAACCGGCAGCCGGTCGAGGCGGTCGCCGCTGGCGAGTCGCCCCAGCAACTGCCGGAACGGCTTGCGGTCTCCAGCGACGTAAGCCGCCAGTGGCTTGCCGACGATCTGGTGCGCGGGCTCGCCGAGCAGTTGCGCGGCCAGCCGGTTGGCCGCAGTTAGCACGCCGCGCCGATCTGAGGACAAGGTGGCCACGGGCAGGTCGTTGAGCAGCCGCTCGTTCGTGGCGGGGAGTGGGTGGGACCCCACGACCGACCCGAGCTCCTCGTGCTGAGCGCGCAACTCCTCCTCAGCGACCCGCAACTCCTCGCGGCAGGTCTCGAGCTCTGCCAGTGCGGCGGTGCGGTCTAACTGGCCGTCGGCGTCGCGCAGCCACTCCAGCCGATCGTCGAAGGCAGCCAGTTGCTGGGAGAACCGCTGCAGGTGCTGCTGCGCGACCACGCGCACCTCCCTACTCCGGCGTCAGGTGTACGCCGAATCCGCCATGAGGGCCAACGGTAAGACACGGCGGAGTTTACTGGGTCAGCACCATGAGCGACGTTCTGCGAGCAAAGGAGATCCGTGAGCCGCGACGCGGTCGTGATCGGAGCCGGGCACAACGGCCTGGTGGCCGCCAACCTGCTGGCCGACGCCGGCTGGGACGTCGCCGTCATCGAGGGCGCGGACACGCCCGGTGGCTCCGTCCGCAGCGCGGAGCTCGCCGCCCCGGGCTATCTGTCGGATGTCTGCAGCGCGTTCTATCCACTGGGCGCCGCATCGCCGGTGATGCGGGAACTCGGGCTAGAAGCGCACGGCTTGCACTGGCGGCACGCCCCTGCCGTACTCGCGCACGTCCTGCCCAACGACCGCTGCGTCGTCCTGTCCCGGGACGTGGACACGACCGCAGCCTCGGTGGAATCCTTCGCGGCCGGCGATGGCGATGCGTGGCGCCGCAGCTACGCCCAATGGCAGCGGGTCGGCCCGGCGTTGCTCGAGACCCTGTTGCGGCCGTTCCCGCCCGTGCGCGGTGGGATCCGTCTCGCCCGCGCGCTCGGGGTCGGTGACCTGCTGCGGGGGACCAGGTACGCCGTCATGCCGGTACGCCGGCTGGGTGTGGAGCTCTTCCGCGGTGAAGGCGGCCGGCTGCTGCTGGCCGGTAACACCCTGCACACCGACCTCGGCCCCGACGCCATGGCGGGCGCGGCCTTCGGCTGGATCCTCGCGATGCTCGCCCAGGACGTCGGCTTCCCTGTGCCGGCCGGGGGAGCCGGGCAGATCACGGCGGCGCTCGTCGCACGGTTGCGTACTCGCGGGGTCGAGGTCGAGTGCGGGCAGTCCGTGGAGCGGATCGTGATCCGCGACGGCACGGCGGCTGGGGTGCGCCTGGCGTCGGGTGAGGTGATCTCGGCGAGCCGTGCGGTGCTGGCTGATGTGCCGGCGCCGGCGCTGTTTCTCGACCTGGTGGGGGCGCAGCACCTGCCGCGCCGGCTGATCGCCGACCTGGAGTCCTTCGAGTGGGACGATGCCACGATCAAGGTCGACTGGGCGCTGTCCGGGCCGGTGCCGTGGACCGCCGAAGGAGCCAGGGCGGCGGGCACCGTCCATGTCGGCGGCGACGTCAACGGCCTGACCAACTTCGCCGCGGCGCTGACCACGGGACAGACTCCGCAAGAACCGTTTCTCCTGGTCGGTCAGATGACGACTGCCGACCCCGACCGCTCGCCGCCGGGCACCGAGTCGCTGTGGGCCTATACCCATGTCCCGCGCGGGCTTCGCTGGACGCCTGCCCGGCTGCGCCGCCACGTCGACCGCATGGAGGCGGTTCTGGAGCGCCATGCGCCAGGATTTGGCAGCAGCATCGTCGGGCGGTCGGTCCTCGGACCGGACGACCTCGAGCGCGAGAACCCGAACCTGGTCGACGGCGCCATCAATGCTGGTACGTCGGCGCCGCACCAGCAGTTGGTGTTCCGGCCGGTGCCCGGGCTGGGCCGTCCGGACACTCCCATCGATGGGCTGTTCCTGGCCGGGTCGACCGCGCATCCCGGCGGCGGCGTGCATGGCGCCTGCGGTGCGAACGCCGCCCGGGCCGCCTTAGCCCGAAACGGTCCCGCCGGCCGCGTGTATGCCGCCGGCATCCGCCTGGCTCACCGCCAGATCTACGCCGGCTGACGCGGCACCAGCGCCCAACTTCCCGTGATCCAGGGAAACCTGCATACCGAATCCGGGACAGAGGTTCCCTGGATCACGGTTAGGGAGGCGTGGGTGGGTGATCATGAGTGTCGTGGCTGGGAAGCTGGACACCTATCGGCGCAAGCGCGATCCGAAGCGCACGCCCGAGCCGGTGCCCGCGACCGATCCGGTCCCGCGCGGCAACAACGACACTGTCGTCAGAGGCGACGGAAACACCTTCGTGATCCAGGAGCACCACGCCCGTGCCCTGCACTGGGACTTCCGGCTTGAGCGCGACGGCGTCCTGGTCTCGTGGGCGGTGCCCAAGGGCCTGCCACTCGACCCCAAGACCAACCACCTGGCCGTACAGACCGAGGACCACCCGATCGACTATGGCAGCTTCGAGGGCGAGATCCCGGCGGGAGAGTACGGCGGCGGCAAGGTGATCTTGTGGGACCGCGGGACGTACGAGACCGAGAAATGGACGGAGCGCGAGGTCATGGTCGTCCTGCACGGGTCGCGGGTGTCGGGGCGCTACGTGCTCTTCCGCACGAAGGACAAGAACTGGATGGTGCACCGGATGGATCCGCCGCCGCGGCCGGACTGGCAACCGCTGCCGGAGTTGATCCGGCCGATGCTGGCCATCCCCGGCACCCTGCCACCACCCGATGCCGACAGCGCGTGGGGCTATGAGATGAAGTGGGATGGCGTGCGCGCAGTTGTCTACGTCGACGGAGGCAGAGCCCGCGCCATGACCCGCAACGATCGTGACGTCACCGGCTCGTACCCCGAGCTGCGCGCGCTCGGTGAGGCGATGGGTGCCACCCAGGCAGTGCTCGACGGTGAGCTGGTCACGTTCGACACCGAGGGCAGGCCATCCTTCGGCCGGTTGCAGCAACGCATGCATGTCACCGGCGCCAGCCAGATCCGCCGACTCGCCGCTGAGGTCCCGGTCGTCTACCTGATCTTCGATCTGCTCCACCTCGATGGCCGTTCGTTGCTCGAACTCCCGTACGCACAACGACGGGAGTTCCTCGACGGGCTGGGACCGGCCGGGCCGTCGTGGCAGACTCCGCCGTACTTTGCCGGGGGTGGGGCCGACGTGCTCGGGGCCAGCCTCGAACAGGGCCTCGAGGGCGTGGTCGCCAAACGCCTCGACTCGGTCTATCTGCCCGGCCGCCGCTCGGATGCCTGGCGCAAGGTCAAGAACGTGCGGACCCAAGAGGTCGTGATCGTGGGCTAGAAACCAGGGAAGGGGCGGCGCGAGGGCCGCATCGGCTCGCTGCTGCTGGCTCTCCCTGGCGACGACGGGCTGCGCTATGCCGGGCATGTCGGCACCGGCTTCACCACGCAGATGCTTGATGACCTAGCCGCCCGGCTGCGGCCGCTGGAGCGCAAGACCTCCCCGCTGGCGCAGGATCCGCCACGCGCGCATGCCAAGGATGCTCGTCGAGTGAGCATCGAGCGAAGCGAGATGACAACTTGGGTGACGCCGAAGCTGGTGGGGGAAGTGACCTTTACCGAATGGACTGGCGACGGGCTGCTTCGCCACCCCTCGTGGCGTGGCCTGCGTCCCGACAAGACTCCGGCCGAGGTGACCCGTGAGTCCTGAGTCGAGTGAGCATCGAGCGAAGCGAGGAGCGGAGCGAGATAGACAACCGTCGAGTGAGCATCGAGCGAAGCGAGGAGCGGAGCGAAATGACTAGCCCGCAGAAGGTCCGGGTCGAGGTGGAGGGTCGCGAGCTGACCCTGTCCAACCTCGACAAGGTGATGTATCCGGAGGTGGGCTTCACCAAGGGCCAAATGATCGACTACTACACCCGGATCGCCCCGGCCATCCTGCCGCACCTGCGCGATCGGCCGCTGACCTTCAAGCGCTATCCCGACGGTGTCGATGGCAAGTTCTTCTTCGAGAAGAACGCCCCCAAGCACCGGCCCGACTGGATCCCGACAGTCGAGATCGCCACCCCCGGCAGCACAATGAACCGTGACAGCATCGACTTCGCCATCATCTGCGACCTGCCATCGCTGGTGTGGGCGGCCAACCTGGCAACTCTCGAGTTGCACGTTCCGATGTGGACAGTCGGCCCTCGCGGGGGCATACGCGGCGCCGATCTGATGGTCTTCGACCTCGATCCCGGGCCGCCCGCGACCATCGTCGAATGCTGCCAGGTTGCCACCGTGCTCCGCGACGCCCTCGCTGCGGACGGCCTGCGGGCATGGGCCAAGACCAGTGGGTCCAAGGGCATGCAGCTGTACGTGCCGCTGAAGCCGACCGACCCGGAGCGCACGTGGTCATACGCCCGAGAGCTGGCCCAGCGGCTGGAACGCGAGCATCCGAAGCTCGTCGTCTGGCAGATGTCCAAGGCGCTGCGGCCGGGCAAGGTGCTGATCGACTGGAGCCAGAACAGCGCCACCAAGACCACTATCGCCGTCTACTCGCTGCGCGCTCGGCCCCGCCCGACCGTGTCGACGCCGATCACCTGGGAAGAGGTCGAGGTCTGTGAGCGGCCCGGGGAACTGGTGTTCCTCAGCGACGACGTGTTGCAGCGAGTCGAGGAGCACGGCGACTTGTTCGCGCCGTTGCGCGACACCCCCCAACGCCTTCCCTAACCTGCGCCGACGCGAGCCCCTTCGTGCGCCCCCTCGAGATCGTTCTTTGCATCGACACGCCGATTTGTTCAGCGTGTCGGTGCAAGGAACAGACGGTAGGTGCCGGCAGGGGTCGCGGCGGGAGGCGGCCGAGTCGCCCTCCCCAGCCGACCGGGCATGATCAGTCAGCATGAGCCGCTGGTCGACCTGCAGACCCGGCTGTACGCGCAATCGACAGCCGGCGCCACCGACCGCGTGCTGCTCGTCGCGCAGGGCCTCGACTGCCTGGCCAGATCACGATGTTCAACCGGTCCCACTACGAGGATGTTCTCGTCGTCCGGGTGCACAACCTCGTGCCGCAGCGGACGTGGATGCCACGCTACGACGCGATCAACCGTTTCGAACAGGGTCTGACGGAGAGCGGAGTACGCATCATCAAGTTGATGCTCCACATCTCGCCAGACGAGCAGTTGGCCCGGCTCCGGGCGCGACTCGAGGACCCCAGAAAGTACTGGAAGTACAACCCCAACGACGTCGACGAGCGAGCTTTCCGGACCGCCTACGACGAGGCGTACGAGGTGGCGCTCACCCGCTGCGGCACCGCAGCCGCCCCGTGGCACATCGTGCCGGCCGACCACAAGTGGTACGCGACTGGGCCGTCGCTCACCTGCGCCTGGAGTATCTCGAGGACCTGAGCCCTGTCCACCCGCCGCCGGCCTTCGACCTGGCAGCCGAGCGGGCCCGGCTGGCCCGTGAGGGCTGTGCGGTTTCCCCGCCGGACCGGTGACCTTGGGGCTAGCATGTCCCGACCACACTCCCCATCCTCGAGGTGGCCGTGCGCCTAAGACTCACGCCGCGTGAGAACTCCTTCTACGCCTATTTCACCCAGGCGGCGGGCAACCTCGTGGTCGGTGCCGACCTCCTCTCGCAGATGGTGTCCAACGGCAACGACCGGACCGCCCTCGCGGAGAAGCTCAAGGAGGTCGAGCACAGCAGTGACGAGATCACTCACTCGGTGTTCAAGCAGCTCAACAAGTCCTTCATCACCCCCTTCGACCGGGAGGACATCTACCGCCTGGGGTCAACCCTCGACGATGTGATGGACGAGATGGAGGCGGCCGGGGACCTGATGCTGCTGTACGGCCTGCAGGAGTTACCCGACGAGATCAAGCAGATGATAGATGTTCTGGTCCGCTGCGCGGGGGTCACCGCCGAGGCCATGCCACACCTGCAGAAGATGACCAACCTCGAGGCGTACTGGATCGAGGTGAACCGGCTCGAGAACGAAGCCGACCAAGTCTACCGGCGTCTGCTCAAGCGGCTGTTCTCCGGAGAGTACGACGCCCTCACCGTCCTGAAGATCAAGGAGGTCGGCGATGTGCTCGAGGAGGCCGCCGATGCCTTTGAGCACGTGGCCAACACCGTGGAGACGATCGCCGTCAAGGAGTCCTGACGGGTGGAGCTCGCGCTGCTCATCCTGATCATCGTCATCGCGCTCGGCTTCGACTACACCAACGGCTTCCACGATGCGGCGAATGCCATTGCCACCTCGGTATCCACCCGGGCACTGACGCCGCGTACGGCGCTGATTCTCGCAGCGGTGATGAATCTGCTCGGCGCCTTCATCGGCACCAAGGTCGCCAAGACCGTCCAGGACATCATCGTTCCACCGTCAGACAGCCGGGGGCTGGCAGTGGTGTCCGCTGCCCTCATCGGCGCGATCACCTGGAACCTCGTCACCTGGTACTTCGGTCTGCCCTCGTCGTCGTCGCACGCGCTGATCGGCGGGCTCATTGGTGCCGCGCTGGCATCGGCGTCGATGGTGAAGTGGGACGCCGTAGTCGCGAAAATAGTCATCCCGATGGTGCTCTCGCCGCTCGTGGGCTTCACTCTCGCGTTCCTGCTCATGCTCGGCATCCTGTGGGCCTTCCGGCGGTCGAATCCGGCCAAGACCAACCGCGGCTTCCGGCGGGCTCAAACAGCATCGGCGGCCGCGATGGCGCTCGGTCACGGCCTGCAGGACGCGCAAAAGACGATGGGCGTCATCGTGCTGCTCCTGGTCATCACCGGGCACCAGTCCGCCGATGACGGCGTGCCCCTGTGGGTCAAGGTGGCAGCGGCGGGAGCCATTTCTGCCGGCACCTATGCCGGCGGCTGGCGGATCATCCGTACCCTCGGCCGCCGGGTGATCCAGCTCGATCCGACCCGCGGATTCGCGGCCGAGACGACGGCAGCGGCCGTGCTCTACACGACGGCCTATGTCTTCGCCGCCCCGATCTCGACCACCCACACCATCACGTCGTCGATCATGGGGGTTGGCGCGACCAAGCGACTATCGGCCGTGCGCTGGGGGGTGGCCGGCAACATCGTCACCGCCTGGGTGCTGACCATCCCGATGGCGGCGGCCATCGCCGCGCTCAGCTTCGGCGCGCTGGCAATGTTTGTCTAAGGGTTTTGGCTAGCCGAAGCGACCGGTGATGTAGTCCTCGGTCCGCTTGTTGCCGGGGTTGCTGAAGATCTTCGACGTCGTGTCGTACTCGATCAGGACGCCGCTGCGCTCGCCAGTGTCGGGGTCGGCCTGAGCGGTGAAGAATGCCGTACGGTCCGAGACACGGGCTGCCTGCTGCATGTTGTGGGTCACGATGATGATCGTGTAGTCGCGCTTGAGTTCCTCCATCAGGTCCTCGATCCTCGCGGTCGCCAGCGGGTCGAGGGCCGAGCATGGCTCGTCCATCAAGATCAGGTCGGGCTTGACCGCGATGCACCGCGCGATGCACAGCCGTTGCTGCTGGCCGCCGGACAGGGACAGGCCGCTTTCCTTCAGCTTGTGCTTGACCTCGTCCCAGAGCGCCGCCCGCTGCAAGGCGTCCTCCACGACGTCGTCCATCTTGTTGCCCTTCATCTTCAGGACCCGCGGCCCGTACGCGATGTTGTCGTAGATGGACTTGGGGAACGGGTTGGGCTTCTGGAAGACCATCCCGATACGCCGGCGGACCTCGATGGGGTCGACGTGCGAGGCGTAGAGATCCTCCTGGTGGTACAGGATCTTGCCGGTGATACGAGCGCCCGAAACGAGATCGTTCATCCGGTTTAGGCAGCGCAGCACCGTGCTCTTGCCACAGCCCGAGGGCCCGATGAGGGCCGTGATCTCCTTGTGCCCCATGTCCATCGTGACGTTCTGCACGGCGAGGAATTCGCCGTAGTAGACCCCCACATCGCTTAGTGACATGACAGCGTCGATCTCGGCTCCGACGCCTTGGTGCAGTGCGGTGAATTCGGTCGGGGTGGGAGCGGGGTCCGACTCCGCAGCCCGGGGTGGCTCGTCCCGTTGAGTCTGGCTGTGTGTCATCTCACCATTCCTTGCTGAAGCGGTTACGGAGGTAGATGGCCACTGAGTTCATCAGGAGCAGGATGACCAGCAACACCACGATCAGCGCTGCCGCGACCACCCGGTATTCATCCTGCGGCCGTTGGATGTAGTTGAAGATCTGGATCGGCAAGACCGTGACCGCGCTCTGCAGGCCGGTCGGGATGAAG
>Ga0136617_10001856_pt1 | contig 18858 bp, 19 predicted proteins | sample AntDrymUQ3222106_2_FD_129672 | JGI IMG/M metagenome (GOLD analysis project Ga0136617, IMG submission 129672) | Polar desert sand microbial communities from Dry Valleys, Antarctica - metaG UQ322 (21.06) | ecosystem: Environmental > Terrestrial > Soil > Desert | place: Antarctica: Dry Valley... | reverse complement strand
TGATCTTCTACCGGGAGCCTCCACCCCATCCCGGGCACGACACGCCGAACACCCCCGACCACCTCGGGCCACCCACCAGCCCCACCTCACTCAACGTGACCGCGCGACCAGCTGCCCGCCGGGACCCGAAACCCCTCATCTCCCTGGCATTGACCCGGTACCCCACCCGAGCCGACGCGGCGACCCCAAAACCAAAACCGCCCAACCGAGGACTGATCACCACACCAACCTCGACGGCCCCCGTATTAGCCCTGGTCAGGGATATCCGACGAAAATTTCCCTAGGACTACCGGGACCCCCTGACGAGCGAGACAACCTTGCCGGCCTTGTCAGCATGCTCGGTTGCGACCCGGAACGCCTGAAAGACGAACCGGTAACAGCCGCTCACGTCGTGGACATCCTCCGCAACCAGGGCAGCGCACTGGCAAACCTCGAGGAACACCACATCTCGGCCGTCATCAAACATCGCCAGTACACACGACCTCATGACACAGCCCGAATCGCTGGCCCAGATCGGGCCGATCCTGGCAGCCAAACTCCACGACATCGCCAACGACACATCACCATCTCCCCAGGAGAGCTGAACCATGACCAACCCGACTACCTGGAACCTGAGTACGGCAACGATTAGATGCAGACAGGGCTCCGCCCTGGACCCGGCGGCCGCTTCAGGAGGGCCGGGCTCTCCCTCGTGGCGCACCTGTGGCTATCAGGATCGGTGGCTATCAGGATCGGTGCCGGGGGCATCGGTCGTTCGTCCGGCGGGGCGCTCCACCGATGCCCCCGACCCCTGATAGATCCGCGGGCCCTGTACGGCGAGGTCGTGGGTGGACTGCCGTGTCGCCGGGTTCGTCTGCGGGCCAGCTGCACCGCTTCGGCGCGACTGCCGGCTGGCCGTCGTCGTGCGCTCGTCGGCCCTCGCTACGGCTGGGCCGGAACCGGTGTTGCGGCTTTCCCTCATCATGACGACTTGGGGCCGGGTGGTTTCCGGCGGATGGCTGGACCTCGTGTGACGGGTTCTTCGATCGACTTTCGCCGGGTCGGTGGCTCGGGGTGCAGGTGCGCGACGACCGTGAGGTCGCTGGCTGTGGACAACCGTGGTGCGTTCCCGTGTTCGTAGATCCAGACTGTGAAACCACGGGTGACCAGCTCCGTCGCCCGCAGCGTGATCTCCTGCTTGTCGTCGCTCTCGGCGGTCCGCAGCTCGTTGCGCTCGAGCTTCGCCAGCGGCCCTTTGATCAGCCGGGCGTGCAGATGATAGACGCTCACCGCACATCCTGCTCACGTATCGACGGGGCCGCGATACGCGTCGCCGGGCCCGTGATCTCGGCGGTTGCGGCGGATGGCTGGGTGCATGTTCTGGTCTCCTCGTGCGTGATCGCCGTCTGGGTGGCTCTCGCGCCATCAGACGCCCCGGGCATCTGGGTGAACAAGCTGTTCACCGGCCCGGTCACGGATCACGCATCAAGATTCACGAGCCGCCGCGACGGCCGACCGGCTGACCATGACGGCAGCTCCCTGCGGCGCTCGCTTCGGTGATTCACCCACGTTCACGTCGTTCACGCCCGATCGCCGGTCGCCACGCCGATACACTCCGCCGCACCACCCGGGATCGCCCCGGACGACGAAGCGGAGAGCGATGAGTGAGCAGATCGACGACGCGAAGCGCGCACTCGGCCGGGCACTCGCGGGGCTGCGCACCGCCGGCGGCTGGACCCAGCAGCGGCTGGCAGCGTCGACGTTCGTGGACCGCTCCTACGTCGCGCACGCCGAGTCCGGCCGGGTGATCCCGAACGAGCGGTTCTGGGTGGACGCCGACGCCGCCCTGGGCGCCGGTGGGGACTTGATCTCAGGATTCGAACGACTCGCTGCCACCAGGGATCGAGCGACGCGGGAGACGACGGCGGGCAGCGGACCGGCTCCCGCGGGCAACGCCGGCGCCGGGTCGGCCGGCGCGAACCGGTCCACGAGGGACGTGGCCGACGAATCGCTGGCCTTCGCCAACCGTGCCGCTGCGAGTAACCTCAATGAGGTGACGTTGGAATACCTCCGCTGCGAGGTCAGCCGGCTGGCCATCGCGTACGTCCACGCTGACCTGCCACCGGTGTTCCTCGACCTGGTCGCCGCCCGAGACGAGATGTTCGGGCTTCTCGACGGACATCAGCGCCCCCGGCACACCCGCGAACTCTACTTCCTGGCTGGTGCCACCTGCCTGATGCTGGCCCAGGCGTCGCGTGACCTCGGAGATCCACGGGCCGAGCTCGCGCAGCTGCGGTGCGCCTGGACCTGCGTCGACCTGGCCGACCATCCGGGGCTCCGCGCCTGGGCCCAGGGCACCGCAGCCCGCCAAGTTGAAGGGTCGGGCCAACCCCGCAGGGCCATGGCGCTGGCCGCCGAGGCTCTCGGCGCCACTGGGGGGTCTCCGGGCTCCCGGGTGCGGCTCGCCGCCGTCCGCGCCCGCGCCGCCGCCCGCGCTGGCGACCGTGCCACCGCGCTGGCCGCCGCGGCGCTCGCGGCCGCGCCGGCCGACGGCCCGCCGGACGAGCTGGACGCGCTCGGCGGGATCCTCACCTTCCCCGAGGCCAAGCGGCTCTTCTACCTCGGCGGGACGTTCGCCCTGCTCGGTGACCACACGACGGCCGAGCGGCATGCGCGCGCCGCGGTCGCCCGCTACGAGAACGGCCCGGTCGCGGAGCGGTCCTACGGCGACGAGGGCCTCGCCCGGCTGGACATCGCGGCGGCACGACTGCACGACGGAGACGTTGACAGCGCTCGCGAGGCGCTCGGACCGGTCCTGGCGCTGCCCGCCTCCCGGCGCATCGCCGAGTTCCACCCCGCCCTCGCCGGCACCCGCGACCTCCTGCGCCGGCCCGGATTCACCGGCAGCGCGGCGGCTCGCAGCCTGCTCGACGAGGTCCGCGGCTACCTGGATCAGCCGACCGGAGGGGCACTACCCTCGACCGGGTGAGGGCCACCGCAGTCATCGACGAGGTGCTCCGCCAGGCCTGCGACCGAGCAGGACTTGCATCCGACTCGGCTCAGTTGATCCACCGCCACGCGACCACCGTCTACCTGATCCCCGCCGACGCGATCGTCGTGCGCATCTCCGACGCCCCGGGGCGGCTCGGCCAGGCGCGTACCGCTGTCGAGCTCACCCGGTGGCTCGGCGAACTCCACTTCCCCGCCGTGCAACCCGCGTCGATCGAGCAGCCGCTCGAAATCAGCGGACATGCCGTCACGTTCTGGGCCTACCACCCGCAGGCCGGCACCCGACCCGGCATCGCCGATCTGGGGCGTCTCCTGCGTCGCCTGCACGACCTGCCCCCGCCGCCGGTCGCGCTGCCCGAGTTCCGGCCGCTCGCTCACCTGCTCGCCAGGTTGCCGAACACCGATGTCATACACCCGCCGGAGCGCCGGTGGATCACCGACGAGGCCCACCGGCTCCTCGGCTGCTACGCCGGGCTCGACTTCCCGCTCGGCCACGGCCACATCCACGGCGACGCCTATCTCGGCAACACCCTGAACACGGCCGACGGCACCGTGCTCGCCGACTGGGACGACGCGGCCCGCGGTCCGCGAGAACTCGACCTCGCCAGCACCTACCAGGGCGTCCGTTACGGCCAAACCCCGGAGGAGCTCGACGCCTTCGCCCATGCTTACGGCCAGGACCTCCGCGGCTGGCCCGGACTCCCGATCCTGTGCAGCATCCGCGACCTGCACACCCTCGGATCCTTCATCCACCGCGCGGCGGCCGGAGACAGCGCCGCTCACGCCGAACTGACCCGCCGGGTGCGCTCGCTGCGCGACCGGGACGACCGGGCACGGTGGGTTTCCGGCTGATCGTCACCAGCGATCCGAGGTGTGCGGTGCGGCCCACCGTCAGCGGAGCACCCAGGTGTCCTTTGCGCCACCCCCCCGAGACGAGTTGACGATGAAGCTGCCCGCCGGCGCGACCCGGGTCAGCGTCGCCGGCGCCACCTCCACGTGCGTTCCGGCCCCCCTCCGGGACTGGAACACGAACGCCCGCAGGTCGACCGCCCGCGGCTCCAGCTTCCCCGCGGCGAACGTCGGGTGCGTGGACAGCGCCACCAGGTCCTGTGCCACCCACCCTGCCGGGTTGGCGCGCACAGCGTCGGCCAGTTCGGCCAGCTCGGCGCGGCTGGCGTGCGGACCGATGACGATGCCCCGCCCGCCGTATCCGTCGACGGGTTTGAGCACCAGTTCGTGGAGCCGGTCCAGGACCTCGGCGCGCCGCTCGGGGTCGACGCACGGGTAGGTAGGGACGTTGTCGAGCAGGGCGTCCTCACCGAGATAGTAGGAGATCATCTGTGGGACGTAGGTGTAGACGAGCTTGTCGTCGGCGATGCCGTTACCCAGGGCGTTGAGTAGTGCGACCCGGCCCTTCGCCACGGCGCTGGCCAGGGCCCGTCCGATCGGACGCTGATCCGCGCCGGTAGTGGTCATCAGGTCCCGTTCGTCAAGGCGCCGGTAGAGGGCGGCGAGCCGGCGCCGCGCTCCGGTGCCCACCAGGTACACCCCGTCCTCGGTGACCTGGAGTTCGCGCGGGGTGACCAACGGCACATCCATCTGGTCGGCCAGCAGCTGGTGCTCGAAGAACGCCGCGTCGCTCGGACCGGCCGACAGCACCGCAACCTCGTCGCAGCCCGGCTGGTCGTCGGCGGTGGTCGACAGCAGCGCCGAGTGCAGCGTTCGCGGGACTCCTTCGAGGCTGATCACGCCGGTCGGTGGTTCGAGGTCTGGCATCACGCTGCGCACCAGCCGGCGACTCATGATCGAGTAGCCGATGCCGGAGGGTACCCGCAGGTTGTCCTCCAGGACGAGCCAGTGATCGGCGCGGTCGCGGACGAGATCGATGCCGGCGACGGTGATCCGGACGGCGTCGGCCGGCGCCAACCGCCCCAACCGGGTGCGGCCCGGGGCGTCGTCGACCACCGACGCGGGCACGACTCCGTCGGTGACGATGTTTCGTTTACCGTAGACGTCGCGCAGGAACGCTTCGAGCGCACGTACCCGTTGGATGAGCCCGGCAGTGAGGGTGGCCCAGTCCTCAGCAGTGACGATCCTCGGCACCAGATCGAGCGGGAAGAGTCGGTCCGGTTCGCCGTCGCCGACCCGGAAGGTGACCCCACGGGCCTGTTGCTCGGTGCGCAGCGCGGACTCGGCGGCCAACATGCCACGCGGGCCGAGCCGGTCGAGCACGCGGAACATCCAGCCGTAGTGCTGGCGGGCGGTGCCACCTGCGCTGACAGCCTCGTCGAACACCGAAGAGGTGCTTGCCGCATCGAATCTTGATCCGGCGGAGGTGCTGGCAGCATCAAGGCTTGATCCCCAAGACGCGCTTGCGGAGTTGAGCCGTGATCCGGCGGACGTGTGTGCAGCGTCGAGCGCGGACGTCGACCGGATCACGCGTTGGTAGCCGGCGAGCAGGGCCGAGCTGTCCGGGACGGTCGTCGGCGGCTCGGTTTCCGGATCCCGGCCCTGGGTGCGGGCCAGCAGCGCGTCGACGACGTCGGTGAGTTCGCCGCGACGACCGTAGATGCGGCGCTGTCGGGCGGCGGCGCTGCCCCGAGCGAGTGCGTACCGGGAGAGTTCCAGGACCTGATCCCAGTCGCCGAGGATCTCCAGCTGCGGGCGGAGGTGCTCGATGAGCCGGCCGATGAGCAGCGGTGGGGCGACCAGCTTCGGCCCGACGAGGTCCACCAGGTCGCCCTCCAGACCCGAGCGGGCCGCCCGCCAACTCGCCGCACGCAGCAGCTCATGGCGCGACTCCGGTAACGGCACACCCGCGTCGAGGTCCTCGCGGGCCTTCCCGACGAGCCCCCGGAACAGCCCCGCGATGAGCACGACGTCGTTCACGTCCGGGCATGCGTCGCAGACCCGCAGCTCGACGGTGGGCAAGTGGGCGCTGGGCCGGATGTCGAAGTAGACCATCCCGGGGTCGCTGATCGTACCGGACGCGATCAGCTCGGTAACCATCGCGTCGTAGTCGGCGGCGGTCTCGACGTGCGCGGGCGGCCCGGCCGTGGGCCAGCGCGACCACACGATGCTGCGGTAGCTGGCATAACCGGTGTCGCGGCCGCGCCAGTACGGCGAGCTCGCCGAGATCGCGAGCAGCGTGGGCAGGCACGGCGCCACCCGGCGCACCACCTGCACGGCGATGTCGCGGTTCGGAACGTCGACGTGCACCTGGGCGCCGCAGATGTGCTGCTCGCTGACCAGCATCTGGTACTCGTGCTGCATCTTCTCGTAGCGGGCACCCGCCGAGATCGCGTCGCTCGACAGGTCGACCAGCGGCACCGTGCCGGCGGCCACCACGCCCAGGCCCAGCGGCGCGGCGGCCTTGTCCAGCGTCGTGCGCAGCCGGATGAGGTGTCCGCGCAGGTCATCAAGGGTGTCGCAGACCGGGGTGTTGGTCTCCACCAGTGAGCGTTGCAGTTCGGGAGCGAACTCCGCACCGTCGAGCTGGTCAAGCAGCGCGTCGACCTCCGGCGCGGAGTGGCGCGACTCCAGGCCGACGACGTGGAACTCTTCCTCCACACCGATCTTCGGAAGGTCGTTGTCACTCATGGGGGCAACCGTAGGCGCCCCGCGTGACACGGCCGTTACACGTTGTAGGCCGCTTTGAAGAAGGCGAGCTCCAGGTCGACGGCGCGGGCGAAACCGGCCGCCACCCCGGCGCGTGCGGCGTCGTCGAGGTTTGCGGCGACGCGGTCGAACTCGGCGCGCAGGAACGCGACCCACGCCTCGAACTCCGGGCCCGCGTGCAGCTCGATCCACTCCCGCTGGATCGGCTCATCCGGGAGGTCGACATCGGCTCGGCCGGCGGCGGCGGAGCGCGCATCGAAACAGTCGAGGTAGAGCCACTCGGCGACGAGCAGCGGGGTCAGGCACGTGGCGTAGTCGGCACTGCGCCGGGCGGCGTTCATGAGGTCGAGGAAGCCGCGCGTCGGTGCGAGCAGCTCTGGCGTGGTGCGGTCGGCGGACGGGACGTCGAGGGCGTCGAGCGAGCGGGCGAAGAAGTCGTTCTCCGGGCCGGCGATCAGCCCGAGCTGTCGGGCGTGCACGATCCGTGGCTCGGGGCGGTCGGCCGCGGCGACGGTGGCACCCATCAACGCGACGAACGCGTCGAGGAACTGGTTGTCCTGCACCAGATATGTGGTCAGGACCGGGACGGGCACCTCGCCGCGCCAGATCTCCTCGACGAAGCGGTGGCCCGTTGCTGCGTCCCACGTCGTGGTCGTCGCCGCCCGCAGGTCTGCACTGAAGGTCATCTCGACACCGTAGGCCAGTGCACCCCCGGATAGGGGGAGCTACGTTCGGCGGTGGCGGGGTCGATCTCGCCGGCGGCGACGGCGGTGTGCAGCGCGGCGACCTCGGCCAGGAGGTCTCGCTGGTGGGCGGCGAACGGGGCGTCGACCGGATCGCCGTGCCCGGGAACGACCGTGCGCGGGCACAGGGCCAGCAACGCGGTGAGGGTGCCCGGCCAGTCGGCGACGACCGCGTCGCCGAGATCGGGCGGGGCGCCCTGCTCGACGAGGTCGCCGGCGAACACGACGCCCGCGTCCGGGACCGCCGCGACGAGATCATGATCGGTGTGGCCGCGGCCGAGATGGCGCAGGTCGACGGTGCGCCCGCCGAGATCGAGGCGCACCGGGGCCGGGTGGTCGGGTAGTGGGGGCTCGGTGGCGGTGAGGGCGTCGGCGGTGAGGTGGTCGTCACGGTTCCGATAGTGGGTGCTCCATTCGGCGCGTTGCGCGTCGGCGGTGGCCCGGATCGCCGCCCTGCATCGGGGGTGGGCGTGCACCGGGCACGGCAGGAACGCGGCGGTGCCGAAACAGTGGTCGAAATGCGCGTGGGTGATCGCAACGGTGAGCGGTAGCGCGGTGACGGCGCGCACCGCGACCGCCAGCTCGGCGCCCTGCCGTGCGTCGCCCCGGGTGTCGATCACCAGGGCCCGCTCGGCGCCCAGCACCAGGCCGGTGGTCAGGTCCAGCTCGGCGTGCCGGCGCGCCAGCACCCCGGCAGCGACCTCGATCCATTGCCCCTCCATCGACATCAGTGTCAGGTGTGCGAGGTGAGGAGGCCGTCGTGTAGCCGCGGGACGGCGCCGCTGGTGTCGAACGCCGCGGCCAGCTCGACGTCCGCTCCGAACCCGTCCGCGATCAGCTCATCGCCCGACGAGACGGCGGCTAGCACGCCGCTGAGGCCACGGTCGCGGGCGGCGGTGAACTGGACGACGGCCAACTCCGCCTCGGGCGACCGGTCGCCGGCCGGCATCGCCGCGGCGATCGCGCCGGCGCCGAGCGCATCCTCGGCCGCAACCCGCAGGGTGCCACCGGGTCAGCGCTCCCCGGCCGGCACGAGCCCGATGGGCTGATCGCGGGCCTTGTCCAAGGCCGCGGCGGCTGACGCGTTGCGAAGACACCCGACGAACAGCGTGGCGCCCGTGCGCGCCGGGAAGACCGCATACCTGCTCCGGGTGTGCGCCGGACGGTCAGACATGGCGAGTCGCCCGATTATCATACCTGGGCGATTGCCACGTCGGCTCGTTCGGCGGTGAGCAGGGTGAGATCGTCGGGATCGCTCGTCACGACGAGCACCGGCCCGGGCTGTCGGAGCGCCGTGCTCGCGACGATCGCGTCCACAGTGCAGTCGACAAGACCGGTTGCGCCGAGCAGCCTTCCGGCGTCCCGACCGATCTCGGGTGTGACGAACAGTTCGGTGACCCGGGACAGCACACGATGTGTGGGGGCGTCGCGTGCGGTGCCGCGGAGCACCTCTGCGAGTGTGGCCGCGCTGACCACGACCCGAGCGTCTCGGTTGCGAGCAGATTGGAGTAAAGCCTGAGCGTGCCGATCGTCGGCGGCGGCTTTGCTCACACCGTCAGCGTCAAGAACGAGCGTGCCGTTCAGCTGGTGTCGGCGGCGTCCGGCCACAGCGCGTCCACCTCCGCGAGTAGCTCAGGCGAGACCGGCCCGTTGACAGCCTCCAGTTCGGCAAGCAGCGTATCGAGCTGGTCTCGTTCGAGCTGACGGCGCACCGCGGCAGTGACATAGCGGCTGAACTCCCGCCGCCCGACCCTGGCTCGGACGGCGGCGGACACATCATCCGGCATCGAGACGCTCACCTTGTCGGCCACGGTATATATCCTACTCGAAGTAGCAATATGGGTCCAGGGCTACCGGCAGCGGCTCCGTCACCACGCACCGATGGCGTCCATCTCTGCGCGGATTGCCCGAACCTCGGCCACGTCGGTGGGGTCGTTCGCCGCAGCCTCGGCCTCGGCGCGCAGTCGCGCTGCTCGCTCCTGTCGGTGGGCGAGTAGCAGCGCCGCCCGGACCGCGTCCGAGCGGCTGCGACCATCCTCGGTAAGCACGAGAAGAGCCTCCTCGGTCTCCGGATCCAGCCGAATCGTGAGCGTCGTCATAAAGCGCAGTTGTAACACCTTCTGTCCTGCATATCAGCGTGCATCGATGTTCGTGCTTTCCCTCGTCATGCACCCATGACTGCCACCGCCTCTGCCGGCGACTGGTCGAACTGGGTGCGGTGCAGCTCCGCGTAGCGCCCGCCGGCGTCGAGCAGCTCGATGTGCGTGCCCCGCTCAACGATGCGACCGTCCTCGACCACGAGGATGAGGTCGGCGGCCCGGATGGTGGACAGGCGGTGCGCGATGACCACCGCGGTGCGCCCGGTCAGTGCCTCGGCGAGCGCGGCCTGGACGGCGGCCTCGGAGGTGGAGTCGAGGTGTGCGGTGGCCTCGTCGAGCACCACGACCCGCGGTTGGGCCAACAGCAACCGGGCGATGGTGAGCCGCTGGCGCTCGCCCCCGGAGAGCCGGTAGCCGCGTTCGCCGACGACGGTCTCCAGGCCGTCGGGCAGCGAGGCGACCAGATCGGCCAGCTGGGCGCGCCGCAGCACGTTCCACAGATCGTCCTCCGACGCCTCGGGGCGGGCGAGCAGCAGGTTGGAGCGGATCGACTCGTGGAACAGATGGCCGTCCTGGGTGACCAGGCCCAGGGTGGCGCGGATCGTGTCGAAGCTCAGATCGCGCACGTCGACCCCGCCGAGGCGGACCGCGCCGGCGCCGACGTCGTAGAGCCGGGGGAGCAACTGCGCGATGGTGGACTTGCCGGCCCCGGACGTCCCGACGAGCGCGATCAGCTGCCCCGGTTCGGCCCGGAACGACACGTCGTGCAGTACTTCCACCCCGCCGCGGCCGTCGAGCCGGGCGACCTCCTCCAGCGATGCGAGCGACACCGTGTCGGCCGACGGATAGCCGAAGCTGACACCGGAGAACTCGACCGACAGCGGCCCGGCTGGCATGGGCTTCGGTGACTCGGGCTCGGCGATCAGCGGCGGCAGATCGAGGATCTCGAAGACCCGCTCGAAGCTGACCAGTGCCGTCATCACCTCGACCCGCGCGCTGGCCAGGGCCGTGAGCGGGGCGTAGAGCCGGGCGATCAGCAGCGACAGCGCGACCACCTGGCCGGCGTCCATCCGGCCGGTGAGCGCGAAGTAGCCGCCGAGGCCGTAGACCAGCGCCAGCGCGAGCGCGGAGACCAGCGTGAGGGCCGTGACGAAGATCCACTGTGCCATCGCGGTGCGGACGCCGATGTCGCGCACCCGCGCCGCCCTGGCGACGAACTCCGCCGACTCGTCGGCGGGCCGACCGAACAGCTTGATGAGCGTGGCACCGGGGGCGGAGAACCTCTCGGTCATCTGCGTGCCCATGGCCGCGTCGTGGTCGGCCGCCTCGCGTTGCATCTGCGCCAGCCGCCGGCCCATCCGCCGCGCCGGCAGCACGAACACCGGGAGCAGCAGGAGGGCGAGCAGCGTGACCTGCCACGACAGGCTGAGCATCACCGCCAGGGTGAGCACGAGGGTGACCAGGTTGCCCACGACCCCGGACAGCGTGTCGCTGAACGCGCGCTGAGCGCCGATCACGTCGTTGTTCAGGCGGCTGACCAGGGCGCCGGTGCGGGTGCGGGTGAAGAAGGCAACGGGCATCCGCTGGACGTGGTCGAACACGGTGGCCCGCAGGTGCAGGATCAACCCCTCGCCGATGTTCGCCGACAGCCAGCGGGTGGCGACCCCGAGCACGGCCTCGGCGACCGCGAGCGCCGCGATCAGCCCGGCCAACCCGACGACGACATCGACCGCTGAGCGCTCCACGATCGCGTTGATCACGCGGCCCGCCAGCACCGGTGTGGCCACGGCCAGCACCGCTCCGACGACGCTGAGCACCAGGAACCCGGTGAGCCTGCGCCGGTGCGGGCGGGCGAAGCCCGCGATCCGGCGCATCGTGGCCCAGGAGAACGGCTTGCGCTGCTCCTCTGCGTGCATCGCGTGGTACATCGACATCCATGCCGACATCTCCATGCTCATGAACTGCTCCCTCTGCCGGGCTCCAGTGTCGCGCGCCGCACCGACAGTTCTGACCGGACAGCGATGACATGGACGGTAGGAGTTGAAGCGAGGTTGAGGTCAAGCAAGCGGCGCCGCACCTGCCCAACGAGCCCTCGGCGCCGCACAGCCGGACGTACCCCAACGCTCACACAAGGCGAGCTCCCAGCCAGCCCGAACCAGCCGCACAAGCATTGTGGCGTCCACACAGGCGTTCCGCCGGGGGTGCGGACACCACAACGCTTGTGCGGTCAGCGGGGGAAGAGCCGGGCTGCCACAAGGGTGAAGTTGTCGAGCTCGGTCCAGGTCCACCGCCCGAATCGGAGATCCTCCGCACGGATGGCGTCCTCCCGCAGCTTCTCGGCGAACACCACGTCGCCGGGGTCTTGGCCAGGACGCAGCAGCCGGCCGTACTTGACCCGGCCGTCGAACTCGCCGACGACGCGCAGCTTCGGCCAGGCAAAGTCGACGCGCCCGAGCACGTGTCCGTCGAAGCGCACCACCTCCCACTGTGGAACTGGCGGTGGCAGCCCAGCACGCGCGATGGCGACCCGACTGCGCGACTCGCCGACGCTCTCGCTCCGCCCGTCGGCGAATTCAGCGACGCGCCGGGCAGCCGGAGCGCCTGGCCACCGATCAGCGCGGCTAACCGCCGCCGCGAGCTCGGGTGGACTCGTGAGATGTCGGTACAGCGCGTTATCAGCGATGACGACCGCCTGCTCGAATGGCGCCCTGCGCGCGATATCGGCGATTGTCCGGGCCGGACTGGTGACCGCGATGCCGCCGACGAACACGATCTCGTCAGTGTCAAGCGGTGCGGTGTGCACGTGGAGGCGGCCGGTAAGCCCGCCTCCGGTACGTCGGGGTCGGGTCACGTGCACGCGGCGCAGTGGCAGGTTCCACACCGGCAGTCCGTGGAGGACGGCGGCCGACACATGGCTGACGACCGCGTCGGCTGCGACCCGAGGGATGGCCGCAGCGACGAGCAGACCATGGCGTGCGGCCCGGTCCCGCAACCGGGGATCGGATGAGTCGAGGTAGGCGCCCCGCTCGATCGCGGTCAGCAGGCCGCTGCGCCGTAGCTTGCGCAGCTCGTCGTCGGCAAACCCCGCGGCAAGGAGAGCAGGCCGCAGCAGCGGCCCGTCTCCACCCGGTATCGGCAGCTCCATGTCGGCCAGCATGCGCGCCGGCTCCGACCGTCCGTGGCCTTTCCCCGCAACTGTGGACATCTGCCCTACGGCACAGGCGTTGGGGGGTTCGCACAGGCGCTGGGTCGGCGGTGCAGACCCCACGACGGCGGTGCGGTCAGAGCACCAGCAGCAGGTCGGCCGGGGTATCAGCAGCAGGTCGGCCGGGGTATCAGCAGCAGGTCGGCCGGGGCGCGGCGGCCGCGGCCTGCTCGGGTTCTGATCAGCCACCCGCGTCCGCCGGCAGGAATGCCACGGTGTCGCCCGTGACCAGCGGCAGATCCGGGTCGCAGGTCATCTGGTCGCCGTTCAGCGCCGCGACGACGTGCCGATCCAGCTTGAGATCGACGGCCGTCGCGGCGTCACCGACGGTGGCCGCCCGCACTCGGCCCGGCCCGGCGTGCCCGTTCGACGCGAGTGTGCCGTAGCGCTGAACGACGATCTCCGGGGCCGGCCGCCGCCGCGCTTCGGCGTAGTCGTCGGGTTCGTTGACGTTGAGCAGTGAGTCCAGAGCCGGGTCGGCCGCGGCCAGCACGGGATCGGCGAGCAGTGCGGCGTCATCCATGCGGTGCACCCGGACCTGGTCGAACAGCATCGCCGGACGCATCCGCCCCTGTGCGATCAGCTCGACCACCCGCGGGGCAAGGGATGTGCGGTAGGCCGCTGCCAGGGGTTGGGGAAAGCCGCGGGCCACCGGCAGCACGACGTCGAGGTCCGGTCCCAGCTCACGGAGTACCCGGCGGATGAACGCGGGGTGCAGGAAGGGTAGATCGGTGGAACAGACGAACGCGACAGGTGCTCGCTCCGCGACCGCGGCCAGCCCGGTGGCGATGCCCTGCAGCGGGCCACGGCCCTGCACCGGATCGGCGACCACCTCGACACCGGGTGGCAGGTCGGGCAGCTCCTGGCCGGGAGCACTGACGACGACGATGGGTCCGGCGCCGGCAGAGCTGATCCTGGCCCGCGCGAGCAGCCCTGTCGTTCGCCGCAGCAGCGTGGAGCCGTGCCACTCCAGCGCGGCCTTCGACTTGCCCATGCGTGACGATCGCCCACCCGCGAGCACGATGCCGGCCACGGGGCCGGTGGGTGGGATCATGCCGGCGATCGTAGGCGCCCGTGGCTCGCCGGAGGGTCGATGCGCTGCCGCCACTGTCGGAGCGCTGCCGCCACCGTCGAATCTGCGCGCTGCCGCCACCGCCGGAATCTGCGAAGGTGGCGGCGACCGATGATCGCCAGCGAGGAGACGTCGTGCACACCGAGGGAACCGAACCGGGGTGGGAGGACCGCACCGCGGCGATCGCCCACGGCCTGAGCTGGGTGGCGCGCTGGAGCCTGCGCGTGGTGCTGATCGCGCTCGGCGCCATCCTGCTGGGGGTACTCGTCGCCCGACTGTGGGTGATCGTCCTGCCCGTCCTGCTGGCTCTGCTGCTGGCCACCGTGCTGTGGCCGCCCGCCGCCTGGCTACGCCGCCACGGATGGCCACCCGCTCTCGCCGCAGCCGCCGTGGTCGGTGGGGGCCTGCTGGGACTGGTGGTCGTCGTCGCGCTGCTCGCCAGGTCGATCACCGGAGGGGTCGCGGACATCGCGGCCAGCGCGACCGGCGGAATCGAGCAGATCCGGCAGTGGCTGGCGGGGCCACCGCTCAACCTGGCCCAGAGCCAGCTCGACGCGGCGCTGGAGGCCGCGACGATGCGGTTACAGCAGAGCGTGTCCTCGATCGCGTCCGGTCTGCTCACCGGCGTGGGAGCGCTGGCATCGGGGCTGGTCACCGGCCTGTTGGCACTGGTGCTGGCATTCCTGTTCATCAAGGACGGGCCACGGTTCCTGCCGTGGTTGCGCGGTGCGGTGGGTGAGCGGGCCGGCGGGCACATCAGCGAGGTGCTCGTCCGGATCTGGGCGGCGCTGGGCGGGTTCATCCAGACCCAGGCGGCCGTGGCGCTCATCGACGCGGTCCTGATCGGGATCGGCCTGGTGCTCGTCGGGGTCCCGTTGGCGCTGACACTCGCGGTGCTGACGTTCCTCGGCGGCTTCGTACCGATCGTCGGCGCCCTCGTCGCGGGCGCGCTCGCCGTGCTCGTCGCGCTGGTCACCAACGGTTTCACCGCCGCGCTGATCGTGCTGGGAATCGTCGTCGCGGTGCAGCAGGTCGAGGGCAACGTCCTGCAGCCGATCCTGCAGTCGCGCAGCCTGCAGCTGCACGCAGCGGTCGTCCTGCTCGCCGTCACCGCGGGCAGCAGCCTCTACGGCATCGCCGGCGCGTTCCTGTCGGTCCCCGTGGCCGCCGCCGCCGCGGTGGTGCTGCGCTATCTCGGTGAGTGCGTCGACGCCCGGACGTCGCCCGACCCCGACCCTACGGCCGAACCGGTCGACGGGGAGGTCTCGAACGATCCGGCGTCGGAGGCGCCCTGAACAGGGCATTGATGACCGTGTCGCCGAGCCGGTGGGTAGGCGGCTGGCGCTTCGTTGCCTCCCGGCGGCCGCGGCAGGGGCGAGGCGCAAGGAGGACCACCCGTCACGTGACCCCGGGCGGTGCTCGATGCGGGTCACCGGCCCCGCCAGGAACCCCTTTGGTCCCGGCCGTCTGACCAGTAGGGAAGGATCAGTACTCATGCGCGTCTACCTTGGCTCTGATCACGCTGGCTTCGAGCTCAAGACCTGTCTGATCGAGCATCTCGGCAAGCTCGGGGCCGAGACGGTCGACGTCGGTGCCACCAGTTACGACGCCGTCGACGACTACCCGCCGTTCTGCATCGAGACTGCCCGCCGCGTCGTCGAGGACAGCGACAGCCTCGGCATCGTCATCGGCGGTTCCGGCAACGGGGAGCAGATCGCGGCCAACAAGGTGCCCGGCTGCCGGGCCGCGCTCGCGTGGAGCGAGGAGACCGCTCGGCTCGCGCGGGAGCACAACAACGCTCAGGTGATCGGCATTGGCGCCCGGATGCACACGGTCGCGGCAGCGTGTGGCATCGTCGAGGCCTTCCTGGCCACCCCGTTCTCCGGCGACGAGCGGCACTCCCGCCGGATCGCGATGCTCGCCGACTACGAGCGTACTGGTGTGGTGCCCGCGCTGCCCGGATCCGACTGAGCGATGCCCGAGGGGCACACCCTGCACCGGCTGGCGCGCCTGCACCGTCGCCGCTTCACCGGGCACCCCGTCGCGGTGTCCAGCCCACAGGATCGGTTCACGGCCGGTGCGGCGCTGGTCGACGGCCGGGTGCTGGTGTCCGCCGAGGCGTACGGCAAACATCTCTTCCACCGCTACGGCCCCGACCTCGTGGTGCACGTGCACCTCGGGCTCTACGGCGCGTTCAGTGACGAGCAGTTGCCGGCCGCGTTGCCACGTGGGCTGGTGCGGATGCGGATGATCGGGTGCACGTACTACGCGGATCTCCGCGGTCCCACGGTCTGCGAGGTGATCACCGACGCGGAGGCTGCAGCTGTGCGGGCCCGGCTCGGCCCGGACCCGCTGCGCCGCAACGCCGACCCGGACCGGGCATGGACCCGCATCGCCCGGTCACGCGCGCCGCTGGCCACACTGATGATGGATCAGTCGGTGATCGCTGGGGTCGGCAACGTGTACCGGGCCGAGGTGCTCTTCCGACACGGCCTGGACCCGCTGATGCCCGGCCAGGCACTGCGCCGCGACCAGTGGGACGCGATCTGGGCGGATCTGGTCGCATTGATGCGCGACGGCGTGCGCCGCGGACGGATCGACACCGTCGCCCCTGAACACGACCCGCGGCGCAACGGCGGTGCCGGGCGCCGCGATCGGCACGGCGGCGAGGTCTACGCCTACCGCCGGACCGGCCAGCCCTGCCTGGTCTGCGGCACGCCGATCGCGCATGCCGAACACGCCTCCCGCAACCTGTTCTGGTGCCCCACCTGCCAGCCCGCCGCCGGTGCTTGACGGACGTTCCGGACGCCGCGCGGACTGGAGCCGGTCGGCAAGTAGCCGTCCTTCGGCGTGCCGCCGGTCACCCCAAGGTACCGCCGCCCTGCACCGGCGCCGCGATCACCGACGGGACGGCCACCTGCAACGGTTCGTCGAATCGGAGCAGTTCCTCGACGACCGCCGGCAGGAGCTGGCTGGAAACGGATCGACCGGCCCGGGAAGGTGCGCTCCGGGCCGGTCGGGGAAACGGGCCGAGGTGGCCCGCCAGGATCCGCGGGCTCAGAAGTCGAAGCCGCCGAAGTCGCCCCCGACGTCGCCGCCCCCGACATCGCTGCCGTCCATGTCTGCGCCCGCGTCACCAGCATCGTCGGCTGCGGCGCCGTCGGCGAACCCGTCGGCATAGGCTACCCCGGACATTCCGCTGAACATCGCGCTGAACAGCAGCACCGAACCCAGTCCCCACGCGCCGGCGATCAGCGCGGGCTTCCACCATGGCTCGGAGTACCAGCCCTGGGGAACGGGACGTCCGGCGACCTCCCCACCGGGATAGTAGTGACGGTTGCGCCCGGATGGCACCGGTGAGGCGCTGTAGGAATGGCCTTCCACCTCGACGTCGCGATCCTCGCTGACCGCGCCGGCGCGCTGCTGGCCGGGCAGCGGCGGCAGCTCCGGGCCGGGGTCCAGGCCCATTGCCGTGCGGGCGGCGCGAACGTAATAGAGACCCTCGTAGGCGGTCTCGGTGACCTGCCGGGTCTGCTGGGTGGTGCGGGCCTGCTCCATCTGCGATCCAGCCGCGTTGTACCGCTCGGACGCGTCAGCGAGAGCCTGCTTGGACGCCTCGTCGGTACCGATCAGATTCAGCACCTGGCCACCCAACCGCTCCACCCATCGGCGGGCTTCGGACTTGGCGTCCTCCAGCTCGTGGGCTTTGGACGCCTGCTGCTGGCGCAGCAGCCAGACCACGCCGGCGATGACGGCGACCACCACCAGCAGGGTCACGATCGTACCCACTCGAACCACTCCCTACCTCTTGTGCCCCATGCGGCCCGCTCACCGAGCACAACGGACAGCGAGGAGGGAACGTTCCCCCTTCATCGCGCCCCGTGAGGTCATCCAGACGACCGTCACAACAAGTCACCTGTCACAAGTCACCTGTGAGTTCTGACATGCGGCTATCACCGCGGTCGCTTCCGCCGGCTCGTCGGTGCACCGCGGAAGACCGTCAACCGCTGGCCGCTCGCGTCAATTGTTGATCGGCAGACATGCACGCACACCCCCGTTCCGGCCCAGGCTGAAGGCGTTGATGCGCTCGGCCGGGCTGCCGTGGTCCTCGCTGGATGTCCACGGCGTGTCGTCGGCGACAGCCTGAAGCGTTCTCGTGATCTCTTCGGTGTCACCCTGCTCGAACTTCAGCGTCCCGTCTGTGACCGCGCCGAAGAGCGCCGCTCCCGCGAAGCAGTCAGCCTGCAGTTCGCTCTGCTGGGCGTTGAGCGTTACGCTGATCTGGTCCTGGATCGCATGTCCCCACTCGTGGGCGATGATCAGGTAGGCCCATGCGTCGCCGATCCGCGAGCCTGCGATCATCAACCCGATGTCCCAGGCGACAAACTTGCTGGACGGGCAGTACAGCGCGTTGTCAGGGGGCAGCACCACACCGGCACAGGTGGGCACGTTCGGGTCCGGGTTCGCGCCGTCGTAGAGTCCCACGATGTTCGGCCGCTCGTACTTGCCGGTGAACGTATCGCTCCAGTGCCGGGTCCAGAACAGGTCGACGACCCGCTGTGCCGTGGTGATGTCTGTGGCGAGATCGGCGGAGTTCACACCGGGCGGCACCGCCGGGGCGGTGTGGGGAACGTTGTTGTCGGTCGGGAACAGTTGAGGATCGGCTGCCGGAGACGGCGACCCGGCAACGGGGATTGCGCAACCGGCCAGAAGGAACACCAGTGTCAGCAGCATGCCGAAACGCACCCACATACGTTCCCCCTCGTCTGCCATCCACTCGCTGCGCTGGCGGCTCGCGTTACCGGGCTTTGACTCGATCTTCCGCTCCGACCGCTCTCACCAGCACCTCATTCGTCGCTCTCGAACATCTGTCGTGGAGAACTCGCAACCGGGCGCAGCTCCGCCGTCGGTAGCGCCGGTGCCGTGCCGGGGTGGGGGAGAGGCCCCGCTGTACCAGCCCTGACGGGGCACCGGCCAGACCGGTGGCCGGTTTCGATCGTGTCCCGGTGGGAAAATGACATGGGTGTGATTTAGTATCGGCTCCATGGAGACGACCAACACGACCGGCTGGTGGGCTTGCTCGGATTGTGGCACCGATGCCGAGCTCCCCAGCAACGACACCACCAGCTTCCG
>Ga0136617_10001855_pt1 | contig 18863 bp, 12 predicted proteins | sample AntDrymUQ3222106_2_FD_129672 | JGI IMG/M metagenome (GOLD analysis project Ga0136617, IMG submission 129672) | Polar desert sand microbial communities from Dry Valleys, Antarctica - metaG UQ322 (21.06) | ecosystem: Environmental > Terrestrial > Soil > Desert | place: Antarctica: Dry Valley... | reverse complement strand
GAACCGTGGAAACCGGCGCCCACCCGAGCACCATCGGGACCTCCGCCATACCCAAGATCACTAGCTGCGCCGATCAGGGCCCTGAATCCAGACGATCATGGAGTTGTGGATCAGCGTGAATGATCTAGGCCGGTGGGCGTCGGAGGTGACCAGGCGCACGCCGGTCAGGCCACGGGCGGTCAGATCGCGGAAGAACGCCGGGTGTTGGTATCAGGCCGCCCCGGCGGGGTCTCTAATCCCTGAGACCAGTTATCACTGAGGGGTTACTGATGACCGTTGCCTGCCAACTTGCGCACCGCACCCAGCTTCGTGCCTACCGGGTCGAGAAATACGTGTTGATCCTTGCCGAGGGTGAGTTGCCCACTCCGGGCTATGACGTCGATATCGTGCAGAGCTTGCTGAAGATCTTTCCGCCGCAGTTCGACCTGGTGCAGTGCCCTAAGCCGGGGATCTGGCCGCAGGTCATCACTCCCTACCGCTACGCGGAGTCGGTGCCCTTCCCGGTGGACCAGGACGTCGTGACGGTCCATCACGCCGAGGGCAGAGACGAGATCAAGATCGAGGAATGCCCGAAGGAACTCGCTGCCTACGCCCGGGCCATCACCGGACCCGCTGAGCAGGTCCGCCCGTCGGGAGAGGACCAGGCCACTGGCTTCTCGCGCAAACTCAGCTTCGATGAAGCGTTCGCGAATGCGGTGGACAGCCTGCCTCCGATAAAGCCCCCGGTGGCGGATGCGCTGTCGCGGGTTGAAGTGCTCGAAATCGGTGGGCCTGTTCGGCGGCATCGCCGGCTTCCACGACCTGCTCGTCCGCATCCGCCGCACCTACGACGGATGACAGAACGGGGACAGGGAGTTCTGGAGGGAGAACTCGCGTGATCCAGTCATCTCTGACGCAGCAGCGGTTGTGGTTCCTCAATCAGCTCGAAGACGCCAGTGGCACCTGGAACTTGCCTGTCGCGCTGCGGTTGCGGGGGGTCGTGGATCGGGCGGCGCTGGGTTCGGCATTGCTGGACACGGTGGTACGGCAGAGCAGTCTGCGGACGGTTTTCGTCGATAAGGGCGGCGTTCCCTGGCAGCGGGTCTTGGCGCGGGACGAGATCGAGGTCCCGCTGAACGTGGTGGCGGCGGGGGCCGATCTGGCGGAGAAGCTGACAGCCGAGGCGATTCGGGGTTTTGATCTGGCTTCAGAGCTTCCGTTGCGGGCGTGGCTTTTCGAGCTGGGGCCGCGGGAACAGGTGCTGTTACTCGTGATGCATCACATCGCGATGGACGGCTGGTCGCTGGAGCCGCTCTTCCGGGACCTGTCGACGGCCTACGGTGTGCGCATCGAGGGGCGGGAACCTGCCTGGGAACCCCTCCCGGTGCAGTACACCGATTACGCGGTGTGGCAGCGCGAGGTGCTCGGCGAGGTCTCCGATCCGCAGAGCTTGGTCAGCAGGCAGCTGCGGTACTGGCGGGAGGCGCTTGCGGGAATTCCCGAAGAGCTTGCCCTGCCGTACGACCGGCCGCGCCCGGCGGTGAGTTCGCATCACGGTGATCTCGTGCCGTTGTTTCTGGACGTGGAACTGCATCAAGCGTTGACCAGACTGGCCCAGCGAACCGGGACGAGCCTTTTCATGGTGCTCCAGGCCGCATTGGCCGCACTGCTGACACGCCTCGGCGCCGGCCATGACATTCCGATCGGTACCCCTGCGGTCGGTCGCTCTGATGAGGCACTGGACGACCTGGTCGGATTCTTCATCAACACTCTGGTGCTGCGTGTCGACACCTCGGGCAACCCCACCTTCGAGGAACTACTGAAACGAGTCCGGGACGTGGACCTGGCGGCCTTCAGCCATCAGGACGTGCCGTTCGACCGCCTGGTAGAAGAGCTCAACCCGCAGCGCTCGCTATCCCGGCAAGCCCTTTTCCAGGTCATGCTCATGCTGAACCAGAAGGGCGACACCCTCCGATTGCCGGGCGTGGAGTGTACGGACCATCCCGTCGACTTCCCCATCGTGCGTTTTGACATGTGGCTTGGCCTGACCGAGTCGAAGTCCCCAGAAGGTGACTGCCAAGGAATTGCCGGAGAGCTGCTTTACAGCACCGACCTCTTCGAACGTTCCACGATACAGAACCTCGCGGAAAGGTTCGTCTTACTACTGCGAATGGCCGCGTCCCAACCGCAGCTTCCGCTGGCATCGATGAATTCCCCTCGTGCTCTCACAGCGGTTCGAAGAAGACCGGTCAAACTCCAGACGACAGTACAGTCCACACCCGAAATGCGGGAGACGCCGTGATCAACTCGATGGAAATGTCAGGGACTATCAGAAGCCTTTATGAGCGGGAAGGCTGGTACCTGTCGCCGCAGGTACTGGACGAGGATTTGATCGCCCGCGGTACAGCCCGGATTGAGGCACTGAGCGCCCAGGACCGGCCTGAGGTCGTGTACGAGGAGGGCACCCGGATCGTACGGGCCGTCCACGGGTGCCACCTGTTCGACGACGTCTGCCGGCGGCTCGTCCAGCTGCCCGCATTACTGGGCCTGGCCCAGGAACTGCTCGGCGAACCCGTCTACGTCTACCAGTTCAAGGTCAACATGAAGCAGCCCAAGGAGGGCGCCGCGTGGCCCTGGCACCAGGACTTCGCCTTCTGGCACCGAGAAGACGGAATGGTCGCCGACAAGGCGGTCAACATCGCGGTCCACCTCGACGAGGTCCACGAGAAAAACGGTCCCCTATGTGTCATCCCGCGCAGTCATCACCTGGGCCTGGTTGACAAGGAGCCGAGCGGGGGAGGAGGCGACTGGCGCAAGCACGTCTCGGCGGATCTGGAGTACACCGTCCCCGACGAGATCGCTGAGTCTCTCGCACAAGAGCTCGGCACCGCGTATGCGACGGGGCCGATGGGTTCGCTCTACGCCTTCCACCCGACGATCGTCCACTCGTCGTCCAACAACCTCTCGGCCGACCGCCGGGCGCTTCTCATGGTGACCTACAACGCCGTCAGCAACGCCCCGGAGCGGCTGACCCGGCCGGAGTTTCTCGTGAGCAGGGACAGCACCCCGCTGGCCCCGGTAGCGACGAACATGCTGTGAGTCCCAGATCAGAACCATCTCCGATATCGGCATCCACAACAGCGAGCAAGAGACCAAGGAAGGAGTTTTGAATGCTTGACGCCGAGGCATATCGAAGCGAGCTGGTGCGGCTGGGCTTGCACAAGGTCGCGCACCAGGACGTGACTCTGATAGATCACATGTTCCGGGCCTGCGCCATTCTCCAGGACATGAAGGCGAAAGAACACATCTGTGTCGCCGGGATCTTCCATGGCGCCTACGGAACGGAGGGGCTGCACAGCGACGACGTCGAGTCCATTCCGGAAAGCAAGCGCGTCAAGCTCCGGGCGATCGTCGGCCCCGAAATCGAGCAGGTGATTTTCAATTTCTCCGTCATGAGCTATGCGTCGCTGGGGAAGAGCTTCCGCAAGGTGATGCATCCGAATGGGACCCCGGAGCTCAAGGACCGGCGGACCGGCGAGGACATCCCTGTGGACCGGGAGCAATTCCTGGACCTTCTCCTCATGAAGCTGGGTGACGTCCTGGCGCACTTGCCACCGCAGATCGGCCACACCGTGCTCGACCTGCCGACGGAATACGCGGGGTTCTGGGGGATGGTGGCCGAATACTTCGGCCCTGACGCAATCAACACGTGGAACAAGGTTACGGGAGGCGAACTGTGGATCGACCCAGTACAGAACTGATGTCCCAATCCTGGGAGGGTTTCCGCCTGTCCAAGCAGCAGGAGCATGTCCTCGGCCTCGTTTCCGGCGGACTGGCGCGCCGGACGGTGGCCGGCGTGCGCCTCGCGGGCCCGTTCGAGCATGAGGCGCTCGAGCGCGCGGCCCACGATGTGGCGTCGGTGCACGAGATTCTCCGCACCGCCTACCGCAAGGTCCTCGGCGAGAACAGCACCGTGCTGATGGTGATCGAGGACGATCCGCGGATCCGGGTGTCGGAGAGCTCCGGTGACGACGCGGCCCTGGCCGCGATCATCCGCGAGGTACGGCACGCAGACCTCGATGAGTGCATATTGAACCTCATCCTCTTCACCCACACCAATCAGCGCCGGTCACTCATCCTGTCGGCGCCGCGGATGAGCATGGATGGCGTCTCCGTCGAGATCTTCTTCCGGGATCTGCAGCAGGCGTACGCCGCGCGGCTGAACGGTACGCGGTGGGGCCGCGACGACGCCGCCCAGTACGCCGACTACGCCCAGTGGCAGCTCGAAGAGGCAGCACCGACCAAGCGGCACAAGGAGATCGCAGCCGACCGCCAGGCGCACCTGGCGGCCCTGCCTCCCCTGCACCTCCCACTCGAGCTCCGCTCCAGCGGGACCGATCACGAGGACCTGGAGTGGACGATCCCGGCGCCCCTGGCCCGGGAGCTGCGTAGCCTCGGCAGTGAGTGCGACGGCGGTCTGCGCAGCGTCTTGCTGACCGGTTGGCTCGCCGCCCTCTGGCACGCCACCGGCCGACCGGCGAGCCTCGCGGTCGACACGATGCTCACGCGGCGAACGTTCCGCGAGCTGGTCACGGCGATCGGGCATTTCGAAAGCCCGATGCCGATCTTCGCCGCCATCTCCGACGCGGCGACTCTGAGTGATCTGCTGCGTTCGGTGGACCAGGAACTCGAATCGTTCGAGCGGGCGGACGAGAGTTCCGTGGAGCCGCCCAAGCAGCACGCCGCCGGCCTACCGGGCTTCACCTTCAGCGACGTCGCGAGCTTCGTATCGCAGGATGCGCCGACCTTCTCCGACCTGTGGATCGAGCCGTCCGACGACGCCCGCAAGGTCGGCCTCTGGGTGCAGGGGGCGGGTGAGGGGATCCGCCTCAAGCTGCGCCACCAGGCCCAGGGGATGGCCGAGGGCGGCGCCGAGGCGCTTATGGTCTGCCTGCGTGCCACCCTGGAAGCGCTGGGCAGCGACCGTTCGGCCGCCGTGCCTTCGCTGGCCATGCTCGATGAGGACGCGGCACGAGCGCTCATCGAAACCACCAACGCCGCGCAGCCCCCGAACCACCGCCCGGCGCACTGGCACCGGCAGGTTGAACGGACCGCACAGCGTACCCCCGGCGCCACGGCGCTCAGGACCGACACGCGCGCCTGGAGCTACCGCGAACTCGACCAGGCCGCCAACCGCCTGGCCAACGAGCTAGCCGAACGCGGCGTAGCCGCCGGGGACCTGGTCGGACTCTGCCTAGAACGTTCCGACGTGGCCATCGTAGCGATGCTGGCGATCGCCAAGGCCGGCGCCGGCTACGTTCCGGTGGACCCGCACCTGCCTGCGAAGCGCCGATCCGCCATCGCGGCCGCGGTGGGCTTCCAACACGTGGTGGCGACCGCCGAGACGGCCTCGGGCCTCCTTCCGGACTGCGACGCCGTCCTTGTCGACCCGGACCTGGCGATCTGCGCGCACCGCAGCAGTGAGCGCCCTGACGTGGCGACAGCGGACGACGATCCCGCCTACGTGCTGTTCACCTCGGGCTCCACCGGCACGCCGAAGGGGGTGCTTGTCGGCCACGGGCAGCTCGCGGCTTACCTGGACGGTGTATTAGACCGGCTGGGGCTCACCGGCGAGATCGACTCGGTCGCGCTGAGCACCTTGGGCACCGACCTGGGCAACACCGCGCTGTTCCCGCCGCTCATGACCGGGGGAGAGCTCCGGGTCGTCGCTGCGGACGTCTCCGCGGACGCGCAGGCACTCGCGGAGCTGCTGGCCAAGGAGAGCTACGATCTCATCAAGATCACGCCATCGCATTTGGAGGCCGTCTTCTCGGTGGCCGAGGCTCCGGAGCAGCTGATGCCCCGCACGGCTCTGGTCGTGGGCGGCGAGCCGGTCGGCTGGGGTACGTACAACCTGTTCCAGGGCTTCCTCGGCGACTGCAAGCTGTACAACCACTACGGTCCGAGCGAAACGACCGTCGGCGTGCTCTGTGGGCAGGTCACCTCTAACGACTTGGCCGGTCTGGCCTCCACCGTGCCGCTTGGCAGGCCGATGCGGCACGCGCGCGCCTACGTCCTGGATCCCCAGCGCAGGCCGCTGCCCGTCGGCGTTCCGGGAGAGCTCTGGATCGGCGGATCCTCGGTGTCCCAGGGCTACCTCGCCGGAACGGCGGACCAGCAGGAACGGTTCGTCGAGGACCCCTTCAGCCGGGCCCCTGGGGCGCGGATGTACCGCTCCGGCGACAAAGTGCGCCTGCTCCCCGATCTCAGCTTCGAGTTCCTCGGCCGCGTCGACCGTCAGATCAAAATGCGCGGATTCCGGGTAGAGCTGGGCGAAATCGAGGCGGTCATGCGCCGGCACCCACGGGTGACGGGCAGCCTGGTCGTGGTGACCGGCGAGAGCACGGCCGCGCACCTCGTGGGCTACCTGATCGACGCCGACGGCAGCCGCGGGTCCGCGGAATGGCTCCGCGAGTTCCTGGCGGAAAGCCTTCCGGAATTCATGATTCCCACGCATTTCGTGGCTCTGGACGCCTTCCCGCTGACCAGCACCGGGAAGATCAACGCATCGATGCTCCCCGCGCCTTGCTCCTACAACGCGGGCACCGTGTCGATCGTCGAGCCCCAAACTCCGACCGAGAAGAAGGTCGCCGACATCATGGAGCAGCTCCTGCTGCTGAAGGGCGTGGGAGCCGACGACGACTTCTTCGAGATCGGTGGGCACTCGCTGCTGGCGGCCCAGTTGATCGCCAGGTTGCGCGACGAGTTCAAGGTGAACGTGAAGCTGCGGAATCTCTTTGAACGGCCCGTCGTGTCGGAGCTCGCCGAATTCATCGACCAGCTCCTCGAAAAGAAGGCGGGAGTAGAATGATGACCCAAGAGACAGGGACGATTAGCCGTTTCAGCCGCGCTCGAAAGTCCATCTCGGTCAGCGGCGAGGCACTGGTCCGGGTGGCTCCGCTGTTCGACGGAACGCGGGCGGTGTCGTGCACACCGGCCGTCGCCGGGCTCGACGCGCGGGAGTGGCTGTCCAGCTCGGGGAAGACGCTGGCACGGCTGCGTGACGAGCACGGGGCCGTCCTGCTGCGCGGTTTCACCCCGCTCGACGCCGAAGGTCTTGGCGAGCTCGCCACCGCTCTCTCCGGCGAGCTGCGCGACTACGACAACCGCTCCACTCCGCGGAAGCGGGTCAACAACAGGGTCTTCACCTCGACGGAATACCCGCCTGATCAGACCATTCCCATGCACAACGAGATGTCGTACACGGACTCGTGGCCGGACACGCTGTTTCTCGCCTGCATGGTCCCGGCTGCCGAGGGTGGTGAGACGCCGCTGGCCGACAGCGCTCGCGTCTACGACCGAGTGCCCGCCGCGACACGGGAGCGCTTCGAGCGGGACGGCGTGATGTACGTGCGGAACTACGGCCACGGTCTGGACCTGAGCTGGCAGGAGACATTCCAGACCCAGGATCGCGACGAGGTCACCGCCTACTGCGAGAAGCACGGCATCCAGGCGGAATGGCTGGGAGGAGAAAGGCTCCGCACCCGGCACGTGGTGCAGGCAACCGTGGAGTCACGGGCGACCGGGAAGAAGGTCTGGTTCAACCAGGCGCACCTGTTCCACGTCAGTTCGCTTCCCGAGAGCATCGAACGCGAACTGCGCGAGAGCTTCTCCGAAGACGAGTTGCCGCGCAATGCCATGTACGGCGACGGCAGCCCGCTGGACCCGGCCGACCTGGCCCACATCCGGGCCGCCTACCAGGCGGAAGAGATCGCATTCCCCTGGCAGACGGGCGACGTCGTGATTGTCGACAACGAACAGTTCGCACACGGCAGGAGGCCCTACTCCGGAGCCCGTTCAGTGCTGGTGGCCATGGCATGACCGACTCGATCATGTTCGAAGCGGTGCGCGAAGAGATCACCTACGCGTTCGACAGCACCGTTTTCTTCCGCCAGCACATGGAAGCCCACGGCCTCCGGCCGGAGGACATCCAGAACGCGGAGGACTTCCAGCGGATCCCGCCGACCTCGAAAGTGCACTACCGGCGCAACTTCCCGGCCGGCGTGCTGGCCAAGGGGTACACCCTCAACTCGCCGAACGTCATGCGCTTCCAGAGCTCGGGAACGTCCGGCGACCGTCTCAACAGCGCCATCATGTCCTACGACCTGGCGCGGCGGCAGGCGACCGGGCTCAGCGTCAACCGCCGCTTCGACGAGCTCCTGCGTCCCGGTGGCCGACTCAAGATCTGCCGGTTCGCGCCACCGAACTGCTCGGACGTGGAATGCGCGACGGGATTCTCGACCATGGAGGACCGGACGCTACCGGACGGCACCCTGGTGCTGACCGTCGCCCACGACCTGCTGACGACACCGGAATGGCAGATCGTCAAGGCCCTCGACGAGATCGAGCTCTACCAGCCCGACATGCTGGTGGTGGACCCGACGCACTTCGCCTTCCTGGCCCGATGGGCGCGGCGGCTCGGCCGGAAGATCACCTCACCGCACAAACTGCACATGGTGTGCGGATACACCCTCATGACCCGCGTCGCGCGGCGCCAGATCGAGGACTTCATGGGGCCGGACCTGCCGATCGGCGACATGATCGGCATGTCCGAGCTGGGGTATCTGGGATTCGAATGCCACCACGGGCAGCGGCACATCAACGACAAGGACTTCTACGTGGAGTTCGTCCGGGACGGCCAGCCCGTCGAGGACGGTCAGATGGGCGAGCTGTACGTCACCACGATCGATGACGGCCTGATCCCGCGCATTCGTTACGCCACCGGCGACTACTTCACTCCCCTGGGGAACTCCTGCGAATGCGGTAGTGATCTGCCGGTGGTACGGATCGAAGGCAGGGCCACTCACATGGTGCGGTTGCAGGACGGCCGCATCGTCACGCCCGGCGCCGTGGACGCCGTAGTCGGAGAAGCGCCCTGGCTGGATCTCTACAAGCTGGAGCAGGACCGGACCGGCGCATGCACCTTCCGGTACATCCCCAACACCAAGGCGCGGGCCGACGACGCCGCGGCACTCGAAGCCCGCCTGGCCGAGGCCCTGGCGCCGAACCGCGTCCACCTCGAGGCCGTGGACTACATCTCCTGCGAACGCAGCGGGAAATTCCAGCCATGTGTCTCCCACATTTCCGCAGAAGGAGCGTGATGACCGTTCAGAGTACGCCCAGGGACGATTTTCCGGCGCTGCGGCGAGAAATCGACGGACAGGCGATCTCCTACCTGGACAACGCGGCCACGACCCTGAAGCCGCGCCCGGTCATCCAGGCCATCACCGAGTACTACGAGACCAACGGGGCCAACATCCACCGCGGGAAGCACCGGCTTTCCGAAGAGGCATCCGACGCGTACGAGGCCTCCCGCGTGGTGATCGCCCGGCACATCGGCGCAGCCACGAACGAAGTCGTCCTGGTCCGCAACACCACCGAGGCGCTCAACCTGGTCGCCAGCGGCCTGGACCTGCCCCCGGATGCCTACATCGTCGGCTGCCTGGACGCGCACCACTCCCAGATGCTGCCGTGGCGGAGGGCCGGACGCCTCGATCTGACCAGGGTGGACGCACACGGCCGCCTCGACCGCGATCACTTCCGGACGCTGCTGCGCGGCCGGCCCCAGGTGGTCGCGCTCACCCACTGCTCGAACGTCACCGGTGTCATTCACCCGGTGGAGGAACTCATCGCCAAGGTCCGCGCCGCCTGCGACGCGACAATCGTTCTCGATGCCGCGCAGTCCCTGCCGCACCAGCGCATCAACGTGCACGAGCTGGACGTCGACTTCATGGCGTTCTCGATGCACAAGATGCTGGGGCCCACCGGCGTCGGCTGCCTCTTCGGCCGGAGCGAGCTGCTGGCGAAGCTGCGCCCCCTGTCCGTCGGCGGGGGCATGGTCGACTGGGTCGACCTCGATGGCAGTGTAGATCGGCGCATTCCGTTCAAGTTCGAAGCGGGAACGCCGGCCATCGCCTCGGTCATCGGCAGCGCGGCGGCGATCCGGTACCTCGAAGCGCTGGACGTTCCGGAACGTCATCAGCACGCTCAGGAGCTCTGCGCGGCCCTGGTCGGCGGGGCGGTCGTCCGTCCAGGGGCGAGCCTGATCGGTCCCCCGGACCTGACCGACCGGATCCCACTCGCGACCCTGCGGTTGGAGGGCGGCGTCCCCGCCGGCGAGGTCGCCCGCCTGCTGAGCGACTCCCACGGCTTCATGGTGCGCAGTGGTCACATGTGCGCGCAGCCGCTGGTCACCGAGCTGGCCGGTGGCGAAACTCTCCGCGTCTCCGCTTACCTGTACAACGATCTCTCGGAGATCGAGGGCTTCTACCAGGCGCTGGACGAATTGCTGAGCTTGATCGCGCCGGTAGCGGAGATGGGAGAGAAACGATCATGACCGCCAACCCCTTCGACGGCGAAGGCGAGTTCTACGTGCTGGTCAACGATGAGGACCAGCATTCACTGTGGCCGGCCTTCGCCGCCATACCCGCGGGCTGGCGGTCCGTCTTCGGCCCCGGTGAACGGAAGGCGGCCCTGGAGTACGTCGAGGCCAACTGGACCGATCTGCGGCCGAAGAGCCTCCGCGAGCTCATGGCCGATGGAGCACGTCGGTGAACACCACGGAGGCAAGGGAGCAGGCGACGGTGTCGTCCGATCAGAACGGCGCGGCCGGGATGGTGGATGCGGCGGGCGCGACCGATGTGAGCGGGCGAAACACCGCGGTGCTGGTCGTGTTCACCGCCATCACCAATCTTGCGGACGGTGTCCTCAAGATCGCTCTCCCGTTGGTGGCCACCTCGCTGACCAAGTCTCCGGCACTCATCTCGGGCGTGTTGCTGACGCTGAGCCTGCCGTGGTTGCTCACGGCGTTGCACGTGGGGGTCATGGTGGACCGCTTCGACCGGCGCAAGCTGGTGTGGCTGGCCAACGGGATCCAGGTCACCGTCGTCGCCGTCCTGCTCGGTCTGGCTGTTTTGGACATGTTGCGCCTGCCGATCATCTACGGCGGCGGCGCCGTCCTGGGTGTCGCCGAGGTGATAGCCATGACGTCCGCCGCGGCGCTCATCCCCGACGCCGTCGCGGCGGCCGGCCGAGAGCGGGCGAACACCTGGGTGACTGGCGCCGAAACCGTGTGCCAGGAGTTCGCGGGACCGTTCGTCGGTGGTCTGCTGGTCAGCGCGGGCGCATCGTTCGCGCTCGGTGCGACCCTCATCGGCTATGCGCTGACCGCCGTCATCCTGGTGTTCCTGATCGGCCGGTTCCGGGCAGCGGCTACGGAGGACGCGGTGAAACAGCCCGTCCACACGCAGATCAGCGAGGGTCTGCGGTTCCTGTGGCAGCAGCGGCTGCTGCGGGGGATGGCCATTGCGGTGGCAGTGCTGGGCTCCTGTTGGGGCGCCTGGTTCGCCATCATGCCGCTGTACGCGACCACTGCCATGGGCCTGAGCGCGGCCGATTACGGTGTGCTGGTCGGCGCGCTCGGAGTGGGCGGCATCGCCGGCACGCTCATCGTGGGTCGGTTCAACCGGCTGTTCGGTCGGCGCTGGGCGATGATCGTCGATGTCTTTCTGACCTGTGCGCTCGTGGCCGCCCCGGCGGTGACGACCAACGTGTGGGCCGTTGGCTGCGGTGCCTTCCTCGGCGGCATGGGCGGCACGCTGTGGACGGTCAACGTCCGCACGGTCATGCAGACCCTCGTCTCATCGGACATGATGGGTCGCTTCGGCGCCGTATTTCGGCTATTCGCCTTCGGCGCGATCCCGGTAGGTGCCGGACTGGCGGGTGTGCTGGCGGAATTGTTCTCCGGGCCGGTGGCATTAGCTGTCTTCGCGGTCGGTTCACTGACCGTCTTCGTGCCGTTCGTACGCGTCTTCACGGTCGGTGTCGAAAAGGACATCGATAACCGACTGAAGCAGTCTTGAGCCCGCCATTCGCGGGACTGACCATGAATTCACGAAGTTCACCCATGGGGGCAGATATGTTCGTCGCGGGGCCAGGCACAGCGGATCAGCCAGGTCCGGAACCTGTTCCGTTGTCCCTTGCGCAGCGCCGGCTCTGGTTTCTGGGGCAGTCGGACGAACCGAGCGCGGTGAACAATCTGACGTTGGCCTGGACTCTGGCCGGAGAGCTGGGCCAGGAGGCGCTGGAGGCGGCGCTGCGGGACGTCATCGGGCGGCATGAGGTGCTCCGCACGGTGTTCCCCGCTGCCGACGGGGTGCCGTGTCAACGGATCCTCCCGGTCGACGGGACACGCTTCGAGCTGAAGGTGGTCGAGTCGGCCCCGGCGGAGGCGGCGGCGTGCGCGTTCGACCTCGAGTCGGAGATCCCGGTGCGGGCCTGGCTGTCCGCAACGGGGGCGGACGAGCAGCTGCTGACGCTGGTCGTCCATCGCATCGCGGGGGACGACTGGTCGGCCGCACCGCTGGTGTGGGACCTGTCGGTGGCGTACGCGGCGCGTCGTCGGGGACAGGCGCCGCTCTGGGACGAACTGCCGACTCGGTACGCCGATCACGCACTGGGCCAGGCCGAGCTGCTCGGCTCGGCGGACGACCCGGACAGTGAGCTGTCCCTGCAGCTGGAGTACTGGCGCAAGGCACTGGCCGGAGCGCCGGAGGAACTGGCGCTGCCGGTGGACTGGCCACGTCCGGCGGCGGCCTCGCACCGGGGGCATCGCGTCGACGTGGCGGTGCCCGCCGCACTCCACCGGGGTCTGGCGGCGTTGGCCGGGGAGCGGAGGGTGCCGCTGAGCGCGGTGCTGCGGGCCGGGTTGGCGGTGCTGCTGTCCCGGCTGGGAGCCGACGACGACGTCCCCGTCGGATCGGCGGTGGCCGAGCGTACCGGTGAGGCGCTGGACCGCCTCGTCGGGTGTTACGCGGACACGCGCGTGACGCGGATCGATCTGTCCGGCAATCCCACCACGACGCAGGTACTGGACCGGGTGCGGGAGGCGGAGCTGGGCGCGGCGGCCCATCAGGACGTGCCGTTCGAACGCCTGGTGGAGGAGCTCGCCCCCGCCCACCCCCCGGCCGTCCACCCCCTGTTCCAGGTCATGCTCACCCTGCGTGACACCGCCGCCTCCGCCGCCGCGCTCCTGGACTTGCCAGGGGTCCGGGTGAGCCCGCTGGCAGCGGGCGAGCCGGCGACGGCGTACGACCTGGAGGTGGTCCTGGGCGAGGAGACCGACGCCCAGGGCGCGCCCGCCGGACTGCGCGGGGAGCTCACCGTGGCGGCGGACCTGTTCGACCAGGCCACGGCCGGGCGGATCGCGGGCAGGCTGCTGAGGGTGCTGCAGGGGATGGTCGACGCTCCGCGGACCCGGATCAGTGATCTGGACGTGGTCGACGCGGCCGAGCGGCGGCAGGTGGTGGACGAGTGGAACGACACCGGGCTCGCGGTGCCTGAGGCCACGGTGCCGGAGCTGTTCGAGGCACAGGCGGCCCGGACCCCGGACGCCGTCGCGATCGTGTACGACGGCACTGAACTGACGTACGGCGAGCTGGACGTGCGGGCGGACCGGCTGGCCCGTCGTCTGGCGGCGGAGCACGGCGTGGGCCCGGAGTCGGTGGTGGCGGTGCTCATGGAGCGCTCCGCCGAGCTGATCGTGGCGATCCTGGCGGTGCTGAAAGCCGGCGGCGCCTACCTGCCCGTCGACACGGAGTATCCCGTCGAGCGGGTCGGCCACATGCTCGACGACGCCAGGCCCGCGTGCATGCTGACCACGTCACGCTGCGCACGGGCGGTGTCGCCGGACTGCGACGTACCGCTGCTGGTGCTGGACGCGCCTGGGACACCTGAGGCGGGAGACGCGCAGCCCGCGGACCGGCCGGCGCCGCCGCGGAAGCAGCACGCGGCGTACGTCATCTACACCTCCGGCTCCACCGGCCGGCCGAAGGGCGTGGTCGTCTCGCACGCGGGGTTCGCCAACCTGTCGGCCAGCCACGCGAGGTTCGGTGTGGCACCGGGCCACCGGGTGGCGCAGTTCGCATCGGTGAGCTTCGACAACTTCTGCTCGGAGTGGTCGCTGGCCCTGCTGTCGGGAGCGGCACTGGTGGTCGTGCCCCAGGACCGGCGGCTCGGCGCGGAACTGGCCGAGTTCATGGCCGACCAGGCCGTGACACACGCGACGTTGCCTCCTGCGGCGCTGGCGACGATGCCGGACGGGGCGATCGGGGCGATCGGGGCCGGCGTCGTTCTCGAGGTGGGTGGCGAGGCATGCCCTCCCGAGGTGGTGGAGCGCTGGTCGGCGGGGCGGGTGATGTTCAACACCTACGGCCCCACGGAGACGACGGTGGACGCCACCGCGTGGCGCTGCCGCCCCGGACGATGGTCGGGCACGGTGCCCATCGGCGCCCCGATCGCCAACACCCGCGTCTACGTGCTCGACGACTCCCTCAGCCCGGTGCCGGTCGGGGTGGTCGGTGAGCTGTACGTGGCCGGTGCGGGGCTGGCGCGGGGATACCTGGGGCGGCCTGGGCTGACCGCGGAGCGCTTTGTGGCCTGCCCGTTCGGTGCTGCCGGTGAGCGGATGTACCGGACCGGGGACCGGGTTCGGTGGCGGGCGGACGGGAACCTGGAGTTCGTCGACCGGGCGGACGAGCAGGTGAAGATCCGAGGCTTCCGGATCGAGCCGGGCGAGGTGGCCGCGGTACTGGCCGGGCACCCTGGGCTGCGCCAGGCGGCGGTGGTGGTCCGGGAGGACACCCCTAGGGACAAGCGGCTGGTCGCCTACGTTGTGCCCGCCGGAGATCCCGATCATGCCCCCGCTGCGGGCGCGCTGGCCGCCGAGGTGCGCAGGTTCGCCGCCGAACGGCTGCCGGGATACATGGTGCCCGCGGCGGTGGTGGTGCTCCCCGTGCTGCCGCTGACGCTGAACGGCAAGCTGGACCGGACCGCGCTGCCGGCTCCGGAGTACGTCGCCGGCACGGGGCGGGGACCCGCCACCGCCCAGGAGGTGATCCTGTGCGAGGCGTTCGCCAACGTCCTTGGCGTGCCCGCGGTCGGGGCGGACGACGACTTCTTCGCCCTGGGCGGCCACTCGCTGCTGGCGACCCGGCTGGCCAACCGGATGCGGGCGGGGCTCGGGGTGGACCTGCCCATCCGGGTGCTGTTCGAGTCGCCCACTCCGGCCGGGCTGGCCAGGTGGCTGGGAGAGTCCGCGCCGGGCCGGACGGATGCTCTCGACCGGGCGGAACTGGCGCCGCAAGCGCGCCCGAAGCGTGTCCCGCTGTCGTTCGCCCAGCAGCGGCTGTGGTTCCTGTCCCGGCTGGAGGGCCCCTCGGCGACCTACAACATCCCGCTGGTGATGCGGCTTTCCGGGCCGCTCGACGCGGAGGCGTTGCGGGCGTCGCTGGGTGACGTGGTGGCGCGGCACGAGAGTCTGCGGACGGTCTTCCCCGACGAGGAGGGCACCCCCTGTCAGCTGGTGCTGGACGGCGAGCGGGCACGCCCTGCGTTCGTCGTCACCGAGGCCGCCGGCCAGGAGCTCGGGACCGCGCTGCGCGCCGCGTCGCTGCGGCCCTTCGACCTGACCCGCGACCTGCCCCTGCGCACCGAGCTGTTCCGGGTGGCGCCGGAGGAACACGTACTGCTGCTGGTGATGCACCACATCGCCACCGACGGCTGGTCCACCGGGCCGCTGGCCCGGGACCTGGCGGCGGCGTACGAGGCGCGGCGCGCCGGTGCGGCACCGGTGTGGCCCGAACTGCCGGTGCAGTATGCGGACTACGCCCTGTGGCAGCGCGCGCGGCATGCCCCTGCGCAGGACGGCAGGGCGGCGGAACTGTCCTTCTGGACCCGTGAACTGGCGGACCTTCCGGAGGAACTCGACCTGCCGTACGACCGGCCCCGGCCGTCGGCTGCCAGCTACCGGGGGGACACGGTCACGATGACCGTCGACGCCGGCACGCACGCCGCCGCCGTCCGCCTCGCGCGCCGCACCGGAACCACCGTGTTCATGGTCCTCCAGGCGGCTCTCTCGGTGCTCGTGAGCCGGCTGGGCGGCGGTACGGACATTCCGCTGGGCACCCCGGTGGCCGGGCGTCCGGACGAGGCGCTGCACGATCTGGTGGGCTTCTTCGCCAACACGCTGGTGCTGCGCGCCGACCTCTCCGGCGCCCCCACCTTCGAGGAACTGCTCGCCCGGGTACGCGCCATCGACCTGGCGGCCTTCGCCCACCAGTCCGTGCCCTTCGAGCAGGTCGTCGAAGCGGTCAATCCGACCCGCTCGCTGTCCCGCAGCCCCCTGTTCCAGGTCATGCTGGTCATGCAGGCCGCCGACGAATACGACGTCTTCACCCTTCCCGGCCTGTCCGTGACGGTCGAGGAGGGCCGGACCGGCACCTCCAAGTTCGACCTGCTGTTCAGCTTTACCGAGTCCTACGCGGACGGAGCGGCCGACGGCATCGACGGGGTCGTCGAGTTCGCCACCGACGTGTTCGACGCCCGGACCGCGCGGGCCCTGGCCGACCGGCTGCTGTCACTGCTCAGGACCGTCGTGGCGCAGCCGCACCGCCCCGTCACCGACGCCGACCTGCTCACTGCGGGGGAGCGCCGGCGCGTGCTCACCGAGTGGAACGACACGGCGGTGGAGCTGCCCCGTGACAACCTGCCCGAAGCCTTCCAGCGGCAGGTGGCGCGGACCCCGGACGCCACCGCCGTGCTGGCCGGCGAGGTCACGCTGTCCTACGACGAGCTGAACACCCGGGCCAACCGGCTCGCCCACCTCATGATCCGGCGGGGCATCGGCCCGGAGCGGTACGTCGCGGTGCGGCTGCCCCGGTCGGCGGACCTGATCGTCACCTTCCTGGCCGTCCTGAAGACCGGCGCGGCGTATCTGCCCATCGACCCCGCCTACCCGGCCGAACGCATCCGCTACATCCTGACCGACGCCCAACCGGCGCTGGTGGTCACCAGCAGCTCCGGCGGCCCGCTGCCGGCCGCCCTCGACGTCCTGCTCCTGGACGACGCGGACACCGTCCGGGAGCTGTCCCGCGAGGCGGCCACCGACCCCGCCGACCCCGACCGCACCGCCCCGCTGCTGCCGGACACCAGCTCCTACGTGATCTACACCTCGGGCTCGACCGGCCGCCCCAAGGGCGTGGTGATGACCGCCGTCGCGCTGCGCAACCTGCTGGCGTGGAACGCCTCCGCCGTCCCCGTACGCACAGGGGCCCGGGTGGCGCAGTTCAGCGCCATCAGCTTCGACGCCTCCGAACACGAGATACTCTCCGCGCTGTTCAACGGCAAGACCGTGTGCGTCCCGGACGGCGAGACCCGCCTCGACCCGTCCGCGCTCGTCCGCTGGCTGGACCGGCACGACGTGGACGAACTCTTCGCACCGGACCTGGTGGTCAGCGCGGTCTGCGAAGCGGCGATGGAACAGGGCCTCGCCCTCGGCTCCCTGCGCCACGTCATGCAGGCCGGCGAGGCGCTCCGGCTGACCGGCGGCGTACGGGCGTTCCACACCCGGTACCCCCACGTGCGGCTGCACAACCACTACGGGCCGTCCGAGACCCACGTCGTGACGGGGTACACCCTCCCGGACCGGGTGCCCGACTGGCCCGCCACGGTGACCGCGCCCATCGGCCCGCCGATCTGGAACACCAGGGCGTACGTCCTGGACCGCCACCTCAATCCGGTGCCGCCCGGTGTCTCCGGCGAGCTGTACCTGGCCGGCACCTGCCTGGCCCGCGGCTACCTCAACCGGCCCGGTCTGACCGCCGAGCGCTTCGTCGCCGACCCGTTCGGTCCGGCGGGGGCGCGCATGTACCGGTCCGGCGACCTCGTGCGCTGGCTGCCGGACGGCACGCTGGACTTCCTGGGCCGTGCCGACGACCAGGTGAAGCTGCGCGGCTTCCGGATCGAGCTCGGTGAGGTCGAATCCGTCCTGACCCGCCACCCCCAGGTGGGCGGCGCGGCTGTCATCGTCCGCGAGGACCGGCCCGGTGACCGGCGGCTGGTCGCCTACGTCGCGCCCCTGCCGGCGGGCTCCCTGCCCCCGGTCACCGAGCTGCGCCGTCATCTGTCCGCCGCGCTGCCCGACTACATGGTCCCGGCGGCGTTCGTCAGCCTGGGGGCGCTGCCGCTGACCGTCAACGGCAAGCTCGACCGGCGGGCGCTGCCCGCTCCCACGTACGACGGTGTGCTGTCCGGAGCCGCCCCGCGCAACGCGCGCGAGACGACGCTGTGCAAGGCGTTCGCCGACATCCTCGGGCTGCCCGACGTGGGGATCGACGACAGCTTCTTCGAACTCGGCGGGCACTCGTTGCTCGCCACCCGCATGGTGAACAGGGTGCGTTCCCTGCTGGGGGCGGAGCTGACGATTCAGACGCTCTTCGAGTCCCCGACCGTGGCCGGCCTGGCGGAGCGGCTGCAGAACGCCGTCCCCGCCCGTCCGGCCCTGCGCCGGCGCCAGGCCCATCAATGACGAGGAGTGAGCATGAGCAACCCCTTCGAGGACCCGGACGTCCAGTACCTGGTGCTGGTCAACGACGAGGGACAGCACTCGCTGTGGCCGGTGTTCGCCGCCGTCCCCGACGGATGGCACACCACGCACGGCTGTTCGGCGGCGTGCTGATGGCATGGGCGGCCGCCAGGCGGTCGCGTCCATCTGCGCCGCGAGGCTTCGCGGCCGCATGTCGGTCCAGTGCCCGGTGCCGGGTCCGCTCGGGCATCACCGCAGCCTCCCGGGCGTCGAGCAGCGCGGCGATGTCGGCGGCCGACCCCAGGTAGCGCTCCGAGACCATCTTCGGCTTGCCCTCTACCCGCAATGCCACTTAGCTTAGTTTGATCATGGCGTTGTGCTGGGGTTTCGCGTCGCGCCACGGCGTGGCGCGCTGATCTTTGCCGGGGTCTGTGGCAGGTTCCGGGGGTGGATGATCAAGGTG
>Ga0136617_10001854_pt1 | contig 18875 bp, 19 predicted proteins | sample AntDrymUQ3222106_2_FD_129672 | JGI IMG/M metagenome (GOLD analysis project Ga0136617, IMG submission 129672) | Polar desert sand microbial communities from Dry Valleys, Antarctica - metaG UQ322 (21.06) | ecosystem: Environmental > Terrestrial > Soil > Desert | place: Antarctica: Dry Valley... | reverse complement strand
CCGTTCTTCCCACCGCCGACCCGGCGCCGGACGAGCCGCCCGAGCCAACCGCCGTCCCCTCGTCGCCGGCCGTTCTTTCCCACCGCCGACCCGCCGGCGCTCGCTCACCCGGCGATGTGCGGCTCCTTGGCGCCTGGTCCGCTCCCGGCCGCGGAGCGGAGCACAGGTGACCCGACCAGGACGACTGCGACAAAGGCCGCCGGCACCGCGAGTGCGGTGGTCAGGCCGATCACGCCGTCCAGGCGGCCGATCAGCACCGGGCCGAGCACGCCGCCGATGTAACCGGCAGACACGACCGGTCCGAGCACGGACGGGCGCGACCGCGTCGCGGTGTTGCCGGCGGCGCTGAAGACCATCGGCACGACCGGTCCGATGCCGATGCCGAGCAGTCCGAAGCCGACCAGCGCAACACTCGCCGACGGAACGAGCAGGACGAGGCCGAACCCGAGCAGCGCGGCGCTGGCACCCGACCGGCCCAGCCGCACGGGGCCGAGCCGGGCCCCCAGGCGGTCCCCGACCAGGCGGGACACCGCCATCGAGCCGGCAAACACCGTGAGTCCGAGCGCGGCGAACCCGGGCGCGGCCGACCGCTCGTCGGTGAGGAACACCGCGCTCCAGTCGGCGACCGCCCCCTCGACGAGGAACGAGCCGAACCCCATCAGGCCGAGCAGCAGCACCGTGGCCAGACCCGCCGGGGCCCGAGCGGAAGCGGAGGACTTGTGGTGCTCGGGAATGGTCGCGACCTCGGTCCGGCTGGGAAGAACGCTCCTGAGCGGGTACGTGCTCGCGACGGCCAGCAGCACCGCGGCGACCACGAAATGCGCCGAGACGTCGATGCCTGACCGGGCGACCACGGCTGCCACCGCCGAGCCGACCATCGTGCCGATGCTCCACAAGCCATGGAGACTGGACATGATCGGCCGGCGGTACAGCCGCTCCACCGCGACCGCGTGCGCATTCATCACGACGTCGAGCAGACCGCCCAGCACGCCGAAGACGGTGAGGCTGATCGTCAGCGTCACCAGGTCACTGGCGACGCCAGGGCCGATGATCGACAGGCAAAGCAGCGGTGTGACCACCCGGATCGGCAACCCGGTCCGGGCGGTGCGCTCCATGCGCCCGGTCAACCGGGTCCCGGCGAACATGCCGACGGCCAGTCCGCCGAGGGCGATGCCGAGGTCCGCGTTGTCGAGCCCGAGGTCGTCGCGGATGGTCGGGATGCGAGCCGCCCAGGATGCGAAGGCGGCTGCATGGACCAGAAACGTCACGCCGACCGCGATTCGCGCCCGACGGAGCCGACGCTCTGGGAGTGGGTCTTGGCGCACCGCACGACGCTATCGGCGCCGCGCTCGGACTTGGTCGAAGCGCTCCCGCGACGGCGTTCCGCGCCCTACCGTTGATCTTTCGATCCACGTCGGGGGACTGGAATGCAGCAGACGACTGCACGCGCACGCCGGCGCTCACTCGCCGTGCTCACCGCGGTCGCGATGACCGTGGTGATGGGCAGGCCCGCGGACCCTGCGGGCGCTGCGACACCGGACGGGACGCCACTTGCCGGTGGGCAGGGCACGGTGTCGGACGGCCGCATCGCGTTCGCCCGCAACGGCAAGATCCTCACCGTCCTCCCCGACGGCTCCGGGTTGACGAGTCTGACCGAAGGTGGCAGCTCCGGACCGTCGTGGTCGCCAGACGGAGCACAGATCGCCTACGTGCAGGACTCTGGGCTCGGGGCTCGCGATCTGTGGATCATGGCGGCCGACGGATCGGCGAAGACGCAGGTGACCACGTCCGGTGTGACGGCACGAGGCGGCGCGGACTGGTCACCGGACGGGTCCCGGCTCGTGTTCGGCGGAGCCTGCGTCCCGCTCGGGATCGGCCCGGGCATGTGCCCGAGTGACCCGAGCGCCACCGTCCTCAACACCATCTCCGCCATCCCGCCGTACGGCGCGCCGACCACGGCCCTCGCAGACGGGACGCTCGGACTTGTCGATGGGCCGATGCAGGTGATCGACCGGGTCTCATGGTCGCCGCACGGCAATCACGTCCTGATCTACACACCGTCGGTCGATCACGCCGACGACCAGTACATCGTCGCCCTTCATCTGGACACCGGGGCCACCCGGATCCAGTACTCGATCGGCGCGCATGGCGTGAGCGGCAGGCTCGGCTGGCCGGCGTTCAGCGCCGACGGCGGACGAATCGCCTTCGACGCCGACTTCGACATCCAGGCCGACCCCGGACCGCGCGGCATCACCACGTGCCCGTACTTGAACCGACCGTGGACATGCGGCGGGGAGTTCCGGGAGGTCCGCGGCGACAGCCAGATCGCGTTCGCGCCCTCCGGGTCGCGGGTCGCGCTCGTGCGGCTCCGGCCGATCAGGGACCTGGTGGTGCTCGCCGATCCCGACGGCACGAACCGGCAGCGGCTCGTGCGCGGCAGCCAACCGAGCTGGCAGCCCGTCATCGTCTGAGTGGGTCGTCCAGATGATCTTCGAGCCAACCAACCGCTCCGGGCGCGCATGGACACGGCGGTCTGACAATATCGACGGATGGACCTGGTTGAGCACAATCGTCTGAGCGAAGCCGAGGCGACCCGCATGCTCACCAGCGTCTGCGCGGCACCACGCTGGGTCGACGAGATGATTGCCGGCAGACCGTACGCGACCGCCGACGAGCTGCTCCGGACGGCGGACCATGCGCTCGGGGAGCTGACCGTGGCCGACCTCGATGCCGCCCTGGCCGGGCACCCGAGGATCGGTGCCAAGCCCGAAGGCACGGCCGCCGAGCAGTCCCGCCGCGAGCAGTCCGGAGTGGACGCAGAGGACACCGCGCTCGCCACCGCGCTGGCCGAGGGCAACCGGGCGTACGCCGAGCGGTTCGGCCGGATCTACCTGGTGTGCGCCTCCGGTCGGACCGGGCCCGAACTGCTGACGATCTTGCGCGAGCGCCTCGGGCACGACCAGGACCCCGAGCTGGCGGTCACCCGGAGCGAGCTCGGCAAGATCAACCGGCTTCGGCTCGAGCGCATGGTGTCGTCGTGAGCTCGAGCTTGATCACCAGCCACGTGCTCGACACCGCGCTCGGCCGGCCGGCCGTTGGCGTCCAGGTCCGGCTCGAGCTCGTCGGGGACGACGGCACACCAGTGCAGATCGCGACGGCGACGACCGATGGAGATGGGCGCGTGCGGGCGATCGGGCCGGCGGTGCTCGACGCCGCGACCTACCGGCTGGTCTTCGCCAGCGGCGGCTACCACGCATCGCTGGGATCCCCGGTCTTCTTCCCCGAAGTGGTGATCACGTTCGTCGTCGCCGACGGCACCGTGCACCACCACGTGCCGCTCCTGCTCAGCCCGTACGCGTACTCGACGTACCGGGGGAGCTGACCGCGATGGGCATCTCGCTGGGCGCGAACCAGTACGGGAAGGCAGAGACCCATGTCGTCCGGATCACCCGTGACGGAAGCCACCACGAGATCCGTGACCTGACCGTGTCGATCGCGCTGCGTGGCGACTTCGCGGCGGCGCACCTCGAGGGCGACCAGGCGAACGTGCTGCCGACGGACACGCAGAAGAACGTGGTCTTCGCGTTCGCCAGGGAGCCCGGTGTCGGCGCCACCGAAGTGTTCGCGCTCGACCTGGCGCGGCACTTCGCGGACATCTGCGGGCCGGTCGAGGTCGCGCGCGTGACGGTGCACGAGACCGCCTGGGGACGGATCACCGTCGACGGCGCTCCGCACGACCACGCATTCGTCCGTACCGGGCACGAGACCCGGACCGCGGCCGTCACGGTGCAGGGGCGGGGCGCGGACCAGCGGGCCTGGGTCGTCTCCGGCATCCAAGACCTGGTCGTCCTCAAGTCCACGGGGTCGGAGTTCCGCGGCTTCCTGGCTGACCGCTACACGACGCTCGCCGACACCGACGACCGCGTGCTGGCCACGTCGCTCGTGATCGACTGGCGCCACGCCTCGGCAACGGTGGACGACGCCGATCCTGGCGCCTGGGACGACCGCTTCACCCGGGTCCGCGAGAGGCTGCTGGCCCGCTTCGCCGCGGTGCACAGCCTGGCTCTGCAGCAGACGCTCTGGGAGATGGGCAAAGGCGTGCTCGAGACCGAGCCGGCGCTCGACGAGGTGCGCCTGAAGGCACCGAACCTCCATCATTTCCTGGTCGACCTGCAGCCGTTCGGGCTGGCGAACCCGGGCGAGGTCTTCTTCGCGGCCGACCGGCCGTACGGACTGATCCAGGCAAACGTCGTGCGCGACGACGCAGCCGACCCGGGCCTGGCCTGGCCCGACGACGCGGTGCGGTGATCGCGTGGAGTTCCAGCGCCCGCTGACCTGGCTCGAGGCCCTCGAGATCGCAACCGCCCACCACGACGCCGTGCCGATCCAAGGTGGCACCGACGTCATGGTCGAGCTCAACTTCGACCACCGGCGCCCGGAGGTGCTGTTGGATCTCACGGCTGTGCCGGAGCTCGGTGAGTGGGCGGAGGACGGCGACCGGATCCGGATCGGCGCCGGCGTCACGTACACGCGCTTGATCGACGAGCTGGGCGATCGGCTGCCAGGACTCGCGCTCGCATCCCGGACCGTCGGATCGCCGCAGATCCGCAACCGTGGCACGGTGGGCGGCAACCTCGGCACTGCCTCGCCGGCCGGCGACTGCCACCCGTCCCTCCTGGCCGCGTACGCGATCGTCGAGGTGGAGAGCCTGCGCGGGACCCGCGAGATCGCGATCGACACGTTCTTCACCGGGGTCAAACGCAACGCGCTGGAGCCGGACGAATTGATCAAAGCGGTGCTCGTACGACCCCCGGTCGGACCTCAGCAGTTCGCCAAGATCGGCACGCGCAACGCGATGGTGATCGCGGTTGCGGCCTTTGGTCTCGCCGTGCATCCGGACGCCTGCACGGTGGGAACTGGCATCGGGTCCGCTGCGCCGACACCACGCCGCGCTGCCGAGGCGGAGACGATGCTCGCTGCCGAGCTGGACTCGGCTGGTCTCTGGACGTCTCGGGGTGATCTTCCGGATGGTCTGCGTGACCACTTCGCGGAGCTCGTCTCAGCGGCGGCGGCACCCATCGACGACGTGCGCGGGACGGCGGCGTACCGCCTGCACGCGCTGCGCGTGCTGGCTCGGCGAACGCTCGGCTGGGCCTGGGACGACTACCAGAGGGCGGCGTAGAGCGTGCGGATCAGGTGCACGGTGAACGGCGAGGAGCACGAGGCCGACGACGTGTGGGAGGGCGAGAGCCTGCTGTTCGTCCTGCGGGAGCGCATGGGCCTGCCCGGCTCGAAGAACGCCTGCGAGCAGGGTGAGTGCGGCTCGTGCTCGGTGTTCCTCGACGACGTCCTGGTCTGCTCCTGCCTGGTCGCGGCCGGCCAGGTCCAAGGACGTGAGGTCCGCACTGTGGAGGGGCTCGCAGGTCCGGAGCCGGACGATCTTCATCCCGTGCAGCGCGCGTTCCTCGAGACCGGCGCGGTGCAGTGCGGGTTCTGTACGCCTGGCTTGATCGTCGCGACCGTGGATCTGCTGGCGCGTGACCCGCACCCGAGCGACGCGGAGATCCGCGAGGCCCTGGCCGGCAACGTCTGCCGCTGCACCGGCTACGAGTCGATCCTGGCCGCGGTCCGGCTGGCCGCATCCCGTGGGGTGGGGGGATCGGTGTGACGCCCGGCGCGTTGATCATCGAGGGCTGTTCCATCGTGACCGTGGACCAGGCCCGCACCGAGCATGCCCGTGGCTTCGTCGTGGTGCGCGACGGTGTGATCGCGGAGGTCGGCCACGGCTCGCCGCCGGCCGACGGGCGCACGGCTGGAGCGCGCCGCGTCGACGGCACCGGCTGCGTGCTCACACCCGGACTGGTGAACACCCACCACCATCTCTACCAGTGGGCGACGCGAGGTCTGGCGGTGGACGCGACCCTGTTCGGCTGGCTGACCCACCTCTACCCGATCTGGGCCGGTCTCGACGTCGAGGTGCTGGAGTCGGCCGCCACCGGTGCGCTGGCGTGGCTGGTCCGGACCGGCTGCACCACGACCACCGACCATCACTATGTGTTCCCGAGGGACGGCGGCGACCTGCTCGCCGCCGAGATCAGAGCCGCCGGGAGCGTTGGCGTTCGGTTCCATCCCACGCGGGGCTCGATGGACCTCGGGCAGCGCGACGGAGGGCTGCCGCCGGACCACGTGGTCGAGGACCGCGACGCGATCCTGGCCGCGACGCAGGACGCGATCGACCGGCACCACGACCCGTCGCCGGGATCGATGGTGCGGGTCGGGGTCGCCCCGTGCTCGCCGTTCTCGGTCACCCGCGAGCTCATGGTCGAGGCCGCCGAGCTGGCCCGGCGGGCCGGCGTCCGCCTGCACACGCACCTGGCCGAGACGATCGACGAGGACGACTTCTGCCGCGAGCGTTTCGGCTGCTCACCGGCTGAGTACATGGCCGAGCTCGGCTGGCTCGGGCCGGACGTGTGGTTCGCGCACGCCGTCCACCTCTCGGACCAGGACGTGGCGTCGTTCGGCGACACCGGCACGGGCGTCGCGCACTGCCCGTCGTCCAACGCCCGCCTCGGTGCCGGCGTCGCCCGAACGCGTGACCTCCGCGACGCCGGCGTGCCGGTCGGGCTGGGGGTCGACGGTGCGGCGTCGAACGAGGCGAGCTCGCTGGTCGAAGAGCTCCGGCACGCGGTGCTGTTCGCCCGGGCCCGCGCTGGCCCGACCGCGCTGTCGGTCCGCGACGGGCTCGAGCTGGCGACGATCGGCGGCGCCCGGGTGCTCGGTCGCGAGGACGAGATCGGCTCGATCGAGGTGGGCAAGCTCGCCGATCTCGCGCTGTGGAGGGTCGACACGATCCGGCACGCCGACATCGAGGACCCGATCGCCGCCCTGGTCCTCGGCGCGCCGCCCCCGCTCGAGCTGTTGCTCGTCGGCGGACGTCCGGTGGTGGAGCACGATCGGGTCGTGACCGTCGACGAGGAGGTGGCGGCACGCCGTGCCGTTTCCGCTCGCGACACGCTCCGCGCCCGGGTGAGGAGCGAGCCGTGACCGCGCCGGTCGGCACCAGGACCGCCGTCGACGCCCCGCCACGGGCCGAGGGTGGCATCGGGGACAGTCCCGAGCGGCCCGACGGCCGGCTCAAGGTACGTGGCGAGTTCGCGTACGGGAGCGACCTCTGGGCCGATGGCATGGTCTGGGGCGTCACCTTGCGGAGCCCGCACCCGTACGCGCGGATCGTCTCGATCGACATCACCGAGGCGCTCGCGACCGCCGGCGTGGTGGCCGTGCTGACTGCCGACGACGTGCCCGGGCGCAACGTGTTCGGGCTCGAGCTGGCCGACCAACCCGTTCTCGCTCACGACTGGGTGCGCTACCAGGGCGAGCCGGTCGCGCTGGTGGCCGCTGATGATCTCGAGGTAGCGCGGCGAGCAGCGAAGAGGATCAAGGTCGATTACGAGGTGCACGAGCCGGTCACCGATCCGCGGTTCGCGCTCGGACACCCGATGGTCAACCGGGTGCACGACGAGGAGCCCGAGGTGCGCGAGCTGAGCCGCGAGGCCGCGGTCCTGCATCCCGAGGGGAACCTGCTCCGGCACCTCAAGATCCGCAAGGGTGATCCCTGTCCGGCCGCCGACGTCGTGGTGGCACTGGACTTCGAGGTCGGCATGCAGGACCAGGCGTTCCTGGGCCCGGAGTCCGGCCTCGCCGTGCCGGCGGAGGACGGCGGCGTCGATCTCTTCATCTCGACGCAGTGGCTGCACGTGGACCAGCGGCAGATCTGCGAGGCGCTCGGGCTCGGCCCGGACAAGGTCCGTCTGACGCTGGCCGGCGTCGGGGGAGCGTTCGGTGGTCGCGAGGATCTCTCGATGCACGTCCACGCATGCCTGCTCGCCCTGCACACCGGCAAGCCGGTCAAGATCTCCTACAACCGCGAGGAGTCCTTCTTCGGCCATGTCCACCGGCACCCGGCGTGGATGCACTACGAGTACGGGGCTCAGCGCGACGGACGGCTCGTGTACGCGCACGTGACGATCCACCTCGACGGCGGCGCGTACGCCTCGAGCACACCGGCGGTCGTCGGCAACGCCGGCACGATGGGGATCGGCCCGTACGTCGTGCCCAACGTCCACGTCGACTGCTACGGCGCGTACACCAACAACCCCCCGTGCGGCGCGATGCGCGGGTTCGGATCGGTGCAGACCGCATTCGCGTACGAAGCGATCATGGACCGGCTGGCGGCCGAGCTCGGGATGGATCCGGTCGAGCTTCGCTGCCTGAACGCGATGTCGGAGGGGTCGGACACGCCGACCGGGCAGGTCATCGACAGCCCGGCTCCCGTGGTGGAGCTCCTTCGGCGGCTGCAGGCGATGCCGCTGCCGGCGGTCACGCCGATCGGCAGGCCGGTCGACCTGCGATCGATGCCCGGCGGCGTCTCGAACACGACGCACGGCGAGGGCGTCGTGCGTGGCGTCGGCTATGCCGCCGCCTACAAGAACGTCGCGTTCTCCGAAGGATTCGACGATCACTCGACGGCGCGGGTACGGCTGGAGCTGGTGGGCGACGAGCCGGTGGCGACGGTCCACACCGCTGCGGCCGAGGTGGGGCAGGGGCTGGTCACGATCGAGCAGCAGATCTGCCGGACGGAGCTCGGGGTCGAGCAGGTGATCGTGGCGCCGAAGGATACGTCGATCGGCTCTGGCGGGTCCACCTCCGCCTCGCGGCAGACCTACGTCACCGGCGGTGCCGTGCAGGCCGCGTGCGCGGAGGTGCGAGCCGAGGTGCTGGCCCGAGTCCGCCGGTCCCTGGATCGCGCGGCGTACGAGGTGGACGATCTGCGGCTGGCGGGCACCAAGATCGTGTCTGCGCGGGACGGGGTGGTCGCCACCCTGGCCGACGTGCTCGCCGGCACCGCGATCGACCGGACGTCCACCTACCGGCACCGACCGACGCAACCCGTCGACCCGGAGACGGGACAGGGGTTCGCGCACGTGCAGTACGCGTTCGCGGCACACCGCGCGGTCGTCGACGTGGACACCGAGCTGGGTCTGATCAAGGTCGTCGAGCTGGCTTGCACGCAGGATGTCGGCAAGGCGATCAACCCGAGCGCGGTGATCGGCCAGATCCACGGCGGCTCGGCACAGGGCCTCGGGCTGGCCGTCATGGAGGAGATCGTGGTCCAGGACGGCAAGATCATGAACGCGTCGTTCACGGACTACCTGATCCCCACGATCCTCGACATGCCGCCGATGCAGGTCGAGGTCCTCGAGCTGGCCGATCCGCACGCGCCGTACGGCTTGCGGGGCGTCGGGGAGGCGCCGACGATCTCGTCCGGCCCGGCCGTCGTCGCTGCGATCCGGGCTGCCACCGGACTCGCCCTCACCCGCGTCCCGGTGCGTCCTACGCACCTGACCGGGACGTAAAAGTCGCGTGTCGTCAGTGACGTTCGAGATGGGTCCTTGACGGGGGCACCCTCTACGGTCAGCCGATGGCAACGGTCGAGGACGTACGGGAGCTGGCGCTGAGCCTGCCGCGCAGCTCTGAGGCGTGGGTGCGGGGTCGGCGCAAGTTCCGGGTCGGCCGGATCGTCTACCTCGCGTTCTCGCGCGACGAGGAGACCATGGGCTGCGGGTTCCCGAAGGAGGAGCGGGCCGCGATGGTCGCCGCCGAGCCGGACAAGTTCTGCATGCCGGGTCCGTCGGACCTGCGCTACCAGTGGATCGAGGTCCGGCTGGGCGCGGTCGACGAGGACGAGGCGCGCGAGCTCGTCCTGGACGCCTGGCGCATGTGCGTGCCGAAGAAGGTCGCCGCCGCGTATCTCGGCCGCTGAGAGCTCAGCTCAGGCCGGGTCGTCGGTATCGAGGTAGAGGCAGAACGGGTGCCCGGCGGGATCGAGCAGGACCCGGACGGTCTCCTGCGGCTGGTAGGCCGCCAGCTCGGCGCCGACGCCGACGGCGTACGCCACCGCTTCTTCCAGGTCGTCGACCTCGAGGTCGAGGTGCATCGACATCTGCGGAGTGCCGATCTCGGTCGGCCAGACCGGTCGGACGTAGTGCTTCTCGGTCGCGAAGGCGAAGTTGTAGCCCGCGTCCTTCGACGGCGCCAGGTCGACCCAGTCGTCAGCCTCGTTGAAGATCTGCCAGCCGAGCAGGCGTTCGTAGAAGTGCGCGAGCTCGCGGGCATCCGGCGCGTCCAGGACGATGCCGAACCAGTGCTTCTTCGTCCGTAGTGGCATAGGCCACACCCTCGCACGAACGGGCGAAGACCGACGCGTGGCAGCATCGCGGCCATGTTCTCGCCCCCGTACGACCTCGTCCTGAGCAGCGCGAGGGTGCTCACACCGGCTGGGGAGCGGGCGGGGTGGGTCGGCGTCCGCGACGGCGAGATCGCTGCAGTCGAGGTGAGCGGGGCAGCCCGACCCGCAGGCATCCCGCTGGTGGAGCTCGACGCCGACGAGGCGCTGCTGCCCGGGCTCGTGGACACGCACGTGCACGTGAACGAGCCGGGGCGTACGGAGTGGGAGGGCTTCGCCAGCGCAACCCGAGCTGCCGCGGCCGGTGGCGTGACGACGGTGATCGACATGCCGCTCAACTCCATCCCGCCCACGCTCGACGTCCGCGCCCTGCTGGCGAAGCAAGCCTGCGCGACCGGCGTGGTCCAGGTCGACACCGGGTTCTGGGGCGGCGCCGTGCCGGCCAACGTCGCGGAGCTGGCGGCGCTGCACGCCGCCGGCGTGCTCGGCTTCAAGTGCTTTCTCGTCCCGTCCGGCGTCGATGAGTTCCCGGCGCTCGGCGGCGAGCGGCTCGTGGCGGCGATGGCGGAGGTCGCACGGCTCGGAGCGCTCCTCGTGGTCCACGCCGAGGACGAGGCCGCCCTGGCGGCTGCACCCCCTGCGAGCGGCCGCCGGTACTCCGACTACCTCGCGTCGCGGCCGATCGGCAGCGAGACCGTCGCGGTCGCCGAGCTCATGGGCCTCGTGGAGCGGACCGGAGCCCGGACGCACGTCGTGCACGTCTCCAGCGGTGCGGCCGCGGAGCTGATCGGCGCCGCGCGACGACGCGGGGTCCCGATCTCGGGTGAGACCTGTCCGCACTACCTGACGCTCGCCGCCGAGGACGTGCCCGACGGTGCCACCGCGTACAAGTGCTGCCCGCCGATCCGGGATCGGGCGGAGCAGGACCGGCTGTGGGCAGCGCTGGACGAGGGCGCGCTGACCAGCGTCGTCAGCGACCACTCGCCGTGCCCACCGGACCTCAAACGCCTGGAGCGAGGCGACTTCGGGGACGCGTGGGGTGGCATCGCCTCGGTGCAGCTCGGCCTCCCGGTGGTCTGGACGGCTGCTCGCCGGCGCGGCGTCGCCCTGGGCTCGGTCGTCCGGTGGATGGCCAGCGCGCCGGCTGACCTGGTCGGGCTCACCGGCAAGGGCCGGATCGAGGTCGGTGCCGACGCCGACTTCGTGGCCTTCGCGCCGGACGAGACCTGGACGGTCGACCCAGCAGCGTTGCATCATCGCCACGCCGTGACGCCGTACGCAGGCCGGGAGCTCACCGGTGTCGTCCGTCGGACCTGGCTGCGCGGCGCCGAGACCGACCCGGCGACGCCGCGCGGGCGTCTGCTCCGTCGCGCGAGCCCATGATCATGTCGGTTTCGGGTCGCCAGGACGACGGAGAACCCTCATGATCATGGGTATGGAGCGGTTGCCGGACCTGGCCTCACGCGCGCTCGGTGGGAGCGTGGTGTACGCGAGCGACGAGTTGTTCGCGGAGCGCGAGAACCTGATCCGCCCCGAGCCACCAGTCTTCGACGCGTCCACGTTCGGCCACAAGGGCAAGGTGTACGACGGGTGGGAGACCAGACGGCGCCGCGGCCCCGGCCACGACGTCGCGATCGTCCGGCTGGGCGCACCGGGCGTGATCCGCACGGTGGTGATCGACACCGCGTACTTCACCGGGAACTACGCGCCGGAGGCGTCGCTCGAGGCCTGCGTCATGAACGGTCACCCAGCGGTGGCGGACCTCGTCGCGGCGGCGTGGGAGCCGGTCGTGCCTCGCTCCGTCCTGGCCGGCGACACCGCGAATCGCTTCGAGGTCACCGAGCCACGGCGGTGGACGCATGTACGGCTCGCGATCTACCCGGACGGGGGAGTGGCCCGGCTTCGCGTGCTCGGCGACGTCGTGCCGGACCCGCGGTTCCTGGCCGGCACCATCGACCTGGCCGCGCTGGAGAACGGCGGCTCGGTGCTCGACTGCTCGGACGCGTTCTACGGCTCGCCGATGAACATGATCATGCCCGGCCGGGCCCGGGACATGGGGGAGGGCTGGGAGAACGCCCGCCGCCGCGGGCCTGGCAACGACTACGTCACGCTGCGCCTCGGCGCGACCGGCCGCCTGCGCGAGGTGGAGATCGACACCTCGTACTACGTCGGGAACGCGCCGGGCGAGGCGGCCCTCACCGGCATCGACTCACGAGCCGCGACACTCGGTGATCCACACGCGTGGGTGCCGGTCCTCGAACGAACCCGGCTGCAGCCAGACACCCGCCATCGCATCCGGGTCGACACCGGCCCGATCACGCACGTGCGGCTCGACGTCTACCCCGACGGCGGCGTGGCCAGGCTGCGGCTCCTGGGCGAGGTCGATCCGGACGAGCTGGCGGCACTGGTCGAGGCTGCCGACGCGGCGGAACGAGATGGCGCGCCATGACCGGCGGGAGCGCTATGGCGACCGACGTGACCGGCGCCGACCGGGTCCTCACCGGTCCCGCCCTGGCCTTCCTCGCCGACCTCCAGCGCCGCTTCGGCCCGCGTCGCGACGAGCTGATCGCCCGGCGCGCCCAGCGGCGGGAGGTGATCGGGCGAACCGGGAAGCTCGACTTCCTGGACGAGACCGCTGACGTGCGCTCCGGCGACTGGCAGGTCGTCCCGCCGCCGGGAGCCCTGCTGGACCGTCGGGTCGAGATCACCGGGCCGACCGACCCGAAGATGGCGATCAACGCGCTCAACTCAGGCGCCAAGGTCTGGCTCGCGGATCTCGAGGATGCCAACACCCCGGCCTGGACCAACGTCGTCGAGGGCCAGGTCACGCTGCTCGACGCCGTGCGCGGCGATCTCGCGTACACCTCACCCGCGGGCAAGGCGTATGTGGTCCGGACGGACCAGCCGCGGCCGGTGATCTTGCCGCGACCACGCGGTTGGCACCTCGAGGAACGCCACGTCGTGGTCGACGGCGAGCCCTCCGTCGGCGCGCTGGTCGACTTCGGGCTGTTCTTCTTCCACAACGCCGCCGAGCTGGTCCGGCAGCGACGCGGCCCGTTCTTCTACCTCCCCAAGATCGAGAGCCACCTCGAGGCGAGGCTCTGGAACGAGGTGATCACCTACGCCGAGGAGACCGTCGGCATCCCGTACGGGAGCACCCGCGTCACAGTGCTGATCGAAACGATCACCGCAGCGTTCGAGATGACCGAGATCCTCTACGAGCTGCGCGACCACGTGGCCGGGCTCAACGCCGGCCGCTGGGACTATCTGTTCTCCATGATCAAGAACTTCCGGGACGCCGGTCCGGCGTTCGTCCTTCCGGACCGGGCGGCGGTGACCATGACCGCACCGTTCATGCGGGCGTACACCGAGCTGCTGGTCTCGACCTGCCACCAGCGTGGTGCCTTCGCGATCGGAGGGATGTCGGCGTTCATCCCGAGCCGGCGCGACCCGGACGTGAACGAGCGGGCGCTCGCCCAGGTGCGCGCGGACAAGGAGCGCGAGGCCGGCGACGGGTTCGACGGGTCGTGGGTCGCCCACCCGGACCTGGTGCCCGTCTGCGCCGATGTGTTCGACCGGGTGCTCGGCGGCCGGACGAATCAGCTCGACCGGCGCCGCGAGGACGTCAACGTCACGGCAGCCGAGCTGCTCGACGTTGCCGCCACGCCCGGCCAGGTCACCGAGTCCGGGATCCGCGCGAATATCTCGATCGGACTCCAGTACGTGGAGTCCTGGCTTCGCGGGAACGGCGCGGCGGCGATCAACAACCTCATGGAGGACGCCGCCACCGCCGAGATCTCACGGTCACAGCTCTGGCAGTGGATCAACAACGACGTACGCCTCCACAGCGGCGAGACCGTGACCGCGGACCTCGTCCGGCGACTGCTCGACGAGGAAGCGGCCACGATCCGGGAGCAGGTCGGCGGCGAAGCCTGGGTCGCAGGAGAGTACGACGCCGCGCGGCGGATCTTCGAGGAGGTCGCGCTGGCTGACGAGTTCGTCGAGTTCCTGACGCTGCCGGCCTACGACCTGATCACTGACCGATGACCGATCGCACCGCCGCCGCGCCGGCGCTCGACGAGGCGGTGCTTTCCGACATCGATGCCCGGCTGGCCGATGCTGATCACGCGCTCGCCCGCGACTACCCCGGGGCTGCCACCGCACGGCAGCCGGTGCACACGGTGTACGTGCCCGCTGACCGGTTCTCGCGCGGCCTGACCGCCGAGTGGGGCGCCGCGGCACTGGCCGCACTGGACGCCCACGCCCCCGATCCGGAGGCGCTCGCCGCCGCCACCGGGTTCGACCTCGATGCCGTGTCCGGCGCGTGGCCGCTTGTGCGGGCCAAGCTTGCGGCCGAGCCGATCGAGGACCTGCGGGTGGACTTCGAGGACGGGTACGGCGACCGCCCGGACGTCGACGAGGACGCCGCGGCGCGGGCGGCGGTCGCCACGATCGCGGCCGACCTCGCCGACGCAGCGGTGCCCCGCCACCTCGGGCTCCGGTTCAAGTCCCTCGAAGCGCCGACCCGCCGTCGCGGGCTGCGAACGCTCGAGCTCGTCGTCGGCGGGCTGGTCGAGGCCGGGGGACTTCCCGACGGCTTCAAGATCACGCTGCCGAAGGTCACCTCGGTGGACCAGGTCGAGGCGATGGTCGAGGTCTGCCGGCTGCTCGAGGCCGCGTACGGGCTTGACGAGCGTCGCCTGCGGTTCGAGGTGCAGGTCGAGACGGCGCAGGCGGTCCTCGGTGCCGACGGCACCGCAACCGTGGCCCGCATGATCCACTCTGCGGCCGGGCGCTGCGACGGCCTGCACTTCGGCACGTACGACTACACCGCCGGGCTCGGGATCGCGGCGGTCCAACAGCGCCTCGACCACCCGTCCGCCGACCACGCCAAGGCCGTGCTCCAGCTGGCCGCGGCGGGGACCGGCGTCACGGTCTCGGACGGGTCGTCGAACGTCCTGCCGGTGGGGGAGCGCGCCGACGTGCGCGCGGCCTGGGCGCTGCACGCGGGGCTGGTCCGGCGCTCGCTCGAGCGCGGGTTCTACCAGGGCTGGGACCTGCATCCCGGGCAGCTGCCGACGCGCTACCTCGCCACGTTCGTGTTCTTCCGTGCCGGGCTGCCCGACGCCATGCGCCGGCTCACGGACTACGTCGGGAATCACGAGGCCGGCCTCCTCGACGAACCGGCGACCGCGCAGGCGCTGGCAGCCTTCGTGCTCCGCGCGGTCGACTGCGGCGCGGTGACCGCCGACGAGGTCAGCGTCGGTTGCGGACTGAGCCGCGACCAGCTCGAGCGGCTGGGCCGCCGGACCACGATCTGAGCCGCTCTTGGCCGTGGGATCTGTGACGAGGGCCCAGACGGCACCCACGGCAGGCAGGTCACGGCCCGCGATCACGCCCGACTTGCGAGACACACCCTTACTCGCGGCGTTCCTCGCGGAGCGGCTTCACCGACGACGGCACCCCGGCCGGGCCGATCGGCTCGTACGTGCAGGTGAAGCGCCCGCGGTAGCCGAACAGCGGGCCGAACCGCCGGTTCCCCACGTCGACCCGGATCCGGAACTCCTGCCGCTCGTCGTCGTACCACTCGTGCAGCTCGGCCACCCCGCTCGCCAGCAGCGGCACCCGGAAACCGAGCGCGCCCTCGTAGAAGCGCTGGACGCCGGAGCGGAGCACGAGCCCGCCGCGCTCGTCGACCTCGAGGTCGAGCTCGACAGCCAGGTGCTGGTGGGTGCCGAGGTAGTCCACGATCGCGCCACGGCGCTCGCTGTAGATCATGGTGGCGTCGAACCGGGCGCGCCGCGGCGGGAGCTCGAACGTGCGGAGGAACGTCACCGTCTCCCGGCCCAGCCCGTCGACGTAGGGATAGTTCTCGATCGTGAACGGCACGTCGGTCCCGGTGACGGGGATCAGGATGTTGCGCCACGCCCCGATGTGGAGGAACGGCACGGTGAACGACGCTCCCCGCCAGACCCGGTCCATGACGCCAGCGCCGCGGCAGGCAACGCCGTCCTCGCTCGAGATGCCAAAGCGTCGTTGCAGCTCGGGGTGCAGCCGCTGGAAGTCCGAGCCCCCCAGTGCTCGGCGGAAGACGCCCGTCACGCGGTCGCCGTCCCAATCGGATCGACCAGACCCGACAGCGTCGCCGGTGCCGTGGAGCCGAGGCGGTCAGGCGAACGCCGCAAGCAGCGTCGGGCCAGCGGCCGGCTGATCGGCACGGGGACCGCGACCGTGACCGCGACGGCGAGGAGCGCCCACGGCGCCGGCACCAGGCGGGCCGCCGCGACCGCGGCGAGCGCGCGGCCGGCACCGACTCCCATCGACCGGCGGGCGCTGGTCTCAGGCGACAGCCCGGTGTCGACCCAGAGCCGGAGGCGATCGAAGCTCCAGGCCGTGAGCCAGCCGACGAACGGCCGGACCAGGACATCGTCGAGCCGGGTGCCCTGCGGCCCGGGCTCGTAGTCGTACCCGGTCAGAAACCGCACCCCGTCCGGTCCGGGGAGGTAGCGCCAATACCCGCTGCCCGACCGGATCGGCGACCAGGGGTCGGGGGAGGAGAAGCGGAGCGCGGACGTGCGGCTTCCGTCCGCCCGCGTGTGCTCGCCGACGCTCACCCCGACGCCGGCGACCGTTCGGCCGGGCAACCGGAGTGCATAGCGGAACCGCTGCGGCTGGCCTGGCGACGACGGCAGGTTCGTGATCTCGGTGAAGCGCAGGTCCCAGCGCGCATGCTGAGCGGGGTCCTGCGTGCACGCCCAGAGCCGCTCCAGCGGTCCTCGGACGAGGGTCTCCACGTAGAGCCTTCGTCCGGCCACCGACGGAGCGTACGGCACCGCGGGCCGGGGTCGGGTCTACGAGAAGGTCGGCTTCGTCGGTTGCGGAGCGCATCGCGTGCTCACCGCTGGGTCAGCGCCAGCTTGGCACCGAGCGCCACGAACGAGGCAGCGAACGTGCGCCGCATCCACGTCATCACCTGGGGCCGCGAGACGACATGCGTCCGTACCGCAGCGGCGAAGACGCCGTACGCGGCGAATACGACGAAGGTGACCAGCATGAAGACCGCACTGAGCCCGAGCATTCGCACGACCGCGTTGGGCTCGGCGGTGCTGACGAACTGGGGCAGGAACGCGAAGAAGAAGATCGTCAGCTTCGGGTTGAGGATGTTGATCAGGATCCCGGAGACGATGACCTTCATCGCCGACCTGGGAGCCGTGTCCTTCTCCACGACCAGGGCGCCACGCTCCCGCAGGGTGGCCCACGCCATGAAGAGTAGGTAGGCGACACCCAGGTACTTCAGCGTCTGGAACGCGACCGCGCTCGTGTTCAGCAGGGCCGCGAGACCAGTGATCGCCGCGACCATGTGCGGAACGATGCCGAGCGTGCACCCGACGGCCGCGATCACGCTCGCCCGGCCACCCCGGGAGAGCCCTGCTGCCAGGGTGTAGATCACCCCGGTGCCGGGCGTGGCGACAATGATCAACGTCGTCACCAGGAACTCGATGCTCACGATTGCCTCCCTGCGTTTCATTCCGTCATGGCCGTTGAAGCTCAGTCAACCGGGAAGAGTCGACGGGCTCCGGTCCCGGTGTTGGAGAGGCTGTCCTGGGGGTTGTACAGGTTGCACTGCTTCATCGACAGACAGCCGCAGCCCACGCAGTTGGCAAGGTTGTCGCGGACCTGTTCCATCTCAGCGATGCGTTGGTCGACCAGCGGCTGCCACTCGGCCGAGATCCGGCGCCACTGACCGCGATTGGGTGCTCCGTGGGGGTCGATCCCGGCGAACGAACGAGCGACGTCGGTGAGGGTGAGCCCGACCCGCTGGGCGGCCTTGATCACAGCGAGGCGCCGCAGAACGGACCGCCGGAAGCGGCGTTGGTTGCCAGCAGTTCGCACGCTCGCGATCAGGCCCAGGGTCTCGTAGTGACGCAGCGCCGACTGGGCATGGCCGCTGCGCGCGGAGACCTCGCCGATGCTGAGTTGATCATTGGGACGGACCACACTTGACCTCAAGTCCACTTGATGTTGTTCGCTACGGTAGTGACCCTACAGACATCGACGTACGACGAAGCCCTCGAGCGCTTCCACCGGACCGGTCCGGAGTTCGAGGGCTGGCTGTCCAACCATGGCCCGATGGTGGTGGAAGCGATGTCGAACCAAGGCAGACCAGAGGGCATCCATCGCTGGGTCGACGGTTACCTGACCCGGCTCGATGAGCGGCCGCGCGGCATCGAGCCGATCGACGCCCTCGCCTGGCGTGATTGCCTGGGCGACCCCATCCGCAGCGGTGACTGGATCGACTTCTTCATCCGCGAGGTCGCGGAGCGGCCGTGGCGTGAGGTCCTGGTGCTGTGGTGGCCCCGGCTGCTGCCCGGGATCGCGGCCGGCGCGACGCACGGCGTCATCCGGGTCGGGCACGCGGTCGACGCGCTGGTACGGGTCGAGTCGCAACCCCGCATCGACGAGCTCGCGCACGCGCTTGCCTACTGGGCCACACGTTGGCTGCCGGTGCCCATCGTGGCGCCGGCCGGTCACCTGGCGCCCGAGCAGGCCATCGCAGCGCTGCCGGCAGTGTCCAGACAAGAGTTCGGCATCCGGTCCCGGATCGCCCAGCTCGAACAGACGCCTGGGT
>Ga0136617_10001853_pt1 | contig 18879 bp, 20 predicted proteins | sample AntDrymUQ3222106_2_FD_129672 | JGI IMG/M metagenome (GOLD analysis project Ga0136617, IMG submission 129672) | Polar desert sand microbial communities from Dry Valleys, Antarctica - metaG UQ322 (21.06) | ecosystem: Environmental > Terrestrial > Soil > Desert | place: Antarctica: Dry Valley... | reverse complement strand
CGGCCTGCGCGCCGACCATATCCTGACCGGGGGCGGAAGTTTCCACTGCATCAGCCAGCAGGTGCCCGCATGACCAAGGTTACAGTCGCCGCGCTCCAGCTCGCTTTCGGCGACGACGTGGACGACAATATCGCCGCGGTGTCGGCGCTCGTCCGAGAGGCGGCATCGCAGGGCGCCACGATCATCCTTCCGCCCGAATTGTTCGAAGGCCCTTATTTCTGCCGGACCCAGGACGAGAGCCATTTCGCGCGCGCGCTTCCCACCGCCGAGCACCCCGTCGTGCTGGCGATGCAGGAGCTGGCCAAGGAGCTGAAGGTCTATATCCCGACCAGCTTTTTCGAGGCGGAAGGCCACCACCATTATAACAGCCTCGCCATGATCGGCGATGACGGCGCGGTGATGGGCGTTTACCGCAAGAGCCACATTCCCGACGGGCCGGGCTATTCGGAGAAATTCTATTTTCGCCCCGGCAATAGCGGCTTCAAGGTCTGGAAGACCCGTTACGGCGCGATCGGCGTCGGCATCTGCTGGGACCAATGGTATCCCGAGGCCGCGCGCGCGATGATGCTGATGGGCGCGGAGATCCTGCTTTACCCGACCGCGATCGGCACCGAACCGCACGACCCGGATCTGGACACCAGCCGCTTATGGCGGCGCGCGATGATCGGCCACGCGGTGTCGAACGTCGTGCCCGTGGTCGCGTCGAACCGGATCGGCGTCGAAGGCGACCAGCGTTTCTACGGCCACAGCTTCATCTGCGACCAGCGCGGCGACGTGCTGGCGGAATATCAAGCGGACGAGAGCGGCGTTCTCGTCGCCACCGTCGACACGGCCGAGGCGAAGAAGCACCGCGCCGCCTTCGGCTTCTTCCGCGACCGCCGGCCCGATCTTTACGGCCGGCTCACCGAGGATATTTGAGCTCCAGCGCCCGTTCGAACACCGCCTCGAACATCGGCGCGGTCAGCCTTCGCGTATTCTGGTTGTAGCGCGAGCAATGATAGCTATCGATCAGGATGCGGCCGTCGGGCAGGCAATGCTCGGCGAGGTGGCCGAACTTGAAATCCGCCTGCCGCCCGCTTGCGGTCCGCACCGCCGAGACGTGCGCGATCTGCCCCAGCGCCACCAGCACTCGCACGTTCGGCATCTCGGCCAAACCGGCCTCGTAGAAGCGGCGGCAGGTCGCGACTTCCTGCGGCAGCGGCTTGTTCCGCGGCGGCAGGCAGCGGACCGCGTTGAGAATCGCCGCGCCGCGCAGCTGGAGGCCATCGTCGGACCGCGCGTCATATTGCCCGTCCGCCAGGCCGAACTTGAGCAGGGTCTGGAACAGCAAGAGGCCGGCAAAATCGCCAGTAAACGGTCGCCCGGTCCGGTTCGCGCCATGCTTGCCCGGTGCGAGCCCGACGATGCCGAGCCACGCCTCGGGATCGCCGAACGCCGGCACCGGCGCGTTCCACCAGCCGGGATGCTCGACCCGCAGCGCCTCGCGGAACGCGACCAGCCGCGGGCAGAGCGGGCAATCGCGCGGCGGCTCGGCGCGCGGCGCGGGCGAAGTGGCTAAGTGCATCCGGACCGTTTAGGCGGCGGGCGATGGCCAGGACAAGCTATGCGATCGCGCTCGGCTCGAACCGCCGTGGCCGCCACGGTTCTCCCGCCGACACGATTCGCGCCGCCGCCGACGCGCTCGGCGTCGACCGTCTCTCCGCGATCCGCGCCACGCCTGCTATGGGCCCGGCCGGCCGGAGCTTCGCCAACGCCGCCGCGATCCTCGTCAGCACTCGCTCCCCACCCGAGATGATCGCCGCCCTCAAGGCGATCGAACGCGACTTCGGCCGCCGCCCCGGGCGCCGTTGGGGGCCGCGCGTGCTCGATCTCGATATCATCCTGTGGTCCGAAGGCTGTTGGGAGGGAAACGGCGTCACCCTCCCCCACCCCGCCTTCCGCGCGCGCGGCTTCGTGCTCGACCCGCTCGCCGAGATCGCCGCCGGCTGGCGCGATCCGCCGACCGGCCTCACCATCCGCCAGCTCCGCGCGCGGCTCGCCCGGCCAAGCCCGGTTGACCGCGCTGGCCCCCGAACCTAGGGAGCAGGCGTGGCGCGGGCCCTTAGCTCAGTCGGTAGAGCAACTGACTTTTAATCAGTAGGTCGCTGGATCGAATCCAGCAGGGCTCACCATCGCCGCGCGCGATCCCCCTTTTCATTCCGCCGCTCCTTTGCCACAATCCGCCGCCATTCATCAGGGGTGGGAGACGCGGGTTGAACCAATTGCCGGACGAAGCGGCCGCGCCGCCGCGCTGGGGCTATCGCCGCGCCGCGCGCCGCGCGGGCATGGCGCTGGCCGCCGCTCTGTGGCTCGCCGCTTTGATATTGGGCGGCAGCGAGTCCGGGTTCGACAAGGCGCTCTTCTCCGCTTTGTTCGCGGGCGACGACGGGGTGCTCGCGCGCAACGCGGCGCTCATCACCCATCTCGGCCGCTGGCTGGTGCTGACCCCGCTCGCGGTCGCCGTCGCGCTGTTCCTCGTGTTCAAGCGCCGGATGCGGGCGGCGTTGCTGCTGATCATCGTGTTCGGCGGGCGGATGCTGGTCGAGTTGCAGAAGATGGTCGTCGACCGCGACCGCCCCGGCGCCTCGCCCTGGCTCGAGGCGCAGCAATCGGCGAGCTTCCCCAGCGGCCACGCCGCCAACGCGACGATTACCCTGGTCGCGATCGCGATGCTGCTGCCGCTGCGCCAGAGCCATCGCGCGCTCGCGGTCGGGATCGCGCTCGCATTGGCCCTGCAGGTCGGCTGGAGCCGGGTCGCTCTGGGCGCGCACTGGCCGAGCGACGTGATCGGCGGCTGGGCGTTCGGCCTGCTCTGGGTCGGCATCTGCATGCGGCTCGCCAGCGACCGCCCCGAAGCCTAGCTCCGCCGCAGGATCACCGACACATTGTTGGCCGGCATGTCGACGACGCGGTCGAGCGCCAGCCCTTCGCGCCCCGCCGCGGCGACCACCTCCTCCAGATCGCGCAGCCCCCATTCGGGATTGCGCGCCTTGAGCGAGCGGTCGAACGCTTCGTTGCTCTGGGCGGTCTCAACCCCTGCCCGCCGATAGGGACCGTAGAGGTAAAGCGGCGCGCCCGGCGCGAGCAGCCGGCCGGCGCCGCGCAGCAGCCCCAAAGTCGCCGCCCACGGGCTGATATGGACCATGTTGATGCACAGGATCGCATCGGCGCGGTCGATCGGCCACTCACCCATTGCGGCATCGAGCAGGATCGGATCGAGCAGGTTCGGCGCGCCCGCCTCCGACCGCCACGCCCGGATCGACGCCAGCGCCTCGGGATCGGGGTCGCTCGGTTGCCAGACGAGGTCGGGGAACAGTCCCGAGAAGCAGACCGCATGCTCGCCCGACCCGCTCGCGATCTCGAGCATCGTCCCGCGCGCCGGAAGAATCTCGCCGAGCAATGCGGCGATCGGAGCGCGGTTGCGCTCGGTTGCCGGCGCGAACCGCTTCATTCCTCGGCTTGCCCGCCGGTCCAGTCGTGGCGCGAGGAATAGAGCCAGATGGTCAACGGAAGGGTGCTGTAGACCATCGCCGCGAACACGCCGAAGCGGGTCATCGAGATCAGGATCGAGACGATGCCGGTGGCGGCGAGGATCAGCCAGACCCCAATGTCGCCTTTGGCCTGCGCGCGGCCCCGCGCATCGAGCGCCGGGTTGCGGAGCGCGTCGGCGAACAAAGCGGCGGTGGTCAGCGACATCGCGACGAAGCCGGTGCCGTAGACCGCGAACAGGCCGGCCAGGCTGCCGCGGAAGCCGCCGCCCTGCCCGGTCGCGAAGATCGCGGTCGCCGCCGCCATCGCGCGCAACGGCTGGATGTAGATCAGCACCAGGAAGACGAGCAAAAGGGTCAGCAGTAAGGAGCGCATGTCGCCCTCGCCGCGCAGCCTGCGCCAGCGGACATGCGCGAACCAGAACATCACCACCACCGCGAAGCCGAACGCGAAAGCCGGTATCTCCGCCAGCGCCGCGCGCAGCCCGTTAAAGTCGGCCGGCGCCCCCGCCCCGCCGATCACGAGCAAGGTGACGGCGAAGGCAAAAGCGGAGTCGGTAAACGCATCGATTCGCCCGGTAGACCCTGCGCTCATGTCTCGCTCACCCCTGTTCGGGCGCCTTGTACACCAATATCGGCCTGCGCGCCGCAAGCGTCTCGTCGAGCCGCCGCCGTGGCGCGTGGATCGGCGCGGCCTTGAGCGACTGGTCGCCGGCCTTGGCGCGCTCCGCCACCGACCGCATCGCGCCGATGAACTGGTCCAACGCGGCCTTGCTCTCGGTCTCGGTCGGCTCGACCAGCATCGCGCCGTGGACGACGAGCGGGAAATACATCGTCATCGGGTGGAAGCCCTCGTCGATCAGGCCTTTCGCGAGGTCGATCGTGGTCAGGCCGCCGGCAAAGCCTTTGTCGCTGAACAACGCCTCGTGCATGCACGGCCCGCTCGCGCCGAACGGGGCGTCGAGCACGTCCTCCAATTCGCGCAATATGTAATTGGCGTTGAGCACCGCGTCGCCCGATACCTGCCTGAGGCCGTCCGCGCCGTGGCTGAGGATATAGCTCATCGCGCGGGTGAACATCCCCATCTGGCCGTGGAAGGCGGTCATCCGGCCGAAGGTGCGGCCGTGATGCTCGCCGGCCGTCTCTTCCTCGATCAGCTCGTAGCGATCGCCCTGCTTCTCAACGAAGGGCAAAGGCGCGAACGGCGTCAGCGCTTCGGAGAACACCACCGGCCCCGAGCCCGGCCCGCCGCCGCCATGCGGGGTCGAGAAGGTCTTGTGGAGGTTGATGTGCATCGCGTCGATACCGAGGTCGCCCGGGCGGACGCGGCCGACGATCGCGTTGAAATTGGCGCCATCGCAATAGACCAAAGCCCCCGCGGCGTGGACCGCTTCGGAGATCGCGATCATCTCGGGCTCGAACAGGCCGCAGGTGTTCGGGTTGGTGATCATCACCGCGGCGACGTCCGGCCCGAGCCGCGCCTTCAAGGCTTCGAGATCGACCCGGCCGCGCGCGGTGGCTGGGATGTTCTCGACACGATAGCCGGCGAAGGCGGCGGTCGCGGGGTTGGTGCCGTGCGCGCTTTCGGGGACCAGGACTACCGCGCGGGCGTCGCCGCGCGCTTCGAGCGCCGAGCGGATCGCGAGCAGGCCGCACAATTCGCCATGCGCCCCCGCCTTCGGGCTCATCGCGACCGAGTGCATGCCGGTCAGCGTCACCAGCCAATGCGCGAGCATGTCGATCAAGGCATAAGCGCCCTGGACGGTGTCGGCGGGCTGGAGCGGGTGAATGTCGGCGAAGCCCGGCATCCGCGCGACCTTCTCGTTGAGCCGTGGATTGTGCTTCATGGTGCAGCTCCCGAGCGGGAACAGGCCGAGGTCGATCGCGTAATTCTGGCGGCTGAGCCGGGTGTAATGGCGCACCGTCTGCGGCTCGGAGAGGCCGGGCAGGCCGATCGGGGCGCGGCGCTGGAGCCCGCCGAGCCGGTCGCGGTAGAAATCCTCGTCATGCTCGAACCCGCGGTGCCCGATCGTTTCTTCCTGGCGCTCGTCGAAATCGACGCCGGTGCCATTTTCCTCGCCCATCTCGAAGATCAGCGGCTCCTCGAGCATCAAGGCCCGGTTGCCGGTGAACGTCTCCCCGCTCGCTTCGGCATCTTGCGGCCGGGTCGGCCGGCCCTCGCGGTTCATGCTCATGCCAGGGCCTCCTCGAGCGCCGCCGCGAAGGCTTGAATGTCGATCCGGCTCACGGTCTCGGTGACCGCGACGACCAGCCCGTTCTCAAGGGCCTCGGCGCCGGGATAGAGCCGCCCCAGCGACACGCCGCCGAGCACCCCTTTATCGGCCAGCGCCCGCACAACCGGCCGCGCTTCCTTGGGCAGCCGCAGGGTGAATTCGTTGAAGAAGCTATCGTTGATAACCTCGACGCCCGGAATTTCGACGAGCCGCTCGGCCGTCTCGGTCGCCAGAAAATGGTTTGTCTCGGCGAGCTTGCGCAGCCCGGTCTCGCCCAACAGGGTCATGTGGATCGTGAACGCCAGCGCGCACAGCCCGCTATTGGTGCAGATGTTCGAGGTCGCTTTCTCGCGCCTGATATGCTGTTCGCGGGTCGATAAAGTCAGCACGAAGCCGCGCTTGCCCTCGGCGTCCACGGTCTCGCCGCACAGCCGCCCCGGCATCTGGCGGACGAATTTATCCTGACACGCGAACAGGCCGACATACGGCCCGCCGAAATTGAGGCCGACGCCGAGCGACTGGCCCTCGCCGACGACGATGTCCGCGCCCATCTCGCCGGGCGAGCGGATCGCGCCCAGCGCCACCGGCTCGGTCACGACCGCGATCAGCAACGCGCCCTTGGCGTGCGCGCGCTCGGCGATCGGCGCGAGGTCGGCGATCCGGCCGAGAATGTCGGGATATTGGACAACGACGCAGCTCGTCTCGTCGTCGATCGCGGCGAGCAGCCGTTCGGCGTCGGTTTCGGCCACGAGTTCGGGGAGCGCAACGTCGAGCACGTCGCCGGTGAAGCGCGCCATCGTCTCGCAGACCGAGACATAATGCGGGTGCAGGCCCGACGAGAGCACCGCCTTGCCGCGCCTGGTCACGCGCCGCGCCATCACCACCGCCTCCCAGCAGGCGGTCGAGCCGTCGTACATCGACGCGTTGGCCACGTCGCAGCCGTAGAGCCGCGCGACCTGGGTCTGGAACTCGAACAAGGCCTGCAGCGTGCCTTGCGCGATTTCGGGCTGGTAGGGCGTGTAGCTGGTCAGGAACTCGCCGCGCTGGATGAGATGATCGACGCTCGCCGGATTATGATGCCGGTAGGCGCCGCAGCCCAGGAAGAAAGGCACCTCGCCCGCGACCATGTTGCGCCGCGCGAGCGAACCGAGCTGGCGCTCGACCGAAAGCTCGCCGGCATGATCGGGGAGGCCGCGGATCCGGCCGGTGAGGCGGGCCGCCTCGGGCACATCGACGAACAGATCTTCGACCGAGGACGCGCCGATCGCGGCGAGCATGGCTTGCCTGTCGGCTGGGGCGAGCGGGAGATAACGCATGGGCTTGGTTCCTGGCTTATTGCGCGTCGCAGAAGGTTTTATATTCCTCGGCGCTCATCAACCCGCTCAGCTCATGATTGTCGGACAAAGTGAGCTTGAAGAACCAGCCGTCGGTCTCGGCCGCGCTGTTGACCAGCGACGGATCGGCTTCGAGCGCCGCATTGCCTTCGCTGACCTGCCCGGACACCGGTGCGTAGACGTCGCTCGCCGCCTTGACCGATTCGACCACCGCGGCCTCGCCGCCCTTGGTCACCTGGGTGCCGGCGGCCGGCACATCGACGAATACGATGTCGCCCAATTGCGCCTGCGCGAAATCGGTGATGCCGACCGTCGCGCTGTCGCCTTCGACCGAAATCCACTCATGCTCCCGCGTATAGTAAATCGTCATTTGGCGGCTCCCTTGCGCTGGTAACGGTGCGGGACAAAGGGCATCGGCACCACCTTCGCCTCGAAAATCTTGCCGCGCGACGCAAGCCGGATCGCGGTCCCGGCCTCGGCCATCGCCAGCGGCACATAACCCATGGCGAGCGGCGCCTCGAGCATCGGCGAGAAGCCGCCGCTGGTGACCTTGCCGACCTCGTTGCCTTCGGCGTCGATCACCAGGGCGCCTTCGCGAACCGGCTGGCGGCCGAGCACCGCCAGCCCGACCCGGCGGGTGATCGCGCCATTGGCGAGCTCGTGCTGGATCCGCGCCGCGCCGGGAAAGCCGCCTTGCTCCTTGCGGCGCCTGGAGATGGCGAAGCCGAGATCGGCCTGGATCGGCGTGGTCTGCTCGTCGAGATCGTGGCCGTAAAGCGGCAGGCCGGCCTCGAGCCGCAGCGAATCGCGCGCGCCGAGGCCGATCGGCTTGACCTCGGGCTGGGCAAGCAACAGGTCGGCGACGCTCTCGGCATCCTCGGCGGCGATCGAAATCTCGAACCCGTCCTCGCCGGTATAACCCGAGCGGCTGATCCACGCGGCGGTCTCGGCAAGCGAAAAGGCCCCGCCGGTCATAAAGGTGAGCGCCTCGACGCCCGGCGCGAGCCGCGCCAAAGCATCGACCGCCTTCGGCCCTTGCAGGGCGAGCAAGGCGTGGCCGGTGAGATGGTCGAGGTCGACCGCGTCGGGCAGGCGGGCGCGCAAATGCGCGATGTCGCCGTGCTTGGTGGCGCCGTTGACGACCAGGTAGAAATGATCGTCGCGCCGCGTCACCATCAGATCGTCGACCACGCCGCCCTCGTCGTTGAGCAGCAGCGAATAACGCAGCCTCCCGTCCTTCAGCAGCGACAGATCGGCCGGCAGCACCGCTTCCAGCGCGGCGTCGAGATCGTCGCCGGCGATAATGAGCTGGCCCATATGGCTGACGTCGAACAGCCCGGCCGATGCCCGCGTCCAGCGATGCTCGGCGATGATGCCTTCATATTGGATCGGCATGAGGTAACCCGCGAACGGGACCATGCGGGCGCCCCGGGCGCGATGCCAGGCGTCGAGCGGGAGTGTCTGTTCGGGGCCGTCGCTCATCATCGTCTCCGTGGCAAGATGTATCGGCGACAGCGCCCGCGACGGCGCATTCGTTCCGACACCCCCTCTGTCACGGGACCTGAGAGCTTTCCCCGCCTTCACCAAGGCAAAAAGCGGGTTACCCCTTCGGTGGTCCGCCATGGCCTGAGCGACGGCGGACGCTTTCCAGAGCGTCTTGGACCGCGCGGTCCTTTTGCCTGAGAGATTCCGGGGCGGTTGCTCCTTCGGCGGAATGCGGACCGAAACCCGCACACCCTCTCCCGCGCGATCGCCCGGCAAGCCGGCGACGGGCGACGCTGTGACGCGCTGCGGGCCCCAAGTCAACGCGTCGCGTTATAGGCGAGCTGCTCGGGGGTAAGCTGGAAACCGACCAGCATTTCGAAGGAGGCTCGGGTCACCGCGGTCCGCACCTTGGGATCGGCCATCGGGTCGAGCGCGGCGTCGGCGTCGCCGGCCTTGCGCTTGCGGGTGATTTCGGTGCGGATCTCCTGCGGCAGGGTCGCCGCCGAACGCAGCACTCGCGACGAGGCCGCGCCCGCGCCGCTCGCCCGCGCCGAACCGTCGGCGAAGTTGAGCGCGACCCGGCTCAGCCGCTTGGAAACGACGTTGGTCCCGCCCTGCACCACCGTCGCGAAATATTCGACCACCACGGCGCGCGCGCCACGCGTGTCCCGGCGCTGGCCGTAAACGTCGAAGGTCGCATTGGTCAGGATATACTCGCCGGTCTCGTCGCAGGTCGAACGGACGTTGGTCATGGTGGCGACGACGTCGATCGCGCTGGCGTCGCGGCTGGCGGGAGGATTGAACAGGGTGATGTCGCCGGTCGCCGCCGGGATCGCCACCGCCGGGCAGGCCGAGCGGATCGCCGTGATGCCGCCATCGGTGATGTCGCCCGCGCCCGCGCACCCCAAAAGGGCGAGCGACAGCAAAGCGGGGAGAGCGAATGTGCGGTTGATCACGGATATCGGTCCTTAGCAAAAGCGGGAAAAGCGAAGCGCGGCGATCATAGGAACCGCCTCCGGCGCCTGCAAGCGATGAACAAGGGTGCGCCCGATAGACGCGGCGGCCGGTTCATCGTAGACGCGGCGGCGATGGCGACCAAGAGCCCCCTCAATCTGCTGATCGCGGCGCCGCGCGGCTTTTGCGCGGGCGTCGACCGCGCGATCCACATCGTCGAGCTCGCGCTCGAACGCTATGGCGCGCCGGTCTATGTCCGCCACGAAATCGTCCACAACAAATTTGTCGTCGACAGCCTGAAGGCGAAAGGCGCGATCTTCGTGCCCGAGCTGGACGCGGTTCCCGACGGCGTGCCGGTGGTCTTTTCCGCGCACGGCGTCCCCAAGGCGGTCCCGGCCAAGGCGGACGCGCGCGGGCTCAGCTATCTCGACGCCACCTGCCCGCTCGTCTCCAAGGTTCACCGCCAGGCCGAGCGGCTGGTCGAGAACGGCTTCCACATCCTGTTCATCGGTCATGCCGGCCACCCCGAAATGCTCGGCACGTTCGGCCAGGTGCCCGAGGGGCGGATGACCCTGGTCGAGACCGCGCGGGACGCCGAGACGATCGCTCCGGCCGATCCCCGCAATCTCGCTTTCCTTACCCAGACCACGCTCTCGGTCGACGACACCGCCGAGATCAAGGCGATCCTCGAGCGGCGCTTCCCCGCGATCAAGGCGCCGCGCGGCGAGGACATTTGCTACGCGACCTCGAACCGGCAGAACGCGGTCAAGCAGATCGCCGCGCGCTGCGACGCGATGCTGGTGATCGGCGCCCCCAACAGCTCGAATTCGGTCCGGCTGGTCGAGGTTGCCGAGCGCGAGGGCGTCCCCGCCCGGCTGGTCGCCCGCGCCGGCGAGATCGACCTGAGCTTCCTGATCGGCGTTCGCACCCTCGGCATCACCGCCGGCGCATCGGCGCCGGAAGTGCTGGTGCGCGAGGTGGTCGATTTCCTGGCCGTGCATTTCGACATCAGCGAAGAGGAAGTGGACGGCGTCCAGGAGCGGATGGTGTTCAAGCTGCCGCGCGGGCTCGAAGCGGCGTAAAGCCTCGCATTCGCGGCATGGACCAGGTCGGAATTTACACTGATGGCGCGTGCAAGGGCAATCCGGGGCCGGGCGGCTGGGGCGCGGTGATCCGCAAGGGCGCGCGCGAAAAGGAAATATCGGGCGGCGAGCCGCTGACCACCAACAACCGTATGGAGCTGCTCGCCGCGATCCGCAGCCTCGAAGCGCTGACGCGGCCGTGCCATGTCACCTTGTTCACCGACAGCGTTTACGTGCGCGACGGCATCACCAAGTGGATCCACGGCTGGCGCAAGAACGGCTGGAAGACCGCGGCCAGGCAGCCGGTCAAGAATGCCGAGCTCTGGCAGGAGCTGGTCGAAGCCTGCGCGCGCCACCGGATCGACTGGCGCTGGGTCAAGGGCCATGCCGGCCACCCCGAAAACGAGCGCGCCGACAAGCTCGCCTGCGCCGCCGCGCTCCAGTTCATGAAGCGGCCGGCGGCCTAGCCTTCGCGTCGAGGAATGCGTCGATCCGGGCGAGCGCGTCGAGCCGCACCGGATCGGATTCGCGCAACAATTCGTGCGCCGCGTCATGGAACATGTGCAGCTGCGCGTTGGGGAGCGCCGCCGCGGCGCGGCGGATCGCGGCGGGGCTGACCAGCCGGTCGCGGTCGGTGCCGAGGATGAGCAAAGGCACCCGCACGCCCGCCAGTCGCTCGGGCGTCAGGCCGGCCGTCGAATGATAAGCGGCGCGCAGCCAGCCCCAGCTTGGCGGGCCGAGCTCGAACCCCGGCTGCCGCTGCTTCCACCAGGCTTCGTCGGCATAGCGCTCGACGCTGCTCGTCAGATGCGCCTGGCGGAAGGGCGGCGAGGCCGGACCCTGCTGTTTCCAGGCGGGCTGCGCGCGCCACCCGAAATCGGCAAGCAGGCCCGCGACCTGCCGGCCCAGCCACGGCGGGAGCGGCGCCGAATTGATCCCGATCATCGGCGCGATCAGCACCGCCGCATCGAGCGGCGGCCGCCGTTCGGCGAGGATGCGCAGCAGCAAATGCCCGCCCATCGAATGGCCGATCGCGACATGCGGGGCGGGCGTGGCGGCAATCCAGTCGGCGATCAACGCGGCGCCGTCGGCGACCAGCGGATCGAAACTGTCGAGATGGCCGCCGACGATGTCGCCGCGCGAATCCCCCTGCCCGCGCCAGTCGAACGCCGTGACGTTCCAGCCCTGCGCGTGCCAATGGCCGAGCGCCTCCAGATATTTTTCGACGAAATCGCCGCGCCCGCCGACAAAGATCAAGCTGCCGCGCGCCGCCGCGCCGTCCGGTCGCGGCCAGTCCAGCCGGCGGATCGGCCAGCCGTCGATCGCCTTCCAAACGGAGAATATCGCGCCGTCGGGGTGGGCGCGGCGGTCAAGGGGAGGGAGGCTCATCCCCGCTGGTTACGGTTTGGCAAGTATCCGCGTCTAGTAGGGCTTTCATGTCAGGGGTGCTCCAAAACGTCTTGATCGCGATATTGGCCGCGGGCTTGCTGCTCGCGATCGCGGGCGATCTGCGGACGCGCACCATCCCCAATAAGCTCAACGCCGCCATTGCCCTGCTCGCCATCCCCTTCTGGTGGCTGTCGGGACTGCCTTTGTGGCCCGGCGTGGCGATCCAGATCGCGATGGCCGCCGGACTGCTGGCGCTGTTCGCGATCGCCTTTCATTTCGGCGCGATGGGCGGAGGCGACGTCAAGATGATCGCCGCGCTCGCGCTCTGGCTGACCCCGGACGCGACGCTGAAATTGCTCGTCATCATGTCGCTCGCGGGCGGCGTCCTGACGATCGCGATGCTCGTCCGCCACCGGCTGGCGAACATCGAGACGCCGATCGAGGTGCCCTATGGCGTGGCGATCGCGCTGGCCGGTTTCTGGGTGCTTGGCGAACGATATCTTAACCAATTTGGATGATGAAAGCCGGGTGTGATTAAGCCCGGCGGGAGGCGACTAGCGTCATGGATGTGAAGAAAATTGTGCTGCTGATCGGTGCGCTCGCGATTGCCGCGGTGACCGCCGTCATGGCCCGCAACATGTTCAGCGGATCGAGCGCGCCGGTCGCCGCCGCCGCCCCCGTCGTGCCCGCCGGACCCGAAGTGCTGGTCGCGACGCGCTCGCTGCCGGTCGGCACCATCATCGACGCGGAAGCGCTCAAATATCAGGTCTGGCCCGAAGGCCTCGTCCAGCCCGCTTATTACATCAAGGGCAATGCCGGACCGAGCCCGGCCGAGCTGATCGGCACGGTCGTGCGAAACGAAGTCACCGCGGGCCAGCCGCTGACGATGGGCTCGCTGATCAAGCCCGGCGAGCGCGGCTTCCTCGCCGCGGCGCTTGGGCCGGGAATGCGGGCCGTCACCGTTTCGGTGTCCAACACCAGCGGCGTCGCCGGCTTTGTCTTCCCCGGCGACCGGGTCGACCTCGTGCTCACCCAGGAAGTCGCCGGCGGCGGCGAAGGCGCCCCGCTCAAGGCTTCCGAGACGATCCTGCGCAACGTCCGCGTCCTCGCCACCGACCAACGCACCAGCGCGCAGGACGAAACCGGCAAGGCCGTCGTCCAGCAGGCCGCCACGGTCACGCTCGAAACCACGCCCAAGATCGCCGAAAAGATCGCGGTCGCGCAGACGATCGGCACATTGTCGCTGTCGCTGCGCTCGATCGCCGACAATATGGGCGAGCTGGAGCGCGCGATCGCATCGGGTGAAGTCAACGTTCCCGACGGCGCCGACCCGAAGGCGGAGCGCAAGATGCTGCTCGCCATCGCGTCCAAGCCGGCCGACAACAACCCGACCTTCACGGTCGGCGCGGATGTCTCGCGCTTCCAGCGCAGCACCGTGCCCGCCAAACCGTCCGTCCAGAGCGCCTCCGCGTCCGGCGCGCCGCTCGCGGGACAACAGGAAGCGGGCCCTATCGGCCCGGTCGTCCGCGTTGCCCGCGGCAACACAATCACCGTCGTCCCGGTGGGAGTAAATAAATGATCACGTCCAAAATGAAGCGTAGTTCGCTCGGCACGGCCATGGCGGCGGTGTTGGTCTCCAGCCTCGGCGTCGCCGCACCGGCCCCTGCCCTTGCGCAGGTCTCCAAGGCCACCAAGCCCGCCAACGATATCGACCTGTCGGTCGGCACCGGCCAGCAGGTTCGGCTAAGCGACGCGATGAGCGACCTGTTCGTCGCCAACGACGCGATCGCCGACGTGCAGGTGCGCTCGCCGAGCCAAATCTACATTTTCGGCAAGTCGGCCGGCGAGACCACGGTCTACGCGACCAACAAAGCGGGCAAGGTGATCTATTCGGCCAATATCCGGGTCGGCACCAATATCGGCTCGCTCGACGAAATGCTGAAGCTCGCCATGCCCGACGCGCAGGTCCGCGCCACGCCGATGAACGGCATGGTGCTGCTGACCGGCACGGTCGCGGCCCCGGCCGACGTCGAAGAGGCCAGCCGCCTCGTCCAGGCGTTCGTCGGCGACAAGAGCCAGGTGATCAGCCGGATCAAGACCGCGACGCCGCTCCAGGTCATGCTGCAGGTCAAGATCGCCGAGGTCAGCCGTTCGGTCGCCAAGGATATCGGCGTCAATTTGCTGACCCGCGACCAGACCGGCGGTTTCATGTTCGGCGTTAGCCGCGGCCGCCCGCTCGGCACCATCGGCGACATAACCGGCACGATTCCGGACCCGGCCACCGGCCTTCTTCCGGTCTTGGGCACGAGCTACACGATCAACGCGCCAGCCGCCGGTACCGCGATCAACGCTTTCGGCAATCTGCTCGGCCTCGACATCCTCTCGGCGCTCGACCTCGCGGAGAATGACGGCAAGGTCGTGACCCTCGCCGAGCCGACCCTGGTCGCGCTCTCGGGCGAGACCGCGAGTTTCCTCGCCGGCGGCGAATTCCCGATCGCCTCCTCGAGCGGGCTCAACGGCACGACCATCGAGTTCAAGGAATATGGCGTCAGCCTGGCCTTCACCCCGATCGTGCTCGAAGGTGGGCGCATCTCTATGCGCGTGCGGCCCGAAGTGTCGGAGCTGACCCAGGAAGGCGCGATCCGCATCAACGGCTTCTCGATCCCGGCGCTGACCACGCGCCGCGCCGAGACGACCGTCGAGCTCGGCTCCGGCCAGAGCTTCATGATCGGCGGCCTGATGCGCAACACGGCCAATAATGCGGTCGAAAAGGCGCCGTGGCTCGGCGACATTCCGATCCTCGGCGCCCTGTTCCGCTCGACCAGCTTCCGCAAGAACGAGACCGAGCTGGTGATCGTCGTCACGCCGTATCTGGTCAAGCCGGTCAGCGCCGGGCAGATCGCTCTTCCGACCGACGGCTATCGCACCTCGAACGAGGCACAGCGCGTGTTGCTCGACAAGAGCGACGACAGCCGCACCGGCGAGCAGCGCGTGATCCCGCGCTCGGTGTCGTCGCAGACGATCACGCCCGGAGTCGCCCCGATCGGGGCGGTTATTCCTTCCTCGATACAAGCCGCTCCGGCGCAGACCCAGCAGTCCGCAAATCGTCCCCAGGGCAAGGCCTCGGCCAAGCCCGGCTTTAGCTTCTGACCGGCAAAAGGACAGATTGAACATGGCACGCCTGATATCCTCCGCCGCGCTTCTCGCACTCGGCCTCTCGTCGGCCGCTTGCGGACCGGTCACGAACGGGTTGACCCCGACGTCCAACCCCGGCCTCACCTCGGTCAACCAACCGGTCGTCCAGCGCACCGACTATGTCTTCGACGTCAACAGCTCAGGCGCGGGCGTTTCCAACGCCGAGCTCGAGCGGCTCGGCGGTTGGTTCGATTCGCTCCGGCTCGATTATGGCGACTCGGTATTCATCGACGAATCGAACGGCTACGCCGATCCGGAGGTTCGCCGCGATATCGCAAGGCTGGCTGCGGAATACGGTTTGCTGTTGAGTGAAGGCGCCCCGGTTTCGCCCGGAAACGCCCAGCCGGGCTCGGTCCGCATCCTTGTCAGCCGCAGCATCGCGACCGTCCCGGGGTGTCCAATCTACGACAGCCGGGAGACCGGGGAGCGTCATAGCACCTCGCCCAATTACGGTTGCGCCACCAATAGCAATCTCGCCGCGATGATCGCCGATCCGGCCGACCTCGTGCTCGGCCAGCGCGGCCAGGGGCCGGGCGACGCGGCGACCGTCAACAAGGCGCTCAAGGTTTACCGAGACCGCATCCCGACCGGGGTGAAGGATGTCAAAACCGAATCGACGGATGGAAAATAATGAACGCTCCGTTTAACAGCGCGCGGGCCGCGCTTCGCGATCCCTTCACGGCTTTCGTCTGCGACGATTCGACCGCGGACATCCTGCGGCCGGTCGCGGTCGAGCATGGCTGGGCGCCCGAGAAGGTCAACAAGGGCGGGCTGCGCAACGCGGTCCAGTCGCTGTCGGTTTCGGCGAGCCCGCACATCTTGTTCGTCGACCTGTCGGAATCGGGCGATCCGCTGAACGACATCAACGCGCTCGCCGAAGTCTGCGAGCCGGGCACGGTGGTGATCGCCGCCGGCCAGGTCAACGACGTCCGCCTCTATCGCGATCTCGTCGCCAGCGGCATCCAGGATTATCTGCTCAAGCCGTTCAGCGCCGACCAGTTGCGCGACGCCTTCGCCAATGCCCAGATGACGATTTCAGGACCGCGCACCAACGAGCCTTCGCTCGAGCGCCCGCATGTCGTGGCCGCGGTGATCGGCGTGCGCGGCGGCGTCGGCGCGTCGAGCATCGCGTCGTCGGTTGCCTGGCTGATGGGCGACAAGGCCGGCCGCACGACCGCCTTGCTCGATCTCGACATCCATTTCGGCACCGGCGCGCTCTCGCTCGACCTCGAGCCCGGCCGCGGCCTGACCGACGCGATCGAGAATCCGAGCCGGATCGACGGCCTGTTCATCGAGCGCGCGATGGTCCGCGCCAACGACAAATTGAGCGTCCTTTCGGCCGAGGCGCCGATCAACCAGCCGATGATGACCGACGGCGCCGCGCTCTACCAGTTGCAGGACGAGATGCGCGGCGCGTTCGAGACGACCGTGATCGATCTGCCGCGTTCGATGCTGGTCCAGCACCCGCACCTCGTCAACGACGCGCATGTCGCGATCGTCGTCGTCGAATTCACCCTCGCCGCGACCCGCGACGCGATCCGCATCCTTTCCTGGCTGAAGGCGAACGCGCCGCAGGCCAAGGTGATCGTGGTCGCCAACAAGGTCGCGCCGGCCGCAGTCCAGGAGATTTCGCGCAAGGATTTCGAGAAGTCGATCGAGCGCCCGGTCGATATCGTCATCCCGCTCGACCCCAAGGCTGCCGCCAACGCCGCCAAGCTCGGCCAGCCGCTCGGCAAGGGCGCCAATCCGAAGATCGCGCAGCCGCTCGGCCAATTGGTCGCGATGTCGGTCGCCGCGGTCGACGGCCAGGAGAATGTCGAAGTGTCGGACAGCGGCAGCTCGCTGATGGGCAAGCTCGGCAATATCAAGGCTTTCGTCGGACGGAAGAAAGCGGCCTGATCCGGACAAGCGGGCGTTCGCGCCCGCCGGTCCGGCGCCACAGTGAAGGGGCGAGCGAGTGACTATATTGCCGATGATCATGATGCTGCTGGGCATGCTCGCCACGCTCGCAATGGTCTATTTCGCGGTGTCGGGACCTTCCGCCGCCAAGGCGCAGGTGCGCCGACTCGAAGGCCTGCGCGAACGCCACAGCGCGTCCAGCGAGATCACCACCCAGGTCCAGCTCAAGAAGATCATGGCCGGCCGCAACGCGCGGATCGAGGGCCTCGCCCAGCGTTTCATTCCCAACCCCGCCTTGCTCCGCCTGCGGCTGTCGCAGACCGGCAAGAGCTGGTCGCTCGGCCAATATGGCATCGCCTGCGCGATCCTCGTCGCGGTGGTGGGAACGTTACTGATCATGCGCGGTGCGCCGGTCCTGCTCGCAGGGTTCGCGGCCCTGATTCTCGGCATCGGCCTGCCGCATTTCGTGATCGGCAAGCTGATCAAGCGCCGGATCGCCAAGTTCAACGTCCGCTTTCCCGACGCGATCGAGCTGATGGTGCGCGGGCTGCGCTCGGGCCTGCCGATCTCCGAGACGATCGGCGTCGTCGCGACCGAGGTCGGCGGCCCGATCTCGATCGAGTTCCAGAGCGTGTCCGACAAGATGAAGATCGGGCGGACGATGGAGGCGGCGCTGCAGGACACCGCCGACCGGCTCGGCACGCCCGAATTCCAGTTCTTCGTGATCACGCTCGCGATCCAGCGCGAGACCGGCGGCAACCTCGCCGAGACGCTCGCCAATCTTGCCGACGTGCTGCGCAAGCGCGCGCAGATGAAGCTGAAGATCCGCGCGATGTCGTCCGAATCGAAGGCGTCGGCCTATATCATCGGCGCGCTGCCGTTCATCGTGTTCGGCCTGATCTTCTTCATCAACCCCGATTATATGGGCGACTTCTTCACCGACCAGCGGCTGATCGTGGCCGGCTGCGGCGGGCTCGTCTGGATGAGCATCGGCGCGATGATCATGGCCAAGATGGTCAATTTCGAAATCTGATGGAGCGGCCGGCGCAATGACCCCCACAAGCGGACCAACTCTCCTCGGCGTCGACGTGCTGATGGTGGCGACCGGCCTGGCCGCGATCGCCAGCTTCGCGGTGATGATCGCAATCTACGCCGCGACCACGGTCCGCGACCCGATGGCGAAGCGCGTCAAGGCGCTCAACGACCGCCGCGAGCAATTGAAGGCGGGCATCGTCGCCTCGACCTCGAAGCGCCGCACGAAGATCACCAACAAGAACGAGGCGGCGGACAAGGTCCGCAACCTGCTCGGCTCGCTGAAAATGCTCCAGGACGAGCAGGTCGAGAAGGCGCAGACCAAGCTGATGCAGGCGGGCGTGCGCTCGAAGGATCTCGCCTTCGTCGTCATCTTCGCGCGCTTCGTGGCGCCGTTGGTGTTCGGCAGCATCGCGGTGACGCTGATCTATTTGCTGGATTTCTTCCCCGAATGGGGCGCGATGAAGAAATATGCGGTGACCGCGGGCACGTTGATCCTGAGCTACAAGGCGCCCGACATCTGGCTGAAGAACAAGGTCACCAAGCGCACCAACGCGATCCGCAAGGGCCTGCCCGACGCGCTCGACCTGCTCGTGATCTGCGCCGAGGCGGGGCTGACCGTCGACGCCGGCTTCAACCGGGTCGCGCGCGAGCTGGGCAAGGCCTATCCCGAGCTCGGCGACGAATTCGCGCTGACCTCGATCGAATTGGGCTTCCTCACCGACCGGCGCTCGGCGTTCGAGAATCT
>Ga0136617_10001851_pt1 | contig 18887 bp, 15 predicted proteins | sample AntDrymUQ3222106_2_FD_129672 | JGI IMG/M metagenome (GOLD analysis project Ga0136617, IMG submission 129672) | Polar desert sand microbial communities from Dry Valleys, Antarctica - metaG UQ322 (21.06) | ecosystem: Environmental > Terrestrial > Soil > Desert | place: Antarctica: Dry Valley... | reverse complement strand
GGGAACGCACGTTCTTGAACGACGGCGACGAGGTCATGCTGCGGATGACGGCGCCGGGGCGGCTCGGGCGAATCGGGCTCGGCGAGGTCCGCGGCACCGTGCTTCCCGCGACGCCGACCGCGACGCCGTGACGCCGTGAGTGCAACGCCGGTCGAGACTCGCCCGGCGGCCGGGGCGCAGACGCTGGAGCGAGGGCTGTTGGTACTGGTGGCGCTGGCCGACCATCCCGGCGGGCTGACGACCAGTGAGGCTGCCCGGGTGGTGCGGGTGCACCGCTCGGTCGCGCATCGGCTGTTGACCACCTTGGTCGGAACGGGTTTCGCCGAACGCGACGACAGCGGCCGCTACCGGGTCGGCAGCGGGTTGCTGTCCGTCGCGGACCGGTCCCGACCTCGGCTTCGCGAGGCCGCCGAGCCGGTCCTGACCCGGCTCGCCGCCGAACTGGGCGCCACGGCCTGCCTGGTGGAGGTCGCCGGCGACGCGGCGGTCGCCACCGTCGTCGTCGAGCCGCCCATCGACGGTCCGCGGCTGTCGTACCGGGTCGGAAACCGGGACCCGCTCGACCAGGGTGCGGGTGGGCTTGCCGCCTTGGCGTCCAAACCGGCCATGACGGGGGAGCCGGAGCGGGTCAGCGAGGTGCGGCGGGCGGGTTACGCGTGTACGTCGGGCGAGGTGATGCCGGGCTCGTACGGCGTAGCCGCGCCCGTGCACTGTCGGCGGACGGTGACGCCCGCGAGCGTCACCGTCATCACGCACCGCCAGGACTTGGTCGAGCCCGCCATCTCGCTCGTGGTTGCCGCCGCCGCCGAGATCTCCACCCTCCTCGAGGGTTGATCCCAGTGATTCGTCTGCCCGATCCAGGGCCCATCCGGCGGGGCCACCGCAGACGAATTGCAGGGTGTCGGCGGTGATCTTTTCAGTCGGTGGCCCAGGCGGCGGCGAGTCGGGCGGCATACTGCTCGGCCTCGGCCTCGTCGTAGCGCGTACGAGGCCAGAAGAAGCCACGCAGGCCGTCGCCCTTGGTCCGCGGGACGACGTGGACATGAACGTGCGGTACCGACTGGCTGACGATGTTGTTCATCGCCACGAACGTCCCCTGGGCGCCCAGCGTCTCGGGCATCAGCGCGGCCAACCGCTGGGCCGCGGCGAAGACGGCGGTGAGTAGATCGGCCGGAAGGTCGGGCAACGCCACGTGATGCACGCGCGGGATCACCAGCGTGTGTCCCTTGAACAGCGGCCGGTGGTCGAGAAATCCAAGCACGTCGCCGGAGTCGAACACGATGGCGGCGTGCTTCTCGTCGGCCGCAATTGCGCAGAACAAGCATTCCGTCGGCATCCGGGCATCGCCTCCTGGTAAATCCGGGTCGCCTGCACACGGCCAGGTCGGCTGGGTCATGTCGGCTGGGTCATGTCGGCTGGGTCACAGCGGCCGCGTTGTGCCGGTTGGGGAACCCGGCCGGTGCCATCATCCGTAGATGGGACGCTACGTGACCGCAGGCAGGTGCCTGGACTGTCAGGCGTCGCTGTACGGCGCGGACGTCTGCCCCGTCTGCGCCATGCCGCAGACGGGGCCCGATGCCGAAGACCTACGCCGGCTGCTGGCTGCGGCCGAGCAGGTCCTGCCGCGGCTGCGGACGACGGCGTTCGCCGGCCAGCGCAGCGGTGTTGCAACTGGCCCGGGCGTGTCGTTCCCGCCTCCCACCCCACCGCCCGCGCCAACCGCTGGCCCGGTGGGCGCGTCGACGCCCCTGCTCCCGTTCCAGCCGGTCCGGCCGATCCCTCCGCGGGCGCGCACATTGCCCGCCATTTCCACACCGGTCCTGCTGCTCGGACTGGGCGCAACCAGCGTCCTGGTGGCCGCGGTCGTGTTCGTCTCGGTGCAATGGTCCGATCTCCCGCTCGCGACCAAGGCGGCGATCCTGGTCGTGATCACCGCGGGGCTCGCGGTCGCCGCTTTCTGGAGCCTGCGCAAACGCCTGCGCGGCTCGGCCGAGGCGTTCGCGGGGCTTACCACGGCGTTCGTCGCGATCGACTTCGCCGCCGCGCAAGCAAGCGACCTGGTCGGCCTCGGTGTCCTGTCCGACACCGCCGCTGCCTGGCTGCTCAGCATTCTGCTCACCGCAATCGGAGCGGGCTGGGCGTACGCCAGCACGGTCGTCGGCACCGCGGTCCCGGCGCGTTCCGATGCCACGGCTGGACCGCCGGCAACGAGGTCGCCGTTGGTTTCCGTCCAGCTGTTCGCCCTGGCAGGCGTGGTGGGGCTGATCGCGAACAGCTACCAGCAGCTGTCTGGCGTCCGGGCCGAATACGTTGCGCTGCCGTGGACCCTGGCACTACTCGCGACGGCCATCGGATTGCGCGACCGCTACCGGGCGTCTGCGGCGGGACTAGGCGTACTGGGTGCGATGAGCTTCGTGCACGCGGCTCTGGTCTCCCTCGCCCGGTTGGTCACCCCGGACACGTTCGGCGCGCTCTGGTCGCGCGCCGAGCCGCTCGGCCTGGTCTGCTGCTGCCTGCTCCTCGCGGGTGTGGCGCAGTTCCGACTTCATGTGCCCGTGCCCACCGCCGCCCGTCACCTCGCTGCCTGTGCGGCGTCGGCCGGAGGCCTGCTCGTGGCGTTGCGTCCGCTTGCCGACGAGGGTTTCGACCCGGTGGTCGGTGTGCTGGCGTTGCTTGGTCTCGCGTTCGGCCTGGGCTTCGCCTTCGTCGTACGTCACGGGGTCTGGCACACCGCGGCCGGACTCAACGCGGTCGGGTCGGCCGGAGCCTCAGCTGTCCTCGTGCTGCCGTCGGTGCTGTCGGCATTGATCGCCGTCAGTTACCCGATCGGGCTGCCGTGGAAGCTGTCCGTGGACTCGACGGTCTCCGGGCTCGAGCTGGAGCTGATCGACGGCTCGGCCTGGGCCGTGGTGGTCGGGCTGGTCCTCGCCTCGGTCACCGCGGTGCTCGTGGTCCTTCGCCGGCTGCCGTCGGCGTGGATGGCGGCGCTGGTGCTTACGTCGGCGCTGAGTGTCGCGGCTCTGCGCAACGAGCTGGCGCTGTGGCGGGTCGTCGTCGTGGTGGCGGCGCTCACCGGGGCCTGTCTGATCGTGGCGGTCGTACGTCGGTCTGCGCCGGTCGGCTGGGCGGCCCTGGTTGGTGCCGCGCTGACACTCGGCGCGTCGATCGGTGCCCCACTGACGACGCTGGTCGTTGCGGCAACCATGTCGGTCGGGCTGAGCCTCGCCTGTGTGGCACTGCGCACCAGGCTGGACGCGAACGTGTCGGCTGCACTCGCTCTGGTCCTCAGCGCGGTGGCGGCGTCTGCTGCCGTCTCGCTCACCACCGTGGACCAGCGCACGATCGCCGTGGTCTTGACCGTGCTTGGCGCCGTGACGATCGTCGCTGCGCAGGTCCGCGCCGCCGCGATCCAACGCATCCGGCCCGGCCTCGAACTTGCCGCCGGCGCCACGCTGGTCGTGGGTCTGTCGCTTGCCGTTCCGTACGTCGACGTGCGGCTGCCGGTCCTGATGACCTTCGCCGGGGTGGCGCTGGGCTCGGTGTCGCTGGTCAGCTCCGACCGGCGCGTGCTGTCGTGGGTGTCGGGTCTGCTGATCGCCGGGGCGAGCTGGGTACGGCTGGCGGTCGAGGAGGTCACCGTCGTCGAGGCCTACACGTTGCCGAGCGCGCTCGTGCTTCTCGCCTTCGGGGTCTGGCGGCTGTGGCAACACCGGGGGAGCGCCTCGCTCACCACGCTCGGTCCGGGGTTGGGGTTGGCTCTGCTGCCCAGCCTCGTCGCCGCGCTGCCGGAGCCGACCTCGGTGCGCGCCCTGGTGGTCGGCCTCGCGGGAGTCATGGTGCTACTCGTCGGCGGCTGGCAGCGGCTGGCGGCTCCTTTGGTCTTCGGAGGCGGCGCGCTCGGTGTCTTGCTCGTGGTGAACATCGCTCCGTACGCCGCCGCGTTGCCGCGCTGGATCTTGTTCGCGGTGCTCGGCGCCGGGTTGCTGTTACTCGGGGTCACCTGGGAGGGCAGGCTCCGCAACGCCCGGGCGTTCGGTACCGTGCTCCGCCGTCTCAGCTGACAGCTCAGAGGCGGACTCGAAGGATTGGGTGGTCGGAGTAGTACCTGTGGCACGGTCCACCCGCCGACCCGGTCAGGTCGGCACGGCGCTGGCAGGCCGCATGCTGCTCCCGGAAGGAGTACGTGCTGCTGCGGGTTGTACAACCCGGCCGCGTGACCTGGAACGCCAGGTAGCACCGGTCCCACCAGGCGTCGGCGACCCGCCCACTCGCGTACAGGAAGTCGATCCGGTGCCGGACGCCGACAACGCGAGACCCCGTGGTTGTCCGGACAACGTCGCGCAGTCCGGCCGCCTCGAGCGCCCGGTGGGCCGCCCGCGGGGCGCAGGCCAACCGTTCGGGCCGGCTCGGAAAACCTTGGCATCGGCTCAGGTTGAGGTCGCCTCCGACCACGAGGCGGGCTCGCGGGGTCGCGCGATTCAGCCGCGTCAGCGCCGTCACGGTGTGAATGACGGCCTCGTTCTTCAACGTGTGCCCGGACGGTGCCGCGTGCACGTTCGCGATCCGGGTCAGCTGGCCGGGCTGGCGGCGTAACCCCACTAAGGCCCACGTCTGCTCCGCGCAACCATACGTCGGTTGGCCCCGGCGCGGGAACCACCGACCCCAGGTCTTCACGAGTCCTCGGTCGGCGACCCGTGCGGTTCGGGTGTTCACCACGATGGCACCGTCCCGGATCACCTGATGTCCGGCCCGACGCCCGGCGCACCGGGCACGTCCGATACGGCGGTTGCTCGGCACCACGACGCGATAGGTCGCCCCGGCGCGGACTTGGCGTGACCGCTGGTTGAGTTCGGAAACGACCCGCCAGGCAGACCCCATCGCCTCCTGCAGCAAGAGCACGTCCGGTGGCCGCGCGCCCGATCGAATGACGCGAGCCGCGAAGACGGCACGGTCGGCACCGTGCCGATTGTCAACCGGCCGGACGACTCGCGATCCCTCGCGGATGTTGGCCGAGGCGATGACGAGGCCGGGTCGCACTGAGCGTTCGGCAGCGACGGCCGGCGCTATCTGTTGCACCGTGGCGGACGTGCCCCCCTGGACGGAGCCGGAAGTCAGCTCGATCGGAGCCGCCAGGACCCCCACGATCGAAGCAACGGCAGGAACGAGGACGTGTCTCATGTCGTCCACGTTGACGACGTGACTTCTCAGCCAGGTGAGAGCGAGGTGAACCTTCGTTCATGTTCACCCGAAGGGCCGACGTCAGACTCCGCCGACCGCGAACCCCCCAGCAGTCGGCTCTGACGGGTCGGTCAGCGGGGGAGCTGGCGACGCTTCGGGTCGGGCAACGTCCCGGGCGGCAGCTCCGCCAGGGTCGGGATGTCGACCCGACGGTTCGTCTGCGGCGAGCCGGGCGGTGCGAACGGCACGCGGTTCGGAAGCGCCAAGGACGTCTGGTCGAGCCGGACGGTGTACGGCGAACGGGCCTCGTCGACCGTCACGAGCCAGTCCGGGGACGACGCCACGATCACCAGGCCGAGGCGGTGGCCGCGCGAGACGATCGTGTCATCGGGTGTCAGCTCGACCGTGACCCGGTGCCGGCCGGCGCCCTCGAGGCGAGCCCAGCCCCGGGCCAGAGTCTGCAGTGGAGTGGAGCCGATCCGTCGGACGACGTCGCGGTAGCACCCGTCGTCGTACCCGACCTAGCGCCCGAAGCACGGGGACGGTGCGCCGGAAGGCGGCGAGGCGCGCGGCGCTCAGATTTGGGTGGGCGTCTACGTTGGCGGGCGTGATGCACACGATCGATGTCGCGGAGGTGGCGGCACGGGACGCGTACGTCCGGTGGAGCATCGATCCCGCAAGCGTCTCCGGTTGCTGGGCGGTCGGGTCGAGCGTCGCGCTGCTGCATGACCGCGAGCCGCGGCCTGGGCTCGGCTCTCCGTGGCTGATGGTGCTGGGGAAGCTCGACGAGGCGCGGGCGTTGTTCGATGCCCTTGCTGACCTCGGAGTCGGGGTTCCGGCTGGTGTGACGGTGTCGGCGCCGACCTACCCGTTGGTTCCTACGCAGTGGGCGCTCGAGCCGCGTGGTCACTGGGACTACTTGGTCACGTCGGCGGCAGCTGCTCGTGATCCGGGGCGCGACGTCGAGGTCGAGGTGCTCGACGTGGCGGATCCCGTCGTGGCCGGCCAGGTCGATGCGGTGCTGGACGCCGACAACGACGGCGCGTTCGCTCGACCGGGCGATGCCGACGTGCACACCTGGATGGGAGTTCGGGACGGTAACGAGCTCGCGGCAGCGGGTGCTCTTTGCCGCACCGAGTCTGGTGCCGGACACCTGCGTGCGATCACTACGTTGAGCCGGGCGCGCGGACGTGGGTACGGCGCCGCGGTCAGCGCGGCCCTGACCCGACGCGGGCTGGATCAGCTCGCGCCAGAGGTCACGCTCGGGGTGTACTCCGACAACGCCGGGGCGATCCGGCTGTACGAGAGGCTCGGCTACCGGCTCGTCCACCACTTCGTGTCGGCAGCCACGGCGACGCCGGGCGACGTGCGCGACGTCTGCATGTGACGGGGCCGCTCGCCCCTTGCGGCCGGCGTGCAGGACGCACCGGCAGCTGCCTCAGTCGAAGACCCGTTCACCACGGGCGGACTTGTCGGCGGTCTCGGTGATCCGCCTGGCTCGGGTCTCGGGTCGCTTGGCGAGCACGATCCATTCCAGCGCGCGGCGTCGTACCGAGCGGGGAAAGGCGTCCCAGCTCTCGCGGGCGCCGGGCCGTTCGTCGAACGCCGCCGCAAGGTCGTCGGGCACCACCAGGTCTTCGACGTCGTCGAGCAGGCTCCAGCTGCCGTTGGCTTTGGCGGCGTCGATGGCAGCTTGACCGGCGAGGTGCAGACGTCCCTCGGCGACGAGTCGCTCGATCCGGACCTTGTTCGGACGTGACCATCCGCTGGTCGGTTTGCGGGGCGTGAAGCGCAGCCGCGAGCGCTCCTCGTCGACGGTGCCCGCCAGGCTGTCGACCCAGCCGAACGCGAGCGCCTCCGTGACCGCGTCATCGTACGAGATCCGTGGGCGTAAGGTGCCGGCCTTCCACCAGACCAACCAGATGCCGGCACTGGTGGTGTGGTTCTCGGCCAACCAGGAGCGCCACTGGTCGGCGGTCTCGGCGTGGAACTGGTCGGCTGCGGGCGGGGTCGCGTCGGTCTGGGGCATCGTTCTCCTGAGAGGTCTGAGAGGGATCCTAGATGTTCGAACGCATGTTCGAACATCTGTTAGCGTGACGACGTGAGTCCCGCGTACGCCCCACCTGGCTGGCCGTCCCAGGTACGCCCACCCGGAGCACCATGGTGGGAGGAGACCGCCGTCGGCTGGCTGCTCGACCAGTGCCCACCTGACTATCGGAGCTACCAGGGTCTGCGCCGACATCCGGTCGTGTTGGCGCGGTTCACCGCCTGGCACACCGAGGCGTCGATGGTGGCCGCCCGCAAGGGTGTCTCCGAGGCCCGGACGGTGCTGCGTGACGTCTTGCCGACCGAGTCAGTCGAGGGCGCGATCGCGATGTGGGAGCGTGAAGGCGCCCGGTTGATCGGGGTACGACGAGCGGTCAGCCTGATCGAGGAGGCGTTCCGGGGCAAACAGTTCCGCGCCAAGCTCTGAGGCGCGACGCCGCAGCGTGCCGGTTGCCTAGACTCGATGTCGACCCAGCCGACCCAGCCGACCCTGCCGACCCGACTGCAGCGTCTTGACGGGAGGAGACCGATGAGCTTGCTCGACAGCGTGCGGGAGCCACGTGATCTACGCGCGCTCGACCGCCCGCAGCTCGACGAGCTCGCCGCCGAGATCAGAGCCTTCCTGGTCGACAAGGTCGCCCATTCCAGGGCCGGCGGGCATCTGGGCCCCAACCTCGGCGTCGTCGAGCTGACGCTGGCAATCCATCGCGTCTTCGACTCGCCGCACGACCGGATCGTGTTCGACACCGGCCATCAGGCGTACGTCCACAAGATCGTCACCGGCCGCGCAGCTCGCTTTGACACGCTGCGCGAGGAAGGCGGTTTGTCGGGTTATCCCTGCCAGGCGGAGTCGCCGCACGACCTGGTCGAGAACTCGCATGCCTCGACCTCCCTGTCCTACGCCGACGGCCTGGCCAAGGCCTACGTCGTGCGCGGGGAAGACCGCCATGTGGTCGCGGTCGTCGGTGACGGAGCACTGACCGGCGGCATGACCTGGGAGGCGCTCAACAACATTGCAGCGGCCAAGGACAGCCGCCTGGTCATCGTCGTCAACGACAACGGCCGCTCGTACTCCGAGACCGTGGGCGGGCTGGCCGAGCACCTGGCCACCCTGCGCACGGACCCGCGCTACGAGAAGGCGCTCGAGCTGGTCAAGCGCCGGCTCACCGGCGCCAAGATCGTCGGACCTCCCCTGTACGACACCCTGCACGCCCTCAAGAAGGGACTGAAGGACGCCCTCGCACCACAAGGCCTGTTCGAGGACCTCGGGCTCAAGTACGTCGGTCCTGTCGACGGGCACGACCTCGGCGCGGTCGAGCAGGCCTTGCTGCAGGCCAAGAACTTCGGCGGTCCGGTGATCGTGCACGCCCTGACGCACAAGGGACACGGCTACGCGCCGGCGCTCAACCATGCCGAGGACAACTTCCACGCACCGGGCGCGTTCGACCCGGAGACCGGCGAACTGCTCGGCAGCGCGGCGACGATCTGGACCGATGTGTTCCGCGAGGAGCTGCTCCAGCTCGGCGCGGAGCGCGACGACCTGGTGGCGATCACCGCGGCGATGCTCTACCCGACGGGCCTATACGGCTTCGCGGCGGCGTACCCCGAGCGCACCTTCGACGTCGGGATCGCCGAGCAGCACGCCGTCACCTCGGCTGCGGGGATGGCCATGGCGGGGCTGCATCCCGTGGTTGCGATCTACGCGACGTTCCTCAACCGTGCCTTCGACCAGGTGTTGTTGGATGCGTCCCTGCATCGATGCGGCGTCACACTCGTGCTGGATCGGGCCGGGGTGACCGGTGACGACGGCCCGTCGCACAACGGGATGTGGGACATGTCGATCCTGCAGGTGGTGCCGGGTCTTCGGCTGGCCGCCCCGCGCGACGGCGCCCGGGTCCGCGAACAGCTGCGCGAAGCGGTCGAGGTCGACGACGCCGTCACCGTCGTCCGTCTCCCCAAAGGCGCCGTGCAGACCGACCTGGACGCGCTCGAGCGGGTCGGGTCGTACGACGTGATGGCCCGTGCGGGTGAGCAGGACGTCCTGATCGTCGCCGTCGGCCCGATGGTGGCGACTTGCCTCGACGTCGCGCAGCGCCTGCAGGCACAGGGGATCGGTGTCACGGTCATCGATCCGCGCTGGGTCAAGCCGGTCAGCCCCGACGTTGTAGTGCTCGCTGCCCGGCACCGGCTGGTGGTCAGTGTCGAGGACAACGGCCGCGTGGGTGGCTGTGGTGCTGCCTTGCAGCAGGCGCTCGCCGATGCCGAGGTCGGTTTACCCACCATGGTGTTCGGGATTCCGCAGCGCTTCCTCGACCAGGCCAAACGGGCAGCAATCCTCGATGCGGTGGGTCTGGCGCCGCAGTCGCTCGCGCGCGAGATCACGGCCCGGGTGGCCGCACTCGACGGTACGACGCCACGCGTTGCGGACGCCGACGACGCAGCCGAACGGCCGTAGTCGAACCACCCGTCTTCGTGTCGTCACGTCGTCGGTCGGGGTACGACGGTCACAGGAACACGCGCGTGGCGAACCACGCGGGACGACACCCCGCCGAGCAGCACCCTCGCCACCGGGCCGTAGCCGCGAGATCCGCACACCAGCAGGTCGAACTCGTCAGGCCCCAGGTCGACCAGGGCGTCGACCACGGGGCCGTCGAGGAGGCGGCCTTTCACGGGCACGCGTTGACGGGCCGACGCCAGCACCCGCTCGAGTGCTTCTTGATAAATGTCGCGCTGGCCGTCGGCGAACCGGCGCGGCTCTCCCATCGCGGGGGTGACCCGGGTGTCGGGCAGCACCGAGACCACGGACAGATCGGCGTGCAGCCGCTCGGTCATGGTTACGGCGACGTCGACGGCTGCGTTGCCGTCCGGCGTGTCGACGAACGCGACACTGACGTGATGGATCGCGTCGGGCTCGCGGTCGGCGTACCCGCTGGGCACGATCGTGACGGGCACCGCCGAACCGTGCAAAAGACGTTCGGCGGTGGAGCCGGGATAGGTCCGGCGCAATCCTCGGGCCCGTCGTGCACCCAGGACGAGACCGGCCCCGCCCTCCTCGACGAGCTCGTGCAGCCCTCGGGCGGCCGAGCTCGAGTCGATGCGACGGAACTCGGCGGCCACGTCGGGCGACAAGACCGTGCGCGCCTCGGCGAGCAGCGCGTCGGCCTGTTCGCGCTCGTAGGCCACCCATTCCGCATCGACGTGGCCGATGCCCAGCGCTGCCGATCCCGGATGCACGGTCACCACGACGATCGCGTCATCGCTGGCGCGGGACCAGCGTTCGGCGAAGCGCAGGGCGTCGTGACCATTGGGGCCACCCTCGTAGCCGACGACCAGGCGGTGTGGCGTAGTCACGCCTGCTCCTGTTCCCGTCGTGCCGAGGAACGAAGCCTCGAGTGCCCGTAGCTGTAGCTGAAATAGACCACCAAACCGATGGCCATCCAGATGGCGAATCGAAGCCAGGTCGTGCCCGGCAGGTCGATCATGAGCCACAAGCACAGCAAGATTCCGATGCCGGGCACGATCGGCACGAACGGCGTACGGAACGGCCGGGGCATGTCGGGCTTGGTACGCCGCAGGATGATGACGCCGATGTTGACGAGCACGAAGGCGAACAGCGTGCCGATGTTGACGAGTTCGACGATCGCGCCCAGCGGCACGAACGCCGCCAGCGCAGCGATCGCCAGCCCGAACGTCATCGTCAGGCGAGCCGGAGTGCCGTAGCGGGGATTGACCTTCGCGAACGACATCGGCATCAGGCCGTCACGACACATGGCGAAGAAGATCCGGGTCTGACCGTACAGGATCACCAGCAACACGCTGGTGATCGCGATGATCGCCCCGAGCGCGAGAACAGCCGCCGCCCAGTCGAGTCCGGCACCGTCCTTCAGAGCGTCGGCCAGGGGCGCCTCGCTGCCGGCGAGGTCGGCGGCCGGCACCAGGCCGATCGCACCGAAGGCCACGAGCACGTAGAAGAAGGTCGAGATCAGCAGCGACCCGACGATCGCGATGGGAAGGTCCTTGGCCGGGTTGTTCGCCTCCTCACTCGCCGTGGAGACGGCGTCGAAGCCGATATAGGCGAAGAAAATCAGTCCGGCGGCGGCGGTGATGCCGCCGAAACCCTCCGGGTTGAAGGGCTCGAGGTTGTCGGCATCGAACGCTGTGAACGCAGCGATGATGAAGAAGATCAAGACCGCGATCTTGATGAACACCATGACCAGGTTGACCTGTGCGCTCTCGCGGGTTCCTCGCACGAGCAGCAGTGTCACCATCAAGACGATCAGGACCGCCGGCAGGTTGAAGACTCCGCCGTCCTCGGGTGGCGATGAGATCGCCGCCGGGAGGGTGTATCCAAAGGCGGAGTCGAGGAAGACGTTGAAGTTCCCGCCCCAGCCCACGGCCACCGCAGCAACCGAGACGCCGTACTCGAGGATCAGGTCCCAGCCGATGATGAAGGCGACCAGCTCACCCAGGGTCGCGTAGGAGTAGGTGTACGCACTACCCGACACTGGCACGCTCGCGGCCAGTTCGGAGTACGACAGAGCAGAGAACAGGCACGTCACCGCAGCCAGCACGAAGGCCAACGACACGGCGGGTCCGGCCTCGGCGGCCCCTTCGCCGATGACGACGAAGATGCCGGTGCCGATGATGGCGCCGACGCCCATCGCGGTGAGGCCCAGGGAGCCCACCGATCGCCGGAGCTTGTGTTCCTCCTCCTCGGTCTCGTCCACGAGTTCGTCGACGGCGCGGACGGCGAAAAGCCCGTTGAATGCCATAGCGGTGTCTCCTCGTCAAGTCGTTGGCCCAGCGTGGCACGGGTGTCGAAGGCGCACCAGTCTCCTCGCCGTTCGGGCAGCCGTCGAGTTGCCACTCCGCCAGTGGACGCCACGACGCGACACCTCGGTAGGAGACCGGGTGCCGCGTCGGGAAGTTCCGCGCAGGCGCGCGGTCCGCCTCAGTCGTCGCGGATGTCCGCACCGACCGGGAACGCGATCTCGGCGACCGTCGCCGCATCCTCGACCGCCACCTCGCAGGTGCCCCCGGACACCGAGCACGTCAGCAGGTCGAACGGCTGGCCCTCGGGGTCACCCTCACTGAGGCCGAGCGCGGTGTACCGGTCGTCGTCGATCCACTGCACGACGGCGATGAAGCCGTAGCCCGGCGTCGCCGGCGTGACGTCCGCGCCGTCGGAGACTCGGAACACCTGCTCGCTGTCGTTGGGATCGGTGGCCGCATAGGTCGCGTCGACGGAAAGCGTGATGTGGCTGTTCCCGGGAACCAGAGCGCTTGGGTTGGCAGGGTCGGCACCAATCGCGATCTGGTTACCAGACTCCGGTTCCGCCTGAGTAGCCACCTGCCCGTTGGCCACGTCGATCAGCCAGCCGTTGGTGACCCCGTCGGCAAGCACGGTCGCCTCTCCCGACTCGATGTCGTAGGCGATCGACTCGCCGTCGGAGAACCAGTACGCCGTCGTGCCGTCGACCGCGTTCACGGTCGGGATCCCGAACTCTTCGTCGGAGGACACCGCGGTGGGCTCACTCGCCACCACCTCGCGCTCTCCGGTGTCGTACACCGTGAACGCATCGGCCGCGGTGTCGAGCCAGGCCACGTACGAGCCGCTGTCGCCGGCGGCGAGCACGATGCCGTACGGCTGGTCGGTCGCGCCGATCAGCTGGTTCGACGTGCCGTCGGCGAAGTAGACCTCGGTGCCGGACACGTACGTGAAGCCGTCATCGGTCTGCACGAAGGTCTTCACCGGGCGGCCCACCTCGAGGGTCTCGTCGCCGTAGTGGATGGCCGAACCGGTAGCCCAGGTCAGCGACCGCTGCTCGAACCCGACCCCGGCGGCTGCCTGGTTGCGGGGCCCGTCGCCGAGACCGTTGATCATGGCCGGGACGAAGACGGCAGCAGCGACCACGGCAGCGGCAGCAGCGCCGACACCGACGGCGCGGTTCCGGCGGACTCTGCGGTCGCCGGTCGCGATGATCGAGTCGATGTCGATGTGGGGCGTCGTGGCGCCCGAGGCTCGTTCGTTCATGGTGTCCTTCAGCAGTTCACTCATCGTCCGACCTTCATTTCGTGGGGCTCGTCCGCGACGAGCACGATGTCTGTTCCGAGCCGGGCCTTGAGCTTCTTGAGGCCGTCGGAGACCTGGCTCTTGACCGTGCCGACCGAGCACCCGAGTGCAGCTGCGGTCTGGGCCTCGGTGAGGTCCTCGTAGTAGCGGAGCACGATCGCCGCCCGCTGTCGCGGTGCGAGCTCCTGAAGTTCTCGCCAGACCCAGTCGCGTTGCGCGAAGTGCTCGTGGCCGTCGCCGCGGCCGCGGTCGGGGACGTTGTCGCGAGGTTTCTCGTTCTGCCACGACTTGCGCCGCCACCACGAGATCGCGGTGGTCGTGATCGCCTTGCGCGTGTACGCCTCGGCCTTGTTGACGTCTCGCAGGCGGGGCCAGGCGACGTACGTCTTGGTCAGCGCCTCTTGAAGCAGGTCCTCGGCCAGACCGCGGTCGCCGACCATGAGGTACGCCGCACGAAACATCGCTGCCGACCGGGCCGCGGCGAACTCGGCGAAGGCGGCCGTGTCGCGTGATGCCATGGACCTCTCCTCGTCAGGGCACGGTGCCCCACACTCTCCCTGACGAGTTCAGCGCCCGAAAGGTTGGGCGCTGGCTACGTCGTGTCATCCACCGGGGGCGCGGTGGCTCGCGTCGTCGGACGTAACAACGGACGTCAGCTGGCGCGGCGGCGGCCTTGGCGGGAGCGGAGGTAGTCGGCGACGACGTACTCGCCGAGCCGGTCCAGGCCGGGGGTGAGCACACGGCCGCCGTTGCGCCGTGCCACGGCATCGACGAACCGAGCAAGCCCCGGGTCGTCGCCGAGCAGGAAGAAGTTCAAGGTTGCACCGAGCCGGGTCATCGCGTCGACCTCCGACACCGTCGCCCGCACCGTCTCGGCCAGGGGAGGCCAGTGGAAGACGGGGAAGCCGTCGGCGTCGAGGTGTGCGGTCGGTTCGCCGTCGGTGACGACGAGGACCACGGGCTCGGCGTCGGGGTGGCGACGGAGGTGTCGCGCGGCGAGCTTCAACGCGTGTTGGAGGTTCGTGCCCTGCACCCACTCGGGCTCGACCTCGGCGAGCTGGGTCGGACTGAGCCGGCGAGCTACCCGGTCGAACCCGATGATCTGGAGGGCGTCACCGCGGAACTGTGTCGACACCAGGTGCGACAGCGCGAGCGCGGTCTGCTTCATCGGCTGCCAGCGGTCTTCCTGGATCATCGAGAACGACAGGTCGACACACAGAGCAACCGCGGCCTGGGTACGACGCTCCGTCTCGGCGACCACGAAGTCTTCGGCCGCAAGGCGCGGCACGCCCACCTCGCCGGCGGCCGCCGCCGTCGCGCGTCGCAGTACCGCCTGGTGCACGGTGCGGACGCCGTCGATCGGGCGTTCGTCACCGTACCGCCAGGCTAGGAAGGCTCCTGTCCGTTCGTCGGCGGCACCGGAGCGCCGGTCGTCGTGGTCGCCGCGGCCTGCGGCGTCGAGCTGGGCGAAGATCTGGCGTAGCGCGCTCTCGCCCAGCCGCCGCAGCGCCTTCGGGGTGAGGCCGAGCCCGTCCGCGCGGTCGGGGTCGCGTCGCAGGTAGCCCTGCCGTTCCAGCTCACCCTCGAGCTCGCGCAGTGCCCGCACGTCGGCCGCGTCGGCGGGCGATAGATGCCGCTCCAACGCGTCCACGTCGATGTCGTCGAGGGTGGCGCCGGGATAGTCCTGACCGAGCTGGCGCTCCAGCGCCTCCAGATCGGCGAGGTCAGCGACGGCGCCGACCGCGTCGCCGTACCCGAGGGGCTCGTCGCCGTCGATGTCGGCGGGACGTCCCCGCCCGCGCCCGGGCCGCAACGTATCGAGGTTGTCGCGCAGCTGGGCCAACTGGCTCTCGAGGTCGGGATCTCCGAGCGCCTGCGACATCAGCTCGGCCAGCTCGGCGCGCTGCTCACGGCTCAGTGAGCGCATCAGCCGTTCCGCCGCCTGCTGCCGTCGCGCCAACGAGTCGATCAGCTCGTCGACGTCACGCGGGTTGTCGGGGAAGAGCTCCCCGTGCTTGTCCATGAAGTCGTCGAACTGCTCGGCGGTATCCTCGCCGCGAGCGTGCCTGGCGAGCAGGTCGTTGAGGTCGGCCAGCATGTCTCGGATCCGCTGCATCGCCTCGGGGTCGTCGCCTGACAAGGCCTGCTTCATGCCGGCGAACTGTGCGTCGAGCACCTCCCGCTGCAGCAACTGCTTGATCTGCTCGAAGCCGGCGCGCGCCTCGGGTGAGCGCCAGTCGTATCCGTCCAGCTCGCGTACGGCCCCAGCGGTGTCGGGCTGGAGGTCGTCGAGCGTCATCTCCGCTAGCCGGGCGTTGTCACCGTCGTCTGCGGCAAGCGCCTCCTTCTCCGCCGCCAGCACCTGGTCGAGTTGCTGCCGCACCCGATCGAGGGTCCCGGACAGGTCACCTCGCCGCTGCAGTTCGCGTCTACGACGGTCGATGTCGCGCCTGAGGTCACCGAGTCCGCGGCGGTCCTGCGTGCCCCGGCGCAGCAGGTCGCGCAGGGCTTCGCGTACCGATCGCCCCTCGAGCATGTCGCGGCCGATCTCGTCGACGGCTTCGCGGACGTCGTACGGCGGTGCGAGCGGGTCGTCGCCACCGCGCCAGGCGCCGTATCGCGATCCTCGGGCTCGGCGTCCGCGGCCGGCCGGCCGCCGACGCCAGGGAAGGGACGGCACCTAAGCCCCGTACACCGTCTGGCCGTCGACGTCTTCCTTGGACAGCCGTCGCGTGAGGTGCAGGCCCTCGAGCACGAACTCGACGGCGGCGGCGACCTGGCCGGGCGACACGTTGTCCTCGCCGACGCCGAGCGCTTCAAGCACCTGGGCGAGGCCGGGCACCGTGCCGAGCTGGGCCAGCAGCGCGTCCGACGTCACGAGGGGCCCGGTCTCGACCGTGTCGCCCTCGGTGAAATGGGCGGTGAACCCGGCCAGGTCCACTCCGGCCAGCCGTTCCCGGTAGGTCGCGGCAACGGCGAGCCGGAACAGGTGCGCGAACACCTCGGTCTCGCGGCCCTCCTCACCCATCTCGAACTCGACCTTGCCCTGCAACGTGACGAGCACGGAGGGCAGGTCGCCGACCCGGGCGACGGGATCGTCCTCGCCTCGCAGGGCACCTCGGCGTAGCGCCGCACCCGACAGGCCTTCGGCGGCGGCTACCGCGTACCGCGCCGAGACGCCCGATCGTTGGTCGACAGAGCTGGAGCCCCGCAGCTCGTCGGTGAACCGGGCAATCACCTCGAGCAGATGGTCAGGCACCTCGGCGACCAGCTCGGACTCCTGGGCGACGAGCGCGATCTCGTCCTCGACGTCGAGGGGGTAGTGCGTCCGGATCTCCGCGCCGAAGCGGTCCTTGAGCGGCGTGATGATGCGGCCGCGGTTCGTGTAGTCCTCGGGGTTCGCCGACGCGACGAGCAGCAGGTCGAGTGGGAGCCGCAGGGCGTACCCACGGACCTGGATGTCGCGCTCCTCGAGCACGTTGAACAGCGCCACCTGGATGCGCTCGGCGAGGTCGGGCAGCTCGTTGATGCCGAAGATGCCCCGGTTGGCGCGGGGGAGCAGGCCGTAGTGGACGGTCTCTGGGTCGCCCAGGGTCCGGCCCTCGGCCACCTTGGTCGGGTCGACGTCGCCGACGAGGTCGCCGACGCTGGTGTCCGGGGTGGCGAGCTTCTCGCCGTACCGCTGCGAACGGTGCAGCCACGCGACCGGGAGCTCGTCGCCGACACTGTCGGCCAGTTCCTGGCAGCGGACACAGACCGGCGCGTACGGGTGGTCGTTGATCTCGCAGCCCGCCACCACCGGGGTCCACTCGTCCAGGAGACCGGCGAGTGTGCGCATCAGGCGGGTCTTGCCCTGGCCGCGCTCGCCGAGCAGCACGACGTCGTGGCCCGCTAGCAGGGCGGTCTCCAGCTCGGGCAGGACGGTGTCGTCGAACCCCACGATGCCGGGGAAGGCGGACTGCTGGGCTCGCAGCGAGGCGACCAGGTTGGCCCGTACCTCTTGCTTGACGGTGCGGTGCAGGTGTCCGGTGGCACGCAGGGCACCGACGGAGGTGGGGGCGGGTGATGTCGACGAGACGTCGCGGGGGTCGTTCACCTCGCCCAATGTACGACGGCGCGCCAACCGCCGACCCTGTCCGCGAATTGCGGGAAAGTGGCGGCCTGGCGCCCGATTCCCCGGCTTCTCGGCAGCCATCTTCCCGCAATTCGCGGGGAATGGGCCGAGTGCCGGCTGCTCCATGGACGGCGTACGACGTCGTGTCGGGCGTCAGCCGTCGACCAGCAACCCGCGCATCGGTCCCTCGAGCCGGTCGACCCGACGAGACACACGGGGCAGCAACGTCAGCCGGTGGGTGCGCTCCTTCTTGGCGTCGTCGAGGCGAGACTGTTCGTGGGCGATCGGACTCCACACGTCGTCGATCACCGCCGCGGGGTCGCCGGCAATGGCGTCGAGGGGACGCTCGGTGTGCTCGGCCCACAGGCGCAACCGGGTCTGCCGGGCGAGCCGGGGGTCACAGGTCAGGACATTCATCTCGGTGTCGTTGAACAAGGAGTGCTCGTTCAGGTTGGCCGAGCCGATCGTGAGCCAGCGGTCGTCGATGATGCCGATCTTCGCGTGCACGTAGACCGCCGAGGACTCGTCACCTCCATTGGCGCTGATCGTGGTGGCCAGCAGCCGCCCGGCGCCCGCATCGGCGTCGAGCAGCCGCCCGAGCTGGCCGCGGGTGGTGTCGCGCCCGTTACTCGGTTTGGTCGGCAGCACGAGCAGGATCCGGAAGTCTTTGCAGGGCGGATGTCTGAGCCGGTGGGCCAGCACGTCCACGACCTCCGGCGACCACAGGAACTGGTTCTCCAGATAGATGAACCGCTCTGCGGAGCGCAGCGCCCGCAGGTACGCGTCGAGGATGCTGAACGCGCCGCGAGGCGCGAACGCATACGTCTTCTCCGGAATAGTGCGCAGTACCTGGAGGTCGATGTCGCCGGCCACCTCTGGCGTCGGGGGGTCGGGCAGCCGGTCGCCGGTGACCTCGTTCCACCGCTGGACGAGGTGTCGTGCGACGTCGGCGACCGCAGGCCCGCGCAGTCGTACGGCGGCGTCGTGCCAGCCGAGGGGACCGCGGGGTACGTGCTGCGGATGGTCGTGACGGTCTCCCTCCAAGGCGGTGAAGTCGATGCCGCCGACGAAGGCCACAGTGCCGTCGACGACCACGATCTTCTCGTGGTGGCAGTGCAGGGTGCGCTCTCGGTTGTCCAGAGCACAGTCGACGCGGCTGTCGCGCATGAACTCCTCGCGGACGGCCCTGACCGTTTTCCGGGTGGGCTCGTACGCGGGGAGGGGCGGCCCGGCCCAGAGCAGCAGTCGCACGGGCACCCGTTCGGCGACCTCGGCCAGCAGGTCGCGCAGGGTCGGCGATCCGGGGTCTCGGGTCAGCTTGAACTCGGGGCTGGCGTGCCAGCCGGCGATGTGCACACTGTCTCGGGCTCCCAGGATCGCTTCCTGCATGGCCTCGAACGCGTCGGCGCCGTCGATCAGCACGTCGACGGCGTTGCCGCCGCGAAGCTCGGCGCGCGGGGACCACCAGCCGTGTTC
>Ga0136617_10001850_pt1 | contig 18892 bp, 13 predicted proteins | sample AntDrymUQ3222106_2_FD_129672 | JGI IMG/M metagenome (GOLD analysis project Ga0136617, IMG submission 129672) | Polar desert sand microbial communities from Dry Valleys, Antarctica - metaG UQ322 (21.06) | ecosystem: Environmental > Terrestrial > Soil > Desert | place: Antarctica: Dry Valley... | reverse complement strand
GGCGATGTCGATGTAGGGGTCGCCGCCCGTCGACGGGTGCAAGTCGATCCGGTAGCAGCCGATGCCGACGCTGTCGGGGTACGCCACGGCGCCGTGCTCACCGCGCACGACGAGCGCGATCTCATGCTCGACGACGGTGTGCTCGGCGCGAATGCGTCGCGACTCGCGGATGTACGGCGCCTTCGCGAGGCCGTCCGGCGTGTCGCCCACGACATCGCCGCGCGGCCGGAGCCCGGGCCAGCCCGCGCCGCCGTCCGGGCGTGGCGCCTCGGTCTGGAGCCAGTGGACCAGGCTCAGGCTCAGATCCCGGGCGGCCTGTAGATGGGCCTGGGGCTCGTCGTCGGGCAGCCCGAACATCGGCCCGCCCCAGTAGTCCATCTGCGGCCAATTGACCAGCGTGATGTCGCTCGGATACGCGCCGGTAAGGAAGTTCCCGCGCGCGGCGATGCGCCGGTAGGTCCACAGGTTGCGGTCGCGCATCGCGAGCCGCTCATCGGCGTAGTCCGGGCCGACGCGCGCCGGGTCGTCGTCAGGGTTCGGCTGCAGCGTGTGGTGCACCGGCCGGCGGGTCTTGGGGTCCGGTGCGACGAAGCTCAGCTGCCCCTCGGGCCAGTCAACCGCGCTCGCCCGCTTGCACTCCTCGTAGCCCGCCGGGCGCTCGATCGTGTGGTCCTCACCCTCCGAGTGGTCGAGGGCGAAACAGACCGACACGGGCTGCATGTTCAGCGGCTGGGCCTCGGCGGGCGCGTGCGGCTCGCCGGTCTGCTCGCGTGACTCGGCGCCGGTCACGTGCTCCGCGCCGCACAGCGGCAGCAGTTCACCCGTCTCGGTCGCGTCGATCACCCAGTCCGCCGTCACGGTGAGCTCGCCACCGTCAACCAGGTCGCGCAGCGTCACCGCAGCGACCCGGTCGCGGTCGAGCTGTGCGGCGATCGGCGCGTGCCGCAGCAGCACCTTGACACGTCCGGCCGAGCGGTGCGGCGCGAGCATGGCGTCGATCACGGCGAGCGTCACCCGCGGCTCGTGGCACAGCGCGCTCACGCGGGCGGCCCCGGGGTTCAGGGTCCGGCGCGCCCGAGCGCCCGCCGTAAGTGGATAGTGCTCCCGGTAATAGCGCCGGATCTCGTCGCGCAAAGCGCGATAGGAGGCCGTGCAACCGAACTGCTCGATCCAGACGTGCTCGTCGGGCGGCACCGCCTGGCTGGTCAGCACGCCTCCCAGCCAGTCCGTCGGCTCGCTCAGCAGCACCTGAGTGCCGCGCCGAGCGGCGGCCAGCGCGGCCGCGACGCCGCCCAGACCTCCGCCGACTACCAGGATCTCGGTCTGTTCTTCGTTCATGTCATTTCACCGAGCCGGCCAGAAGGCCTTGGACGAAGTAGCGTTGGAAGGCCAGGAACACGCACAGCGGGATCGCCAGCGAGATGAACGCCGCCGGGGCGATCAGCTCGATGTTGGAGCCGAATTGGCGTGCCTGGGAGAAGATCGCGACGGTGATCGGCTGCACCTCGCGCGCGAACGTCAGCGCGACGATGAAGTCGTTCCACGTCCAGAGGAACTGGAAGATTGCGAGTGAGGCGATCGCCGGCAGCGCGAGTGGCAGCATCAGCCGTACGAAGATGCGCAGCTCCGACGCGCCGTCGATGCGGGCCGACTCGACGATGTCCCGCGGGATCCCTGCGAAGAAGTTGCGCAGCAGGAAGACGGCGAACGGCGTCCCGAAGGCGACGTGGAAGAGGACCAGGCCGAGCGCGGTGTCGAACAGGCCTGTCGCCCCGTAGAGCGAGAACACCGGGATCAGGACGGTCTGCACGGGCACCACGAGCAGCGCGATCACGCCCACGAACAGCGCGTCGCGGCCCGGGAACTCCAGCCACGCGAACGCGTATGCGGCAAGTGCCGAGACCACCGTGAGGATGACGGTGTTGGCAACCGCGACCTGCGCGGTCGTCAGCAGGGCGTGCATCATGTCCGCGTTGTCGAACAGGACGCGGTAGTTGTCGAGCGTCACCAGACTCGGCGCTGCGAACGCCTTCCACCAACCGCCGCCGGTTTCGGACGCCGGCAACAGGGACGTGAGCAGCAGGCCGAGCGTGGGCACCAGCCACAGCAGACCGATGGCGGCGAGGGCGAGGTGCAGCGGCGCTCGAGCGGCGCGGGCGATCATGACTGGGCGTCCCGGCGGAAGCGGCGGATGTTGAGGGCAAGGACCGGCGCGACGAGCACGAACAGCAGCACGGCGATTGCCGAGCCGAGCCCGAAGTCGCTGGCGCCGCCGAAGGACACGCGCCACATCTGCAGTGCGATCACGGTGGCGTCGTCTTGGGAGGAGCCGGGGGCGATGGACAGAACGATGTCGAACACCTTCAGGACGTTGATGGCTAGCGTGACGAACACGACCGCGAGCACCGGCATCAGCATCGGCGCGGTCACACGCCGGAACACCTGCCATTCGGTGGCGCCGTCGGTGCGGGCGGCTTCCAGCACCTCGCGCGAGATCGCCGACAGGCCCGCGGCGATCACCACCATCGCGAAGCCGGCCCAGACCCAGATGTAGGCGATCATGACCGCTGGCATGATCAGGTTCGGGCCGAGCCAGGGCACGCCCCCGAACGGCGGTGCGAACGTCTTGGCGTCGACCGCAACCCGGTATTCACCCGGGGCGACGGCGGCGAACAGGAATCGGCCGTCGGCGCCACTGGTGGTCGAGACCACCGGCTTCCCTCGTGGGTCGCGCAGCTGCACGGTGACGCCGGGGAGGCCGGGCTCGCCCGTCTCGACGACGCCCGGCCGGCCGCCTCCGGGACGAAAGTCGCGCCAGACCGTTCCCACGATCGCACCGTCAACCGGCTCAGGCGTCGCGGCGTCGCGGGCTTGCGCGTGCAGCTCGGCCGGGGGGATGGCCGTGAGCCCGAGCAGGGCTGTGTCACCTGGTCGTACGATGCCGCGCGCCACAAAGCCCCGGCTCGCCGACCCCTGCAGGTCGGGGGTGGAGGGCTGCCCGGTCGTCAGCACGCCACCGGAGGTCACCGCGTCGCGGGCGACGGCGATCGCCGCGTTGACCGCTCCGCGATCCGGGTTCTGGTCGAGCATGATCCGCCAGATCACGCCGGCGGCGAACAGGGAGATCGCCATTGGCATGAACACGGCGATCTTGAAGGCGAGCGACCAGCGGACGCGCTCGGTGAGTACGGCGAAGACCAGCCCGATGGCGGTGATCAGCATCGGCACGACGCCGACCCAGATCGCGTTGTTGCGGATCGCCGTCACCAGCGCGTCGGTCGTGACCAGCGCGGTGTAGTTGTCGAACCCGACGAAGCTCTTCCCGGAGCGGTCGAAGAAGCTGCGGATCACCGTGCGGATCGATGGGTAGACGAGCCAGACCGCAAGCATGATCGCGGCCGGCGCGAGGAACGCCGCCGTCGTGAGGCGCTGACGCCAGGGGCTCTCGCCGCCGCCCGTGAGAGCGGGCGGCAACGAGTTGACCGTGCTGCTGGGGAGTTCCCGGGTCACGGCGGCCTACTTGAACGCCTTTGCCGCGGCGGCCTCGAGCGCGGCTGCCGTCTCGTCGACGCTGTCCGGCTCGGCGAGCAAGTCCTGCAGGAGCTTGAACTCGCCCTGCCCCGGAGTTCCGCCGAACTTGGCGGGCGCCAGGTCCGACATGTCGAAGCGGAACGTCTCGGCTTCGGCGATGGCTGTCGCGATGCGACGGGAGATGTCGTCCGGGTAGACGTCGGGCGAGACGTTCTCGTTCGGCGAGGAGAACCCGCCGCGGCGCGCCCAGATGGCGGCGGCCTCGGGCGTCGCGAGGTACTCGATCAGGGCCTTTGACGCGGGCGTCTGCTTGAACGTGACGAGCGAGTCGCCCCCGCCGACGACCATCGCGCCGGAGCCGTCGACCGACGGGAACGGGAAGACGCCGTAGCCGGTGCCCGGCTCGAGCTCCGTCTTGCCCGCCACCGCGGCGGGCACGAAATCGCCCTCGATGATCATCGCGGCCTTCGGCGGGTCGGAGAAGACGCTCTCGGCGGAGGTGGCAAAGTCGGTCTGCAGCGCGCGCGATCGTCCGCCGGCGATGGTCGCGTCGTCACCGAGCACCTCCGCCATCGTCGTCAGCGCCGACTTGACGCTCGCGTCGGTCCACGGGATCTCGTGGACGGCGAGCTGGTCGTACTTCTCCGGGCCGGCCTGACGCAGGTAGATGTTCTCGAACAGGTCCGTGAGCGTCCAACCGTCGGCGCCGCCGACCGAGTAGGCGGGCAGGCCGGACGCCGTGATCGTGGCCGCGACCTCCCGCAGCTGCTCGAACGTCTCCGGAGGCGTGACGCCGGCGGCCTCGAACGCGCCGACGTTGTACCAGACGGTCGACTTGTTCGCTGCCTTGAACATGAGGCTGTAGAGCTTGCCGTCGATCGTGCCGAGGTCGATTAGGCTGGCGGGGAAGTTGTCCGCGATGACGTCCTTGGCGAAGTCGAGCGGCTCGAGCGCTCCCTGAGCCTGGAAGTCCCGGACCAGGCCCGGCTGGGGAATCACCGCGATGTCGGGCGGATTGCCGCCCGCCACGGCCGTGCCGAGCACGGTGACCGTGCTGTCACCCGCCGACGTGTACTTCACGTCGACCTTCGGCTGTGTGTCACGGAAGCCGTCGAGGACCGCCTCGAAGGACTTCTGTTGATCGCGGGTCCACGGGCCCAGGATCGACACGCTGCCCGAGACCTCGCCCGCCGCCGGCTCGGCCGTCGTCGATTCGGGCTCGCTGTCGGAGCCGCCGCAGCCCGCGACGACGGCGAGGGCGAGGGCGGCGGCGAGCGCGACCAGGCCGCGGAACGCCGATCGGTGACTGGTCACGAGGCAACTCCTCTGATGGGTGTGTCGTGGATTCCGAGACCCGTCTCGGGATCGAAGAAGTGCAGGGCGCGCGTGTCGACGACGACATCGGCGGAGGACTGCACCTGTACGCGGGAACGCGCGCCGAACCGGCCGACGACGGTGGCCGTGGGCTGCTCGCGCGGGCGTGCCGTCATGCCGATGTCCTCGGCGATCTCGCGGACCTCGTCCGTGATGGCCGGCTCGGCGTCGACCTCGAGATGCACGTCCACCTCCGACCCCAGTGCCTCGCGCAGCACGACGCGGCCGCTCAGGACACTCTCGGCGGGCGCCTCGCCGGCGAGCGCCGCGTCCTCCAGGTCCTCGGGGCGGATGCCGACGATCACGTTCTGCCCGGCGTAGCCGCTGAGAGCCGGCCTGGCGCCCGCCGTCGCTGGATCGACCGCGAGCCTGTGAGCGCCGAGCCGGACGAACGTCGCGCCGTCGGAGCGCTCGACACGCCCTCGGAGGAGATTCATCGCAGGGCTGCCGATGAACCCGGCGACGAACAGGTTGACGGGCCGGTCGTAGAGCTCCTGCGGCGACGCGACCTGCTGCAGATTTCCCTTGCGCATGACCGCCACCCGGTCGCCCATGGTCATCGCCTCGACCTGGTCATGAGTCACGTAGAGCGTCGTGACCCGCAGCTCGTGCTGGAGCCGCGCGATCTCCGCGCGCATCTGCACGCGCAACTTGGCGTCGAGGTTGGACAGCGGCTCATCCATCAGGAACGCCTGCGGCTGACGGACGATCGCTCGGCCCATCGCCACTCGCTGGCGCTGACCGCCCGACAGCGCCCGCGGCTTGCGCTCCAGCAGGCCCTCGAGGTCGAGCACGTCGACCGCCAGCTGCACGCGGCGGTCGATCTCGGACTTGGGCAGCTTCTTCAGACGCAGCCCGAATGCGATGTTCTCGTAGACCGACAGGTGCGGGTAGAGCGCGTAGCTCTGGAAGACCATCGCGATGTCGCGGTTCCGCGACGGCACGTCGTTGATCACCCGCTCGCCGATCCTCACGACGCCGGCGGACACTCGCTCCAGTCCGGCGACCATGCGCAGCGCGGTCGTCTTGCCGCACCCGGACGGCCCGACGAGCACCATGAACTCGCCGTCACCGACATCGAAGTCCAGCGACGAGACCGCACGGGTACCGTCGCCGAACACCTTGCTGGCGCCCTCGAAGGCGACACTGGCCAAGACCGCTCCTCTCCTCCTCTTGCATTCACTCCCTCAGAACCACAAGACGCAGGCCGACCGCGATTTGACGACGATGAATGTCTCGATCGGGGGCGTCGTCAAAACGAAGGTGCGGAACGTCTATTAGGTGTGATGCGCGACCTCGAGGACGACGCTCTGGCCGAGCGCGCGCGGCGAGGTCAGGCCGACGCGTTCGGCGTGCTCTTCTACCGCTACAAGCTCGACGTCTGGAACCTGGCCTGCTTCAAGCTGTCTGACCACCACGAGGCCGAGGACGCGGTGCAAGAGACCTTCTTGCGGGCTTACCGGAGCCTGCGCCAGTACCGCGGTGGCGACGCGATGCGAGGGTGGCTGCTGACGATCTGCCGCAACGTCTGCCTGGATCGCCTGCGGCGGCGGCCGCGCCGACCGGTCCTTTCGCTGGAGGACCCGCAGATCGAGGAGCGCATCGCGGTCGCCGACGACCACGATCGGCGCATCGACCTTCGCCGTGCGCTGGCGCAGCTGCCGGCCGATGAGCTGGAGGCGTTCTTCCTCGTCGATGTGCTCGGATGTCGCAGCGAGGAGGCCGCCCGAATCCTCGAGCTGCACGCATCCTCGACCCTCCGCTCCCGCGTTTCGCGGGCGCGCCGGCAGATCGCGTCCGCGCTCAGCGACCCGCCGCCGTCCGGCCCGGGAGGCGGCGCGAAGATCTGGGGGCTGTTCCACGCGCCGCCGGAAAACGCGATCGTCGTCACGTCCCGCACCGGCGACGCTGTTCGGAAGGGCACCGTGACCACCGTCCGCCCTGCGCCCTGCGACCGCGAACTGCTCGAGTTCTTCGACCTCATGGAACGCCGTATCCCGCTCGACCGACGGGTGGTGGCGATGGTCGGCGACGCTCGCACCGCCGCGCTGGCCGGCGGACCCTGGCTGGCCCAGCACCCGCGCTGGCGACTCCAGCGCGCCCCGACCCGCGCCTCATGGCTCATCGAAGTCGGCAGGCTGCTGCAGCACGCGGCCTCCCAGCCGGCGGCCGACACCTCCGCGCTCATCGACCTGCTCAACGGGCGGCGGCCCTTCCTCTGGACCCTCGGCGGATGAGCAACGACGCGCCACACCACTATGCCGATGCGGCGCTCGACGGGGACCGATCGCCGCAGACGCTCGCGCACCTGGCGTCCTGCCCCGCCTGTGCCCGGATGGTCGCGAGCGTGGACCATGCCGCCAGGACCCTGCGGAACGAACTCCCGCCACCGTCAGCCGACCTGGACGTACGCGTCCTCGACGATCTACGTGCAGCGGGTTCCCGACGGCCGGGCCGGCCTCCGCACCGGAAGCTCGGCCGCATCGGCAACCGGTGGAAGCTCCAGCGCATCCCGAAGGGCGCGCTGGCAGCAATCGCCGCCAGCCTCGTGATCGGCGCGATCCTCGTGCCGTCGGTCTTTCGCTCCAACACCGCCAAGGCCGTGACCGTCGTCCCGCTGCGCGCGGACTGCCGGGGCGCCGGGGGCGACACCTCCCCCGAGCGACTGGTCGTGGCCGGGCCGTGGAGCGACCGCCAGGCCGAGAGCTTCACCGCCGTGCTGCACGAGTTCGAGCGGCGGACCGGCATCGAGGTGATCTACGCCTACGAGACACGCCCGATGGCCGACAAGCTCGACGCGCGACTGCGCCTCGGTTGTCCTCCAGACGTCGCGCTCCTCCCCCAACCGGGCGTCATGCGCGACCTCGCCCGGCGCGGGGAGATCGAGCCGATCGACGAGGTCGCAGGTGCCCTGGTGGCCGAGAACTACGCTGCCAGCTGGCGACGCCTCGGGACCGTCCGCGGGCGGCTCTACGGCGCGTGGTTCAAGGCCGCGAACAAATCCATCGTCTGGTACAGCCCGCAGACGGCGCGAGCGGCCGGCATCGTCCGACCGCCCGCGACGTGGGCACAGCTCCTGGAGGCGGGCCAGAGGCTGAGCGCCACCGGCATCACGCCGTTCGCCATCGCCGGCGCCGACGGCTGGACGCTCACCGACCTGTTCGAGAACATCTACCTGCGGCAGGCCGGTCCGGACAAGTACGACCAGCTCGCCGCACACCAGATCCCCTGGACCCACCCGACCGTCCGGTCAGCGTTGCGTCGGCTCGCAGAGCTAATCGGGGATCCGTTGCTCGTGGACCCGCCATCGCAGACGCTCGACACAACCTCTCGCGAATCCGTGGCGCGCGTCTTCGGTGCTCGGCCGCAGGCGGCCATGATCATCGGGAGCGACTTCGTCTACAGCTTTCTGTCGGCAGCGTTGCGCGCGGACGCAGGACGCGCCTCCTTCTTCCCCTTCCCCGCGCTCGCCCCGGGAACGCTGGACGATGTGGTCGTGGGCGGCGACGTGGCGGTGCTCTTCAACCGAACCGCGCCCGCCCAGCAGCTCATCCGTTTCCTGGCCACCCCGGAGGCCGCCGAGCCCTGGGCCGCAGCCGGCGGATTTGTGTCCCCCAACCGCCACCTCGATCCAGCCGTCTACCCCGACACGCTGACACGACAGGCCGCAGCCCGAGTCGCCGGCTCGGGCACAGTTCGGTTCGACCTATCAGACCTCCAGCCGCCGAACTTCGGCGCCCAGCCCGAGCAAGGCATGCAACCGATCCTGCAAGACCTTGTCCGCCACCCACACGACGTGGACGCGATCGCGCATCGGCTGGAGCGCGCAGCCCCTCGTCGTTAGGGCCTGCCGCTGTCCGCGCCCTCCGCGATGAGCTCGAACACGGCGGACGCTTGACGGCCGCCTGGCGAAGCACCTCCGCGTAGCAAGGTCTCGCCGAAGCGCTTGGCGTCCACCCGGAGGATGGGCACCGACCGCTGCGTCCTCCGCGATATCGGCTGGATGCCGCACGGCGTGGGCGCGCGAGCGACCCAGCTGGGATTCCCGCAGCTTCGGCTGGACGCTGTCCTGACCCCGCGCCGCGCGCCCGTCGTGCGCTTTGGCGGTGCTTGCGGGGACCTCGCCGCGGAGTGCTCGAACGTGTCCGCACCGGCATCTAGCCTTGCCGGTCCGTGAGCACTGCCGGCTGCGCCCACCTGCACGTCCACTCGGAGTACTCCCTCCTCGACGGTGCCTGCAACATCGCCGGGCTCGCCGCCCGCGCGGCCGAGTTCGGCCAGCCGGCGCTCGGGCTCACCGACCACGGGGTGATGAACGGCGCGGTGGAGCTCTACTCGGCCTGCCGCCGGCATGACGTCAAGCCGATCATGGGCCTCGAGGCCTACTTCGTCGACGATCGCGCCGCCCGCGACGGTGAGCGCAGCAGTCACCTTACGCTGCTGGCGGAGGACGACACCGGCTTTCGCAACCTCACCAAGCTCTCCAGCGCGGGCTTCCTCGAAGGCCTGCGGCGCGGCAAGCCCAGCGTCGACATGGAGCTGCTCGAGCGCCACGCCGAGGGCGTGATCGCCCTCTCGGGCTGCCTGGCCTCGCGCTCCTCGCGCCGGATCGTCGAGGGCCGGCTGCCCGAGGCGCGCGCGCACCTCGACGACCTCGTGCAGGTGTTCGGTCCCGAGGACGTCTACTTCGAGGTCCAGCGCAACGGGATCGCCGAGCAGGAGCAGGTCAACGAGGCGATCGTGCGCTTCGCGCGCGAGATGGGCCGCACGCCGGTGGCGACCGCCGACGTGCACTACCTGCGCCGCGAGGACTACCACCACCACGCGGCGCTGCTGTGCGTGCAGACGAAGTCGACGCTCGCGCAGCCCAAGCTGAGCTTCGACACCAACGAGTTCTTCCTCAAGAGCTCGGGGGAGATGGCCTCCGCCTTCGCCGACCTGCCCGAGGCAGTGGCGGCCACGCTGGAGATCGCCGAGCGCTGCAACGTCGAGCTGGAGCTCGGCGGCCAGCTGATCCCGCGCTTCGAGACACCGGACGGCGCGTCCGAGCGCGACCACCTGCGCGCGCTGGTCGACGCCGGGCTGGGCCTGCGCTACGGCGAGCCGGTGCCCACGGCCGCACGTGAGCGGGCCGACATGGAGCTCGGCGTGATCGACCGCATGGGCTTCAACGCCTACTTCCTCATCGTGCACGACTTCGTGGCCTACGCGAAGCGCAACGGCATCGCCGTCGGCCCGGGCCGCGGGTCGGCGGCGGGGTCGATCGTGGCCTACTCGCTCGCCATCACCGACGTCGACCCGCTCCGCTACGACCTGCTGTTCGAGCGCTTCCTGAACGCCGAGCGGGTGTCGATGCCCGACATCGACATCGACTTCTCCGTGCGCGGGCGCGAGCGGGTGATCCGCTACGTGAGCGAGAAGTACGGCGCCGACCGCGTGGCGCAGATCATCACCTTCGGCAAGATGTTCCCGCGCGCCGCGACACGCGACGCCGCACGGGTCCTGGGGCACGAGTACGCCATCGGCGACCGGCTCGCCAAGCTAATCCCCGACCCGCAGCAGGGCCGCCCGCCGAGCTTCGCCGACTGCCTGGCGCCCGGGGCCGAGCTGGCCGCCGAGGTCGCGCGCGACCCGACCGCCAAGCAGATCGTCGACGTCGCGCAGGGGCTGGAGGGGATCGTCCGCAACGCCTCGATCCACGCGGCCGCCGTGGTCATCTCCGACCGCTCTCTGACCGACATCGTGCCGCTGCAGCTGGCCGACGCCGGCGTCGGCCAGGACGGCGAGAAGGCCTACCGCACGGTCACGCAGTACTCGATGAAGCCGATCGAGGCGATCGGCCTGCTCAAGATGGACTTCCTCGGGCTGCGCAACCTCGACGTGATCGAGGACGCGCTGGACATCGTCGAGCGCTCGGCCGGCACCCGCCCAGACATGACCACGCTCCCGCTCGACGACGAGGCCACCTACGCGATGATGGCCCGCGGCGACGCGGTCGGCGTGTTCCAGTTCGAGTCCGAGGGCATGCGCGAGGCGCTCAAGAAGGTCCAGCCGACCGAGTTCGAGGACCTCGTCGCGCTCGTGGCGCTCTACCGCCCGGGCGCGATGGACCAGATCCCCGCCTACGCCCGCGGCAAGCGCAACCCGGAGACCATCGGCTTCATCGACGACCGCCTGCGCCCGATCACCGAGGCGACGAAGGGCGTGATCCTCTACCAGGAGCAGGCGATGCAGATCGCCAAGGTCCTGGCCGGATTCTCGGGCCCGCGCGCCGACGACCTGCGCAAGGCGATCGGCAAGAAGAACCGCGAGGCGATGGCCAAGCTCAAGCCGGAGTTCTTCGACGGCTGCCGCGCCTCGGGCACCGCCCCCGAGGTGATCGAGACGCTCTGGACCACGAACGAAAGGTCGGCTGACTACTCCTTCAACAAGTGCGCCACTGGCGATACTCGGGTGATCCTCCCGGACGGCACGCGGATCCGGCTCTCAGAGGCGTACCGGCGCAGGCCCGAGGCGCTCATGTCGATGTGGGCGGACGGGGAGGTCCGTCCGCACGGCGTGGCGCGGATCGTGCAGACCGGTCGCAAGGACGTGTTCCACGTCCGCTGCGAGAGCGGGCGGCAGATCAAGGTCACGGCCGACCACCGTCTCCTGACCACGGACGGATACCTCGAGGTGCGCGAGATGCGCGTTGGCGAGACGGAGCTGATCACGCAGCCGATGATCAGCGAGCGTCAGCGCGAAGCGCGGCGCGAGACGATGCGGCGCCTCGCCCGCGGCCCGGAGCGACGCGAGTGGGACCGCGTCGCCGCGATCCGGATGAAGGCCTATCAGGCTTCACGGCCCATGGAGGACAAGGTGGCGCACATGGGCCGGATGCACGCGCTGCACCCGGACATGACCCGTGCCGGCGTGGCCGCCATGCACGAGCGGATCAAGTGGCTGTGGCAACACGACCCAGCGTGGCGGGCGCGCCAGATGAAGGCGAGCTTTGCCACCGTCCGCGCCGCGTACGACACCGGCCCGGGATACGGCCACTGCTCGATCGCGTCCAACGGACAGTGGTGCTCGAGCACGCCGGAGCGCGAGATGTGCGAGTGGCTGATCGAGCTTGGCGTGGAGTTCGAGATGCACAAGGCGCTTCCCGGCGGCCGGATGTGCGACTTCTACTTCGATGGCGTGTACTGGGAGATGGACGGCATGGACCGCTCCCCCGCCTACTTCGAGGCCAAGTACGGCGACCTGCCCTTCGTGGTCGTAACGCCGGAGGACTTCCGCTTCCGCGTCGAGCGCCACCTGGCCACGGCGCACGTCGAGAACGGCGACCCTGTCGTGGCGATCGAGCCCGTCGGCCTTCGGATGACCTACGACGTGGAGATGGCGCCCGACGGCCCGCTGAACTTCATCGCCAACGGCATCGTCTCGCACAACTCGCACGCCGCGTGCTACGCGCTGATCGCCTACCGGACAGCATGGCTGAAGGCCAACTACCCCGCCGAGTACATGGCGGCGCTGATCTCCTCCGTGATGGACACGAAGGACAAGGTGCCGTTCTTCGTCAACCAGGCGGAGAGCATGAGCATCGAGATCCTGCCGCCCGACGTGAACCTCTCCGACCACGAGTTCGTGGTGGTGGACGGCAACATCCGCTTCGGGCTGGACGCCGTGAAGGGGGTGGGCTACGCCGCGGTGGAGGCGATCAAGGCCGCCCGGGAGGACGCGCCGTTCACGTCGCTGTGGGAGTTCTGCGAGCGCGTCGACGCCCGCGCGGTGAACAAGAAGGCGATCGAGGCGCTGATCAAGTGCGGCGCGTTCGGCTCCACCGGCGCCACGCGGGGCGGGATGCTGAGCGTGCTGGAGGCGGCGCAGGCCGCCGGCCAGAAGGCGCAGCTGGACGCGCAGATCGGGCAGGGCTCGATCTTCGATCTGGGCGGGTTCGGCGACGCCGCGGCCACGCCCTTCTCCGCCCCCGCGCATCCGCCGATCCCGAGCGAGGAGCTCGACCGCCAGGCGCTGCTGGCCGCCGAGAAGGAGTCGATCGGCCTGTTCATCACCGAGCACCCGCTCAAGCGCGTGCGCGATGCGCTGCGGGTCAAGGGCGACACCACCTGCGCGGAGGTGCGCGACCGGCGCGACGGCGAGTGGGTCAAGGTCGGCGGCATGATCACGACGTCGAAGAAGCTGCGCACGCGGTCGGGGGCGCTGATGATGTTCGCCACGCTCGACGACCTCGACGGCGCCGTGGAGCTGCTGGTGTTCGAGAAGACGGTGCAGACGTCCGAGGCCGCCCTCCAGCCCGACCAGATCGTGATCGTGCGCGGCACCGTGGAGCACGGCGAGGGCGGCAAGCTGGTGGTCAAGGTGGCCGACGTGGCGCCGTTCGCGCCGACGGAGTCGGAGATCGAGCGCGCGGCCGGGAAGGCGGCGGCGCTCGCGGCGGCGCGCGCCCCGCGCCCGGTGTGCCTGCGCGTGGACGCCGGGCGGCTGCCCGCCTCGGTCATCGACGAGCTCAAGCGCATCTTCGAGGACTTCCCCGGCGAGTCCGAGGTCGTGCTGGAGGTCCACACGCGAACGGGCCCGCGCCGCCTGCGCTTCGGCGACGGCTTCAAGGTGGCGGGGCGCGACGCGGGGTTGAAGGCCGAGCTGCACCGCGTGCTCGGCGAGGCCGTGCTGCCGGCCGTCGCGTCGGCGCCGGCCTAGCCGCTGCGCCGCTTGCGCTGCCCGGCGCGCCGCAGCTTGAACGCGTGGCGAAGGTCCCCGGGGTCGAGGCCCTTGCCCTTGGCGCCCGGTCCCTCGAGCACGCAGGGGAGGCCCTCGAAGCGCGGCTCGGACAGGAACGCCGCGCAGCCCGCGCGGCCCAGCTCGCCGTCGCCCAGGTTGGCGTGGCGATCGCGGTTGGAGCCCAGCGGCGTCTGCGAGTCGTTGACGTGCAGCGAGCCGAGCCGCCCGAGGCCGATCACGCGGTCGAACTCCTCGAGCACCCCGTCGAGCTGCTCCGCGCCCCGGATGTCGTAGCCCGAGGCGAACAGGTGGCAGGAGTCCAGGCAGACGCCGAGCCGCTCGCCGCCGCCCGCCACCTCGAGCAGCCGCGCGAGCTCCTCGAACGAGCGCCCGAGCGTCCCGCCCGCGCCCGCGGTGTCCTCCAGGTGCAGCGGGCAGGTCTCTGACTCCGCGAGCGCCTCGGCGATCGCCGCGCCCGCGCGGTCGAGCGCGGCCGCCACGCTGCCGCCGGCCTGCAGCGCCGAACCGGGATGCAGGACCACGGCGTGCGCGCCCAGCGCGGCGCCCGCCTGCAGCGAGACGGTGAGCGAGCGCAGCGACTTTTCATGCAGGTCGGCGTCCTCGGAGGCGCAGTTGAGCAGGTAGACGGCGTGGATCAGCAGGGCGTCGACGGGCGATCCGGCCATCGCCGCGTGGAACTCCTCCACCTCCTGCCCGTCGTACTCGCGCGGCTTCCACTGGCGCGGGTTCTGGTTGAAGATCTGGATCGAGCGCGCGCCGAGCCCCTCGCCGCGCTCGACGGCCTTGGCCGGCCCGCCGGCGGGGGAGACGTGCGCGCCGATCAGCATGCCGGGCGCGGTTCTAGCATGCTGGCGCAGCCATGCGCGTCCGCTTCGCCCCCTCGCCGACCGGCGCCCTGCACATCGGCGGGGTCCGCACCGCCCTCTACAACTGGCTGCTCGCGCGCGGCAGTCCCGAGCGAAGCGGTGACGAGGCCGCAGGCCGAGGCAGGAGCGAGCTCGTCCTCCGGATCGAGGACACCGACCGCGAGCGCTCCACGCCCGCGAACGTCGAGCAGATCTTCGACGCGCTGCGCTGGCTGGAGATCGACTGGGACGGCGAGCCGGTCTTCCAGTCCGCGCGCGCCGAGCGCCACGCCGAGGTGGTGGCCGAGCTGCTCGACGGCGGGCGGGCCTACCGCTCCACCGCCGGTCCGGAGGAGGTCCAGGCCTACAAGGCGGCCCACGGCCAAAAGGGCTTCCGCGGCGCCGACGAGGACGAGGGCGCCGTCCGGCTGCGCGCGCCCGACGACGGCCACACCACCGTGGTCGACGTGGTCCGGGGCGAGACGCGGTTCGAGAACCGCCTGCAGGACGACCTGGTCATCGCCCGCGCCGACGGCTCGCCGGTCTACCACCTCGCCGTGGTGGTCGACGACGCCGACGCCGGCATCACCCACGTCGTGCGCGGCGCCGACCACTACTCCAACACGCCCAAGCACGTCCTGATCCAGCAGGCCATGGGCGCGGGCACGCCGGTCTACGCGCACCTGCCCCTGCTGCACGGGCCAGACGGCAAGAAGCTCTCCAAGCGTCACGGCGCCGCCTCCGTCCAGGAGCTGCGCGACCGTGGCTACCTGCCCGAGGCGGTGCGCAACTACCTGGCGCTGCTGGGCTGGGGCTTCGACGAGGAGACGACCTTCTTCGCCACCGAGGAGCTCGTACGCAACTTCTCGCTCGAGCGTGTGTCCAAGTCTCCGGCGGTGTTCGACGAGCAGAAACTGCGGTGGATGAACGGGCGCTACGTGCGCGAGCTGGAGCTCGACGCCCTCACGGCCCGGCTCGAGGCCCGGCACGGCCGCGGCGGCCTGCGCGACGCGGTGGCCATCACCCAGGAGAAGATCTCCACCCTCGACGAGTTCTGGCCGCTGGCCGGCGCGTTCTTCGACGGGCCCGCCGACGATCCCGCCGCGCGCGAGAAGTTCCTCGACGGGCCGAACGCGCCGGCGGCCCTGGTCACCGCGCGCGACGCCCTGGCCGAGGTGCCCGAGCCGTGGACGCCCGACGCGGTCGAGGCCGCGCTGCGCGCCGGCGTGGAGCGCTCGGGCCTGAAGGCCAAGCAGGTCTTCCAGCCCCTGCGGGTGGCGCTCACGGGCACCACGATCTCGCCGGGGATCTTCGAGACCGTCGCCCTCGTCGGCCGCGCCGCCGCGCTCGAGCGCCTGGAGCTGGCCCTGCATGGCCGCCGCTCCCTCTGATAGACCCTCGCGAGGAGCAACGCCGCTCAACCAGTCGGCGGTGGATGCCGATACGCCTCGAATCGGGGTGACGGTCACCGGCGCCGACGCTCCAGATCGCCCGTTCGTGTCCGATGAAGAGACCATGACGCCGCCGCTCACAGCAGCCAGGCTGCCGGCTCCCCGCCGCGTGGCATCGCCACGCCCCGGTGAGCCCTACGCGGTGGTGAACTCGTCGCGCAACGAGGGCCATGGCAAGCGGCTCACCGCGGCCTTCGAGGCCCTGGAGCTCTTCCCCGCCCTCGCCGAGTCGCGCAACCGCGTGCTCGCGCTGGTCTCCGAGGAGCGCCCGTCGACCGGCGACGTCGTCCAGGCGATCGAGTCCGACGTCGCGCTGGTCATCGCCGTGCTGCGGCTGGCCAACGGGCTGGAGAGCCCCAAGCGCGGCCAGGTCGAGTCGATCGTCGGCTCGGTCGAGTTCCTCACCCCCGATGCCGTCCAGGGCCTGGTGGCCCAGACCGAGAGCTTCGACTTCTTCGAGCGCGGCAAGACATGGGACGCGGCGCCCGAGCGCTTCCGCCTGCACGCCGTCGCCGTGCAGCGCGCCGCCGACCGGCTCGCGTTCGCCGCCGACTACGCGCACCGCGACCGGCTGCTGGTCACCGCCCTGCTCCACGACGTCGGCAAGCTCGTGCTCATGCACGCCTACCCGGGCTACCCCAAGCAGGTCCACGGGCCGGCCCGCACGCCCGAGGAGCGCCTGCACTACGAGCGCCGCGAGCTGGGCGTCGACCACGCGCTGGTCGGCGGCGTGCTCGCCCGGCGCTGGAACCTGCCCCGCACCATCGCCTCCGCGATCGAGCGCCACCACGCCGACGACGCCGGCGGCGACGCCGCCTTCGTCCGCCTGGCGGACATGCTGGCGCACTACTCGCTCGGCTCGCCGGTCTCCTCCAACGAGCTGCTGCGCGCCGCGCGCGCCGTCGGCTTCGGCCCGACCGAGCTGCGCGAGGTGCTCTACGACCTGCCCTACCCGAGCCAGAACCGCCCACGCGCGGTCGAGCCGTGCCCGCTCTCCACGCGCGAGCTCGAGGTGCTCAAGCGCCTGGCCCAGGGCATGGTCTACAAGCAGATTGCCCACGAGCTCTCGCTCTCCACGAGCACGGTGCGCACGCACCTGCACAACATCTACGGCAAGCTGGGCGCCGTGGACCGCGCGCAGGCCGTGCTCTACGCCACCGAGCACGGCTGGCTCTAGATGAGCGATTCCACGACCCTCGCACCCGTCTGCACGCGCCCCGCGGCGCTGGACACCACCCGCCGGATCCGCCGTACACCCGGTACTGCCGGATCCTGCGGGCGGTGTCCAGCATCCACGATGCGCGCACATCCGGGCACGACGGCCGCGGAATCACTCATCTAGCCCGCTTCGAGAGCAATCCGGCGGAGCGCCTAGGCTGAGGCGCCTCGCATGCTCTCGATCACCACGAAGTCCCCCTACGCGCTGCGCGCGCTGACCGAGCTGGCCCGGATCGGCTCGGGCGACCCCGTGCCGATCGGGGAGCTGGCCCGGCGGCGCGAGATCCCGCTGCAGTTCCTCGAGCAGCTCTTCGCGGTGCTCCGCCGGGCGGGCGTGCTGCGCTCCCAGCGCGGGGTCAAGGGCGGCTACTCGTTCGCGCGGCCGCCGGCGGAGATCACCGTGCTGGAGCTGGTGGAGCTGCTCGACGGCCCGCTCGGCGCCGACGCGACGGGCGTCTTCGCCGACGCGGCCGCCGGCGCCCGCGCCGTCCTCGGCGGCGTCAGCGTGGCCGACATGGTCGAGCGCGAGAACCGCGACGCCGGCGCGTCGATGTACTACATCTAGAAGCAGCCACGCGAGGCGCATCGGCAGGCTGAGGCGCAGACGCTGCTTGCCCGGATGCAGGCGCAGCTCTCCGACCAGTGGGTGTCGACCCCGATCATGTCCGAGCGAGAGCGAACGACCGGCCGTTGACGGCGGAGCTGTCCGCAATAGGCGAGGCAATCGTCGCCGCGAAGGCGCGCGTCCGCGACTGTGACTTGGCGTATCACAAGGTCGCTGCTGATGTCGCTCAGCTCACGGACAGCGTGGTGTCCGCGCACGCCGACGGCAACGATGCACGGGCGGCAAAGGCGAGCAAGGAACGGGCGAAGCTCGAGCAGACCACGCTGCGTGAGGCGGCCGAGCGGCTCGAAGGCGCCAAGCTGGCAGTGAGCCGCTCGGAGGCTGAGCGTGGCCTGTTCGCCAGGAACAACATCGACGCGCTGCTGCGCGAGCGGGCCAAGGAGTGCTCGGCGGCCGCACAGGCGACCGAGGCCGCGGTTGAGCAGCTCGGGCAGGCGCACGCCCGGTGGCACGCAGTTGAGGCCGAACTGGCGGCTCTGTTGAGGCTCGCGGGAAGGTCCACAGGCGACTTGACGCGGTTCCCTGAGGCACTTGCGACGTTGGTCCGGGATGCGAGGCGCGCCGAGGGGGTCGGTGTGCCGGCACCTGGGCCGAGTCACCTGCTCCAGCCGGTCCCTGGGCGGCGCGTGCCGGATCGCGAGACGGCGTGACGTTGCCCTCCACCGCCCTCGCGACCCTCGATAACGACTCGACGGACTCGGACGGGGCGCCACGCCTTCCAAACGGGAAACGCTCCGCCAGCCCGCTACTGCGCCTCAGAAAACGGCGGCGCCGGCCGAAGCCTTCAGGCGCCTGCGTTTGGGGATGGCAGCGGCGTAGAGTCGCTCTGACCCCGGCAGAAGAGAGTCGCCATGCGCATGATGTTGAAGGTGCAGATGGACACGGAGGCCGGCAGCCAAGCTATCGCCGACGGCTCCATGCCGCAGCTCATGCAGGAGATGATGGAGCGGCTCCAGCCCGAGTCGGCGTACTTCGGTCCCGAGGACGGTGTGCGGACCGCGTTCATCGTCTTCGACCTCAAGACCCCTCGCAGTTACCGTCGATCTCCGAGCCTATGTTCAGCGCGCTCAAGGCGAACCTTCGGATGTTCCCGGTGATGGGATCGC
>Ga0136617_10001849_pt1 | contig 18892 bp, 12 predicted proteins | sample AntDrymUQ3222106_2_FD_129672 | JGI IMG/M metagenome (GOLD analysis project Ga0136617, IMG submission 129672) | Polar desert sand microbial communities from Dry Valleys, Antarctica - metaG UQ322 (21.06) | ecosystem: Environmental > Terrestrial > Soil > Desert | place: Antarctica: Dry Valley... | reverse complement strand
GTGCAGTTCTACCTGCGCGACGACGTCGGCAGTGTCACCCGCCCGGTCAAGGAATTGCGCGGGTTCCGCCGGATCACGCTCCAGCCCGGGCAACGCGCCGCCGTCACGTTTACCCTGCGTTCAGAAGACCTGGCGTTCTATGACCGAAGGATGAATCGGGTGGTGGAACCAGGAAGCTTCACCGTGTTTGTAGGCGGTGGCTCCGCGGACGTGAAAGAGGCACGCTTCGAGGTGACGACTGGAACTCAGCTGGGGGACGCACTGCTCCGCTAGACTCAACTTCCGGCGCCTCGCGCTCCTGGGCGGCAAGCGCGAGCGCCACTCCGTTCGACCAGCCGAATCCGTCCTGGTTGGGATACTCGCCGCCGCCGGCACGCCGGTTGAGGTCCACGACGTCGTACTTCTCCGTCATCTTCCCCGTCGCGCGATAGGTGCGGCGATTGAGCGAGAGCCAGCGCTCACGCGCCAGGTCGGCGACGTCGCCCTGACCGTATCGCCGCACACCTTCCATCGCGAGCCATTGCAGCGGCGGCCATCCATTCGGGGAATCCCATTGCTGCCCGGAGGCGATGAGCGTGGTCACGAAGCCTCCGGGCTTGAGGAAATCGCGCTCGAGCCGAGCGGCGACGGCGCGAGCCTGCTCCGGCGTTGCCAGGCCGAAGTACAGCGGGGCCGCGGCCGCGAGCGTCGGCCGGTCCGTCACCCGTTCGCCGGTGCGCCAGCGCACGTCGAAGAAGAAGCCGCGCTCCGGATCGTAAGCGGCCGCGAGCAGCGCGCGCCGGCGACCTGAGGCCGCTTCGGTGAAGCGCGCCGCAACCTCCGGGTCGCCGGCCCGCCCGCGCAACCGCCGCAGAGCGGCGATCGTTTGCTCGGCGTGATATATCAGACTGTTCAGGTCCACCGGGAGCAGCTCGACCGTCTCGAGCGTGCGCAGATCCGCCGGGTCGCGCATCCAGCGGCTCGAGAAGTCCCAGCCACTCTCCGCCGACGCGCGCAGGTTGCGGTAGAGGGCCACGCGCCGCGCGGCCGCGACGGTCTGAGCGAGTGCGTAGTCTTCGCGGTATGACTCGGGGCGCGGTTCCGGGATGTCGTCGAAGTAGCGGTTGAGCACGGTGCCGTCGCGGACCTTGACCACACGGCGGTAGGCTGTTCCGGCTGCTCTCAGCCGGCCCGCCCCGTCCATCCAGAAGGCATACTCGGCCTCGAGCGCATCCAGGTAGCGTATCGCCTGCGTGCTGTCCGTCGCCCGCGCGTAGAGACCAACCATCGCGGCGAAGTACGGTGGCTGGCTGCGCCCCAGGTAGTACGTCCGATTGCCGTTCGGGATGTGCCCCGCCGTGCGAATCAGAAAGGCGAAGTTATCGAGCATGCCACGCATGAGATCTGTCCTCCCGCTCTCGACCAGGCCGAGCATCGTGAAGTACGAATCCCAGTAGTAGACCTCGCGGAACCGACCCCCAGGCACCACGTACGGGTTGGGCAGGGGAATGAGCGACGAGTGCGGCGAAAGGACGTCGGCCGCGCGGGTGAGCGTCGCCCACAGCGTTCCGATGTGCTCCTCCATCGTGCGCGTCGTATCCGTCTGGAAACTCTCACCCGCGGGTCGCGGCGGGTCGAAGTGCCGATCCACAAAAGCGCGGAGACTGAAACCCGCGCGTTCCTTCTCGGCGGTGTAGCGCCCGGCGATCTCGGGCGGAGCCCGCCGCGCACGCGCATCCACGAAGGTCTTCGAATCGGGGAAGAGCGCCGCCATCTGAGCGTCGTGGAACAGCAGCCCCAGGTCGTGTGCCGGGTCGTAGCGCGCCGCAGGCGCCACCGCGGGAACAGTGCCCGATGGGACCACGGAGGGTGTGGAGCTCCGGCAACCGGGGACCGACAGGGCCAGCGCGACCAGCGCGAACACCAACCCCGGGCCGGAGCGACCGCGCGCAATCATGGCAGGTCACCGCCGAGCGCGGCGGCCGTGGCCGCAGCGCTCTCGCCTACCACTACGTGCATGACCGAGTCCGAGATGCGCAGCATGCCGGAGGCCCCCGCCGCCGCCAACCTCGGCTCGTCCACCGACCGGACGTCCCGGAGCTCGACCCGCAGGCGCGTCAGCGCGCACGCCTCGACCCGCACAATGTTCTCCGCGCCTCCGAGCGCCGGAAGCAGAGCTGCCGCGAACGCCCGGTGCTCCGGGGTAACGGCGAGCTCCCGCTCGAAGGTGGCCGGCACGGCGAGTGGGGCCCTGGGGACGCCGGCTGCCCCGCCGGCGCGCATGTACTCCTCCATGTCGGTCTTGAGGTTCTCCGAGCGCGTCCCGAAGACGGCCTGCATCCCGCCGCCGACCCGCACGACCCCAGCGGCGCCGAGCCCGCGCAACGCCTCGGCGCTGGCGACGGAGACGTCGTTCAGGTCCACCCGCAGCCGGGTGATACACGCATCGAGGCTCTTGATGTTGGCCGCGCCGCCGAACGCCGCGACCAGCCGGGCGGCCATCGAATCACCCGTGGCTGCGGCCGGGGTGCCGGGAATGTCTTCGATCTCACGGCCCGGAGTCTTGAGATTCATGCGAACGATCAGGGTCCGAAACAGTACGAAGTACACCAGAGCCCAGAGGGGCCCCAGCACCAGGAACCACAGCGCGCGCGAGGAGTTGGGGAAGAGAACGATGTAGTCGATGAGGCCGTGGGAGAACGTCGTGCTGTGGCGGATCCCAAGCTCGATCGCGGTGAAGTAGGCAACCCCGGCGAGCAGAGCATGAAGGCCGTACAAAAGCGGCGCCACGAACAGAAACGAAAACTCGATCGGCTCGGTGATGCCGGTGAGGAACGACGTCAGGGCAGCGGAGATCATGATGCCGCCTACCTTCGCCCGATTCTCCGGCCGCGCGGTTCGCCAGATGGCCAGCGCCGCCGCGGGCAGGCCCCACATCTTGAACAGGTATCCACCCGCGAGATTGCCCGCGGTGGGATCGCCGGCGGTGAAGCGGTAAATCTCGCCCCGGATGAGCTTGCCGGTCCCCGGCTCGAGGTATTGGCCCACCTCGAAGAAGAACGGCACGTTCCAGATATGGTGCAGCCCAAAAGGAATCAGCGAACGCTCGACCACCCCGTAGAGCGCGAACGCTACCGCCGGGTTCTCGGATGCGGCCCAGCGCGAGAAGCGGTCGATCGCCTCACCGATCGGCGGCCAGATCAGGCTGAGTGCGATCCCGGTGAAAACTGCCGCGAACGCCGTGAGAATCGGCACCGAGCGCTTGCCGGCAAAGAACCCGAGATATGGTGGGAGCTGTAGCCGGTAGAACCGATTGAACAGGACGGCGGCCACCGCTCCGATCAGGATGCCGCCGAATACGCCGGTCTCGATCGACGGGATGCCCATGATCGGTCGGGGCTCATAGCCGACCAGCGGCGCCATCACGCCCATCGTAGCGATCATCACCGCGAAGCCCACTACGGCTGCGAGCGCGCCGACGCCGTCGTTACCGGTGAGGCCCAGCGCAACGCCGATCGCGAAGATGAGCGGCAGGTTGCCGAAGACGGCGCCACCCGCCTGCGCCATTACATTCGATACGACCGGCGGCAGCCACGCAAACTTCGCGCTGCCCACGCCCAGGAGGATGCCGGCGACCGGGAGCACCGATACCGGCAGCATCAAAGACTTGCCGATCTTCTGCAGCCAGCCGAAGGCGCTGCGCCAGCCGGTCATGACGGCCCGCCCGGATGACGTCGTGCAACCAGCGCCCGGACTTCCGCGCCGTCGGCAGCGTCGACCGACAGCGCCGCGGTGGCGCGGCATTCGGCGAGCGAGAGGGCGCGCACCTGCGCCTTTAGCGCGGGCACGAGCGGCACGCTTACGCTCAGCTCGTCTACGCCCAGGCCCACGAGGACCGGCACTGCCTGCGGATCGCCCGCCAGCGCACCACACACACCCACCCATCTCTGGTGCGCGTGCGCGCCGGCGACAGTTCGCTCGATCAGGCGCAGCACCGATGGATGCAGCGCGTCGACTTGGGGCGCGAGCCGTGGATTGGTGCGGTCCATAGCGAGGGTGTATTGCGTCAGGTCGTTCGTGCCGATCGAGAGGAAGTCGGCTTCCAGCGCGAATCGATCCGCGAGGAGCGCCGCGGACGCGGTCTCGACCATGATCCCCACCGGCAGCGCCGGTATGTCGAGGGCGAGCCGCTCGCGCTCCACCACGTCGCGAGCCGCCTGCCACTCCGCGATCGTCGAGATCATCGGGAACATGATCGCGACCTTCCCAACCCGTGATGCGCGAAGGATGGCGCGCACCTGGCTGGCGAAGATCTCCGGGCGGTTCAGTAGCAGCCGGATACCCCGCTCACCGAGAAAAGGATTCGCCTCCGCCGCCATCGGCAGGTACGGCAGCGGCTTGTCGCCGCCGACGTCGAGCGCCCGGATCACGAGGATGCGCTCGGGACCGAGGGCCCCGGCGATCGCCTCGTATACCGCTGCCTGCTCGTCCTCGGTCGGGGCAGTGCGGCGCTCCATGAACAGGAACTCAGTTCGCAACAGTCCCACCCCTTCCCCGCCCACCTCGGGCACGCGCCGCGCCTCCTCCACAGCGCCGATATTCGCGACGATCTCCACCCGATGCCCGTCGCGAGTGACGGCCGGTTCCGCAGCGGCCGCGAGCTCCGCCGCCTGTTGGCGGGCCGAGGATTCCTGCCGCCGCACGATCTCCGCTTCTTCGGCCGCCGACGGTTCGCGATGAAGCGTTCCGGCGTCCCCGTCCAGGACGACCCGGGTTCCGGCAGGGACGTCGAGCACGCGCGGGTCGATGCCGGCGACGGCGGGAATGTTGAGCCCGCGCGCCAGGATGGCGACGTGGGACGTGGCACTACCCATCGTGGTACAGAATCCCTGCACCCGGGTGCGGTCCAGCGACGCGGCGTCGGACGGCGCAAGGTCCTCTGCGACGAGGATCGAGTCCGGCGGCAAGTCGTGCGGCGCGCCGTCGCGGCCCACCAGCAGATGGAGCACGCGCCGGCCAACGTCGCGCAGGTCGGCGGCGCGCCCGGCGAGCAGCTCGTTGCGGAGCGCAAGCAGCCTCTCCGCCTGCTGCGTGTACGCCTGCCGCCACGCGTACCCGGCCGTCGCGCCACCCTGGATCTGCTCGGCCGCGGGGTCGAGCACCTCGGGATCTTCGAGCAGCTCCTGGTGTGCCGCGAAGATCGCGACCCGGTCGGCGTCCGCCTCAGTGGCGAGTCGCGCCTGCAGCGCCTCGAGCTGGAGATGCGCGGCGGCGATCGCGGCGTCTAGCGCGCGCCGCTCGTGGCTCGGATCGGCCGCGCGCTCCTGCAGCACCTCGTCGTCATGGCGGAGCTGGAACACACGGCCGATCGCAACCCCCGGCGAGGCGGGCACGCCCTTCAGCAAGCCGTCGGCCGAGGTCATCGGAGGGCGTGGGGCCGCTCTCGCCGGGGTGGGGGCCGATACCGCGCTCTTTGCGCCGCCGGGCGGCGCCGCGACTCCCGAGCCCAAGGCCTGCACGATAGCGGCCACTGCCGGGCCGGCGTCCGCACCGCGCGCTACGACGGTCACCGTGTCGCCGCCCATCACCTCGAGGGTCATGATGGACACCACGCTTCGGGCGTTGGCTTCGCGGTCTCCCTTGAGCAGCCGTACCTCGGAGGTGAAGCGGCGCGCCGCCGCCGCGACCGTCGCGGCCGGACGCGCGTGCAGTCCCGTCCCGCTCGCGATCTCGATCGGAGCCGACTCCACCCGCTCCCCCTGCGACTGCGTCGATGGCTCCGGGCCGCCCGCTCTGATGCGCAGGTCAAGGAGTACGTCGTGCCCCGCGGTTACCCGGCGAGCCTGCCCCGAGCCAGCGAGCGAGGGGGCCCGGCTCTGCATCGCCAGGACGCGCTCCATGTTCGTCACCAGCACTGGGGTGATCAGGCTTCGCGCGTGCGTTGCGACGTAGTCCGCGTCGAAGGTCAGCATCAGGTCGCCCGCTCGGACCTCATCGCCCGCCTTCACCCGGGGATCGAAGCCCTTCCCGTTCAGCTTCACCGTATCGAGCCCGACGTGGATGAGGATCTCCAGCCCCGAAGCGGAGAGTGTGAGTGCGTGTCCGGCACGGTGGACGTGAAGCACCCGCGCGTCGCAGGGGGCAACGACGTGCTGGTCGAGCGGCTCCAGCGCCAGACCGTCGCCTGCCAGCCGTTGCGCGAACGCCGGATCGGGAACCTGATCCAGCGGGACCACGATGCCGGAGAGTGGCGCGAGCAACGTCAGGCTGCTCGAGGTGTCGGAGAGGGCAGCGATACTGCGGTTGGATGTCAGGAACGGGCCCCTGAGGAGGCGTGGAAGTGCTGCATCACTCTCGTATACTGGCGCAGGAAGGGCGGCGGCGCCAGCCGTCGAACTGAAGGCGTACGAGCCGCCGGATGGTCTCTTTACTCCGCCGAAGCTGCCGGCCGGACCGCCGGTTCCGCAGGCGCCCGGAATATCCGCCGCCAGAGCTTCTCGGTCATCCAGGTGCGGAAATTGTCCAGGATCTCGTAGACCGTAGGAATCACCAGTAGCGTAAGCAGCGTAGAGGTGATTACGCCGCCGATCACCGCCCGCCCCAGCGGTGCCCGGAAGTCGGCCCCCTCTCCCCGGCCCAGCGCCACCGGAATCATTCCCGCGATCAGCGCGATCGTGGTCATCATGATGGGCCGGAGCCGGATGCGGCCCGCCTCGATCAGCGCTTCGCGAAGCGGGGTGCCCCGCTCGTGGGCCCATTTGGCAAAGTCGATGAGCAGGATCGCGTTCTTCGCCACGATCCCCATGAGCAGGATCACTCCGATCAGGCTCATGATATTGAGGGTGTCGTTGGTGATCAGCAACGCCAGCACCACGCCGATCAACGAAAGCGGCAGCGACACCAGGATGGCCAACGGGTCGAGGAACGAGCCGAACTGCACCACCAGAATCAGATACATCAGCAGCACGGCGGCGCCGAGCGCGGTGAAGATCCGGGTGAAGACTTCCTGCTGGTCGCGGGCCTCGCCGCCCTGGGTGATCCGATATCCCGGCGGAAGCTGTAGCTGCTCCAGCCGCAGGTTGATGTCCTGAGTTACCTCGGTGAGCGAGCGGCCCTGGACGTTGGCCTGCACGTTCACTACCGGGTCGCGGTTCAGGTGATTGATCTGTGCCGGGCCAACACCCTGCCTGATCGAGGCTACCTGGCCCAGCGGTAACGTTACCGGCCTCCCGGCGGCGTCAGGAATCACCAGCGGCAGGCGCTCCAGGTCGACCACCCGGGCCCGTGCCTCGGGCGCCAGACGCACGGTGACGTCGCGCGTCTCTCCCGTCGGATCCACCCAGTCGCCGGCGTCGATGCCGGCAAACGCCGGCCGCAGCGACTGAGCCACGTCGGCAACAGTGACTCCAAGCGAGCCGGCCAGCCCGCGCTTGAGATCAACAATCAGCTCCGGCCGCTCCCCCCGGGTGGAGAGCCCCACGTCGGTTGCGCCCGGAACCTGGCGCACTTCCTCCGCCGCCCTCGTGGCCAGCCGGGTTAGCACCGCCGGATCCTCGCCCCGCATCTCGATCTGGATCTGCTTGAGGGCGCCGCCGAAGCCGCTGGTGAACACCGATACGCTGGCGCCGCCCACTCGAGCCAGCTCTTTCCGAAGTACCTCGCCCAGACCGTCCTGACTGAGGGCTCGCTCGTTCTTGGGAATCAGACGCACATAGATGAGCGCCTGGTCTACCCCCGGTGCCCGGAGCGGGATCGGCGTGCCGATAGCGGTATAGGTGTACGCCACCTCGGGGTGCTCCCGGGCAATGCGCGCCACCTCTTCGGTCTTGACCCGGGTGTACTCCAGATTGGATCCGGGAGGTGTCTCCACGATGACGCTGATCTCGCTCCGGTCGCTCACCGGGATGAATCCTGCGCCACCGAACAACGCCTGCAGGGCGATCGCACCGGCAAACGAGCCGACCGCCAGCAGCACCATGGCCAGCCGGTGGTCCAGCGCCCAGGCGATGAGCCGGGTATAGCGCTCCGTCTGACGATCGAACCAGCGGTTGAACCGATCGATGGCTCGGGCGACGGGGTTCCGCCGCTCGTGGGACTCTATCTGCGGATCGGGCCAGTAGGCCGAGAGCATCGGGTCGAGCGAGAAGCTCACGAACAGCGACACCAGCACGGCGCAAGCGATGGTCAGGGCGAATGGCTTGAACCACTGGCCGGCGATGCCGTACATGAATCCCACCGGCACGAAAACGGCGACGATCGAGAACGTGGTGGCCGCCACCGCCAGGCCGATCTCGTCGGTTCCCTCCAGCGAGGCCCGCACGTGATCCTTCCCCATCTCGATGTGGCGGACGATGTTCTCGCGCACCACGATAGCGTCGTCGATCAGGATGCCGATCGAGAGCGAAAGGCCCAGCAGCGACATGGTGTTCAGGGTAAAGCCGAACGCCTGCACCGCGATGAAGCTGGCCAGCACCGACACCGGCAGGGCCAGCCCGGTGATAACGGTCGAGCGCCAGGAATTGAGGAACAGGAAGACCACCAGCACCGTGAGCAGGGCGCCCTCGATCAGCGCCTCCTGCACGTTGGCCACCGCCCGGCTCACCCGCTGCCCCGCGTCCTGCACTATCTCCAGCTTCACGCCCGCCGGCATGGTGGCTTGAAGCTCAACCACGCGATTCCGGATCAGGTCGCTCACATAGGTGGTGCTGTAGCCCTTCGATTTTATGACTTCGATGCCAACGGCCTCGCGTCCATTGTACAGCGCCAGCGTGCGCGGCTCCTCGGTCCCGTCGTACACCTTGGCCAGCTGGCCCAGCAGTATCGACTGGCCGCCGCGCTCGGTCACCACCAGCTTGGCGAAATCCTCAGCTCCTTCGGGCCGGCCGCGGAGCCGGATCGTTCTCTCTTCCATCGGGCCGTTCAGCCGCCCTACCGGCGCCGCCAGGTTCTGCGCCTGGAGCGCCCGCACCACCTGCGAAACGCTAACACCCACGGCCTCCAGCGCCGCGGGCTGGAGCTCCACCGTCATCTCCCGCTCGATTCCTCCCACCACGCTCACCTGAGCCACACCCGAGATCGATCGCAGCGCCCGGGTGACACCCGGGTCGGCCAGACGGCTAAGCGTGGTTGCAGGAACCGAGCCCGAGGTGAGCGTCATCGTGATCACCGGCTCCTCCGATGGATCGAACCGGGTCAGCACCGGCTCCTCCATCTCGGGCGGCAGATCGGCTCGCTCGGTCGAGATGGCGTCTCTGATGTCCTGCGAGGCCTGCTGAATCGGCTTCTCGAACTCGAAGAAGACGGTGCAGCTTGCCAGGCCATCGATGCCGGAGCAGGTAGACTTCTCCCCGTCCACGCCGCTGATGCCGAAGATGGCGTCTTCCACCGGCTCGATGATCTCTCGGGTAACCTCCGACGGCGATGCACCGGGATAGGCGATGGTAACCCCGATGACCGGCTGCTGAATGTCGGGAAACTCATCGGTGTGGAGATTGATCAGAGAGAAGATCCCGAACACCACCAGCGCCACCATGGCGGTGACGGTGACGATCGGACGGCGGATGGCAAAATCGGAGATGAACATCAGCGGCTCACATCCTCTTCGCCGACTCGGACCTTGGCCCCCTCGAGCACGCCTTGGGCTGAGCCGAGCAGCACCGTGTCACCGGCCGCTACTCCGGACGCTATTTCCACCAGGTCGGTCGATTCATCCCGCACTCCGAGCCGCACCGGCAGGTGCTTCACCCGGCCGCCCTTTATCACGTGCAGCAGCGGCGCGGTGCCCCGCTGGTCCACCGCCGCCAGCGGAACTCCAATCGCCTTGCGCGCGTCGGTGGCCACCCGCCCCTCGGCGAAGAGGCCGGCCACCAGCGACTGCCGCTCGTTGGGAATGGCAACGTAGATGCGGACCTGCCCGGTGGCGCGGTCCACCGAGGGGTTGATCCGCTCGATGCGGCCGGTAAACCGCCGCTCATAGCCGCTGACCTCGAACTCTACCGGCATGCCCGCCCTGAGGCGGTCAATCTCGGCCGCGGGAACCGAGGCCTCCAGCCGCAGGCTGCCGAGATCCACGATCCGGAACAGCTCGGCCCCTACCTGGACCACATCGCCGGCATCGGCTTCGCGCTCGCTCACCGCGCCGCTGATCGGCGCCCGCACCACCGTCTGCGCCAGCTGCTTCTCGGCAGACGCTAACCGGGCCCGCGCGTCCGCCAGCATTCCCTCGGCGTTGGTGGCATTCAGCTGGGCGGTTTCCAGGTCGCGCTCCGGCAGCGCTCCGGCTTTAGCCAGGCGGCTGGAGCGTTCCTGGTTGCGCTGGGCATTCTGCAGCGAAGACTCCGCGCTTCGTACCGCTGACTTGGCCGAGAGATAACCGTCGCGCACGGCGGTGTCGTCCAGCCGGGCCAGCACAGCCCCGCGGCGCACACGCTGTCCCTCTTCAGCAAAGGTTCGCTGCACCGGTCCGCCGATCTCCGCCCGAACCCGAGCCTCGGTCCGGGGTTGTAGCGAGCCCGAGATAGCCGGGCCACTCCGGAGTTCAGTCACCTGCGCCAGGGTAATGTTTTCCCGGCCCACTGTCACCGTCGGCACTTCCGCCATACCTGTTTCACTCGCCGGGTCGGCCTCCCCGTCCTTGCATGCGGAGACGACCAGCGTGAGTGCGGCTAAGTACCTTATCTGCTTCATTGACCTGCTGCCCCCGTTTGATTGGTTCCGGTAAAGTCGGTCTCTGCGCTTTGCGGTATCGGCGGCTGGTAGACCGGCGCACCGGTGCTGGAGCCAGCCGCTCCGCCCGCGGGTGCACCGCCCGCCGGTGACGCCGCGGCCGGCAACGCCAAGGGCAACGCGGGCAGCAGCAGCACCCGCACCTTGGCCACCTGTAGATCGCGCGCGGCTCGCGCCCGGCTCGCCTGAGCCTGCTGCAGCTGGATTCGCGAATCCAGCAGCTCGGTCTGGGTCGAGATCCCCTCGCGATAGCGCAGCTCGGCAATGTCGTAGGCGCGCGCAGCCTGCTCCACCGTACCAGCACTCGCCTGCCAGCCGGCCTCCGCCGCCTCCATCTGGATAGCGGCACTGCGGGCGTCCACCTGCGCCAGCTCCCGCGACTGCTGCAGCCGCAGCTCGGCTTCGGTGAGGTTGGCCCGGGCCGCCCTGACCTCGCCGCCGATACGCCCGCCGGTGAAGATCGGGAGTTGGAGTGCGAGCGAGACGGTCCAGTCGGACACGAAGTCGGCACCGAAGGGGGAGAGTTCATCGGGAAAGGCCAGCTGAGCATACTGCGACGAGAGCGCCAGCTGAGGCAGCCGCTGGCCCCGGGCTACCCGAAGCAGCCCACGCTGAGCTTCCACCGCTTCCGCGGCCTGGCGCACCGGGGCTCGTGCCGAGGTAGCAGTGTCTCCCGGGGTATCGACCAGTGCGGTGAGTCGGGGCGAGCCCACCAGCGAGGTGTCGCCCAGCTCGGTGGTGAGCGCCACCGGTCGATCCAGAGGAAAATCGAGCAGGGCTTTGAGCCGGTAGTACGCCAGGTCGCGGTCGGCGCGACGCTGAATCACGATCGGCCGCTGATTGTCTCGCGTCACCCGGGCCCGGAGCAGATCGAACTCTGAGAGATTACCGACCTCTCGCGCCAGCTGGGTTTGACTCAGAGTCGTGTCAGCCTGCTGCAGCGTGGCCTGCGCGATGGCCAGGAGCCGGTCGGATAGAGTGGCGTCGTAGTAGGCGGACGTCACATCGAGCAGCAGCTGGGCCCGGGCCGAGGTCAGCCCTACCGCGGCGCTCCGGACCCCGGCACCGGCCGCCTGCGCCCGGCCGCTCACCTGCCCACCGCTGAACAGCACCTGCAATGCCGATAAGCCGAACCGGTAGGTGTTCTCCCGTCCGAACGGCAGGTTGCGGAAGCTCGCGAAGGGGTCGGCCGCGCCGGCACACTCGACCGCCCGTTCCAGCGAATCGAGCCGCTGCTCCACCGGCAGTCCGGGCCGGGGCACGAACTGGCTGCAGACCGGAGCCGGACCGGTGGTATCGCTGCCCGAGCTCAGACCCGAGAACTGACTCTCGAGAGTGCGTTGATAGGAGGCGGACCCGCTGAGCTGCGGAAAGTAGGAGCTCCGGGCCTGCTGTCGCTCGCCTTCGGCACGGCTGAGTCCGGCCCGCGCGATTCCCACCGTCTCGCTTCGCTTCTCGGCTATCTCCAGCGCGTCGGAGAGCGTGAGCGCCCTGCCCTGCTGACGTTCCTGACCGTCTAGCAGTGCGATATTCCAAAACAACAGCAACCACGACAACACGAAAACACGAGAACACGAAAACAACGCGAAAGCGCTTTCGTGCTTTCGTACTTTCGGGCTTTCGTGATTATGGGCTCCGGAGCTTGGCCCGGTCGGGGATCTAGGCGCCCGCACAAAAACCTGTTCCATCAGGAACTCGCACTCCGCCGACGCCCCACTCCGAGGCCCCGCAGAAAAAGATTGACGTACTGGTCCAGCGCCTCGTCGGGGTCGTTGCGGTAAAGATCGGGCATGATGTCGCGGCCCATGGCGTCGGCGAAGAGCGCGCCGATCAGCATGGCTGAAGCAGCGGTCTCATCGAACTGAGCCTTGGCCAACCCGATTTCGCGAAGACGCCGGACGTACTGGCAGAGAGCCTTGGCCGCCACCGCGGGCGGGCTGTCCTGGGCCGAGAAGATTCCGGGATGCTCTTCGATCTCTCCCATGCAGGTCCGGATCAAAGACCGGCGCTCTCGGAGCCCCGATATGTGAGCCTTGGTCCAGTCGCGCAACTCCCGGAACGGATCTTTCGGCGTCTCCGGCAGCATCTGATGCTCCGGCGACGTGCCCGCTCGCGCGATCGCTTCTCGCATGAGGGCATCCTTGGACCCGAAGTGGCGAAACAGGGTGATTTCGTTGACACCCGCCTGCATCGCGATGCGCCGGGTGGTGGCGCCGCGGTAGCCGGTCTCGGCATAGAGGCGGGCGGCGGCCTGGAGCAGCTGGTCCCGTACTGTCATGGCGCCCATAATACGGCAGGTGCGGCCTGTATGCAAGTGACTACTTGCAGCAACCACTTGCGCAGAGCCGGACCACTGGTTAGCGTGTCAACGTCGCCCTCAAGGGCGGCGCCGACAAAGGCAAACCCGTCGTAAGGCGGGGACGCAAAGCCAGGAGTCCTGAGCGCAGCTTACTGAGCGCGAAGGATGGTCCAGCTGCCGAAGCCGAGCATCGCTCTCCCTTCGGCCTGTCCCAACCGGGATAGGCGTTTCCGTTTCAGGGTGCCTCCACTCTCTTCAACGGAGACACGAATGCGCCGCACGCTCGTCGTTTCGATGGCCCTGCTCGCGGTGGTCAACGCGCCGGCAGCCGCCCAGGCCTGTCTTGGCCTGGCCTCGTTCTCAAACGGCAACATGCAGGTGTCGGGTAACGGCCAGTTCACCGAAGGCGCCAACCGCTACGGTGCCGGCTTCAGCTACGGCCTGCCCGCCAGCGTCTTCGGCGGTGCGCAGATCTCCACCACGTCGTTCGACGGGGCGGAAGCTTCTTCGCTGGGCATCGGAGCCAACCTCGGGTACCAGCTGTCCCTGGGCAAGGCTGCCAACGTCCATGTGTGCCCGGTAGCCAGCCTCGAGCTCGGCATGGGCCCGGATGACGACGCGACCAGCACCGATGCGTCGAGCCGGCAGGCCAGCGTTGGGTTCGCGCTGGGCACCACCATGGGCGCCAGCCCCCGGATGCAGATCATTCCGAGCGCGGGCCTGGGCCTGGCGTACAGCAAACTGAAGGTGGAAGATGCCACCACCACATCCGAGCTGTCCGAGACCTACGGCCAGGCTCAGCTGGGCGTGGGCTTGGTTTTCAACCAGACCATCGCCGTTCGCCCCAGCGTTTCCATCCCGCTCGGGCTCGAAGGCAGTGATCCCACGTTCGGTCTGACCGTGGCCTACAGCTTCGGCAGCAAGTAAGCTCCAGCGCGTAAACGCTGATCTCTGGCGGATCTACAGAGACAGGACGGGAGCGGCTTCGGCCGCTCCCGTTTTGTTTTAGGTCCCTCCGGCAGCGCTCCTCCCCCGGTGGTTCACCTCTTGCTTCAACCCCGGGCGCCCGAAAAGGGCGTACGACAAAGGCAAACCCGTCGTGAGACGGGGACGCAAAGCCAGGAATCCCGAGCGCGGCTCATCGAGCGAGGGAACGTCCGGCTGCCGAAACGAGCCCTAAAGCTCCCCCCGGCGCTCCCACTCTCCGACCCGAAGACCGATTGTCCTGCGCGCGTCGACCCCGTCGTCGCTGCGAGGCGGCTTCGGCACACTACTTCAACCTGAAGAGGCGACATGGGTACACTCCGGGCAACTGGGTTGTCTGCGCTCCTCACCGTTTTGCTGGCGAGCACCTCCTTCGCTCAGCAGGCACAGACGCGGGATGGATTCTGGATCGGCGGCGGGCTGGGCTACGGCTCGATGGGTTGCGAAGGCTGCACCGATCGCGCTGGCGCGCCGAGCGGCTACCTGAAGCTGGGCGGCACGCTTCGCCAGAACGTTCTGCTGGGTGTGGAGACCAACGGCTGGACCAAGAGCGAGCTGGGTGCGCGGCTCACCATGGGTAACGTTTCCGGTGCGGTGTACTGGTACCCCATGGTCAGCAACGGCCTGTTCGTCAAGGGTGGCGTTGGCTATTCCGTGCTCGACAACAGCTTCGCCAGCACCTCGGGCTTTGGGTTGCTCGGCGGCGTGGGCTACGATGTCCGCGTCAGCCGCAACCTGTCGGTCACCCCGGTGGCGAACTGGTTCCGCGGTGGGTTTGACGGTGGTTCGGCCAACGTCCTGCAGATCGGTGTGGGCGTTACCAGCCACTAGGAGCGGGGAAGGAAGAACGTAAGCGGAAAGTAAAAGCGTAAGCGGGGGGAGCGGACGACCAGCTCCTCCCGCTTACCTTTTTCCCGCTCACGCTGTCTTTTTCCCGCTCACGTTGTTTCTTTCCCGCTATGGAAGCCAGCGACCTCCGCTCCCTCCAGGCGCCGCTCAAGCAGCAATACCAGGACGACCCTGCCCAGGCATTGGTAACGCTTAGAGCGGCCGGAACCCTCGACGACTCCGGGGTCAGCTGCAGCGTGGAGACGGGACGTGCCCTGGTGGAGGCGGGCCTTCATCCCGCCACCGGCGGCAGCGGACTGCAGGCCTGCTCGGGTGACATGCTGCTGGAAGCACTGGCGGCCTGCGCCGGAGTAACTCTCCGCGCCGTGGCCACGGCGCTGGATATCCCGGTCCGGGGCGGAACCGTGCACGTCGAGGGCGATCTCGATTTCCGCGGCACGCTGGGTGTGAGCAAGGAAGCGCCGGTGGGGTTTCAGGCGATACGGCTCCGGCTGGAGCTGGATACCGACGCAACGCGGGAACAGCTCGACACCCTGCTCAAGCTCACCGAGCGTTACTGCGTGGTGCTGCAGACGCTCCGGGTACCGCCGCGTGTCTCGACCACGCTGTCATCCTGAGCGAAGCGAAGGAGTCGAAACGTCGGGGCCGCAGAATAGTTGGCAGTGTCGAATGGGCTTGGCCCCTTCGCTACGCTCAGGGTGACAATTTTGGGCTCAGAACTCAGACTCTGTCCAACGTGGCGGTTGCCGACTCCCACTGCTTGAACGCTCTCTCCAGCTCCACCCGCGCCGTTTCCAGCTCCTGACCCAGCGTCCCCGCCATCGCTGCCCCTTCGGAGGTCGCGTACAATGCCGGGTCCTCCAGCCGAGCTGTGATGCCCGCCACGCGGGCTTCGCACACCGTCACTCGCGATTCCGCTTCCGCCAGCTTCCGCTCCGCCGTGCGGCGGTCCGACTGCTGCCGCTTCCGGCCATCATCCGAGCGGCGGGTCTGTTTCCGCTCGTGCACCCGGCGGAGCGCTTCCTCCTCGGCTGCCGCTACCTGGGCCGCATGAGCCCGCTCGGTGCTGGCGGTCTCCCACTCCTCGAAGCTTCCCGGAAAGTCAGTGATCCGCCGCTCGTGCAACACCCACACCCGGGTGGTGAGTGCCCGCAGCAGCGCGCGATCGTGACTCACCAGAATCACGGTGCCGCCGTAGGACTCGATGGCGTCCTCCAGCGTCTCGATCGACTCGACGTCGAGGTGGTTGGTCGGTTCATCGAACAGGAGCAGGTTGGCGCCCGACAGCATCATCATGGCCAGCGCCACCCGGGCCCGCTCTCCGCCGGAGAGGGTTCCCGCCTGGCGCAGCACCGAGTCGCCCGAGAAGCCGAAGCGCCCCAGGTGACCCTGAATCGCGCCCCGACCCCAGGCCGGCCGGAGGTCATTGATCAGCTGGTAAAGCGTCCGGTCGGTGGGCACCTGGGCCAGGTCCTGCCGGTAGTGGGCCACATTCACCGAATCGGGGATCCTCACTTCGCCGGCTTCCGTGGGGCGCTCGCCTACGAAAGCCCGGAGCAGCGTGGTCTTCCCTGCACCGTTGGGTCCGATGAAGCCTACCACGTCTCCCCGCCCTAACCGGGCAGAGAACCGCTCCAGCAGCACCCGGTCCTCTATCCCGACCCGGACGTTCTCCGCCACCAGCACCTGGTCGCCGCCCCGGGCATCGGCCTCGAGCCGGAGCGACATCACGCCCTCCTCGCCCTCCGGAGCGCTGAGACGGCTGACCCGCGACAGCCGGCGGCGGCGGCCCTTGGCCTGGGCGCTTTTCTGTCCGGCGATGTTACGGCGGATGAAATCTTCCTCCGACGCGATGACCTTCGACTGCTTGCTGTATGCCCGCTGCTGCGCCATGCGGCGCTCGGCGCGCTGGCTCACGAATGCTTCGTAGTCCCCCGAATAGGGTGTGACCGTGCCGGCCTCGACGTGGAGCACGTGGTCGACCACCGCCTGAAGGAAGGCGCGGTCGTGGCTGATGAGGAGCACGGTGGCGTCGAGTCCGGCGAGATAATTCTCCAGCCAGCGGGTAGTCTCGAGATCGAGGTGGTTGGTGGGCTCGTCGAGCAGCAGCACATCGGCCGGCGCCACCAGCTGCTGCGCCAGCCCTACCCTGCCCCGCTCGCCGCCGCTCAGTCCGGACAGGGGCCGGGTGCGAGCCTGGTCGGGATCGAAGCCCAGCCCGTGCAGCACCGCGTCGATGCGGGGTGCCAGGGTGTAGCCGCCCTCGCGCTCGAACCGCTCCAGGTCTCGGTCGTACCGGGCCAGCATCTCCGGAGTGCATCCGTCGCCGGCTTCGGCCAGCGCGGTTCCCTGTGCCGCCAGTGACCGCTCCAGCTCCAGCAGGTCGGCGAAGGGGCCGGCTGCGGCTTCCCAGACCGTGGCGGCGCCGGCAAACTCGCGGTGCTGCTCCATCAGGGAGAAACTCACGCCCGACGCCCGCGACACAGTGCCCCGGGTGGGCTCGGCCTCTCCGGTGAGAAGCCGGAAGAGCGTGGTCTTACCGGTACCGTTCCGGCCGATCACTCCCCACTTCTCGCCCCGGGCCACAGTGAACGTGACATCGCTGAACAGCCGGGTGGCACCGAACTCGACTGCCACGCCGGAAACCGAGAACTGGGTCACCGGCCGGTCCAGCCTTGCCAGATTTCGGTTGCGTCGCCCACCGTCAACTGGCCGCCGTGCCATACCAGCGGCATCCGGAGCAGCAGCGGCTCATCCACCAGCTTGGTCAGCCAGCGGTCGCCATTCAGCTGTGCGGTGGCCAGGCCGAGGTCGAGGAAGCGGCGCGACCCGCGGTCGAGCAGAGCCTCGACCCCGAACTTCTGGACGAAGCGCCCGAGCTCACCAGGCGAGGCGGCCCGCTCCTGCAGGTCGACGAAATGAGTCTTGACCCGCCGCTCGGCGAAGAAGCGCAGGGCCTTCCGGGTGTCGGGGCTTTTCTTGATGCCGAAGATCTGGACTTCCATGGGCGGGAATTGTACATCGGATGGTCGTTCGAACGAAGCAAGAATCACCAGGCGACACTCCTGCGGAGTTTTTAACACGAAGGGCACGAAGGTAGGAACAAGGCACGAAGGAAACAACAACTGCTGGTACCACCCCACCCCTCTGCTTTCAGGTGTCAGAACACGATGGGGTGGGGTCGGGCACAACATGTTGTTTCTTTACTTCGTGTCCTTGCTTTTCCTCTTCGTGCCTTCGTGGTGAAATCTGCGCAGGAGCTTGGCTTGCGGAGGGAATCCGGCGCCAGTACCCTCACCTGGTCACCACTGAATCGCCCACCTGAAGTCTCCCGGTGCTCTCGTGCACCACGTTCTGCCCGAACATCACTTTACCGTCAACCTTGCGGTACGTCGCCAGAGTCCGGAGCGGCTCCTTTCCACGCTCGGCGGTATCCTGATCGGTGGTGGTAACGAGGCACCGGGCACACGGCTTCACCACCCGGAGCCGGATGCCGCCGATCTCGATTTGATCCCAGCTATCCTCGGCGTACGCCTCGCCGCCGGCGACCACGAGGTTGGGCCGGAAGCGATTCATCGGAAGCGGATCGGAGAGCCGGCGGTTGAGGTCGGCCAAAGACTCCTCGGAAATGAGCAGGAAGGGAAATGCGTCGGCGAAGCTCACCCGGGAGTCGGGCGGCGCGAACGCCGGATCCGCCGGGCGGACCACGCCATCCGACATGTGGACCAGGCTGCACTCGGTGCCGAGGAAGGAGGAGAACCATTCGGCGGCAGGCTGGCCCATCCAGGTGGCGGGACAGGTATCGTCCCACACCGTGACGCTGGTGGCGACTGTTTCCGTGGGATGCAGCGGCAGCTGCAGCTGAGGCATCCCGGGCGCGTCCACCTCGAGTGTTTCATTTCCAATTTTGGGGACGACCAGGGCCAGGCGGGGGTGGTTGCGCTGGGACAGAAAGATGCCGGCCGGGTCCACCACCATCCAGCGGCGGTCGTGGCTCAGGCCGAACCCGTCGACTTCGGACTCGCCGAGCGCGATGCCACGCGCCGATTTGATCGG
>Ga0136617_10001848_pt1 | contig 18898 bp, 19 predicted proteins | sample AntDrymUQ3222106_2_FD_129672 | JGI IMG/M metagenome (GOLD analysis project Ga0136617, IMG submission 129672) | Polar desert sand microbial communities from Dry Valleys, Antarctica - metaG UQ322 (21.06) | ecosystem: Environmental > Terrestrial > Soil > Desert | place: Antarctica: Dry Valley... | reverse complement strand
CTGGAAGAGTCCTAGACCCGCCGGCGCCAGCGGGCGAAGACGTCCTCGACGTCCTGCCGCCTCTCGCGCGGTGCGAGCACGAAGAGGAGGTCACCGGGCTCGATCACCGTGCTTCCGCGCGGAGGGATGGACTCGTCGCCGCGACCGACGACCGCGATGATCGCGCTCCGCGGCAGCCCGACCTCGCGCACGGATGCGCCGGCGATCGCGTGATCGGCGGCGACGGCGAAGTCGATCAAGTCGAGCTTGCTGCGTGGATCGACCTCGAGCGGCGACTGGTGCGCGGGTGGGGCCGGGGCCAGGAGGCCCAACCTCCCGGCGACCCATTCGAGAGTCGTTCCCTGGACGATCGCGGAGACGACGACGACGAAGAAGACGGCGTTGAAGATCGTGTTCGCCTCGACGACGCTCGACGAGAGCACGAAGGTCGCGAGCACGATCGGAACGGCGCCACGGAGACCGGCCCAGCCGAGCAGCGCCCGCTCCCGGTTGTCGAAGGCATTCAGAGCGGTCGCTACGAACACGGCAGTCGGTCGGACGACCAGCATCAGGAGCAGGGCGAGAGCGAGCCCCGGCAGGGCAACCTCCGGCAGCTCGCTCGGGAAGACGAGCAGGCCGAGAACGACGAACAGGGCCACCTGAGCAAGGAACGCGAGCCCCTCGTGAAACGCGACGAGCTGCCGCCGGTAGCGAGACGGCGTGCTGCCGACGGCGAGCCCGACCAGGTAGACGGCGAGGAAGCCGCTGCCGCCGATCACATCGGCCGCGCCGAACGAGAGCGCCGCGGCTGCGACCGAGGCGACCGGCGCGAACGCCCCGATCGAGTGGGGCAGCCGACCGAAGACCCACGCGGCGGCCACGCCCAGCGCGACGCCGACGACGAGGCCGAGGCCGAGCTGCTGCACGAGGAGGAGCGTCAGATCGTCGAGCCCGTATGAGTCAGGCCGCTCGATCCAGGCGATCAGTCCGAGAGTCAGCGCGATCGCCATCGGGTCGTTCCCGCCCGACTCCGCCTCGAGCGTCCGCGCAAGCCCGCGACGGATATGCGTGAAGCGAAGCGTGGCGAAGACGGCGGCCGCGTCGGTCGAGGCGACGACCGCGCCGAGCAGGATCGCCTCGAGCCAGGTGAGCTCGAAGAGGACGTGGGCCGCGGCCCCACCGAGCAATGCCGACACGACCACGCCGACGGTGCTGAGGAGGGCAGCGGGAGCAGCGACCCTGCGAAGCCGGCGCCAGGACGTCTGCAGACCGCCCTCGTAGAGGATCAAGGCGAGGCCCACGATTCCGACCTCGCGCGCCAGCTCGGCGTCGTCGAAGTCGACCCCGCCCGGCCCGTCCGAGCCGAGCAGCATCCCGAGCCCGAGGAACGCGACGAGCACCGGCAGCCCGGTTCGGGCCGCGCCGAGCGCGACGACGATGCTCGCCGCGAGCACGGCGCCGATCAGGAGCAGCATCGTCCCTTCGTCCACGCCCCTATCTTCCCCCGGCCGGGTATCGGCGCGTGGCACCTGCGCCGAGAGCTCCGTGCAACACTCCTCGCATGGCCGTGCCTCCCCGCACTCGCAAGATCGGTCGCCTCTCCGAGATCGCGCAGGTCGCGGTCCGGCACGGCTTCGGCTACTTCTTCGAGCGCCACAAGCTGACTGACATCCTCCCGTGGACGTCCCGCGTCGAGCTCGACGCCGATGCAGGCTCAGACCGAGGCCGTCACCTGCGCGAGCTCCTCGACGAGCTCGGGCCGACCTTCGTCAAGTTCGGCCAGCTCCTTTCGACCAGGCCGGACATCGTCCCGCCGGACATCGTCGCCGAGTTGCGCGGGCTCCAGGACGACGTCAGGGCGTTTCCGTTCGAGCAGGCGCGGGCGGTGGTGGAGGCCGAGCTCGGGCTCTCGCTCGAGCAGGCCTTCCTCTCCTTCGAGGAGCAGCCGATCGCCGCCGCCTCGATCGGCCAGGTGCACCGGGCGACGCTGCCGAACGGCGACCGAGTCGTGGTCAAGGTGCAGCGGCCGAACGCGCCGCGCCAGATCGAGTCCGACCTCGCTCTCCTCTACCAAGCGGCGCGCATCGTCAAGGAGCGCGTCCGCTCGCTCGACTTCATCGACGCAAGCGCGCTCGTCGATGAGTTCGCCCGCTCGATCCGGTACGAGCTCGACTACCGGCTCGAGGCGCGGAACGCCGAGACCTTCCGCCGTAACTTCGCAGGCTCGGAGCTCGTGCTCGTGCCCAAGGTCTACCGCACGTACTCCGGCAACCGGATCCTGACGCTCGAGTTTCTGGAGGGAGTCCAGCTCGCCGACCTCGATCTCGATGTGCGCTCGGTCGAGGAGCGGCGCGAGCTCGCCTACCGGATCACCGAGACCTGGATGGAGATGATCTTCCGCCACGGCTTCTTCCACGCCGACCCGCATCCGGCGAACGTGCTCGTCCTCGACGGCGCTCGCATCGGCCTCGTCGACTTCGGGCTCGTCGGCAAGCTGACCGAGGCGGACATGAACAAGCTGACCGGGGTCTTCATCGCCGCAGCAAGCGAGAACATCGAGGGGATGCCGCGCCGTCTCGCCGAGCTCGGCGTCCGCTATCCGAAGGAGCGCGAGGAGGAGTTCACGACCGAGCTCCGCGATCTCTACGACCGCTACTACGGCGCGAGTCTCGCCGAGATCGACCCGATCCAGGTGATCCGCGAGGGGTTCGCCCTGATCTACGCGATGAACCTCCGGCTGCCGACGCGGTTTGTGATGCTCGACAAGGCGATCGCAACGCTGGGCTCGGTCGGGATCGACCTCTATCCCGGCTTCAACGTCTTCGAGGTCGCCCAGCCCTACGCACGGGCGCTGATGCTCGAACGGTTCACCCCACAGCGGCTCGTGCAGCGCGCCCAGAAGGAGGGGCGGGAGCTCTTCGGGGTCGCCCGAGAACTCCCCTACCAGGTGCACGACGTCCTGCAGGAGATCCGCGACGGCCAGATCGAGGTCGGCTTCGTGCACAAGGGGCTCGACGAGTTCATGCACAAGCTGGACGTGGCGATCAACCGCGTTGTCGTCGCGCTCGTCGTCGCCGGCGGACTGCTCGGCTCCGCGCTGATCGGGATCCTCGCGACCGAAGGACCTCAGCTCTTCGGCGTCCACTTCCTCTCGGTGCTCGGGTTCCTGCTCTCGGGCGGCCTGGGGTTCTGGCTGCTGCTCGGCGTCGTTCGCTCCGGACGGCTCTAGTCGGCGCTCCCACCCACCAGCGGCGTCGGCGCCGCGTCGGGGCACGGTCGTGAGCACGTCGCCCTCACATGAGGGGCGCGCTACCCGGCACGCAAGTTGGCTCGAGCTCTTCTTCGACCTCGTTTTCGTCGCCGCGGTCGCCGCACTGGCGACGCAGCTTCATGCCGATCACTCCGTCCGCGGCCTTGCCGTCTTCGCGGGGCTCTTCATCCCGGTGTGGTGGGGGTGAATGGGCTATACCTGGTACGCGACCGGGTTCGACAGCGACGATCCGGTGTTCCGACTCGGCCTGCTCGGTGGGATGCTTGCGATTGCTGCGCTCTCGGCCGGCGTCGCCGGCGCGGCGAGTGGGGACTCGGAAACGTTCGTCATCGCCTATGCCTGCCTCTTCTACATCCTGTCCGCGCTGTACGGCCGCACCTGGCTGCAAGCACCTGAGGCGCGGTCGCTGTCGGCCCGTTTCGCGATCGGCAATGCTTTCGGAGCGACCCTGTGGCTTCTCTCGTTGACACTCGCCGAGACCGTTCGGCCGCTCGTTTGGTCGGCGGCAATGCTGCTGCTGATCGCGACGTTCGTGTTCGCTCCGTGGCGGTCGCTCTCCAGGCCGTATGACGGCGAACACGTAGCCGAGCGCTACGGTCTCTTCACGATCATCGTTCTTGGCGAGTCGATCGTCGTCACCGTCGCCGGCCTCGAGATCGGCTCGAGCCTGAGCGCCGCGATTGTCGCGGTGCTCGGCTTCACCGTCGCGGCCGCGATCTGGTGGCTCTATTTCGACCTCTTCCGCGGGATGCCGATCCACGGCGGCTTCGGCGCCCGCTTTGTCTGGGCGCAGGGCCATCTCCTGATCTTCGCGGGGATCGCCGCCGCTTCTGTCGGCGTCGAGTTCGCGATCGAGGCTGCCGTGAGCGGTGAGTCGCTCACGTTGGCTGACCGCCTTCCACTCGCCGCCGGCATCGCCGTCTATCTGCTCGCGATGGCCGCGATTCGTGGCGCTACGCGTCGACTCGACCGGGTAGTAGCGCTGCGGCTCGCGACCGCCGGAACAGTCCTCGCTCTTGGGCTCGCTGGATCCGGGCTCGAGCCGTTGAGCTTTGTTGCGCTCGTCGCCGCGCTCCTCGTCGGAGAGGCCGCGATCGAACTGCCTCGAGCACGGCGTTAACGGATCTCAAGACTCTCGATCGCACCGCTGGTTGTCAGACCGGGTCGCGGACCGCCGGCGACGGCGTAGACGCGGTCGCGATGCGCGACGACGCCGAGGCCGTGGCGCGGAGTCGGGAGGTCTGCGAGCCGGCGCCAGCGCCGGTCGCGCGGGGCGTACGCGAAGACGCTCGCGATCGTCCCGGCGGGCTCCTCACCGCCGATCGAGACGAGTCGGCCCGAGACGAAGGCGGCGCCGGTGCCGCCGCGCGCGTTCGGGATGGGTGGGAGACTCAACCAGCGTCGGGTTGCGGGGCGGTAGACCTCGAGCAGCGCGACGTTCGTGTCGTAGCCTGCGCGACGGCCGCCGAGCGCGTAGACGAGGCCATTCCCTGCCGCCGCTGCGAGGTGCTCGCGGGGCGTCGGGCCGGGAAGGCGCGACCAGCGTCGGGTTCGGAGGTCGAACGCGAAAGCGACGCGGGCGAGGCCGCGGCGGGCGTCGACTCCGCCGACGACGTAGAGGATGTTGCCCGCGATGGCCGCGGCGGCTGCGGCGCGCGCCTCCGGCAACGATGCAAGTGCGCGCCAACGGCCCGCTTGGAGCACGAAGGCGGTGCGCAGCGGGCGCCGATCGGCCCCGTAGCCGCCGACGACGTAGACGTTGCCGTTCGCGCTTGCGGCAGCCGCGTGGTCGACGGCGACGGGCAGGTCCGGCAGCCGGCGCCAGCGGTTCGCGGCTATCGAGTAGACGTCCGCCCGCTGTGAGTTCGAGCCGGATGACTCGAAGCCGCCCACGGCGACGATCGCCCCGTTCGCGATCGCTGCTGCGACCTCGGTGCGCGGCTCGGGAAGCGGCGTGTGCCTCTGCCAGCCGGTGCCGCCTGCCGCGGCGCCGCCGACCACCACCAGTACGACCGCAGCCAACACTGTCCTGAACCGCCGTGCGCCGACCGGACGGGTGGGGAGGAACCGTTGAGAAATAGAGACAAAGGACATCTATCGACCCGGAAACGCCGATGCTAGCTTCGACCTCATGGCCGCCGCCGTCCTCCTCTCAGACTCGGAGACCGAAAGTCGCGACTACCTCGAGCGGCAGCTCGTGACGGACGGCTTCGAGGTCTTGAACGCCCGCTTCGGCGGTGAGGCGCTCGACCTCGCCGAGCGCCGCCTGCCCGATCTCGTGCTCGTCTCGGAGCTCGATCTGTGCGCGCAGCTCCGCGCCGGCGAGCCGGGGCGGAGCTGGAACCGGGAGGTACCGGTGATCGTGCTCGGGCCCGAGCGATCCGACGCTGTCGATCGCGTACGCGCCTTTCAGTGGGGCGCCGACGACTACGTCCCGCGGCCAATCGTCTATGCCGAGCTCCTCGGGCGCATCCGCGCAGTCCTCCGCCGCGTCGCACCTTCGGCGGGCGACCGCCTCGAGGTCGGCGACCTCGTTGTCGATCGGGCGACGAGGCAGGTCACGATCCGCAGCGAAGTGGTGCCGCTCGCCGGCAAGGAGTTTGCCCTGCTCTGCAAGCTCGCCAGCGATCCCCGCCGCGTCTTCACGAAAGACGAGCTGCTGCGCGACGTCTGGGGCTTCCGGACACATTGCCGAACTCGCACCTTGGACTCCCACGTCTCGCGGCTGCGCTCGAAGCTCGTCCGCTCGAGCGGCGACCGCTTCGTGGTCAATGTCTGGGGAGTCGGCTACCGGCTGATCGACTAGAGCATCGCCCCTTCGAGGCGCAGCAGCCGCTCCTTCACGTCGAGGCCGCCGGCGTAGCCGGTGAGGCTGCCGTTCGCGCCGACGACGCGGTGGCAGGGAAGCACGATCGGGATCGGGTTCCGGTTCATCACGGTGCCGACGGCGCGCGCGGCGCTCGGTGCGCCGACGCGGGCGGCGAGCGCGCCGTACGTCGTCGTCTGCCCGTACGGGACGCGCGAGAGCTCCTTCAGCACATGCCGGGCGAAGGGAGCGGCCACGCCCAGGTCGACGTCGAGCTCGAAGCTCTCGCGGCTGCCCGCGAAGTACTCGTCGAGTTGTCGGTGCGCGCCCTCGACCGAGGCGTGGGAGCGGAGGACCCGAGGCCCGAAGGTGCGCGCGAGCGAGTCGAGCTGCTGCTCTGGGTCGGGCTTGAACCAGACCCGGCAGAGCCCGCGGCCGGTGGCGGCGACGAGGAGCGGGCCGATCGGCGAGTCGACGACGTCGAACCCGACGTCGAGCAGATTCTCTGCGGCCGCGGCGTCTCGAAAGCGCCGGTCGAGTTCCGTGGTGACATTCATGACGTTCCTCCCGGTGGTGATTCGGTTTGGGCACGTAGGCGACGGATTCCGGACGACGCGGCCTGGCGAGCCGCCTCCGGGCTCGAGCCGAGTGCGGTCGCGATGTCGTCGTAGGCGAGGTCGTAGCCATAGCGGAGCACGACGGCTGCCCGCTCGGTGGGCGGCAGCCGATCGGCCAGGTGCTCGATCTCGGCGTAGGCAGGCCGTCCGTCGACAACCTGTAGCTCGGGTAACTCGTGGGCTGTCGGCCGCGTTCGGCGGCCGGTGTCGATCGCGATCCTGACCGCGATCGTCAGCACCCACGCGCGCAGGTGCTCGCCGTGCTCGAGCCGGTCGTAGGCGCGGAGCGCGCGGAGAAAGGTCTCCTGGAACGCATCCTCAGCGGCGTCGCGGGCCAGCCGCTTGCGCAGGAAGCCGAGCACGATCTCGCGCTGTTCGAGGTAGAACCGCTCGAACGGAGGAATGGCGGCCATTGCGCTCATCATCCTCCGAAACGTCCGTCGCCTCGTATCTGTGAGAGTTGCCGGATGCACATTTCCGTCGTTGGCCATGTCGAGTGGGTCGAGTTCGCCCGCGTCGAGGCGGTGCCACGGCCCGGCGGGATCGTTCACGCCCACGAGACCTGGGCGCAGGCCGGCGGCGGCGGGGCGGTCGCCGCGTTGCAGCTCGCTCGGCTCGGCGCGGAGGCGTCGCTTTTCACCGTCCTCGGTGACGACGAGCTCGGCCGGCGAGCGCACGCAGAGCTCATGGGAGCGGGTGTCCAGGTGCAGGCGGCCTTCCGTCCCGAGCCGCAGCGGCGGGCGTTCTGCCACGTGGACGAGCAAGGGGAGCGAACGATCACCGTGCTCGGAGAGAAGCTGAGACCGCTCGGCGCAGACGCCGTGCTCCCGTGGGAATCGCTTGCTCGTGCCGATGCCGTCTACTTCGTCAGCGGAGATCTGGGAGCGCTCCGTCACGCGCGACGCGCTCCGATTCTCGTGGCGACCGCGCGCGAGCTCGAGACGCTGCGGACGAGCGGAGTAGAGCTCGACGCGCTCGTCGGGAGCGGCGAGGACGAGAGCGAGCGCTACCAGCCGGGCGAGCTCGAGCCGCCGCCGCGACTCGTGGTCTCGACCGCGGGGTCGCTCGGCGGCTGGGCGCAGCCGGGCGGCCCGTACACGGCGACTCCGCCGTCTCGGCCGATCGAAGACGCCTACGGCTGCGGCGACTGCTTCGCCGCCGGGCTCACCTTCGCGCTCGCGCAGGGTCTGCCGGCGTCCGACGCGCTCGACTTCGCGGCCCGCTGCGGAGCCGCAGCGCTCACGGGCCGTGGCGTCTTCGCGGCCCCCCTCGCGCCGTAGTCGTCGTCAGCGCACGCTGACAGGGAGTGTCCCTGTCAGCGGCGGCTGACGCGCCTCACGGCGAGAGATGCGCGTGAGCTGGGAAAACGACGACGGCCGTCACACCGGAGCCGTCAGCGTGGGTTGACAGGGACTGTCCCTGTCAGCGGCCGCTGACGCGTTCGCAGGCAAGAACACCGGCGGAGGGGTGGACAAGTGGGGATTAGTGGATTAGAGTGGGGGAAAGTGGCGGAATCAGTATGAGCGAGACAGGTGGGCGACGATGTTCTTCGGCGAATACGAGCACTCCATCGACGACAAGAGCCGGCTCACGTTGCCGGCCCGGTTTCGCGATGCGTTCGCAGACGGCGTCGTCCTCACGCGAGGGATCGACTCCTGTCTCGACGTGTTCGCCCGCGCCGACTGGTATGCGCGGGTCGAGGAGCGCCTGGCGCCGCTCGATCCTCTTTCGAAGGAGGCACGTCAGCTGATGCGCCATCTCTTCGCCGCCGGTACCGACGCCGCACTCGACAAGCAGGGCCGCGTGCTCGTGCCGCCTGCGCTCGTGACATATGCGGGCCTCGGGCGCGAAGCCGTCGTTGCGGGTGTCCGCGATCACCTCGAGATCTGGAATCGCACCTCCTGGGCCGCCCAGGTCACCTCGTTCGAAGGGAGCGCAGACGATGTTGCCGAACGTCTTGCAGACAAGCGCCTCTGATCACGTCCCCGTCCTATCGGAGGAGGTGCGCGAGCAGCTTGCCGTCCGGCCGGGCGAGACGGTGATCGACGCGACCTTCGGCGCGGGCGGCCATTCGAGCCTGCTCGCGGCCGACCTCGAAGGGGAAGGAAAGCTGATCGCGATCGACCGGGATCCGTCCGTGCGCGCGTACTTCGACCGCTTCAAGTCCCGGACCGGTGTGCAGGCTCGGCTCCTCCGCGGCGAGTTCTCGCTCGTGCTCGGCCAGCTTGCGGCGAACGACGTCCAGGCGGACGCGATCCTGCTCGACCTCGGCGTCTCCTCGATGCAGGTCGATCGTCCCGAGCGCGGCTTCTCGTACGCCGCGGACGCGCCGCTCGACATGCGTATGGATCCCTCGGCCGAGCTCTCGGCCCGCGCCCTCGTCAACGAGGCCGAGGAACGCGAGCTGGCGCTGATCTTCCGCCGCTTCGGGGAGGAGCGCTACGCCAGGCCGATAGCCCGCGCGATCGTGCGCCGCCGCGCCGAGCGCCCGTTCGAGCGGACGAGCGATCTGGCGGAGACGATCAAGCATGCGATCCCGACGCCGGCGCGTTTCGGCGAAGGACATCCCGCCAAGCGCGTCTTTCAGGCGCTGCGGATCGCGGTCAACGACGAGCTCGGCGCACTCGAGGCCGCGCTTCCCGCCGCGGTGCGGATGCTTCGGCCGGGCGGCCGGCTCGCCGTGATCAGCTTCCACTCGCTCGAAGACCGGATCGTCAAGCAGTACATCCGCCTGGAGGCCCGCGGCTGTACCTGCCCGCCCGACTTCCCGATCTGCGTCTGCGGCCACGAGCCGATCCTCCGCGACCTGACCCGCAAGCCGATCCGGCCCGGCGCGCGCGAGCTCGAGCGGAACCCCCGCTCCGCCTCCGCGAAGCTCCGCGTGGCGCTCAAGGTATGAGCAGCATCGCGACAGCCCGGTCGGCGGACGCCCACGCGCACGCCCTCCCACGGCCGCGGCCGCGCCGAAAGCCCGCGACCCGTCCCGTCGCCCGCCCGCGCGCTTTCGGCGGCGTCCTGTGGATCGTCGTCCTCGGGGCTCTTCTCGGGGGTGTCGTCGCCGTCAACGTCGCAGTCCTGCAGCTCAACGTCCGGCTCGACGAGCTCGGCCGCGAGCGGATCCAGCTCCGTGCCGACAACGCGCGGCTCAGCTCGCAACTCTCGAGCGCGGCTGCGGCCGCCCGGATCGAGGCGCAGGCGCGACAGCGGCTAGGCCTCGTCCCGGCCGACCCGAACACCACCGCATACGTGCAGCTCGCGCCCACTCCGTGATGATCGTGCTGAGGTGATCCTCCGCACCTCCAACAGGCGCATCCGCCTACTCCTGGCGCTCTCGCTGCTCGTCTTCGCGGGCATGCTCGCGCGCGCCGTCTGGCTCCAGGGAGTTCAGGCTGGAACGCTCGGTCGGATCGCGTCGAGCCAGCACAAGGTCACGATTGAGATCCCGGCGGGTCGCGGCACGATCTCCGACCGAAGCGGCGAGCCTCTCGCGATCGGCGAGCAGGCGACGACCGTCTACGCCGATCCGCGCCAGATCCGGGAGCCGCGTCGCGTCGCGATCGCCGCCGCGAAAGCGCTCGACCTCGACGCGAACAAGCTCTACGAGCGGCTCGCCGATCGCAGGCGGCACTTCATCTACGTCAAGCGCAAGGCCGACCCGACCCAAGCGGCAGCGCTGGAGCGGCAGCGTCTTTCCGGCCTCGGCTTCTACGCGGAAGAGCTCCGCACCTATCCGCAGCGCGGAGTTGCGGCCCATGTCCTCGGCTTCGCCGGGATCGACAACAGGGGTCTCGACGGGCTCGAGCGCTCGCTCGACCGCTTGCTGGCCGGCAGGCCCGGTAGTGAGACGATCGTCAAGGATCCGCTGGGTCGCTCGATCGACGTGATCGCGACGCGGGCCGAGCGGCCGGGCAAGAACGTCGTCCTCACGCTCGACCACCGGCTCCAGGCGCAGGCCGAGCAGGTGCTGCGCGACACCGTGCGAGACTCGCGGGCGAAAGCGGGTACCGCGCTCGTGCTCGACCCGCAGACGGGCGCAGTGCTCGCGATGGCAACCGCACCCGGCTTCGACCTGAATCGCTTCGGCAAGGCCTCGGCCGACCGGCGCCGCAACCGCGCGGTCACCGACACCTACGAGCCCGGATCGACCTTCAAGCTCGTGACCGTCTCGGCCGCACTCTCCGAGAAGCTCGTGTCGCCGTCCTCGCGCTTCACGCTCGAGACCTCGATCCAGGTGGCCGACCGCGTGATCCACGAGCACGAGCCGCGGGAGACCCAACAGATGACGGTCGCCCAGATCCTCTCCCAGTCGTCGAACGTGGGCACGATCACGCTCGCGCAACTGCTCGGCCAGCCGCGCCTCGTCGACTGGATCGGCCGCTTCGGCTTCGGCAAGCCGTCGGGGATCGACGCTCCAGGCGAGTCGCGCGGGATCCTGCCCTCGTACTGGTCGGGCTCGACGATCGGGAACGTGCCGATCGGCCAGGGGATCGCCGTGACGCCGATCCAGATGGCTGCCGCTTACGCGGCGATCGCGAATCGGGGGATCCTGCACACGCCCTATCTCGTCGACCGGGTCGACGGCGCGCGCCAGAAGCGCGCGGCGAGCCGCCGCGTCGTCTCGCGGACCGTGGCCGCGCAGGTGATGACGATGCTCCGCGACGTCGTCTCGGCGGAAGGCGGCACTGGCGCGCTCGCCGCCGTGCCGGGGTACACGGTCGCCGGCAAGACCGGCACCGCCGCGAAGCCCGTGCCCGGCGGTTACTCGACCTCGAAGTACGTCGCCTCGTTCGTCGGCGTCGTGCCGGCGAAGCGGCCGCGGCTCGTCGTGCTCGTGTCGATCGACGAGCCGAGGACGGCGATCTGGGGCGGCGTCGTCGCCGCGCCGGCCTTCTCGCGGATTGCCCAGTACGGGCTGCAGCAGCTCGAGGTCGCTCCGGACGCGCTGACGCACCGCTAAGTTTCCGCCGGATGGAGCTGGAGCGCCTGATCGCCGCGCTCGCACCCGAGGCGGTCGTCGGAGCGGCAGCCGTCGAGGTGCGGGACCTGGCCTACGACGCGCGGGCCGTGACGGAGGGCGCTGCGTTCTTCTGCGTTCCCGGCTCGACGGCGGACGGGCACGACTTTGCGGCGCAGGCGGTCGAGAACGGCGCGGTTGCGCTCGTCGTCGAGCGGGCGCTCGAGCTACCAATTGACCGGCGGGCGCCGCAACTCGTCGTCCCGGATGCGCGAGCCGCGATGGCGACGGCGGCCGACGTCTTCTTCGGCGAGCCGACACGCGAGCTCGAGGTCGCCGGCGTGACCGGGACGAGCGGGAAGACGACGACCGCGTTCCTGCTCTGGTCGATGCTCGAGGCGGCCGGCCGCTCGCCGGGTCTCCTCGGCACCGTCGAGAGCCGCATCGGCGGCGAGGTGCGGCCGGTCGTACGCACGACGCCCGAGGCGATCGACCTCCAGCGCACCTTCCGCGAGATGCTCGACGCCGGGAACCGGAGCGTCGCGCTCGAGGCGTCCTCGCACGCCTCCGTGCTCCACCGGCTCGATCGCGTCCGCTTCGACGTCCTCGTCTTCACGAACCTGAGCCAGGATCACCTCGACTTCCACAGCGATCTCGATGACTACTTCGCGGCGAAGCGCCGCCTCTTCGTGGGCGCGGTCCCGCCGCCCGCTGCGGTCAACATCGGCGACGAGTGGGGTCGTCGGCTGGCCGACGAGCTCGCGGATCGGCGCCGCGCCCCGCTCGTCTCCTTCGGGTTCGCCGACGATGCTGAGATCAGGCCAGACGACCTCGTCCTCGACGCCACAGGCGCCCGCTTCAACGCCGGCGGGATCGAGATCCGCTCGTGCCTCCGCGGCCGCTTCAACGTCGAGAACGTCCTCGGCGTGGTTGCCGCGGGGATCCTCCTCGACGTGCCCGAGGACGAGATAGCAGCGGGGATCGAGACACTCGAAGGCGTACCCGGGCGGTTCGAGGCCGTCGACGAAGGGCAGTCCTTTGCGGTCGTCGTCGACTACTCGCACAAGCCGGACGCGCTCGACAATGTGCTTCGTGCCGCGCGCGAGCTCGCCCAGGGTCGCGTGCTCGTCGTCTTCGGGGCCGGTGGCGACCGCGACCGAGGCAAGCGGCCGCTGATGGGCAGGATCGCCAAGGATCTCGCCGACGTGGTGATCGTCACCTCCGACAACCCGCGCGGCGAGGAGCCGCTCGCAATCATCCAGGACATCCTCCAAGGGGCTGGGACGAACGTCGAGATCGATCCCGACCGGCGAGCCGCGATCGGGCGCGCGATCGCGCTGGCGGAGAAGGGAGACGTCGTCGTGATCGCCGGCAAGGGTCACGAGCAAGGCCAGGAAATCGCCGGTGAGAAGCTTCCGTTCGACGATCGCGAGGTTGCGCGAGAGGTTCTCCGCAGATGATTCCGCTTCCGCTCGATGAGCTCCGTGGCCTCGGCGACCTCGACGGCGAGGGCGAGGCGACCGGGCTGACGATCGACTCGCGCACGGCCGGGCCGGGCGATCTCTTCGTCGCCGTCCGCGGCGGGCGCGCGTTCGTGGCCGATGCCCGCAAGCGCGGCGCGGCCACCCTTGTTCCCGATGACGAGCACGCGGCGCTCGCTGCGATCGGCCGGGCACTGCGCTCCCGGAGCGAGGCGCGCATGGTCGGGATCACTGGCTCGACCGGCAAGACCTCGACGAAGGACATCCTCGCCGCGCTCTGCGCCGCCGTGACGCGCACGGTTGCGACCCGTGCAAGCGAGAACGCCGAGCTCGGTGTGCCGCTCACCCTCGGCCGGCTCGAGCCGGATACCGAGCTCTGCATCGTCGAGCTCGGGATGCGCGGCTTCGGCCAGATTGCCGAGCTCTGCGCGATCGCCCGGCCGGACGTCGCAGTGATCACGGCGATCGGGCCCGTCCACCTCGAGCTCGTCGGCTCGATCGAGGGCGTCGCCCGCTCGAAGGCCGAGCTCGTCGCTGCGCTCCCCGAGGGTGGAATCGCGGTCGTCCCGCGGAGCGCCGAGCTCGAGCCCCATCTCAGGAGCGACGTCGACGTGCGCCGGGTGGGCGAGGTCGACGTCGAGCTTTCGGAGGACGGCGCCAGGATCGCCTTCGCGGACGAGCTCATCCACTTTCCGCTCCGCTCCCGCCATCAGGCTCAGAACGCGCTCACCGCGCTGACCGCCTACGAGGCGCTCGGCCTGCCGCTCGAGCGCCTGCAGGAGGGCGCCGACCGCGTCGAGCTCTCGCGCTGGCGCGGGGAGGAGCTCGCGCTGCCGGGCGGGGGGATCGCGATCAACGACGCCTACAACGCGAACCCGACCTCGATGCGCGCCGCGCTCGAGCATCTGGCCGGACTAGGCGCCGAGCGGAAGCTCGCCGTTCTCGGAGGCATGGCCGAGCTCGGCGAGCACGCCGCGCGCTACCACAGAGAGCTCGGCACGCTGGCGGCCGAGCTCGGGATCGAGGTCGTCGCGGTCGGCGAGCTCGCCCGCGAGTACGGCGCGCCGACCTGGGTCCCCGACGCGCCGGCCGCCGTCGCCGCCGCGCGCGAGCGCCTCAGCCCCGGCGACGCCGTCCTCGTCAAGGCCTCGCGGGCGCTTGCACTCGAAGGGGTGGCTCCCGCCCTGGCGAACGCTCACTGATGGTCAGAGTCCTGATCGCCGGCCTGATCGCGATGGTGATCTCGATCGTGATCGGCCCGAAGTTCATCGAGTTCATGCGCCGGAACGAGCTCGGCCAGCCGATCCGCGAGGAAGGCCCGGCCGGTCACGTCGTCAAGCAGGGGACGCCGGTGATGGGCGGCCTCCTGATCCTCCTCTGCGCGTTCCTCCCGTTCCTCGCCCTCTCGCGCTACACGCTGCCCGCGCTCACCGTCCTCTTCGTCACCGTCGGCTGCGGCGCAATCGGCTTCCTCGACGACTTCATCAAGCTCCGCCACCGCCGCTCGCTCGGGCTGAACGGCCGCTGGAAGCTCCTGCTATTGCTGGCGATCACGATCGTCGTCGGGATCGCCGTCCACGAGGAGGGCAGCGTCGGCACCTCGATCTATCTCCCAATCGCGAACGTCGACGTGCCGCTCTCCTATGCCTTCTATCTCTTCCTCTTCTTCGTGATCGCCGGCGCAGCGAACGGCGTCAACCTCACGGACGGAATCGACGGGCTCGCGGCGGGGACGGCGATCATCGCGCTCCTCACCTTCCTCTCGATCAGCGTGATCGCCTACATCCGGTCCGCACCGGCGTCCGGCGACCGCTCCGACTACCTGCTCGACCTCTCGATCCTCGCCGCGGCGCTGATTGGAGGGACGATCGGCTTCCTTTGGTACAACAGCTTCCCCGCCGAGGTCTTCATGGGCGACACGGGCTCGATGGCGCTCGGGGGCGCGCTCGCCGGCTTCGCGATCGTGACGGGCACCGAGGCGCTGCTGCTCCTGATCGGCGGGATCTACGTCGTCGTTGCGCTCTCGGTGATCATCCAGGTGCTCTCGTTCAAGTACAACGGCAAGCGCGTCTTCCTGATGGCGCCGCTTCAGCATCACTTCGAGATGAAGGCGTGGTCGGAGACGAAGATCATGGTCCGCTTCTGGATCGTCGCGGCGATCCTCTGCACGAGCGGCTTCGTCCTCTACTACCGCTACTACCTCCAGTTCCGGCTGTGACCCTGGGGCGGGCGCTTGTCCTCGGGCTCGCGCGTTCCGGCCGGGCCGCGCAGGCGGCGCTCGAGGCGAACGGGACGGAGGTCGTCGTAGCGGATCAAACGCTCGCTAACGACGGCGACCTCGCGCTCCTCGATGGCGTCGAGGTGCTCGTCAAGAGCCCCGGCGTGCCCGGCGAGGCGAGGCTCGTCGTCGCGGCGCGCGAGCGGGGAATTCCGGTCTGGAGCGAGATCGAGCTCGCTTCCCGGCTGCTCGAGAACCCGATCGTCGGCGTCACCGGGACGAACGGGAAGACGACGACGACCGAGCTCCTCGGGGCGATGCTGGGTGCGCCGACCGCCGGCAACATCGGCACGGCGCTCTCCGAGCTCGTCGGCGCGACCGATTCGGAGCAGCCGATCGTCTGCGAGCTCTCGTCCTTCCAGCTCGAGGACATCGACTCGTTCCGGCCGTGGATCGCGGTCCTCCTCAACCTGGAGCCCGACCATCTCGACCGGCACGGCAGCTTCATGGCGTATCGCGCCGCGAAGCTGCGGATCTTCGAGAACCAGACGCCCGAGGACGTCGCGATCGTCCCGTGCGGCTTCGGCGCGATCCCCGGCGAGGCCGGGCGCGTCGAGTTCTCCGCGGACAACGAGCTTCCCGCTGAGCCTTCGATTCCCGGTGCGCACAACCGCGAGAACGCTGCAGCGGCGACTGCGGCAGCGCGGGCCGCCGGGCTCGGCGACGACGAGATCGCGGAAGCGCTCCGGACGTTCCCTGGAGTGCCGCACCGGCTCGAGCTCGTCGCCGAGCGCCACGGCGTCCGCTACGTGAACGACTCGAAGGCGACGAACACGGCCGCGGCTCGTCGCGCGCTCGCGGCTTACGACGCGCCGCTCCACCTGATCCTCGGTGGCTCGCTGAAGGGCGAGCGCTTCGACGAGTTCGCCGGCGACGTGGCTCGCGCGAACGTCGTCACCGCATACCTGATCGGCGAGGCTGCCGAGCCGCTCGCGACCGATCTCGGCTACGCGGGCGTCCCCTTCCTCTTCTCGACGAGGCTCGAGCGTGCGGTCGCGGAGGCAGCCGCGACGGCCCGGCCGGGCGAGCTCGTGTTGCTTTCGCCGGCCTGCGCCAGCTACGACCAATTCAGGGATTTCGAGCACCGCGGAGAGGAGTTCAGGAGACTCGTCCAGAACCTTTCGGGGTGAGCAAGAATCAGTTCGCTCAGCGCGTCCTCGTGCTCGTGACGCTCAGCCTCGTTGCCTTCGGGCTCGTGATGGTCTACAGCGCCACCTCCGCGGCTGCGGCGATCGGAAACGGCGATCCGATGACCTACCTGAAGCGGCAGGGGATCTACGCTGCGCTTGGAATCGCGCTGATGCTGGCCGCGTCGCGCTTCGACAATCGGCGCCTCCGGCTGCTCGCCCCGCCGCTCGTGCTCGGCTCGCTCGCGCTCTGCGCCGTCGTGCTCGTGCTCGGCCCGGAGATCAACGGCGCCCGGCGCTGGCTCTACTTCGGGCCGGCCTCGTTCCAGCCGTCGGAACTCGCGAAGCTGTCGCTCCTCCTCTTCGCTGCGATGTACCTCGCTCGAAAGGGGGCGCCGCGCACGCTCGGCGAGCTCTGGCGCCCGATCGGCCTCCTCACCTGCGCCTTCTCGGGCCTGATCCTGCTTCAGCCCGACCTCGGGACGACGATCTCGCTCATCCTGATGCTGGCCGGGATGCTCGTCGTCGCAGGCGTGCCCGGTCGCACTCTGGTCGCGGCCGGCGGAATCGCGGTCACCGTCGGGCTTGCCGCGATCTGGGTCGAGCCGTATCGCCGCGCGCGTGTCCTCAGCTTTCTCGATCCGTGGCAGGACGCCCAGGGCGCCGGTTTCCAGAACGTCCAGGCGATCATCGGGATGGGCTCCGGCGGGCTCACGGGCGAGGGGCTCGGGCACGGGATCCAGAAGATCAACTACCTGCCAGAGGCGCACACCGACATGATCTTCGCGATCATCGGCGAGGAGCTCGGGCTCGTCGGCACGACAGCCGTGATTGCGGCCTTCGGCGCGTTCGCGTTCGCCGGTTTCGCTGTGGCGCTTCGCTGCCGCAACCCGTTCGGCAAGCTCGTGGCGGCTGGCGTGACGTCGCTCGTCTGCGGGCAGGCTGCGGTCAACCTCGCGGCGGTGATGGGGATCGCGCCGCTCACCGGGATACCGCTCCCGTTCGTCTCCTACGGCGGCTCGAGCCTCGTGATCCTGCTCGGTGCCGTCGGGATCGTCCTTAACATCGCTGCAGATGAGCGCGCCCCCGAGAAGCGTTCCGCCCGACGGCCTGCGCTGTCTGATCGCCGCCGGCGGAACGGCGGGTCACGTCCTGCCCTCGCTCGCGGTGGCGGAAGCCCTGCGCGAGCGCGGGGTGGAGGTGACGTTCGCCGGGTCGCCGGATCGCGTCGAGGCTGAGCTCGTCCCGAAGCACGGCTACGCGTTCGATCCGTTTCGCATCGCCGGCTTTCCGCGCCGTCCGTCCGTCGCGCTGCTGCGGGCGCTGCTGCTCACGGGGAAGGCGTCGGCGGCCTGCGCGGCGATCCTGCGCCGGCGAGAACCGCACGTCGTTCTCGGTGGTGGCGGGTTCGTCGCCGGGCCGATGGTGCTCGCCGCCTGGCTCAGGCGGATTCCGGCGGCGCTCACCGAGGCGGACGCTCATCTCGGGCTCGCGAACCGGCTTGCGGCGCCGTTCGCGCGCCGCGTCTTCCTCGCGTACGAGATCCCCGGTCGGAAGCTGCCCGAGTTTCGGGTTACGGGGCGAGCGGTTCCCGTTGCGCACCGGGGCGCGACGCAGGCGGAGGCCCGGGCGAGCTTCGGCCTGCCGGTCGACGGCCCCATGCTGGCGTTCTTCGGTGCCCTCGCCGGCGCCCGCAGCCTCAACGACTTCGCCGCGGAGACCTATGGAGCGTCCGGCCCGGCCGTGCTGCACGTCTCCGGCGAGCGGGACTTCGAGCGACTTCGGCCGTTCGTCCGGCGCGAGGACTACGTGCTCGTGCCGACGACGCCGGACTTTGGTGCCGCGCTCGCGGCTCCCGATCTCGCTGTCTCGCGCGCCGGCGGCACGGTCTGGGAGCTCGCCGCAGCGGGGACGCCCTCGATCCTCGTCCCGTATCCGCACGCGACCGGCGACCACCAAACGCTGAACGCGCGCCACTTCGAGCGTGGCGGCGGCGCGATTATCGTTCCTGAGCAGGAGCTCGACCGCGTGCCGGCGCTCGTCGACGAGCTTTTCGCCGACCCCGACCGGCTCGCGACGATGCGGACGGCGATGCTGGCGATGGCTCGCCCCGATGCGGCTGCCGAGATCGCCGAGGAGCTGATCGCGCTTGCACGGGGTTGACGACGGCTTCGTCCGCCCGTACCGGCCGCTCGACGGCCGCCGGATCTGGTTCGTCGGGATCGGCGGCGCGGGCCTCTCCTCCTACGCCTTCCTCGCGCGGGCCTGGGGTGCCGAGGTCGCCGGCTGGGATCGGGTCGAGACGCCCTATCTCCGCCAGCTCGACGGCGTCGAGGTCGATCTCGGACCGGAGCCGGTCGTGCGCGAGGGCTGGGAGACGGTCGT
>Ga0136617_10001846_pt1 | contig 18899 bp, 17 predicted proteins | sample AntDrymUQ3222106_2_FD_129672 | JGI IMG/M metagenome (GOLD analysis project Ga0136617, IMG submission 129672) | Polar desert sand microbial communities from Dry Valleys, Antarctica - metaG UQ322 (21.06) | ecosystem: Environmental > Terrestrial > Soil > Desert | place: Antarctica: Dry Valley... | reverse complement strand
GTGCGGCCGTTGGCGACGGGCGTGATCGTGGCCACCGCGACCTCTTATCCGCTAGGCCTCCTCCTCGGGGGAGGTCTCGTCCTTCCGATGATCAACACCGCCGCCGCCTACGCGGCGATGGTCGTCCTGTTGCGCCGAGGCGAGAGGCGCGCGGCCGTCGCTCTCATGCTCGCCTGGGCGGCGACCCTCGCCGTGTGCGCCACCGCGACGTTCGCGACGTGGCCCACCGCGCCCGACGCGCTGGTGGTGAACGGCCCGACCTACCGCGACGAGATGTTCCACTGGATCCGGACCGGTGAAGGGCGTGAAGGGCGGCCGGCGGAGTTCATCCCGCAGCACGTGCTGCATCTCGCGGGCTTCGTCGGCTTGAGCCTGGCCACGGCGAGCGCGGCGTCGATGGTCCTCGGCGCGGCGCTGATGAACTACATGGGGTTCTACGTGGCGTCGCTGGCGCGCGCGGGAGCGCCGCCGACCGACGTCTTGCTCTGGGGATGGCAGCCCTGGGCGATCTGCCGTGTGGCGGCGTTCGTGGTGCTCGGGGTGGTGCTGGCGGAGCCGTTGCTCGCGAGGCTCCGGCCGTATCCGTACGCGGGTCTCCGTGCGTCGCGCCGCTTCGTCATCCTCGCCGCCGCCGGCATCGCCGCGGACTGGATCCTGAAGTCGGCGCTGGCCGCGCACTGGCGAGGGCAGCTCGCCGGGGCCCTGCCCTAGCAGCCCGTGGCGAAAGTCTGCCGGCATTCGGCGCACGCTGCATCCCGGCTGGCTGCGTTGCTCGTCGCCCGAATAGTCCAGATATTCGGGCTCCTCTCGCCTTGCCAGCCGGGCGCATCGCGCGCCTCGGTGCCACGGCAGACTTCCACCACGGGCTGCTAGACGACGGGCTCGCCGCAGCCGGCGCAGAACTTCGCGCCCGGCGCGAGCGGCGCCCGGCACTTCGGGCACGTCGCGGCCGCGACCGCGGTGAGCGAGGTACCACAGCTGCCGCAGAACTTCGACCCCGCCGGAGCCTCGGCCTGGCATTTCGGGCACGTGATCGCGGCGGGAACAGCGGCGCCACAGTTGCCGCAGAATTTCGCTCCCGGCGCCAGCGAGGCCTGGCACCTGGGGCAGGGCAGGCTCGCCGCGCCCGCTGATGGTCCGCCCGACCCCGGTCCTCCGGATGGGGCGCCTCCACCCGATCCGGCGGCGCCGCCGGGCCGGCCCTGGTTGCCCATCGCTCCCGCGATCATTCCCGGCAGCATCATCCCGAATCCCGCACCGAGCCCCAGGCTCGCGGCATCGCCCGCGCCGCCGCCTGGATTGCTGGCCGCGGCCTCGATCCCGCGCGCGGCCTTGAAGGCGACGTAGCGTTGCATGTCGCCGATGGCGCCCATGCCCGCGCGCTCGTCCATCATCTTCTGCACTTCCTCCGGGGCGGTGATCCCGCCGATGAGGAAGTCCACGAGCTCGAGCCCGTACTTCGCGAAGTCGTCGGCCACACGGCCCTTCAACCCGCCCGCGAGCTCGTCGTAGTGGCGCGGCAGGTCGAGGATCGTTTTCACCGTCTCGCCGAGCAGGTCGTTGAGCCGGGCGACGCACATGTCGCGCAGGAAGTCTTCGACGGAAGCCGTGGTGTAGCGGCCCCGCGTGCCCACCAGCTGCTGCAGGAAGATCTGCGGCTCGACCACGCGCATGGAGAAGCGGCCGAACGCGCGCAGCCGGACCATCGTGAGCTCGGTGTCGCGGAAGGCGAGCGGCTCCTTGGTGCCCCACTTGAGGTCGTTGAAGGTCTGGCGGCTGACGAAGTAGACCTGGGCCTGGAAAGGTGACTTGCCGTCCGCGAACGGGAGCCCGATCACCTTTTCGAGCAGCGGCAGGTTCAGCGTGGTCAGGGTGTGGCGGCCGGACCCGAAGGTGTCGAGCGCCTTGCCGTCGCGGTAGAAGATCGCCCACTGGTTCTCCTGCACCACGAGTTGCGCGCCGAGCGTGATGTCGGCCGACCCGCTGGGCGGCTCACGGTGGACGATCTCCTTGCCGGAGTCGTCGAGGTGCTGCAGGATCTCGAGACGCAGCGCCATTGGCCTTGGCTCCTACTGGATGCCGCGAAGGACGGATTCGCGGTCGTTGAGGCGGGCATCGAGCAGGTCGATCTCCGCGATCATGGCCTTGACGGCGAAAGCACCCCCCTCGGCTCGGGCCGGGGCCACCGCGCGGGCGATGGCGTCGACGCCTTCGATCAGCGCGACGTCGAAGTCGTACACGCGCGCCAGCGCCGCCTCGTCGACCTTCAGCACCGCGAACAGAGGCGCGTACCCGCGGTCGGCGAAGCGGATGCGGTTGCTCACGCGGTCCAGGCGCTTGCGCGCCGTCTCGACGTCGTTGATCGTGTCCATTCCGCCCGACCGTGTGGCCGCATCGGCCGCTTCGTTGAGCGCCTTTTTCAGGAGGTCGAGGCGCGCGGCCAGGTGGTCGCGGAGGATCCGGTCGGTGTCACGCCGGAGCTCCTTCTCGCGATAGCCCTTGAACCCGGGCAGAGCGCTCATCAGCCGCTCCAGGGCGTTCTGGCCGCTGCGCGCGGCGTCGTGGATGCGATCCATCGCGTTCCTTTCAGTGCCCGGCGCGGGGGGCGCGTCGCCCGAGGCGGGCATCCGACGGCCGGCTAGGCGAGGTTGCTGCCCGACTCCAGCATCGTGTTCACGATGGTCAGCAGCTTGTTCGCGGTGAAGGGCTTGTTGATGTACATCACCGCTCCCGACTCGAACCCCTCGGCCAGCGCGTCGCCCCCGCCCTTGGCGGTGAGGAAGATGACGGGAACGTCCTTCAGCCGCGGGTCTTCCTTGATCTTGCGGCAGACGGTGAAGCCGTCGACCTCCGGCATCATCACGTCGAGCAGCACGAGGTCGAACATCGCCGTCGCGAGCAGGCGAAGGGCCTCCGCGCCGCCGGCCGCCGGCGTGACGTCGAAACCCTTCTGCTCGAGGATCGTCTTCTCGAGGTTCAGGATGTTCTCGTCGTCGTCGACGACCAGGATCCGCTTCGCCATCAAACCTCCGCGCGACGAGGAGCGGAGTCTAGCAAGCCCGGCGGGCGGGTTCAATGCCGCCGCGCGGTCGGCGGAGCGGGCGGCCGATCAGTTGTGGAACGTGATGCGCACGTCGTTCGAGCGGACGCCGTCCGCTTCGCAATACGCGGTCAGCGTCCCGCCGCCGGTGGCGGAGATCGTCGGGGTGAACTGGGTCTTGCTTCCGACCCCGCCCGCGATGCTGGCGGGAGAGAACGTCCAGCGCGGGATCTCGCGCACCTGAGTGTGCTGGTTCTGCGCGTCCTTCGGTGTCACGTCGAAGTGGACGCGGCACCCGATCGGCGCGGACGTCGAGCCTTCGCTGCCGGGAATCTCGCGGCCATTGCACTCGACGAAGAACACCTTTGCCCCGAGCCGCACCGCCGCGTTGGTATTGGTCGGGATCTGACCGTTGGGATTGCCGCCGCCGCCCCCGCCGGGATTGCTCGGCGCGGGATTCGACGGCGGCGCCTCGACGATGACGGGCGTCGGCGCGGGGATCGGGATCACGATGACGGGCGGAGCAGGCGGAGCCAGGGGTTGGCCGCCACCAACCTGGATCGGTCCGGGACGGGTCGGCAGCTCTTCAGTGATGGTGTGGCACGCGGCACCCAGGGCACCGACGGCCAGGACCAGCAGTATCCGTCGCATCCGGGGACCCTCCTCACGCTCGAAAGTATGTGAGACGGTCGCACGGAAGATAGCGGCTGTCAACGGTTTTCTTGACGGCCAAGGACGCCGATCACAACCTCTGCCGCCCGTTGTGAAGCTCCCGGGTCGCCCAGGCGACGGCGGACTTCGGCCAGCGCGACACGCATGGTGTGGCCCTCCGGCCCCATCAGGGGAAGCAGGGAGTCCGCTACGCGCTCGGGAGTGAAGTCGTCCTGGATGAGCTCGGGGACGATGGCCCGGCCCGCGATGAGGTTCGCCATCGCGACGTGAGGCACTTTCACGAACCGCCGGCCCAGGAGATAGGTGAGCCGCGACAGCCGGTACACGACGACCATCGGCGTGCCGAGCAGCGCCGCTTCGACGGTGGCGGTACCGGACGCGACGATCGCGGCCTCCGATGCGGCGAGCACGGCGTGCGTCTGCCCCTGGACGAGGGCGACGAAGGACGGAAGGGAGTCGCGCAGGGTCCGGGGATCGACCGACGGGCCCACGGCGGCCACGAACTGGAGATCGGGCCGGCGCTCGGCGAGCAGGCGTACGGCGCCGGCGATCGCGGGCAGGTTGTGGGCGATCTCCTTGCGGCGGCTGCCCGGCAGCAGCGCGATCACCGGGCGCGCAGGATCCAGGCCATGGGCGGCGAGGAGCCCGTCGCGGTCATGCCGCGTGGCCACGAGATCCACGAGCGGGTGCCCGACGAAGGTGACCGGCACGCCCGCGTCCTCGTAGAAGCGGGCCTCGAACGGGAAGATGACGATCATGTGCGCGACGTGGTCGCGGATTGCCCGGATGCGCCGCGAGCGCCAGGCCCAGACCTGCGGCGAGACGTAATAGACGACGGGGATGCCCCGGGCGTGCAGCGCGCGCGCGACGCGGAGGTTGAAATCGGGATAGTCCACCAGGATCGCGACATCGGGACGCTCGCGATCGACCTCGGCCAGCAGCGCGCGGAAGATCCTCCGGAAGTGCTGGAGGTGGGACACGACCTCCCACAATCCCACCACCGCGAGATCGCGGACATGGGCCAGAAGCTGGGCGCCTTCGGCGGAGAGGCCGTCGCCACCAAGGCCGAAGACCCGCGGCGGGTCGTCCGGCATCCGTGCGCGGAGATGGCGTACGAGGTCGGCGGCGTACAGGTCGCCGGACGGCTCACCACACGAGACGAGGAGCCGCGGCATCGGCGCGCAGTATAACGGGCGCGACTGTCACCATGGATGACCGAGTGTCCTGAGCGCTGGACAGGGTGTCGCTCGCAGAGGTCCAGGCCGCCGGCGGTAAGATGATGAGACGGCGAGGATTCCGCGTCGTTACAGTCGTGGCATGCGCGGCATGTCGATTGCACCAGCGCGAGGCGACGGTGTGGGTCGCTCCCGCTCCCGGGCGCGACCGGACACGGAGGAATCGATGAGCGCACGAGTCGTTCTAGGGATCGCGGTTGCCGCCCTGGCGGCAGGCTCGGCGTGGGCGGACGAGAAGGTCCAGCCGATGAGCAAGGTCTCGAGCGGAGGATCGTCGTCGTCGGGGGCGCAGTCCTCCAAGGTCACGTCGTCGAATTCGTCTTCCTCTTCTTCTTCGCCCTCGCGGGGTCAGTCCGCGCGGTCGTCGTCCGGCCGGTCGTCCTCGGAGCGCGCTTCGGCACGCTCGTCCGAGTCGCGCCGCGGCCCGCAGACGGACGCGCAGCGCCGCCATCCGCGTCCCGGCACCGGAACGGGCCATGGCTTCGACAGTGGCCGCTTCGACAATGACGGTCGCGGGCGGGGCAGCCGTTACGCATGGGGCTCGCCGTACTACGGCTATGGGTACGGATACGGCCGCTACGGCCGTCACGGGTACTACTACAACCCCTACGACTCCTGGTACTCGCCGTACTACTACAGCGGTTACTACGGGTACTCGCCTGGCTACTACGGCTACTCGCAAGGCTCCTACCGTCGTTCGCGCGGCTACGGCTACCGGGACAACGGCTCGCTGCGGCTCATCGTCGAGCCCGAGAAGACGCGCGTGTACGTCGACGGCTATTACGCCGGCCTGGTCGACGACTTCGACGGCATCCTCCAGCGCCTGAACGTGCCGCCGGGCCGCCATGACGTCACGCTACGGCTGGAGGGGTACCGCACGCAGCACTTCAAGGTCTACGTGCCCGTCGACGACACGATCAAGATCCACTACGACATGGTCCGCGGATCGGGCGAAGCGACGTCCGAGGAGTTCGCCCGTCACCCGGAGGCCGAGTACGGGAGCGTGCGCGACATGAGCGACGAGGATCGCCGCGACCGCGAAGCCCGTGGCCGTGACGACGATGACCGCTGGGACCGCCGTGGCGCCGGTGACCGTGACGGCGACGATCGTCGCGACACCGGCTCCGTGCGCCTCGCGATCACCCCGCGCGACGCATCGGTGTACGTGGACGGCGAGTTCCGGGGCTCGGGCCGCGACTCCGCGACCCTGCGCCTGCGTCCGGGCCGTCACCGCATCGAAGTCGTCCGCCCGGGCTTCCGCACCGTCGAGCGCGAGATCGAGGTGGAAAGCGGACAGAGCACGTCCGTCGAGTTCGACCTGGAAAGGATGTAGCCGGGCCGGAATCCTGGAAGCCGGCGGGAACGTGCACGTGGACGATCACGTGCACGAACCCGCCTAACCTCCGCCCGCGGAGACGGTGGGGAGCGGCGCCGGCTTGTACAGGCGCTGATAGATGCGCCCCGCGACCGCGGACGCGGTGTGGCCGTTGCCGCCGCGCACGAACGTCACGATCACGACTTCGGGGCGCTCCGCGGGGGCGTAGGACGCGAACCATCCCACACCGGCGCAGGTCCCCGTTTTGCCAGCCACCATCACATCGGGATCGAACGCGTTCGACGCGCTGCCCTCGTTTACCGCGCTCAGGAAGCCATCGGCGAGGCCGGCGAGCACCGTGCGCGGGGGGAAGCGCCAGCGTTCTCGAGGGACGAAGTCGGCCGGGCCGCTCAGCTGGGGCTGGAACACGATCCCGCCGTTGACCATCGCGGACATCAGCACCGCTACCTGCATCACGGATGTGCGGATCCCCGCCGCGTGGCTCGACAGATGGCCGACGCGGGATTGGGGAACCGAGACGGGGATGATGCCGCGCGACTCGCCCTCGAGATTGATGCCCGTCGCGCTGCCGAGCCCCAGCAGGTGCGAGTATCGCTGCACCGTCGCGTAACCCAGCCGCTCGCCGACGGCTTCGAAGTACGGGTTGCAGGATTGGGCAAGAGCGCGACGGAGGTCGATGGGTCCGTGCCCGGGCCACATCCAGCACCCTCCCTTGCAGTCGTGCACGGTCTCCGGGGTGATCTCGCCTTCGGTGAGGCCGGCCACCGCGACCACGATCTTGAAGACGGAGCAGGGTTGATACGCGGTCACCAGCGCGTCGGCGGGATTCACGATGCTGATCACGCGACCGGTTTGCGGGTCCATGGCCACCACCGCGCCGCGCGTGTCGCCGAGTCCCTGGCGGCAGGCGGCGCCGATGGCAAGGTCGCGGGCGGAGGCCGCGGCGGGGATGACGACCGCGGGCATGAACGGCCGCGGGATTGGGGATCGCACGGGCGTCCGTCGGCCCGCGGGCTTCCGCTTCGCCGTGCGCGTCGCGGCAGTGGTGTCCGCGCCGGCGAGAAGAAGGGCCAGTCCTGCCGTTACCAGGAAGAGAACCGCGCGCACGACGTAAGTTAGCACGGGGCGCGTTAGACTCCATTGATGGCACGAACGTGGATGCGCATGACGATCCTGGCCGCCGTGTTGGCGGCGCCGCGCGTCGCATCCCCCGAGTCGCACGTCATCTCCGGCGAGCTCGCCCGCGTCAGCCTGCCGCGCCAGTCGGTGGGAGTGAAGCTCATCGGGCCGCCGCCCCGTGAGATCGAGGTGCGTATAGGGCCGGAGACGATCCTCTCGTCACGCGGGCGGACGTTACGCCTTGCCGACCTGCGCACGGGAGAACGGGTCCTGGTCGCGTGCACCGACGAGGCCGGCGTGCACAGCGCGCAGCGCATCAAGCTCGGGGGCAGGCAACGCTAACGTCGAATCGAATCAAGGAGCGATTGATGGACAGCAGGAGAGTGGCGGCAGCGGCCTTCGTCGTCCTCGGCCTCGCGCCGGGAGTCGCGACGGCCCAGAAGCTCGACAAGGACGCGAAGAAGTGGCTCGACGACGTCCGGCCGATCATCCTCGCCGACGAGGAGAAGACGTATCGCGCGATCAAGGACAAGGCGGACCGCGCCGAGTTCCAGAAGATCTTCTGGGCCCGCCGCGATCCCAACGCCGAGACGCCGCAGAACGAGTTCCAGGACGAGTATCTCCGGCTGAAGGCGGAAGCCGACGCGCAGTTCAAGGTCGCGGGCACGCCGGGCTCGCAGACGGACTGCGGGCGCGTGTTCATCCTCCTCGGCAAGCCGGACGAGATGAAGGCGCAGCCCATCGGGGAGACCCCCCTGGTCCGAACCGCGGAGACCTGGACCTATCGCGACCGGCCGGGCATGACGTTCGTGGGCGGGTCTGCGACGGTCCAGTTCGCCGGCAACTGCGAGCTGCCGCAGGGCAATCGCATGGGCGACCAGCTGGCCGCGGTGGCGTCCAGCAGGATCCGCAACACGAACCTGGGCTATACCCAGGGCGCGGACGGCAAGCTCATCCGTCTCGACGACCAGAAGCCGAAGCCGTCGCCCACCCAGACCCTGCTCAGCACGCCGCGCCAGGACTTTCCCCTGACCGTGCAGCCGAGGATGTTCACGCGGCCGCCCAGCGGCAACACGTACGTGGCCTTCACCATCCAGGCGCCGCCCAACACCGTGTCTCCGTCGAAGCTCGTCGTGAGCGCGCTCGCCACGGCCGCAGGCGGCAGCGCCACGCCGACGCCCGATCGCGAGATGAGCGGCAGCGCCGCCACCGACGGATCGTTCACCGGCTCCCTGGGGATGACGCTCGCGCCGGGCACCTACGACGTGAAGGTGGCGCTCTTCGATCCGGCCAGCGGGAAAGGCAGCGTCGCCAACGTGCCCGTCACGGTGAGCGATCCCGCGTCCGCCGATCTCGCCATCTCGACGATCGCGCTCAAGGGCATCCAGGAAGGTGTCGTTGCCAAGCCCTCCGATCCCCTGAACGCCTTCACGTTCGGCAACCTGCTCCTCGAGCCCGCGAGCGTCTACACCAACGCGGACTCGCTGATGCTGCTCGCGTTCCTGTACGGCGGGGCGAAGGACGAGGCCGGGAAGACCTCGGTCGCGATGTCGATGGAGATCAGCAAGGACGGCAAGACGGTCGGCAAGCTCGACGACCAGACCCTGTCGACGCCGGGGAACCAGACCATCGGCCCCATCCCGCTGACGAGCTACGCCCCGGGCACGTACTCCGTCGCGGTGAAGGTGAAGGACAACGTCGGCAAGAAGGACACCACCGAGAAGATCACCTTCGAGGTCAGGCCGCCTTCTTGACCTCGCCGCGCAGCACCTCGAGCGCCTTGTCGAGGATGGGATCGCCGGCGGGGGCGCCTTCAACGGCGTCCTCGTCGGTGCGGTCCTCGACGGGCACCGAGGGCGTTACGCCCTTGCCGTGGATCGCCGTCCCCTTGGGAGACAGGTAGCGGGCGACGGTCAGCACCATGCCGCCGTCGGGCAGCACCACCGCGCGTTGGATGGGCGCGCGGCCAAAGGTGGCCTTGCCCACGACCGACGCGCGGCCGGCATCGAGCAGAGCGGCGGCGATGATCTCGCCCGCCCCGGACGTGCCATGGTCGGTGAGGACGACCATGGGCCGGTCCCAGATCGCGCGTGCCGGGTCGGCGTTCAGGACCTGCTCCTCCGCCTTCGCCCCCGCGACCTTGGCGACCACGCCGCCCTTCATGAACAGCTCGGCCATCTTCACGCCTTCCGACAGTTCGCCATGACCGGCGCCGCGCAGGTCGAGGACGAGCTGCCGCGCGCCGGCGCGCTTGAACCCCTCCACGTCGGCGCGGACCTCGTCCGTGACCTTCGACGTGAACTCGCCCACCTTCACGTAGGCGGCGCCCGCGTCGAGCATCCGGCCCGTGGTGGCAATGGGCGTCAGGCGCTCGCGGACCACGTCGACGTTCACGGGGTCGGATCCCACGCGCAGGAGCGAGAGCTTGACCACCGAGCCCGGAGCGCCGCGGAGCAGCCGCTGGCCGGCCACCGCGGACAGGGGGCGGCTGTGCTTGCCGTCGATGGTCTTGATGAGATCCCCCGGCCGGACACCCGCCTTCTGGGCGGGTGATCCTGCCCGCGCCGACACGACCATCAGGAACGACACCCGCCGCGACAGGATGACGCCGATCTCCGCATCGGTTTCCTGTCCCCCCGCCTGGTAGGCGCGGAACTCCTCGGCGTCGAGGTAAGCGCTGTCCCCGTCGAGGGCGTCGGTCAGGCCCACGCGCGCTCCCGTCATCGCACGGTCGACGTTCACCGGCTCGACGTACGCCTCGAGGACGATGCGCAGCACCTCGTTGAACAGGGCGAGCTGGCCGTACGTGGTGTCCCCGAGGACGCGCCCGAGCACCGACCCGAGGGCGACGTACGCGACGAGCAGCGTGGACACGAGGGCAATGGCGAGGCGACCGCGAGGGCTCATACAACGAGTATAGGGTCGGGGGCGAGAGCGGAGAAGCAGGGGCGGCTGGGCCCCCGGCCCTCGGCGTGAGCGGCGAAGCGCGACGAATTCACTTCGGCGCGCGAAGCGGGGGTCTGGGGGTGCGACGCAGCACCCCCAGCTTCACTGACGATCCAGCCATTCGATTGGATCCTGGGGGCGGCCTTCGCGGCGGACCTCGAAGTAGAGGCCGGGCCCGCCCAGGCTCGTGGACCCCACCGTCCCGATCAGCTCGCCCGCCGCCACCCGCGCCCCGGGAGCCGCGCGAACCTCGGCGAGGTGCGCGTAGAGGGTGTGGTGCTTGTCCCCGTGATCGAGCACGACCATCAGGCCGTACCCGCGGAACAGGTCGGCGAAAACGACCGTGCCCTCGTGGACCGCGCCCACCGGGGTATCCGCGGGGACCGCGATCTCGATCCCGTTCTGAACGGTGTAGGTCTCGAACTTCGGGTGCTTGTGGCGGCCGAACGTCGTGCGTACCGGTCCTGCTACCGGCCAGCGCAGGGTGCCCCGGAAGGCGGCGATGGGCAGCGAGACGTCCCCCTGGACGAGCCCTCCGAGCAGCTGGGTGAGCTTGCCCTCGGCGTCCTCCAGCTCCTGCAGGTAGGCGGCGTGCACTTCCTTTTTCTCGACGAGGGATGTGAGCAGCGCCGACTTCTTCTTCCGGTCCGCGTCGAGAGCGGCGCGTGCCCGGCCGAGATCGACGCGCAGCACGGCCGCCTGCTGGGCCCTCGCCTCCAGCTCGGCGCGTGTGGCACCGAGCGCCATGAGATCGGAGCGGAACCCCGCGATCTTCTCCTTGTCGCGGCGGGCCAGCGCGCTCACGAAGCGATACCCCGTGATGGCATCGGAGGGCCGCTCGACGGACAGGAGAAGACGCAGGTAGGAAAGCTCGCCGAGCTTGTACAGGGCGCGCGCCCGGGCGGCGAGCGCGGGCCGTGCGGCGGCGAGGCTCGCTTCCAGCTCCTTCAACCTGCTGCTGCTGCGCTGGATCTCCTCATTGGTCCGCTGCAGGACGATCTGCGTCTCCCGAAGCTGCTCGCCGCGCAATCGCACCTCGAGCTCCAGGCGCTCGACGTCGCCGAGGAGGCTCTTCTCCTGGCCGCGCAGCTTCGCGAGGTCACGGCTCAAGGCCTCCTTGCGGCTGCGGATACGCGACAGGCGGGCGTCGCCGTCGGGCGATTGGGCGGGCGTGCCGGTGGCCAGCGCCAGCAGCGCCGCGGCCGCCCACCATCCCCTCCTCACATCAGGGGCTTGCCGTCGAGGTCGGCGGGCAGAGGCACGCCGAGCGTCTTCAGGATCGTGGGCGCAAGGTCCATGATCGAAGGGGCGGGGTTCGCGAACTTCCGATTGGAGAAGAAGACGCCGCCGCTGATCTCGGTCGCCGTCGCGCAATGGTCCCCGCTCCACTTGCGGTTGTTGTTCTCGACCACGGCGCGGTTCACGCCGCCCAGCGTGTCCTGCCATCCCACGCGGTACCCATCGTTGAATCCGACCTGGAGGTCGGGCGCGTACTGGATGTACTCGCCCTTGTAGATGTCGTCGCGGCGGTAGACGGCGCGCATGACCTGCTCGCCGGTGTCGGGGTCGGCGAGCTGGACCAGCTTGCCCGCGATCTCGTCCTGCAGGGCCTTGTACTCGGCGCCGGCGGAGACGATGCCCTGTCCCTCGCGCCCCCGCAGGTTGAAGTAGATCTGCCCGAGCCCCACCGCGTAGGCGCGCGTCCGGCTCCAGTCGACGCCTTCCCAGAACTTGCCGCGGCCGAAAAGATCGGACAGTCCCTTCTTCGCGCTCTCCTGCCCCTCGAACACCATGTAGCCGTTCTGGACCAGCCACGTGTTGAGGTTCACGCTGCGGCGGAAGGAATGGAATCCGTGGTCGGACATCACGATGAAAAGCGCGTCCGGCGGGAGTTTGGCCTGGATACGGCCCACGAGGTCGTCGGCGCGACGATACACGCGCTCGATGGCGTCGCCGTGCTTCGCCCCCAGCGCGGCGTCGTACATCGGATGCTTCGGGTCGATGAGCCGCCACATCATGTGGGACACGCGGTCGGTGGTCTCGATGGCGGCCACGAAGAGGTCCCAGTCATCCGTCTTCATCCGCTCGAAGAAGATCTTCTCGCGGTCGTCAAAGGCGCGCTCCGCGTCGTAGAGGAACGTCGCCTCGTCCATGCGCCCTTCGTTCAGCGGCCACGTCGCCTCCGCCCAGCCGATCGTCCGATACAGCCCGATCTTGTCCGCGAGCTTCTTCGAGAAGTCCGCGGGATGCGAGATCGGGATCGGGGGGTCGCGTGGGTCGAGGTTGATCGGGGACGCGTAGATCTGCAGCTCGCGGTCGGCGCGGATGACGTGGAACTGCGTCATGCCCTTCGCTTTGACGAGGAAGTTGAACTCGAAGGCGAGCGGCACCCAGGCGCTCCAGTCACCCTCCTTGAGGGCGAGGCGCGTGCCCTGGATCTCGATCTCGGCGCGGCCGGAGCCTTCCGTCCACTTGACGGTGAAGGGGACGTTCACGTCCTTGCTCGTGTTCAGCTCCTCCAGGCGGCGGCTCTCGGCGTCGCTCAACCCGCTGGCGGATTTCTTCTTCTCACGGAGCTCGCGCTCTTCCTGGCGGAGGATCGGGCTCTCCGGTCCCTTCAACACCGGCGAAGCGACCCCGCCGTCGAACAGCAGGCGCTTCAGGAACCCGCCGAACTCCGTGTTGCCCTCTTCGAACGAGCTCAGGTCCGTTGCCCAGTAGTTGAACGTGCCCATGGTGCCGCGGATGTCCGGCACCGGGAGGCCGCCGAGCATCTCCCCGTGCTCGACCGTCTCGGTGGGGAAGGTCATGGGCACGGTGAGGATCGTGCTCTTCACGCCGTCGCGTCCCGCGTGGACCCAGAACGAAGTCCCGCCGCGCGTGGACGTCACCTTCGGCCGCTGGGTGGGGATGAGCCCCCACTTGAACACCGGCGGCTCCTTCTTCACGCCTGCGAGGTCGGGCATGTAGGTCTGGAAGTCGCGCACCAGGAAGTCGTAGATGTTGTGCTTGCCGGGGTTGACTCCGGTCGCAAAGCTCGACCAGGCGACCGGCGATTCGGACGGCTGCGTCGTCTCCAGCTTGGCAAAGGTGCCGGTCTCGGAGAGCCGCTCGAGGTTCGGGAGCTTGCCCGCGTCCATGTACTGGCGGACGAGCGTCGGGTCCATCCCGTCGAAGCCGAGGACGAAGACGCGCTGGCCGGCGCGGCGCAGTGGCTTGCCGCCGGACGTGCGCGGCGCGCACACGATCGTCGCGGCCATGGCGGCGGAGGCGAGGCCGGCGACGACGGCCTTGTGCAGGCGCGAAAGAGACATCGGACGATTCTAGAGGTGGGCCGCACGAACGCGGTAGCCGCAATCCCCCGAAGAGGAGCCACAGAGACACAGAGACACAGAGAACGGACGGCAACACACGGCCGGGAACGACCACGAGCACGAGCGACGGAACGACAACGGGGACGGAAGGGAACCGCGATCGGCGGCCGCGAGGGGAGCGCGCGGAGCGCGTTGAATTCCCGTAAGCGCGTCGCCCCGCATAGCGCGACTCCCCGCAGCGGCTGCCGTCACCGCCGGTTGGGCGGTAGTTCCGTTACCGGGGCCGGATGCGCGTCTTGATCCGCCGGGGGCGCGGCTCCGCCGCCGGCGCGAGCGTCGACGAAGGCCCCGCTTCCGCGGCGCGGGGCGGCGAAACGACGGTGTACTCGTGCCGCCTCGCGATCGGCGTCCGATCGCGGTCGCGCACGCGCGTCTCCGCGGACGGGTCCGCGATGGGAAGAAGCGTCGGCTCGACGTGGGGAAACCCCTCCGCGACGGCGATGGCAGCGCTCACGGCTTCGGGGAAGAGCCCGCCGACATAATCCTTCAGCGACAGGTTCGTCGGCCCGTATCCCTTGTCGTAGAGGTAGTGCTCGCAGGCCGCGCCCATTTCCCCCGCGCTCGCGTACCGGCGCGCCGGATCGCGCTGCAGGGCAGTGCGGACGATGTTTTCGACGCCGTCGGGGAGGGCGGGGTTGATGCTCCGCGCCGAGGGATGGTGTCCGGTGATGACTTTCTCCAGCACCTCGGCCGTCGTCTCGCCGTCGAACAGCCTCTGCAGGGTGAGCATCTCGAACAGGACCGCGCCGAGGCTGAACAGGTCGCTGCGGTTGTCCGCGCGCAGCTCGACCACCATCTCCGGGGCCATGTACGCGGGCTTCCCGGTGAGGCTGCTGTCGCGCGTCCCGCTGCGGGTTGCGATGCCGAAGTCGATGAGCTTCACCGTGCCTTCGCGGGTCATCATGATGTTGCTGGGGCTGATGTCGCGGTGCACGATCGCCGACCGCTCGAACACGTACTGGAGCGCGCGGCACACCCGGCTGGCGATGAAGACCGAGAGGTCCACATCGGGCATGCGGCCGACGTCGCGATGCCGCTCGAGGTACTCGACGAGGCTCCATCCGTCGATGTACTCGAGGATGATGCACATCTGCCCATCGACGGTCTCGAAGTCGAAGATGCGGCCGATGTTCTCGTGGTCGAGCACGGCGTAGCGGCGCGCCTCGTCCACGAACAGGCGCAAGTGGCCCGGCTCCTCGGCGTCGCGGAGCTGTTTCATGACGATCGGCCGCTGGAAGCCCGATTGCCCGATCAGCAGCCCCTTGAAGACCTTGCCCATGCCTCCGGAGCCGAGCTCCTCGAGGACCTTGTACTTCTGCGCCGCCAGCATGGCCCTTAGCCTATCCCCTCAACGATGGCGATACCGCGGAGTGTACAGGGAGTGCGCCCGGCCACGGCGGCGCACGCTGCCGATGTTCTCCAGCCTATCCGTCAGGGTTCCGGCGCCAGCAGCTTCAGGCCCGACCAGGAGAGATGGGCGAAGTCGGCGTCGACCGTGAACAACGCGGCATGGCGATTGATGGCCTGGGCGGCGATGAGCGCATCGGGCGTGGAGAGCGCGATTCCCCGCCGCGCGGCGAGGGTCACGAGGTCGGCCGCCAACAGGTGGTCACCTTCGGTGGCCAGCACGACCGGAAAACCTGCTCGGAGCGCGGCCAGAATCTTTTCGTGCTGCGCCCGCTCCGCAATCCCGCTCAGGATCTCCTGCAGGACGATCCCCGGGATTCCCACCGCCTGTTCACCGTGCAGCAGCGCCGCTACCTGCCTGGCCACGGTCTGCTCGGCGTCACCGCGGCTGCGCCGCCGCAGGGCCGCCGACACCACGCTCGTATCGAGCAGGATCACGCGCGGCGACGAGCCTTCTTGTAATCCCAGTCCGTACGGAAATCGATCGTCCCGAAGAGCTTGGCGAAGCTGCGGCGCCGGCGGCGCTGGATGTACTCGGCCAGGGCTTCGTTCACGGTCTCGCGCTTCGTGCGGCGACCCCCGACCCGAAGCGCTTCCTTCAAGAGGACGTCGTCGATGGACAGGTTCGTGGGCATGGCGCCGATCCTCCTTTCACACAAGTTCGCACACAACCAGGCAGGGGGCAAGCCACGCTATACTCGACCTGGTCGATGCGTTATCTGGCCCTCGACGTCGGCGAGCGCAGGATCGGTGTCGCGCTCTCCGATGAGACGGCGACGCTGGCGTCGGGGCTCGACACCCTGACCCGCGTCGGTCCGCGCAAGGATGCCCGCGCGATCGCGGAACTGGTGCGCCGGCACGAGCCCGCGGCGGTGATCGTCGGCCTCCCGCTGAACATGGACGGCACGGCCGGAGCGCAGGCCGAGAAGGTGAGGGCATTCGTGGAAGACCTCAAGCGCCACATCGCCGTCCCCATCGTCGAGCGCGACGAGCGACTGACCACGGTGGAGGCGCACGAGATCCTGCGCAAGTCGGGCGTGGCGTGGAGCCAGCGCTCCGCCCTCCTCGACAAGGTGTCGGCGGTGGTGATCCTGCAGGAATACCTCGACCAGCGCCGGGCGCCGGGCGCGGGGCCGGGCTAGGCGATGCGGAAGCTCTTCATCCTCGTCCTGCTCCTCGCGATCGCCTTTGGCCTCTTCTGGTTCCACGAGACGCGGTGGCCGGTGCGGTCGGCGCAGCAGCCGCCGCAGGCGCTGATGGTCAACCAGGGCGACGGAGTGCGCGACATCGGCCGCCAGCTCCACGGGCTCGGCCTCGTCCGTCATCCCGACATCTTCCGGGCCCACGTCCTCTCGCGCGGGGACACCGCGAAGCTGCGGGCCGGAGAGTACGAGCTGACGGGGTCGATGAGCCTCGACGACATCGTCAGCAAGATCGTGCGGGGTGACGTCGTGCGGCGCACGGTGACGTTCCCCGAGGGCAGCGACATCGACGCCATGGCGCGGCTCGCTGGCGCCCGCGGCATCGTGATGGAGGATTTCCTGCGCGCCGCCCGCAATCCCGCGCCCATCCGTGATCTCGACCCGGGCGCTCCCGACCTCGAGGGGTACTTGTTCCCGGATACCTACGACCTCACGAAGAAGCCCGACCCCGCCGCCGATCTCGTGGCGCGGATGGTCAAGCGCTTCCGCGAAGTGATCACGCCCGAGCTTCCGCGCATCCAGGCCAGCGGGATGTCGGTGCGCGAAGTCGTGACCCTGGCGTCCGTCGTCGAGCTGGAGACCGCCCGGGTGGAGGAGCGGCCACGGATCGCGGCCGTGTTCCGGAACCGGCTCCGTTTCCGCATGCCGCTGCAGACCGATCCCACGGTCATCTATGCCCTCAAGAAGGCGGGCACCTACGACGGGAACATCCGGCGCGCGGATCTCGGCATCGATTCGCCGTACAACACGTACCGCTACCCGGGATTGCCGCCGGGCCCGATCGCATCCCCCGGGCGCGATGCGATACGCGCCGTCCTGCAGCCGGCGGACGTCAAGGACCTGTATTTCGTGAGCCGCAACGACGGCTCGCACCAGTTCAGCGCCAACCTCGCCGACCACAACCGCGCGGTCACGCAGTACCAGCGGCGAGGCGCGGTGGGCGCACCCGCCGGCGATCCCATGGCGCCTCCTGCGAGCGGCGCGCCCCTGCCGTTGCCGTCGGCTCCTCCCGCGGTGGTCCAGCCCAGCCCGGGCCGCTGATTGGCGGGCCGCAGCCCCGAGCGCGACGAGCGGCCGTCGCTTCCGCTCGGGCCTCCTCTCGCGGCGGCGGGAGCGCTCGCCCTAGTCCTGTTCGCGCTGATCGTCGCGAACGGCCGCCCTGTTGGCGCCGGCGACACGCGCCCGACGGAGAGAGTCGCCGCGAGCCTGGTCGGCGAAGGCGACTTCGACATCGACGAGTATCCGGAGGTCGAGGACCCTTTCGGCCGAACCGTCGGCGCCCGTCGCGTGTCCATCTACCCCGTGCTTTCGGCGGTCCTCGCCGCGCCCGTGTTCCTCGCCGCGCAAGGAGCCTTTCTTCTCGACGAGACGGGATCGGCGCTGGCGGGCAAGTGGGCAGCCTCGCTGTTCACCGCGCTGGCGGCGGCGGTCCTCTTCGTCGTCGTCGGCCGGCGCCACCCACACCGCGACGCCGCGACGGCGGCGGCGCTGTTCGCGCTCGGCACGTCGATGTGGTCCACGAGCCAGGCCCTGTGGCAGCATCCCGCCGCCGTACTGTTCGTCTGCGTGGCGCTGCTGTTCCTTTCCCTCGCGGAGCAAGGTCCCGCCTGGGCGGGCCGAACAGGTCTACCGCTCGCCCTAGCCGTCGCCGCGCGCCATGCCGACGTCGCGCTGGTCGCCGTGCTCGCGATCGCGATCGCCGTTCGGTGGCCGCGTCAGATCCCGGCCCTCGTGGCGTGGGGCGCGCCGGTGGCGGCGCTGCTCCTGGCCTACCAGTGGTGGTACTTCGGGGCACCCCTCGCGCACGGGTTCAGCGGCAGCGGCGCGCGGTTCTCCGAGCCCTGGGGGCACGGCCACCTCGGCCTGCTCGTCTCTCCGGCCAAGGGCCTGCTCGTGTTCACGCCAGTGGTGATCGTCGCCGTGGCGGGGATGGTCGCGGCATTCCGGCGCGGGGAAAGATGGATGGCCGGGGCGCTGGGCGCCGCCGCCTTTGCGCACTGGGTCCTGATGGGTCGATGGAGCGAGTGGCATGGCGGCGAGAGCTGGGGGCCGCGCATGATGACGGACGCGCTGCCGCTGCTGTTCGTCTTCCTGCCCGATGGGTTCAACGTCCTGCCGCGCGCGGCGCCGGTGCTGGCCGCCCTGTCGGTCGCGGTGCAGTTGCTGGGCGCGTTCTCGTACGACTACCGCTGGGAGCGACTTCACTGGCGGGGACCGGATGGACATTCGCCGGCCGCGCTCTGGGACGTCGCGCGCAGCCCGATCCCGTTCTACCTCCAGCGGCGGGTGGTGGTCCTCGCCCTGCCCGCGGTGCGTGACGGCCGCGCGCACGTGCGAGAGCACCCGATCGTGATCGGCGGCGGCCGGGGCTCACGCGTTTCCTTTGTCGCCGATCCGCCGCGGATGGAAGGGTCGGAGGAAGCGATCACGAACGTCCACTACCAGCGCGGCGCGCGGATCGAAGGCGGCCGTCTACGCCTGCGCGGGCGTTGGGATGGCCTTCAGTTCCGCGTGCCGGCCGCAGCGCGGTCGCGCCGCCTCGAGCTGCGCATCGCCGGGCGCGGCGAG
>Ga0136617_10001845_pt1 | contig 18905 bp, 19 predicted proteins | sample AntDrymUQ3222106_2_FD_129672 | JGI IMG/M metagenome (GOLD analysis project Ga0136617, IMG submission 129672) | Polar desert sand microbial communities from Dry Valleys, Antarctica - metaG UQ322 (21.06) | ecosystem: Environmental > Terrestrial > Soil > Desert | place: Antarctica: Dry Valley... | reverse complement strand
TAACAGCCATTTACATTGTACACTTTGGAGCTAGACTCGGTGCCTTGGTTGCAGGAATACTCGCTTGGGGAACATTAATCTTCTGGATCTTGGATAATGAATATATTGTAATTGGATATCCAATAATAGCACAAAACCAAGAGCAGATGAAACATGGAGAGACATTATTGGAATAATAATTGCAGCCTTTACTATTCTATCATCCCATAATATCCTTCACACTATTAGGCCTCATAGCTAATTTCATTTTCACGAAACTGTGGGATCTGAACAGAGGTTTTAGAATTAATAAATATCATGATCTATTTTGAATTGCCACCCCAATAAAATCATTTTTTAGGGCCTGAGTTAGCACTAGTCACAATATTTAGCACTATGTTAATATCTAGGTAATAGTACATAAGAATATGGTTTTCATACGAGTAAAAAAGGTAAAAGGCTTTGATTACTATTATCTAGTAAAAAGCCAATGGGACTCGAAAAGAAAGATATCTATGCAGCATACAATAAAATATTTGGGAAAGGCTGCCGACGTAACAATTGACAGTATCCCTTTAGAATATAAAAATAATCCAAGAATCCTATCCCTGTTAGCATCAGTTACCCAAGAACATGAAAAGAAAGTGGTCGTAACATCAGAATTGAAAAAAAGGGTTTTTGATGCGTTAAAGAATGGGGATATTGAAAAGATAGTGGATGTTGCAGGAAAATACAAGGAACAGGCAGGTTTGGCTGAATTTTATGATGAGATTCTAAAACCTGTTCTATACGATGTTGGGTACCTCTGGCAGGAAAATAAATTAGATATTGGAATGGAACATGTCTGTAGCAATATGGCAAACAAAACAATTCATAAGATCACAAGTTCAATCAAGCCTAACGACAAAATGGAGAGTATAGTCATATGTACTCCTGATGGAGAGCTCCATAATATAGCATGCAATATCATAGAATCCGTACTATTTGAAAAAGGGTTTCAAGTTAATAACGTATCACCATCAATTCCTACTGATTCAATGATTAACTATATAGATGGGACTAGACCATGTATGATACTTATTTCAGTTACTCTTCAAGATAACATGGGTTCAGCAATAAGGCTCGTAAAAAAGATCAGTTCAATATTTAGTATCCCTATTTTATTGGGAGGACTAGCCATAAATTATTGCAGCGATATGGAAAGAAAAAATATAGAATCTATTAGTCCTAACGTTAGAATAATTGTAAACTCTCCATTAAATGCAATCGTAAAAACTATTAAAGGTATAGTCAAGGGTAATGACACAAGAAATATCAAGAATTTTGAACAAGAGTTGGTAGTTTGAATAAAAAATCCTTTCAACAAGACACGTAATTTGACAATAGAAAGAAAAGTTAAAAGGATCAATAATTAACTAATAAATATTTCTTTAATCACAGGTCAATAAACATAATAATCAGGTATATAATTCATAAAAAATGTTTTCAATTGCATACACAGATTAGAATACAAGTATCGACCTTTCATTGTCTTTTTCTTATTAATCGCAAATAATATTTTGCAACTAAAAACAAACAAAATATTAGAAATTGTCACCAAAATTTCTCGTATTGGAATCTACCCGGTCTTGAGGATTTCCAGTCTCTGTATGTTTATGTTCACTTTTATGAACCCTAGCGTCCATCTCTTTTTCATGTTCTTCACGTACATGATGTAATCTATCCTTTTCGTGAATGAATTCTTTCCCACATTTCTGGCATTTTAAGATCAACTTATGATGAACTGTTCTATAATGATTCATCAAATCTTCCACAGAGCTAAACTTTTCTCCATCAACTTCGCAAGAATATTTTTTATGAAAGAAATCCACACATCTACTAGCCATTAGATATTATTAAATTCTTTTATTATGTAATTTGTATCAGTATAGCCACAATAAGAAAAAAGTATTATCGTTATATTTCAATCTAAAAAATTGAATCGTTTTATAATAATAGATTTGACAAATTCATGAATTGGGAATAAAGAGCATTTGCGAATGAAGTAAGACAAGCGTTCTAATAGAATAAGAATTTACAATATTCTAAAATATTACTATAATGGATAAAGGATCACCTTATCAGGTTAATTATCCAATCATACATAGGAATATTAGCAACAGCTATGAAAGACATCCTAGAGTTCACAGAAAGATTAGTATTTAATTCCTTTCCAGAAGTATCGAAAATTAACCCGCCGGCTTCTTTAGCTATAAGATAACAGGCGGCCATATCTATTGCCCTTATCTTGTCTCGGATATCAATGTAGGCATCTATAGCACCACGTGCAAAATAGCATAATTCTAATGCATTTGCACCCAGGTGTCTAACGTGACTAATTGACGAAACCAATTTTGAAATAGATAAAAAATGGTGTTCCGATAATCCAGAAATATTTAATCCAATTACCATTTCCTTTATAGAAAGTGATGGCTCCTTTGCAGTTTGTATTTTTTTTTCATTCATAAATGAGCCTTTGGACAGGGAAGCATGGTATAAATCCCCAGATACTAGATTAAATACCACAGCATCAGTAACGGATTTTAAATTGGTATCCGGAGAATATGCAAGCGAACAACAGTAAAATGGTAATCCACAATTTGCGTTGGTTGTACCATCAACCCCATCCATAACAACTAGCCCATTATCTTTGCCCTCTATGAAACCACATTCCTCTCCCACAACGTCAGGGTCAAAAGAATTCTTCTTTAAAATCTCAAAAACAGATTTTTCGGCAATCAAGTCAATTTTAGTGGATACATCACCGCCTGCACCCATTTCAAACTTTTCTTGTCCCTCAATGGTTCCTATCAAATCATGGGTATTCTTATAAACATTAACAGCACATTCTTTTAATATATCTAAGATCGGCATATTGAATCACAATAATATTATTTTAACAAGCAAATAAAAACTATGAAATCCAGATTTAGAGATTAAACAAAGAATTTAGAATGTTACATAACGCATATAAGTTTGATCAAGACATGTAATTATTTATTATTTAATCTCATAATTATAAAATATTCTTAACATCATTACAATATTATACTATATACATCAAATGAGAATGAAATTGTAAAATTCATCTCATATGATATTCATGATTCTAGACTCTATCAAAGGAATGCAGCCTCTGAACGGCTGAGCATCAAAGGCCATCAGTTTTGTCTGAAAATTATCCTAATTAGAACCTGATGACAAATAATAAAAACTCCAATCTCCTAACTACTGTATAAATGCACAGAGAGCTGAATAAATTACAGAATGATTCCACTACGACGAAAAATGAGGAGCTTTTGGGTGTCGTTATAGGCGTAACTAAACCTGGATACATTACTTTTGAAGGTAAAGAGCCCGTAGGATTAGGAGAATACATAACAATAATTGATGGCTTTCAAAAGAGGATTCTAGGGGTGGTGGAATCATGTTCCATTAAGAGCGATGCACTAGATGAGATTTCTAATTTTGAAGAAGCTCTAGAGAGTAAGATTGTAGCTGATATAAACAAGAGAGATAAGAGCTTTAAAGTTAATGTAAAAATTCTCGGTATGCTTGATATGCTAAAAAAATCAAAAGCCTTTTTACCTGAAATACCACCGCTACCAGGAACCGAGGTATGCAGGGCAAAAAAAGATGATTTAAAGGACATTTTTGATTCTGAGGAAGAATCATGGCTAAAGATAGGTACTCTTTTAAGAAATACAAATGTGAATGTCAGAGTCAACATCAATAGACTTACAACTAGACACCTAGGAATTTTGGCAATGACAGGTATGGGAAAAAGCAATTTAGTCAGTGTTATCGCGAAATCGATAGCAAAAATTCCGGGCACAATGGTGATCTTTGACTATCACGATGAATATCGCTTCCTACAGGGAGAGAACATTAATTTTGTGCAGGCCCAGATAAACCCGAGATTATTAACATCCGACAAGTTTGGAGAAGTCATAGAAATAAGAGAAAACGCAGACATTCAAAACACAATATTACTAAAGGCCTATGATAACGATGACCTGAAGAAGAAGATAGGAGATGACTTTTGGGAGGAATTAGAGAAAAATGTAAAAGACATAGGTTTTAGGGAGAAGAGATTTGCAAGTTCTGCAGATAGAGTAGTGGACAAGATCAAGGAAGCAAGGAGAAGATTTGACAACATTTTGATTCCAAACGCATCAGATCCTGTTTCCCAAATCAGAGAAGGTTGTATAAATATAATAAATCTGATAGAATTCACTGAGAAACAAGCTAATGTAGCGATATCGTTTTACCTCGAATCAATCTTGTATCAAAGAAAGCTCTCAAAGAGCCAGAGCTTGAAATCAAATTATGAAAGCACTAACCCAATATTATTTCATAGTCCAGTCATTGTGGTAATTGAAGAAGCCCATGTATTCATGCCGAAAAATGAGAATACTGATACAAAGTATATTGCCTCAAAGGTTGCAAGAGAGGGAAGAAAATTTGGAGTAGGATTAATAATCGTGTCCCAACGACCAAGAACTTTGGATCCAAATGTATTAAGTCAAATGGGTTCCCTGGCGATAATGAAGTTGGTTCAACAAGAAGATCAATCACAAATTGAATCATCTAGTGAATCAATAAATGGTAAGATCATTGAACAATTACCATCTCTCAATCCCGGAGAAGCGTTGTTAGTAGGACAGTGGGTAAATTTACCTTCGTTTGTAAGAATAGACGAAATAGTAGAAAGGACAATGGGTAAGGATCCAGAACCAGTAAACGAATGGAAAAACATCAAAGAGAAAAAAGATATGTCAATTGAGGACAGTCGGATGTATATGAGAGAGGGTTACATAGAAGAAGAATACATAGAATAAGATGAAAAAGAGTTAAATACATAAATTTGTTAGATTCCATTTCCTATCTATAATAATGAACATTGCCATGATTACCAAAACTAGGGAAAGGATAAATCTAAAGCTGTATGATGAAAATCTAAAAAATTTGACTAACGAGATTTTTGAGGATATATACACATTGAATTTCTTCTTACAAACTATACCAAAAACTTTTGGTCAAGACAAGACGCTTTTGATTTTTAATGATTTGGAAAAAACAAACATCAGTGTGGACCTATCTGATAAAGAGGCAAAACTAGAAGATTATGACCACAATGTAAAGCTTTTACTGGCCAAGGATGAGAATTCCTATTTTATACAGGAATAGACAACTTTTTTTTACTTGACAATGGGTCAGGAAATACTTGAGAATGCCAAAGTTATTTATTTCCTACGTTTCAGGATTACTAAATTTAAAACATTTTCTAGCTATCGAAACCTTGCTTATGGAGTGACATATCGGGCATTCAGCCCAGTTTTTTCCTCCAGAGTATCGCCAATAATAATTACACTTTTGGTACATACATTGAATCCAAAATGTCTTGTTTGGACCCTTCAACCAGTTTTCTTGCTTTGGTTTACGGGTTCTTCGTGCCTCTCTAGGCAAACGAGATAATTTCATGGTTTTTACGACATCTACCTTATTTGTTCATGATCTATTAATCTTTTCGATATATACACTCTTACTGAAATTCCATTTTGCCGATGCGAATGAAGTATATACATACGCTAAACAATTTTTAGACAATACTCACACTGGAACCCTTTTCAGTCATCTTGAATTTATACACTTGTTCAACCTCAGAATTTTCAAATATCTCTTCATCATGAGTAATAATTATCATTTGGGCCAATGGACTCACACCTTTGCTAAAGACATCAGAAATAATTTTTACAAACGATCGACGTCTTTCCTCATCCAAATTGGTCGTAGGCTCATCTAAAATGATAAAATCAATTTTTGATGATCCCATCAAGAATGCAATCCCCATCCTAATAGCCAAAGAGACAGCGACTTTCTCGCCTCCGCTCAATGATATAGTATCAATTTCTCCCCGTTTTCCATAACAAAGTACCTTTATTTCTCTTGGTTTTTCAATTAATGTAATTCTTGACAGTCCCACGTTGAAAATGTTGATGTATTCTGAGGCTTTAGCAGAAATCAAGCTTAGCGCCCGTGTTCTTAAACTTAAACTTACAATGCCATCTCTGTTAAAGACCATCGAGCGAATATTTTCAAGATCGGAAATAAATTTGGTGGCAGACGATAACTCTGAGATCAAGGATCGAAGTTCTGAATTCTCTCTTTGAATGTCTACAACTGTTTTTTCCAATACGGCTTTTTGATTGTGAATATTAACCATTTCCACTGAAAGTTTGTTTTTGGTTAATTTTTTTTGCTGATAAGAGTCTAAATCAACCTCGATGACATCATTTCTCATATTTTGAATAATATCGATCAAGTTTGCAGAATATTCATCTAATTTGTATGCTGATAAATCGATATTTACTAAAGTATCAAATTTTAGTTTTGATATGGTCTGGTGATCTTTTTTTAGATTCTCTAGTTTATGCTCTAAGGTATCGGTACTGCCATCAATATCAAAGTCATAATTCAATAGAGTACGCTCTGCAGATATTATATTTTTCTCCTTCCTTTTGCATTCCATTTCCTCTTTGTTTAGTTTTGATATTTCAGAGAGTAGAACCTGCTTCTCTTTGATCTTTTTGTGGAGTTCAAGAGTGATATGAGAAATATCAAACATTTGGTTAAGTGAGATGATTTCAGAGTCGCAAACAGGACACCTACCATCTTTAATTTGGATTTTTTGTGCACATTCGGTAAATCCTTCCAGCTTTCCTATCTCCCCCTCCACTTTGATAACTTTATTGTTTAATTCATCTAATTCGGCATTGACCATCTGAATAGTGATAAAGACTTCATCTTTGTCCCTCAAGAATGTAACAGCATTTTTTATATCCACAATCATTCTTTGTAATTTATCAATTTCGGTTTTCAAAGAATTCGATCGTTCTCTGAAATATTTTAATAAAGTATTTTCTAAGGATCTAATTTCAGAAAGTTTAGCTATTTTTGGCTCAAGAATTTCGATTTGTTTTTCCAATTCATTTAATGTTTCTGTTTTCTGAGATAAATGCACAAGGACGGTATTTAATGTTTGTTTTGATTGCAAAAGTCTAGATTCATTATCTTTAGTTTTCTTAATGAGAATATTTATTTGATTATCGTCATAACCCTGGGTTTTTTCCCTTAGTATTTTTCTAAATCCTTCTATAACATTATGCATATTATTAAAAGATCTATCTAATCTATCTAATCCAATCATGTTATTTAATAATTCTTTAAATTCCTTAGGCTGTGAATCTATTATTTTACTTATTTCACCTTGTTGAATAATACCTGCTATTTGCAATTTAGTGTAGTTAATCCCCATAATAGACTCCGTTTCACGGATTACTGATTCGCCCAGTTGCTTTCGTTCACCAGAGATGATTGGTCTGTAGACAGATTTGTCATTTTGATCCGTTCCTAAAGCATTGTTGCTATTTTTGAGTATCTGTTCTAATCTAACAGAAGCCAGTCGTCCTTGACTATCTATTTGTCTTCTGATCCTATAATTTGTAGGTCCTATAGAGAACTCTAAAATTACAAATGATCCCGCTTCATTATTAACATATCCACCCATCCCTCTTGTTAACAAATTTTTGTCAGATTTGCGAGTGTGTTCATCGAATAGGGCAAAAGTTATAGAATCAATAATACTGGATTTACCTGAACCATTATGCCCTACGAAAACAGTAATCCCAGGATGAAACTCAAGAGAAGTATCAGTGTGTGATAAAAAGTTATTTAAAATTATCCTCTTTATCAATTCGAATCACCTTTCCCATCTATTTTTGAATTATCCATTGTCTGATAGCTTGATTTATTATTTTCAAAAAACTTCCAAAGATAATCGGCAATTTGATTATTTTTATCTTTATCAATATTCTTGTTATCGTGGGAGTCACCGTCATTATGAAACATATTGATTAGATCCAGTGACAGATGAGTCAAAGGTTCAGAACGGAGAGATTTTAGAATCAATGAAGACATCTCTTTATCCATATCAAACTCTCCTGTATTATCATAAGAAAAGCTACCAGTGGTGGAATCTTCACCTAAAATATTCCAATTATAATATAAAAACGAAGTCTCTAATTGTAATAATTGTCTAGATAATATTTTTGGATCTATATCAGATCCCCTTATTTTCAAGTCAATAACAGGTTTCTTTGAATATTGAGCAGATTCTTGTAAGATATACCTTAATTTATCATCCAAATCGGGATATTCTATTTGGTATTCAAACTGATGTCGTCTCTTTTCAAGCTTTATCCAATGAGTATTGACGTTTGCAGAGGCTTCCGAAAGATCTACTAACAGAAATCCCTTCTCCACGTCTGAAATGGCTTCATTATGTCCTAGATCAATGGAACCCGGATAAGCCACCAAGCCTTCGTTTAGAGTAGTAAATCTCTTTTCAATGTGGTCATGATAATGACCCATAGCATAATAATCAAATCCGATTGGTAAATCATTAGAAAAAATTTCACCTGCAAATTTGTTAAAATCATAAAGGCCTTGATGAAGAACAAGTATCTTTTTTAAACAATGATTTTGAACGGTCTGTTTTTGGATGTCATTTTTCAGGATAGACTCTAATTTTCTAAATGGTCTGATCAAACCGTTATCAATATTTGAACGACGTTCCTTATTGATCCCATAGATTAATAGATTGTCAATTTGTACGGGCGAATCGGGTTTGAGCCTTTTTGCTAATCCCAAATTATGAAATAGGTAAGGCAGCGGTACATCATTAGATCTACTTATATCGTGCTCGCCTAATACAAAAAATACGGGTATTGATTTTTCTTTTAGTTTTTTTAGTTCTCTGGCGAGTCTAATAATAGCCGCACCATTTGGTTTAGGATTATGAAATATATCTCCAGCTAAAATTATAGCTTTTACATGCTCATTAATGGATTTTTCAATAGCCTCTCCAAATACTTCGTATAAATCTTCTTCTCGCTCTTGGAGACTGAATTGAGCATAGCCCAAATGGATATCTGAAATATGAGATATAAGCAACTCTAATTCAAATGATCAATGCCATATTTTATTTATTAACTGATATAATTTTTAAAAAGATGCTTTTTAACCGCCACCTGCTCCGCCGCCCAATGTACCCCATTGTACTTCTTGATAATTATCAATTAACTCATTTAACAAATCATTGATATCCTTATCTTGTTGTTTTGAGGAAATATACTCGCTTAGCAATGATTGGAGTCTTTTATAAGTAATGTCATCAATTTGCAGATTTCTCATTTCTACCCAGACTATCTTGAGAATTTAATTATAGATATAGATTTGCACGTGCATTTAAAGAAAGATTTAACAGTAATATGATTTACCTTATAAATCATAAATAATGTCGATTAGCAATCCTACAGAGATTTTCTCAAACACACTGGGTAGAAAATTTCTCTTAAATATACTAAGATTTGATAACGGTTATTTTATTTCAATATCAGAGAATGAATCAAAGCTTGGATCTATTTCGGTATCATTAGCTGTGACAAACAAATCAAACACTGCCAGGGTAATCCAAGACAAGAATGATCAGCTATTCATAGACACCCTTTCTACTAGGATCTCCCTGATGAAAAATGGTATCTGCATAATATCAATGTTCACAAAAAATAAATTACATTTAGATGACATGAAAATAATTAATGAAAAAATCCTTTCAGCAATAGAGGAGAAATAAATGGTCAAAAAAGACAACAACAAGGATCATAAAAGAATTTTGAAAAACAACAATACTAGAAACTCTGATTCCAAGTCCAAGCAAAAGAATGTTGAAAATAGCACCAGAAAAGAGGGTTCAGAATTTATGCATGATTATGATTTAAGAAGCTTTTTATCAAACCTCGAGAAAAGAGGCGAATTAATAACCATACACAAAAAAGTAAAAAAGAAGTTTGAACTTGCAGCAATAATAAGTAAATTTGATAAGAAAGAGGCTGTAATGTTTACGAACGTTGACGAATCTAAATTCAAAGTTGTTTCAAACATCTTGGGAACTAGGGAACGCTTTTTTTATGATATCGAGTCATCAATCCCAAATAGCAGAATCGATTTATCTAACTTAGGAAACATTGGATCAGAATATTACCCAAAAGAATATTCTAATGAAGCACCATTTTATAATAATAGTACTAGAAATCTTTATGATCTACCAATCGTAAGTCATTTTGAAAAGGATGCAGGTCCATTTATAACTTCATCTACCGTTTATGTAAAGGACCAAGAGAATGGAAATCAAAATTCTTCAGTTCACAGGATGTTACTACTTAATAATAGTCAAATGGTAATAAGAATGGTAGAGGGTAGGCATCTTCATAAATGCTTCGTTTACGCTAAAGAACATAAAGAAGACTTGAAAATTAATGTTGTAGTTGGAGTGCATCCAGCCCTGAATATTGCAGCAGCATATCAAGCATCATATGGAATTGATGAAATTGCAATTGCAAATTATCTCTTAAATGGTAATTTAAAGCTTGCAAAGAATAATTATTCTGATTTAATGATACCAAAACACAGCGAAATACTAATAGAAGGCAAAATACTTCATGACGAAGTATCCGAAGAATGGATGGTCGAGATGCTGAGGACCTATGACTTTAAACGAAAGCAACCAGTTTTTGAGATTAATAAAATTTGGTACAGGGATAATCCTATATACTATGACATAGTGCCTGGATACACGGAACACAGGTTATTAATGGGATTACCCATCGAAGCCAAAATTTTTAGTTACGTTAAAAATACCGTTCCCTCTACCAGAATGGTACACTTGTCCGACGGAGGAAGTAACTGGTTAACCGCAGTCGTACAAATTAAGAAGAGACTAGAGGGTGAACCAAAAAATGCAATTATAACTGCATTTGCAGCACATCCATCTCTTAAGACTGCAATCATAGTTGACGAAGATATTAATCCCTTGAATCCTGTAGAAGTAGAATATGCCGTTTCTACTAGAACCCAGGCCGATAAAGATTTTCTAATAATAACAAACGCAAAGGGGTCAAGTCTAGATCCCTCTAGTGATCAAACCAATCTATTAACCACAAAATTAGGGATAGACGCTACGATTTCTCTTCTCAAGGATAAAGAGAGATTTGAGATTGCTAAAATACCTGGTGCAGATAATATTGATATCAAAAAGTACGTCTAAAAAGAAAAAGATAGGTTGAGTAAATCATCAAGTTCTAAAGATGTGCATTCTTAGACAGGAATCTTTGGGCAGAGATTAATTTAAAAGGATTAGAAATACTCTAGAATAAGCAAAATAAGTAACTAAAAAATAAGAAGCAAATGGAAAGGATAAAAAAAATTTAGAAAATCAACATCATAAGAACGGATAGAATAGCACCATACAGTAAATGGCCAATTAAACTTGTGATGGCAGGACTAGGTCCAAAGGGATGTTTAAATGGATCAATCCCGGTTATGGGCTTGTGAATTGGTAGCAGCGTTAGTACCCATAGAACCAAACCATATAGTATGCCTACGAAAAACACCATAGTGCTTAAAAATGGAACCAAAGTCAATAAAAAATAAAAACCAATTCCTCCCAATCCGCCATTTACAAAATGAAGAAAAAAAAGTCCAGGAAAATTAATCTGCGATCTATCAGTTTTAAAAAATTTGCTGTATAACACCTGATTTTCATGCCATTCAAGGACTCCTTTTAGACCCCACTTTCTCCAAAAGGGAAATTCGAAAATAGACATCATTAGTGTAGAAAATAATCCGCCCAATAGACTTAAAAACACAGAATAATAATCTACCATGCAATTATACCCAGGTTTTATGGAATATAACGTATTATGTTGATTACAAATTAATTAGCATTAGATAGAAAATAAAGGATACAAGTAAACACCGCTAATTGTTATTTTAGATCTAGAGTACGTAGCATCTAAACAATATGTTTGAAAATTGCAATGGTAACTTTGGACCATGTAATAGTTTTTTGTAAAGTTTTATTATAAAATGCATCGGCAAATAGAAACTTGTCCATATCAATGACCCAAGAAAAAACAAATCATGGAGAAATGTTTGATTCCATGTGAATCAACCGTACCAACAAAAACTACACACTTTTGTTTGATAGCAGGTATTTGGATATCATCATTAACTTGGTATATACAACAGAAATGGCCAGAATCAGAATTTTAATACTTTCTATGGGCTTTTAAAAGCACAATCTATTGTAATATCTTGTGGGCGTACTAGAGTACTAGAGTAGTATTGAAAATAAATAACTTTACTACAAAATCAAGTTTTGACGATAATCAAATATGAACATAAAGTAAATTCAAAAGCAATAGTAAAAGCAAAAAATAGTATCACAGGTGAACAAATATGAGAGTAATATAGAAGAATAAATACTAGGAAATTAATAGTTTAGTATGGACCGCCTGATAGTCGAATCCTACACCAACTCGACAATAAACACAATTTTAGATGACATATCTAAAAAGTATAAAGTTGATACATCCAAAGAACAGCTTGATGAGGATATTCCGATTAATGAAATTAAATTCAAATATAGAACTTATTCTGAATGCGTTAAAATGCTCTACAAGAGTGCAGGCGTAGTCAACGCAATTTAGGTTCGAACTTTCATTAGTTTTATATGACCAGTAGTACAGGTTTCTGAACCCTCTTCATGTTCATGCAAAAGCTTTTTTGCTTTTTCCTCAGGTAATTTTTCCGTTGAAATATAACCACATTTTTCACAAATAACAATATAGCTCCAGCCAACCAAATAGATTTCAATGTAGTTATTAGTTCTCGATATTTATCTATATATGCAAATTAAAAGATAAGAATCTGGATCTCCCATCACATATTTAATTCGAAAAAGAAAATACAATTGAAATTAAAAGAATAATAATTAAAAATTTTCAAAAATTTTTAATTACGTTATGATTTATGGATTAATGATTTTTTGTACTGCACCAGTACCAATTCCTCGAAATTAGTGAGATAGGATAAAAGACAAGAGCGACTTGTTTAATAAAGTACCTAATCTTCTTTTTTTTATCAAATCGTTAAAGCAATTTTAAAAATAATGTTTTAAATACATAACTGACCAACAATCATTAAGTGGATTAAAGGTCTTAATTAGGGTAACAACATATCTTTTAAAAGGTGTAAACAAAGTATTGGAATAAGGATCAATATTGGAAAAAAGATATTTGATGAAATAGATGTTCCAACTAATAGTAGAATAATTTCAGAAGATAAAGATAAATTAATAATTGAGAGAGAAAGTAACTGGACAGGTAAGATTAAAGGAATAGACTCTTTCCCAAATGGTACAATAGAGGGTCATGGAAATTCAGTTATTTTTGAAAATGGTATCTCAATTTCCAATTGGCAAGGTATTTTGACGATAGAAAATGGACAAGAAATTTCGTTTATTGGAAAGGATACGAGTAAGAATGGCAAATACTATGTACTACGGACATATTTTACTAACAATCTGGAGTTAAAAGAGTTTAACGGCATGATCTGTTTTTTAGATGGAATGTTTGATTCTAAAAATAAATCATATACTTGTAGTGGATACAGATTAATCTAAAATATGCATTTGAATTGCCACTTCATCCGTCTGACGGCAGCAGCTATTTTTTATTGTTAATAAAATCAAGGAATAATCTCAAGATAAACAGGCGTTCGGCAAATTCGTTCTTAAATAATGCATATATGTTTTTTTCAATTATTTGGAATAACTTCTATCATCTCCGCTACCTCGAGATCAAAAATAACAACCATCGTATTAGCAATTCCAGGCCGATTTGAATCGATTATAATGTAAAACTAGGACAAATACATCCCTCAACCTTGCAGAAGGGAGGAGCGTTCCCCATGCCCATAGCAATATGTACGGATTTCGGATGGTTGCATGCTTTACAAGTTACAAAATCTTCAGGTCTACTAATGCTCATACATATTGATTAGTCATTATTTTATAAAATGCATATTATTTCAGGTATAATCTACCTTGAATGTATTTTTTAGAAACTTTGAAATTGTTCCCGTATTTATCCATGATACAAGTTCATGTTAATGGACCAGATCTAACCAGTTTATTTTCTATCAAATAGTAGTACTCGTAGTAGTAGTTACAGCAGATATGTGGAATATTCACATATAATTGAGCTTTTATGGAATATTTAGATATATTTATTATCTTCTTATACTATCATAAGAAACGTAGAATGATTTTTGTAAATCAATTCAGATGATTCGCAATAAGACAAAGATATTTCCGTTTAGATAACATTGTAATGGGGGGTTATCTAGTTTGAGTACTGAGAAATCACCCACTTGGTTACGCGCGGTCCAAATTGGGCTAGGCATCATAATATTAGTCCTATCAATAATTGTATTGATCAATCCTATTTTTGGTGCGATATCGGTCATCATATTCCTGGCTTTCTTGTTGTTGTTTGCTGGAATTGAAAAGGTGATAAGTGGCTTAATCAGATCAGGGAGATCCCGGTTTGCTAACATAGGTTTAGGTATTATAGTAATAATTATTTCATTGATAGCACTGGCATATCCTGTCGAGGCAAGTGTATTTGTAGTATTACTGCTGGGTATTGCGTTACTTGTTGACGGTATATCTAGAATTATCCATGGAATTAGAGATAAGCATAGTAAAAGTTGGTCAAAATTCTTTAGTATCGGTGTAGGAATACTTTCCATCATATTTGCAATAGCTGTGATCGTTTTCCCTGGAATCGGCCTCGAATTTGCTGGAATATTAATAGGAGTAGCATTGCTTATAACTAGCTTCCAGATTATATCAGAAGGAATATCAGGGCAACTAGGCGTAAGACAAAATAACGTGGGTATATAGCCGAAAGAAACCAATTCTTTTTACATACAAAAGCTAGACAAACATAATTCTATACCATGATAATGCTTGGGACCTATCTCAAGATGACCCCTCAATTAGATAGAACAAAATAGACGCAGGCACAATTAGGGATATAAATAATGATTTGTCAGCATAGAAAAAGAAAAAAAGAATTAGATCTATAAACTTTTTCTGATCTAATAATTATGCGGAGGCAGTAATTACTGCGGGTTGGCTATCAAAAAAGAGAGCCGACGAAGAAGATAAACATTCCCTCTCAGCACCACCACCTTCTACTGCATTTGCTTGCTGAATTGTAGAAGATATATTGATTGCTCCCGGGGTTACTGCAGCTATTGAGAACAATATCACGACTGCCAAAAGGCCAAGCCCCAAAATTTTTGGACTATTCATTATATAAATAAAGTCATATGCCAATATTTAAGATTGATGGCAACCAATACGGGTTATTTTCTTCTATAAAAGGGATAAAATATCTAAAAAATGAATATTTATGATTATGCATGTATATGCATGCACACTGTTATTTATTGAAAATCTACATTAGAATATTTCTGTAATTTTACTAGGGTATTAAGTAAAAAGTCTTTTTCAAATAATAGCTAAGATAAACTAAACTAAGTTATGTTCCTTTAGAATGTCTGTGAAATCAATTATTTGGATATATTTCCAAAATGTGTAGATGATATAAAATTCCATATGATTATTCTATCTGATAAATGATATGCGGTATTTTGATTCTCTTTGAGTTTCCTCGCAGAGACAATACCTATACTAAATAGGACACAAAATATGTGCAGAGTCCGGGTTTATCTTACTTTTTCAATCTGGAAATGAAAGCGGAAAGTCTAAATGGCATGGTTAAAATATCCTCTTCATCAATCATTGCAGATTTTAAGATATTTTTTGGCAAATATTCCATTGGAGTTGTTGTAACCATAATTATTCGTTGAGTAGGGCTTATACCGCGTATCATTTTTGCTAGATCAAGACCGCCTAAACCTTGCAGATGAGTATCCAAAACGACCACATCATACGGTCTTCCCTTGTTTTCCTTCTCAAGGAAAACATTAAGGGCCTCCTCCCCATCAGCAACTGTAGCCGACTTTACTCCCAAAGTTTCTAAAAATGCCTTAAACAAGGATAGTATATCGGGTTCGGGCTCTGCAATTAAGATTCGGGCTTGTTCTAATTCTTTTGATAAGAATTTATCGGTCTTACTATTTTCAAATTTGTTTGATGCTCTCTTATAATTATAAGGTAAGTTTGAATCTGTAATAGTTGCGGCAGAACTACATGCTTTTTCCTTAGTACCACCAATTTGAGCATACTTTTTGTACAGTTTACCCCCAGGCTGTTTAGAGTTGTGTTCCTGTTGGAATTTACATTGTATGAAGTTCATAACCATTTCATTCACCTGAGGCTATAAAGAAATAAGTAACATAGCTTAAATACATCGCTTTAGGTTAAATTGCCTAATTCTTTCTATCAACATATAGCTAAAGGCGAGGATCTTTTTTATGATCAGTCAGTAAATACACCCATCCTCCCAAATTTTTGACATGATCTTCATTGCATCATAATCATCCCGACCATATATACAAGGTAGCATCAATTTCAAAATCGATAAAGAGAAATGAAAAAGCATTTTAACGCCTCATTTGAATAACACTAGCAAACTAATATGCTGAATCCTAGTGTAAAGAATAGTTTTTCCATATGAATGCCAATAAAGTTTACACCAACTTAATGGCTTTGTAACAAAAAACTATAAGTTGATTTACGACAGCGTCCATACAGACGGCCATTATTACAAATACTTTATAAATTTGGATTTCATTTTATTCTAGACAGAAAAACATTCTTGGCAGCTCCAAATTCCAACAAACATGATAAAATTGATCAATATATAACAATTGAACCAACATATAAGATATTTTTTCTATTCTAGACAGATACTCTACAGTTGGATGGAGAAATAACCGCCTAATAAGATAAATAATTATGTGTAGATCACTAAAATAACTCAGGTCTGTGAATAAACATTTAGAAATAACAAAAAGTATAATGACTCATATTTACCTGATCTTAGGAAACGCACCTGAGAAAAATCATACTTTTAACTCCATACAGGAGTTGTATGATAAAATAGATGCTAGACTTGAACCCTATGATAAAACCGAAGAAGCAAGTTATCATAGAAAGGAAATATTAGATACATTTGACAAAAATATTGAATGGATGAAAGTTAGAAAAATAATCATTTCTGATCATGAAAAAAAAAGTGACACTTCAGCTATTAAAATTGATAAAGAAAAGTTAGTGAAATATATTGTAGATCCTGAGTTGCCTTTGATAGAAACAAATGAAGATAATGATGGGTGAGATGGATTTTGAATTTTTTTATAAAAAGGAGAGCTTAAAATTATAAGGATATCGATGTGGATTACATAATGAATATAGATTTATACAGTAATATCAGATTGAACCCATAGATTTTCAAATAAAGTAGTATAGGTCCAAACGTTTGATGTAATATTGGAATAAACAGCCAACCTAATCGAATCTATAAAAGAAGGTATTACTTCATCCTTTAATTCTATTACAAGAGAGAATTTACCATCAGATGTTATTATGATAGATGAAATAGTTTGCTGATTAGTGATGGGTTTTATTTCAATTTGATTATACTTCTTGTTGATATATAAAGCAACTTTGGTAATCTTGTTATCCATTGGAGTCAATATCCTGATCTGAACGCCATGAGTTCCCATCTTTTCTAATAAAGATATTATTCCCTCTTTTCCTAACCCATAGAATCCATTTGCTGTGGGAAAGATAATTGACAGTTCTTTGGTTGTTGGGGTTATAATGTCGAAGCAAATCTTTCTTATTTCTATGGGATCTCGAATTGTATCAACAAATCCTACCTTAATCCCGTATTCTATTTCCCTTAGTCGTTCTTCTATTGGAATTGCATTTTTCCATAAGGTGTTAAATAGAAATTGTTGTGCATCGGCAGAGACTTTGTCATTACTATAAATTATTTGACTGGGGCTTGAGACTCTAAATGGATAAGGTGAATAACATACTCATTTTCATCTAATATACCGAAATTCCCTTTAATACCTTCTATATGACGAATCTCGCATACTTCCATTAAATCCTTACAATAATTAATATTCTCTTTAGTAACGTCTGTGATGAACCGTATCTTGATGCCCCTTTGCAACATTTCAAAAACACCGTTCATTATTCTATGATCCGTAGCAACTATCGATGGACCTACAAAATCCAAGCAAGTATCCATTTTTCTATTTGCTCGTTTGTAACTCTCGAGCATAAAATTGGTTATATTTTCAGATCCAGTAATTATTTTTATTCTGTTATCATCGGAAACATTAGATTGATCCACCACAGAAACAATCCATCTCCTTAATAAATAAGGGCTAATCGTATAAAACTATATTTGGATTTAGCAGTATGTATACCAGATTCATGATTTTGTCCCTATTGAACTACTAGTTGTCAACTATAAATTGTCATATATGATCCAAACATTTTGGGTTCCATTTTTTAGAAATAGTCAACTATTGTTGTTGATCTGCTAATTCATTACAAATACGTAGATAATAAAATTCAATGTTTTTTAATAAATAGTAAAAACAAAAAAAGATTTATTGTTGGCCTAGTGCCAAGTCGCCCAATTGTTCTTGCAATTGAATTCCTACATTGTTACATGATGCGAATGTGACTTCACCAGATACACATTGTGCATTCTGTTCACTATCTTGTTCTTGTTCAATTCCTTGCTCTGCTTCGTTATGTTTACCTGTTGCAAATGCCATGTTATCAAAGGCTACCACTGAACCAATTAAGGCTGCTGCAATAAACATCATTGCAAATATTCCAATCTTACTAGTTTTTGTTATGTTACTCATTATAATCATAATGTATAGGTGAAATTTATTATATCATAGTTTGGATACATATTCCT
>Ga0136617_10001844_pt1 | contig 18911 bp, 19 predicted proteins | sample AntDrymUQ3222106_2_FD_129672 | JGI IMG/M metagenome (GOLD analysis project Ga0136617, IMG submission 129672) | Polar desert sand microbial communities from Dry Valleys, Antarctica - metaG UQ322 (21.06) | ecosystem: Environmental > Terrestrial > Soil > Desert | place: Antarctica: Dry Valley... | reverse complement strand
GCGCGTCGAACACCGCCCGCAGCGCGGGGGGACGATCGAGATGTTCGCCTCGCGTAGTTCCTGGTTGGACGCTCAGCAGCCGCACCGGCGTGCCGGGGGCCGTCATCGGAGCACCTCGCCCCGGCGCTCCGCGAACAGCTCAAGCATGGCCCGGCCCTGCTCGACCAGGTCAAGCCCGGCGGGGAGGACGACCAGGCGCCTCCACTCGTCGAACACGGGGCGGGGCACGTCGGCCTCGACGACCCACACGGGCCAGCGGCGGCTCATGACGGGTGGGCTTTCCAGCTCGTCGACCCGCGGGCCGACCGAGCTGACCTCGATGCCGGAGAGCAGGACGCCGAGCAAGCTGACCGTGGCCCGCGGCAACATGCCGTCACGGAGGATCAAGCGAACGGTGTCCGCGTCGATGACGAGTGCGGCGGTCTCCGGCGTCTGCGCCGTCCAGACCTCAAGCCGACGCGGCGGAGCGGGATTGATGATGGCGGCCGGGCCGCCGGTACGGTTCGACATGGGTCCCTGCCCTTCATGGAGGGTTGCGGATCAAGGCCCCGTTCCGGCGTTGACGCACCGGGCGGGGCCGCTTCACGTATGCGTCGCGGCTGTCCAGCCGATCGCGTGGACGCTGGCCGATCTCGGAGGCCGGACTGTCCCGGACGAAGGCGATGTCGGGGCGGCTTACCACCTTCGGACTCGGCGGGCGGCGTGACCACGGACGGTGTGACGAACACTGCCAGTGACGAGGTCCGACACGCACGCGCTGCGCTCACCCGGATCTGCGAGCCGGCCAGCCATGGCCTGGCGCACTGGATAGCGCGCTATGGACCCGTCGAGGCACTTGCACGATTGCGCCGGGAAGACCCGCCATCGGACATCGCCCGCGCCGTCGAGGCCCGGCGAGGGGCATACGGAGGCGACCGAGCCGGCCGCGACCTGGACAACATCCACGCTCTGGGTGGCCGGCTGGTGTGCCCGGAGGACCACGAGTGGCCGGTGCAAGTTGATGAGCTCGCCGTCGTGTCCGACGCCAAGGACCCGGTCATGCCACCGGTAGCCCTGTGGGTGCGCGGGCCAAGAGAGCTCGCAGCCGTGTGCGCTCGGTCGGTGTCGCTTGTGGGTTCGCGCGCGGCGAGCCCCTATGGCACGCATGTCGCCGGCGAGTTGGCCTACGACCTGGCCGACCGCGGATGGACCGTCGTGTCGGGGGGTGCCTACGGCATTGACGGCTGCGGGCACCGTGGAGCCCTCGCTGCCGAGGGCCCCACGGTCGCCGTACTCGCCAGCGGCGTCGACCGGCCCTATCCGCTCGGGCATCGCGCGCTCTTCGAACGGATTGCCGCCGGCGGGCTGCTGATCAGTGAGTGGCCTCCAGGCAGCTCACCGCAACGGCTGCGGTTCCTCGTGCGTAATCGGGTGATAGCGGCGCTGTCCGCGGGAACGGTGGTCGTCGAGGCAGCCGCCCGCAGCGGTGCGCGGATGACGGCGCGGCGGGCGGCTGAGCTCTGTCGCCCGCTGATGGCTGTGCCCGGGCCGGTCACCTCCGCGATGTCCGTCGGCGCACACCAGATGATCCGCACTGCCGGAGCCACGTTGGTCACCAACGCGGCCGAGGTGATTGATCTGGTCGGCCGGATGGGGGCGGACTTGGCAGAGCCACCCCGCGGACCACTGACCGCTCGCGACGCGCTGCCACCTGATCTGGCTCAGGTCCTGGAGGGCATGCCGGCCTGGCAGGCCGCGCCGCCCGAGGAGATCGCCGTGCGGGCCGGGATGCGGCTCGCTGATGTGCTCCGGGCGTTGCCCCTGCTCATCAGGCACGGCATGGTCGAGGAGCACGGCACCGGTTACCGGCTGAGCGAAGCCGGCCGACGCTAGCTCAGTGCCCTCTGCGCCAGTGAGCAGACCGCTCTGCGCGCCCGCCTATCTCCTGCTTCGCCAACCCGGCTAGCGCTTACCGCGCTTACTCGTGTGCCGGGCTTGACGTGGCGCGACCGGTCGAGCACCGTCGGGTTATGACTCGGGCCACTCCGGCTCCTCGCCCGGCATCGGCGCTGGTCCGGACAGCCCTGCCACCAGCGCTCGCCGAGGCTGTCTTCTCCTACGAGCGTCACCTGCGGGCAGAGCGCGGTCTGTCGGGACACACGGTGCGTGGCTACGTGGCGGACGTGGTGAGCTTGTTGGACCACAGTGTCCGGATGGGCGCCCGACAGTTGCCTGATATCGATGTTCACGTGCTGCGGAGCTGGCTGGCGCGACTGCGCACCACCGGTTCCGCCCGAAGCAGCATGGCGCGACGCGCTGCGGGGGCCCGCTCGTTCATCGCCTGGGGACACCGTGCCGGGCTATTGCCGGTCGATGTCGGCCAGCTGCTCGCCAGCCCCAAGCCCCATCGGCCGCTGCCACCCGTCCTGCGCCCGGAGCAGGCCCGCGCGCTGGTCGAGTTCAGCGATGGCGACGGCACGCCCGATCCGCTCCAGCTGCGCGATCGGTTCATCCTCGAGCTGCTGTACGGCACCGGCGTGCGAGTCGGCGAGCTGTGCGGCCTGGACGTCGACGATATGGACGGCTTCCGGCGGCTCCTTCGCGTGCTGGGCAAGGGTGCCAAGGAGCGGTCGGTGCCATATGGCATACCGGCACAGCGGGCGGCCGACGCCTACCTTCGGTGCGGTCGGCCGGTGCTGGCGAAGGTGGGTAGCGGTCCCGCCTTGTTGCTGGGCGCGCGAGGCCGGCGGATCGACCCACGCGCGGTTCGGCGAATGGTGCACCAGCGGGTGGCGGCCGTACCGGGTGCTCCTGATCTTGGGCCGCACGGGTTGCGGCACTCCGCTGCCACCCACCTCCTGGAGGGGGGAGCAGACCTCCGTAGCGTACAGGAGTTGCTCGGTCACGCTACGCTAGCCGCGACACAGATCTATACGCATGTGTCGGTCGAGCGGCTCAGAGCGTCTTACCAGCAGGCGCACCCTAGGGCGTGATTGATCGCCAGGCTGGTCAAGGGTCCCGCAGGATGTTCACAGGGAGGGCTCGTGAAGGGGAGTGCCACCACTGAGGAGGAGCGCCTGGAGATCGAGGCAACGACGGCGCAGCTGTGGCAGGACTTCAAGACCACGGCCGACCGCGGCCTGCGCGACCGACTGATCTTGCACTACTCGCCGTTGGTGAAATATGTCGCCGGACGGGTCCGGGCGGGTCTGCCGCCCAACATCGAGCAGGCCGATCTGGTCTCCTATGGAATCTTCGGCCTCATCGATGCCATCGAGAAGTTTGACCTCGAACGCAGCATCAAGTTCGAGACCTACGCGATCACCCGGATCCGTGGGGCGATCATCGACGAGCTGCGCGCGATCGACTGGATTCCACGGTCGGTGCGGTCCAAGGCCCGCGATGTGGAAAAGGCCTACTCAACGCTCGAGGCGAAGCTGCGGCGCACCCCGTCCGAGGATGAGGTGGCGCATGAGATGGACATCTCGGTCGATGACCTGCGCGCGATCTTCAGCCAGGTCTCGTATGTCAACGTCCTGGCCCTCGACGAGCTGCTGAACACCGGCGACCAGGGTGACAAATTCGCCCTGGTTGACACCCTCGAAGACACCCGCGCCGAGAATCCTGTGGCCGCGTTCGAGTCCGAAGAGGTCAAGTATGTCCTGTCTACGGCGATCAACCGTTTGCCGGAGCGGGAAAAGATCGTCGTCACGCTCTACTACTACGAGGGCCTGACGCTGGCCGAGATCGGTCGGGTGCTCGGAGTCACCGAAAGCCGGATCTGCCAGATGCATACCAAGGCAGTCATCCAATTACGGGCGAAGATGGCCGACCAGCACTGACTGCGCTGCGACAAGGTCAGCGGCGGCGAAGCTCCCGCCGTGAAACCCGCCGTGAAACTTGTCGCAAAGCTTGTCGGGAAGCTCGGTTCCGGCGGGCGCCGTGCCACATGACCGGGAGTGCGCCCGCCGCGGTGAGCACCACAGCTGCGGCACCCAACTGGCCTGTGCCCGGCGGTGACTCGGGGAGCGGAAGCAACCTGACTCGACCGATTCCGAGCAACGCGAGCGGATCGAGATAGGTCTCGCCGCGCAGTAACCCCCAATGCAGGCAGCTCGTGCAGCCCGGATGGCCCGCATCAAGGTGGCCCAGGGCAGCGCCGGCCGCCACCCGTTCGCCGGGATGCACCGAGACCGTCACCGGCTCGTAGGTCGTGCGTAGCCCTCCATCGTGCAACACCGTGACCACACCTCGGCCCGCCAGCACGCCGGCGTAGCCCACCGTGCCCGCGCCGGCCGCCCAGACCGGCAGACCCTGCCGACCTGCCAGGTCCACGCCCCGGTGGCCGGCCCCATACGGTGTCGCCGGCGGGTCGAAACGACGGACGATAGCCGGCTGGCCGGACAGCGGCCACCGCCACTGCGCCGCACTGACTGCTCCAGCGTCGAGAACTGCGCCGGCCGCCAAGGCCGCTGTGAGCATCGTCCCGAAGCGCCAGATGGACAGGATCACGACGAGCAGCTTGCCTCCGCTCAGGCGGTCCTTGGTGGGACACCGCGCAGCCTGTGCATGAGATGGCGAGTGTGGGCGGCCTGTTGACCGAGGTCGAGATTGGTTTCCGCCTGCGGGTACACTGCTCCCCAGCGGCCTGCTCAGGCGGGTCGACTTCGTGCGCCCTGCCTCCTAGCGGAGGTGTATCCCACTCGGTCCGCGGCATCACGCTGCGGCGGGATCTCCGGGGCGCCAGGCGCAGGCGACCGCCCGGTCGCCCGCGAGGAACCGAGCGGGCGTTGCTAGCTGTCCACAGCCAGCAACGTGCCGGACAGGAGTGCAGGACCTTGGCCGCCCAAGTCGTCTCTATGCGCCAGCTTCTCGAGAGCGGCGTCCACTTCGGGCATCAGACCCGCAGGTGGAATCCCAAGATGAAGCGCTTCATCTTCACCGAGCGCAACGGCATTTACATCATCGACCTGCAGCAGACCCTCACCTACATCGACAAGGCCTACGAGTTCGTCAAGGAGACGGTCGCCCACGGTGGAACGGTCCTGTTCGTCGGCACCAAGAAGCAGGCGCAGGAGGCGGTAGCAGAGCAGGCGCAGCGGGTCGGTATGCCCTACGTGAACCAGCGCTGGCTGGGCGGCATGCTCACCAACTTCCAGACCGTGTACAAGCGGTTGCAGCGTCTCAAAGAGCTCGAGGTGATCGAGCAAACCGGCGGCGATACCGTGCGTACCAAGAAGGAGTCGTTGGTCCTCCAGCGTGAGCGAATCAAGCTCGACCGGACACTGGGCGGCATCCGCGACATGGTCAAGGTGCCCAGCGCTGTGTGGATCATCGACACCAAGAAGGAGCACATCGCCGTCGGCGAGGCGCACAAGCTCGGCATCCCGGTCGTCGCGGTCCTCGACACCAATTGCGACCCCGACGAGGTCGACTACAAAATTCCCGGCAATGACGATGCGATCCGCAGTGCCGCGCTGCTCACCCGGGTCATCGCTGACGCTGTCGCCGAGGGCCTGATGGCCCGAGCCAGCGCACGGAGTGCGGGCGACGCCGACGGCACCGACAAGCCCGATCCCGGGCAGCTCGCCACGGATGAGCCCCTGCCCGAGTGGGAGCGAGAGCTGCTCACCGGTGCGGCGGTGCGGCCGCCGACCATCGAGGGCGTCGGAGTGGATACGACCGCTGCCCCCGCGCCGGCATCCTCGCCACAACACACAGCGCTGGCGGACACAGCGTCACAACACACAGCGCCTAAGACCTGACCTACTTGCCGAATCCCTGATCGCTGATCGGACAACCGAGAGAAAAGAGACATGGCAAATTTCACTGCCGCGGACATCAAGCGGCTCCGCGAGCTCACCGGAGCCGGCATGCTCAACTGCAAGCAGGCACTGGAGGAAGCCGGTGGCGAGTTCGATCGCGCTGTGGAGATCCTGCGGGTCAGAGGGGCCAAGGATGTCGGCAAGCGAGTGGCCCGGTCGGCGTCCAACGGGTTGGTCGTAGCCGAGCTGAACGGCTCAGCCTCTGGTGTGCTGATCGAAGTGAACTGCGAGACCGACTTCGTCGCCAAGACAGATGGTTTCTGCAACTTTGCCGCCGGGCTCGCTCAGTCGGTCGCGGCCAGCAGGCCGGGCGATGTCGGGGCGTTGCTGGACTCGCCCTTCGCGCCACAGCCGTCAGCGTTGGTCAAGCAGGTGCTCGAGGAGACCAGCGCCTCGCTGGGCGAGAAGATCGAGGTAGGCCGGTTCGCCCGCTTCGACGACGGTTACGTCGCGACATACCTGCACAGGTCCAGTCCGGACTTGCCACCCACCGTTGGAGTCCTCCTGGAGCTCGACGGTGAGCAACCGCACATTGCCAAGGCGGTCGCCCAGCACATCGCGGCGATGGCGCCGAGATATGTCCACCGCGAGGAGGTGTCGGCTGAGACCGTCGAGACCGAGCGCCGCATCGCCGAGGAGACCGCTCGCGCCGAAGGCAAGCCGGAGCAGGCCATGGCAAAGATCATCGAAGGCCGCGTGAACAGCTTTTACAAAGACTTCACCCTGCTCGAGCAACTTTTCGTCAAGGACAACAAGAAGACCGTCAAACAGGTGCTCGATGAGGCGGGCGTTGCGGTCCAGCGCTTCGCGCGATTCAAGGTCGGCCAAGCCTGAAGATCATCGGGCTCGAGGGAGGACACCGTGCCTGAACACGAGACCCCCCAGAGCGCCGGTTGGCGGCGGGTGCTGCTCAAGCTGTCAGGGGAAGCGTTCGCCGGTACGGGCAAGCTCGGCGTCGACCCCGATGTCGTTCGCGACATCGCCCGGCAGGTCGCTGACGTTGTCCGCGCCGGCGTACAGGTTGCCATCGTCGTCGGTGGTGGCAACTACTTCCGGGGGGCGCAGTTGTCGCGCTCAGGAATGGACCGTGGCCGAGCCGACTACATGGGCATGCTGGGTACGGTGATGAATTGTTTGGCGCTCCAGGACTTCTGCGACAAGCAGGGGATCGACACGCGGGTCCAGACGGCGATCACCATGGGCCAGGTCGCCGAACCTTACATTCCCCGTCGCGCCATCCGGCACCTGGAGAAGGGCCGGGTAGTCATCTTCGGGGGCGGGTTGGGAGCGCCGTTCTTCTCGACCGACACCTGTGCGGCGCAGCGGGCACTGGAAATCGGTGCCCAGGTGATGTGCAAGGGCACCCGAGTGGACGGCGTCTATGACGCCGATCCACGCAAGCACCCCGAGGCCGTGATGTTCGACCAGCTGCGCTACTCCGAATTCCTGTCCCGAGGTCTGCGGGTGATGGACACCACAGCAGTGAGCTTGTGCATGGACAATGGCCTGCCCATCATCGTCTTCAACCTCGAGGAGGAGGGCAACATCGCCCGCGTGCTATCGGGTGAGAAGATCGGCACGATGGTCACGGCGAGCGACTGACCGAGAGCGTGCCAACGTCGATGTGGCCGAGAGGGAGGTACACAGCGTGATCGAGGACACCCTCTTCGAGGCCGAGGAGAAGATGGAGAAGGCCGTTGAGCACGCCAAGGAAGACCTTGGTGCGATCCGTACCGGCCGAGCGTCCCCCGGCATGTTCGCCAGGATCACCCCGGACTACTACGGCACTCCGACTCCGGTGAACCAACTCGCGTCGATCTCGGTGCCAGAAGCCCGGATGGCGATCATCAAGCCCTTCGATGCCGGCACGCTGGTCGCGATCGAGAAGGCCATTCGAGGCAGTGACCTCGGCGTCAATCCGACCAACGACGGAACCATCATCCGGGTAATCTTTCCTCAGCTCACCGAGGAGCGTCGACGTGATTTGATCAAGGTCGCCCGCTCCCGCGGTGAGGACTCCAAGATCGCTATCCGCAACGTCCGCAGGCATGCCAAGGACGCGCTGGAGCGGATACACAAAGACGGTGAGGCAGGCGAGGATGAGGTTCGCCGGGCGGAGAAGGAGCTCGATGACGCCACCGGGCGCTACGTCCACGCCGTCGACGAGCTGATAAGGCACAAAGAAGCCGAGCTCCTCGAGGTCTGATGCGATCTCATGCCTGAACTGCCGGCGCCTCGCGGGAATGCTTCGCCCCAGCCGCGCCCGTCCCCGCAACCACGCCCGTCCCCCCGGCCGCGCCTGCCTCCCCGGCCGCGTTCTCCGGCGACCGACGGGACCACACCGGCTGGCTCCAGGCCTGTGCCTCCCGAGGTGCCGATGACCTCGCCGGCTCCGGAGCTTCCGTCAATCCCATCGCCGACTCGTCGCAGGTACGCGCCATCCCAGGCCCGGCAGGTGCCCCAACCAGCCCTGCTACTCCCGCCGGAGACCGGGCGCGAGCATCCAGCTCCGCCGGCGCTGGCAGCGCCGGCGGCAAACCCCCGGCCTACGCGGCGGCGACGGTCTGACGGGTCGAGCCAGGCCCGGAGGAACCACCGGGCCGGCAACCGGGCCGGACGCAATCTTCCGGTGGCGGCCGCCGTCGGTCTGGGGCTGGGGATGGTCGTCACCGTCCCTCTCTACACCGCTCGGCCGGTGTTCCTCGGGGTGGTCGTGATCGCCGTCGCGATCGGCATGTGGGAGATGGTTCACTCGCAAGAGCCCGTGCATGCCCGCCCGGCGTTGCCTCCGCTGATCGTCGGTGGATCGGCGATGCTGGTGGCCGCCTGGTTCGGCGGTGCCGAGGCGTTGCTCATCGGACTGTTGCTCACCGCCATCGCTATCGTCCTGTGGCGGCTCGCGGAAGGCCCCGAAAACTACCTGCGTGATGTCGCGGGTGGTGTCCTCGTGGCTGGGTATGTGCCATTCCTGGCCGGATTCTGCGTATTGCTGGCCGCTCCCGGCGACGGGGCGATCCGGGTGACCACCTTCATCGCGGCTGTCGTGTGCAGTGACGTCGGTGGCTACGCGTTGGGAGTGCTGATCGGGCGTCACCCGATGGCTCCGACGGTGAGCCCGAAGAAGTCCTGGGAAGGGTTCGTCGGCTCGGCTCTCGCCTGCGTCCTCGGCAGTGTCTGCCTGGTCACCCTCCTCTACGATGGCGCCGGCACGTGGTGGGAGGGCGCGGTCTATGGCCTAGCAGTCGTGGTAACGGCTACCTTGGGTGACCTAGGAGAGTCCATGATCAAGCGTGACCTGGGCATCAAAGACATGGGCAGTCTACTGCCGGGGCACGGCGGCGTAATGGACCGGCTTGATTCCCTGCTGATCACGGCTCCGGTCGCCTACCTGCTGCTGCAGCTGTTCGTCCCTGCGCCCTAGGACGCGATCGGCGCGACCGCGCCGGGTCACGTTTGCAATCTTCACATGGCACACTGCCTACGCCATGACCGCCTCGCACCTTGTATTCGCGCCCGCGCCGCGATCTCGGCCGCCCCAGCACCTGGCTGACCTCGATCCCCCCGGTCGACGGGTGGCGGTGGCTGAGTTGGGCGAACCGCCCTACCGTGCCACCCAGCTGTCGCAGCACTACTTCGGCCGGCTGGATGACCACCCAGATGCCATGACCGATCTCCCGGCGGCGGTCCGTGCCCGACTCGCCGCGGTGTTCCTGCCTGAGCTACTCACGGTGGTCCGGCACGCCGCCTGCGACGGCGGCACTACCCGAAAGACGCTATGGCGCACTTTCGACGGAACCCTGGTGGAGTCCGTTCTGATGCTCTATCCGGATCGGGTTACCGTGTGCGTGTCCAGCCAGGCCGGCTGCGGGATGGCCTGTCCCTTTTGTGCTACGGGTCAGGCCGGGCTGACCCGCAACCTGTCCACCGGCGAGATCGTCGAGCAGGTGGTCGCCGGTTCCCGGGCGCTCGGGCGCGGTGAAATCGCGGACGGGATCGGGCGAATATCCAACGTGGTGTTCATGGGGATGGGGGAGCCACTAGCCAACTATGACCGGGTGCTCGCCGCGATCCGGCGCCTCATCGATCCCCAGCCGAATGGCTTAGGCCTGTCTCAGCGCAGCATCACCGTGTCGACGGTCGGGCTGGCGCCGGCAATACGCCGGCTGACCCGAGAGGACCTCAGTGTCACTCTCGCCGTGTCACTGCATGCCCCCGATGACGAGCTGCGCGACACCTTGGTGCCGGTGAACACCCGGTGGAAGATCGCCGAAGTGCTCGACGCCGCCTGGGAGTACGCCGATGTTACCGGTCGTCGGGTGTCTGTCGAGTACGCGATGATCCGTGGGGTGAACGACCAGCCGGAGCGAGCGGACCTGCTGGCCGGGCTGTTGCGCGGCCACAGGGTCCATGTCAACCTCATCCCGCTCAACCGGACCGCCGGGAGCCAGTGGGACGCTAGCGACAAGTCAGTGCAACTGGAGTTCGTCCGGCGCCTGCGCGCGCGCAGAGTGCCGACCACGGTGCGCGACAACCGCGGTCGCGAGATCGGCGGCGCGTGCGGGCAGCTAGCAGGAGGCGCGCCGTGACGCGTGGGCCGAAGTTCCGGCCGGCTCCGCTCGGCCGTCGCGGTTATGCGACGGAGGAGGTCGACGCTTTCCTCGAGGCTGCGGAGCGCGGTGAGATGACCGCCGAGGACGTGCACAATGTCGCCTTCGGCAGGTCGCCGTTCGGCAGCCGCGGCTATGACTGGGAGGAGGTCGATGCCCACCTCAACGACCTGGAACGCCGGCTGCGCCGCCGCTCGGCCGAGCCAGGCAAGCGGTAACCCGTCCTGCCTCGGGTGAGTCAGCGGCTCACTGCCTTCTTGTAACGCTGGATCGCCATCGGCACGAACACCACGAGGATCACCGCGATCCACAGCAGCGAGGCCAGCACCGGCCGTTGTAGCGGCCAGGCGTCCGGTGGCGGCACGGACGGGTTGGTGTTGCCGAACAGCTCGCGTGCGGCCTGAGTCACCGCCGAGATCGGGTTCCACTCCGCGAACACCTTCAGCGGTCCGGGCAGGTTGTCGGTGCCGACGAAGGTGTTCGCGATGAAGGTGAGCGGAAAGATCGCGATGAAGCTGGCGTTGTTGAACACCTCAGGGCTGCGCACCGCCAGCCCCACCACTGCCATCACCCAGGAGAACGCGTAGGCGAAGAGAAGCAACAGCCCGAAGCCGGCGAGCGCCTCGGGCACTGACGACCGGATTCGCCATCCCACGATCAGCCCGGTGGCCGACATGATGGCGATGACGAGCACATTGTTCACCAGATCGCTCGTGGTGCGGCCCACGAGAACGGCGGACCGAGCCATGGGCAGCGATCGGAACCGGTCCACGATACCGCGCTGAATGTCAACGGCCAGCTGGCTGCCCGTGGTGGTGGAGCCAAACAGCATCGTCTGCGTGAAGATGCCCGCCATGAGGAACTCGCGGTAGGACACCCCGGGAATCTCGATGGCGCTACCGAAGACGTAGGCGAACAGCAGCACGAACATGATCGGCGAGAGCGTGGAGAACACGAGCAGGTCCGGCACGCGCTTGATCTTGATCAGATTTCGCTTGGCGATCACCATCCCGTCGCCGAGACCTTGAACGAGTTGGCTCACCGAGCACGCTCCTTCTCCTGCTTGGCCCTATCTGAGTGGCCTTCTGTCGTGGTGGCCTCACCTTGCGGCGGCTCGTCCTGGGCGGAATGGCCGGTGAGGGTCAGGAACACATCGTCCAGGGTGGGACGGCGCAGCCCGATGTCGAGCACCTGTACAGACACCTCGTCCAGCCGACGTAGGCCGTCGGTCAGCATCGCCGGACCGCCGGTCACCGGGACGGTGATGGTGCGGGCCTGCTCGTCGACGGCGATCTCGCCGACGGCCAGTGGCGCGAGGACGGCCCGAGCGGTTGCCAGCTCGTCGACGCGAGAAACGGTGAGCTCGAAGCGTTCGCCGCCGACCAGCTTCTTGAGCTCGTCGGTGCTGCCGCTGGCGATCACCCGGCCACGATCGATCACCGCCACCTGGTCAGCCAGCCGGTCGGCCTCCTCGAGATACTGCGTGGTGAGCAGCAACGTGCTGCCGGCCGCCACCAGCTCGGCAATGGTTTCCCACATGGCGAGACGACTGCGCAGGTCGAGCCCAGTGGTCGGCTCGTCGAGGAAGAGCAGGGGCGGGCGGGCCACCAGCGCGCCGGCGAGGTCGAGCCGGCGCCGCATTCCGCCCGAGTAACCCTTGACGGACCGGTCGGCTGCATCGACGAGATCGAACTGTTCCAGCAGCTCACGGGCCCGTTCGCGGCTGGCCCGGCGCCCGAGGTGGTACAGGCGCCCCACCAGGTCGAGATTCTCAAAGCCGGTGAGGTCCTCGTCCACCGCGGCGTACTGCCCGGATAGACCGATGATCTCGCGCAGCCGATCGGCCTCGGTGACCACGTCGAGACCACCGACCCGGGCCTGCCCGGCGTCCGGGACGAGCAGTGTGGTGAAGATCCGTACCGCTGTGGTTTTGCCCGCGCCGTTGGGGCCGAGCAGGCCGGTCACCGTACCCTCCGGGACGGAGAGATCCAGGCCGTCGAGCGCCACCACCGGCCCGTAGCGTTTCACCAGACCCGTCGCCTCGATCGCGTACTTCATCGGTCTCCTTCGCGGAAGCGGGGTGCTGTCGCGTGAGCGGACCCAGACTAGTTGCCGGCAGGCGCGGGAGACGATGCTTGTGCGGCGGCGGTTGCACATCCGCCGGATCGGCAGGCGCAGCCAGGGGCGGAGACACAAGCGGGACCGCGCGCGGGTTGTTCGCGAAAGCCCCCGACCCAGCCACCGGACTCACGAGCAGCGAGCTACGCGCTCCGTTGCTGTCGGGGTCGCCTGGCGCGCTTCCCGGCTCGGGTCGGCCAGGCTTTACCGATCGCTGCGACGACTCGGGCGCGACCCCTCAGGCCGCGTCGAGCACGGACGCCCTCGTCTCGCTCCGGTCCTGGGACACGGCACCTTTCGAGCTCGTCCGCAGGAGCAGCAGCGGCAGCTGGATGTAGGACGAGATCAGGCCGAAGCACACCATGGCCCAGGTGTTGCCGATGCCGTGCGCGGCGGTAGCCGAGACGATCCCCGACCAGACCGCGGCCTGAGTGATGGTGACCGTGACCCGCATCATCCTTGTCACCGTGATCGCGGTCGATGTCTTCTTGGTGTTCGCCGAGCCGGTGGGGACCCACTCTCTGGTGCGTCCGGTCAGGATATGGGCGATGGCCACGGCGTGGGCGAAGCTGTAGAGCTGCTGAATTCGCAGCACATCCAGGCGCCAGTGCGACCTCATCACCGTGGGCAGCACGAAGTACCACAGGACCAGGGCTCCCAGCAGCCAGACCGTGTTCCGCGGAAAGATGAACTCCGGAAAGACCCACAGCATGACCAGGCCCGGTATCGGCGCGATGATGATGTTGACCGCCGTACTGATGTAGTACAGAAAACCAGCCCAGAAGCACAGCCGCTGACGGAGGTTGAGAGCTGGATGTGCGTGAAATCTGCGATTTGTCAACAGCGACATGGAGCCGGTGCACCAACGGTACTGCTGCGTGAGAAAGCCCAGCAGGGTGTCTGGGCACAGCCCCTTGGACACGAGGATCGGCACGTACCGCAGTTCATAACCGGCTTGCATGAGCTTGACGCCGGTGTGCACGTCCTCGCTATGCCCGATCTGAGCGAACCCGCCCGCCGCATCGAGCGCGCGGCGCCGGTAGATCGCGCACGTGCCGACGCAGATCGCCGCCTGACTGCGGTCCCGGCCTGGCTGGATCCATCGGTAGAACAGTTCCTGGGTGGCGCCGGCACACCGCTGCAGCCAGGGCATGCCGCGGCGGGAGTCGAAGAATTGAGGGCTCTGCACGATGCCGGCGCCCTCGTCGCTGAAGTACGGGATGAGCTCGTGGAGATAGTCAGGACGTGGCACGAAGTCAGCGTCGAAGATCGCGATGTGATCACCATGGCTGAGGTCGTAGCCGAACTTGAGGTTGCCGGCCTTCTTGAGATGACCGCGGTCGGGCCGCACCCGGTACTCGAAGCCGTAGGAACGAGCCAGGTTCCCGACCGCTGGGCGCGCGGCGTCGTCCAGCACCCACACCTTGATCTTCCCCGGCCAGTCGAGGGCTGCCACGTGCGCGTAGGTGTTCGCGAGCACATCCAGTGACTCACCCGCCGTAGGAAGAAACACATCAACGGAAGGGTAGTGCTCCGGCGCGTACTCGAGCACCCGCAGTTCGTGGTCGATGCGACTCGTTCGCTTCTTGCGAGTGCCGCTAGTCAACGACACCGCCGCGGTGAGCATGTACAGCGAGGCGGGAACGAGGAAGATCCACATGGCCGGTTCGGTGAGGGCGAAGCGGGTCAAGCTGAACACGACCAGGAACAGGGCAACTGCCTGGACCCAGAGGATCCAGCGGTGCTGGCGGCCCATGTACCAGTACTTCTCGTCGTCAGTGGGGGGAGCGGGAAGGTCGAACTTCGTACGTCTGCGCAGGGTGGCAGTTCGCGTCAGGACAGTCACCGGAGGGTCCTCCCTGTCAAGACTGGGTTTGTCCTTATCGGGGGTCGTCGATGTGGACAGCACATGCCGGGTGGCCGGGTGGCCGGGGGCAAGGGGCATTCCTCGCGGCGGTCGTCGTCGGCCACATCTCGGCGATGCGGCCTCGAGTGATCACCAAGTCGGACGCTTTCCGAGATCCAGTCCGAACCTCGCCGAATACAGGCCGGCGCGGAAGGCGTCCAGTACCGCCGTAGTCGACTGGATGCGCCAGTCGTTGGTCTGGCCCTCGTCGGTGACGGTCCGGTTGAACCAGACGAAACCCTTCACGTCAGGGTTGCGCGTCAACCCGGTGAAGAAGTCCTTGACGAAGGCGACCTTCTTGCCGCCCCGCTCGGTCGCGCCGACCTCGGCAAGCAGGATGGGTTTGCCCGGCGCGGTCGCTCGAAGTGCGTTCAGTGTCATGGCATACGTCGAATCGAAGGTCGCCGATGCGTCACCTGGGCGGTAGTAGCCGCTCATTCCGACCCAGTCGACATAAGCCGCTCCGGGGAAGTAATTCCCGATGGCCGGAAGGCGCTGGATGTTGTCGACTCGGTTGGGACCCCAGAGCCAGATCACCTGGGCGTTCGCGCCCTCAGCAGCGAAGACGTCATGGATGTGACGCCAGGCCGCGACGTAGCTGCCCTCGGCGTTTCCGGCGGCGGGGTTGGACTCACCCCACCGGTACCAGTCGCCGTTCATTTCCTGGTCGAAGCGGATGATCAGCGGCAGACCGTTCGCCTTGATATCGGCGGCGTACTTGCGCAGGTAGGTGTCGTGCGCGCCCGCGGCGATGCTGGCCAACGAGTAGTCGGCGGTCGAACCGTCGCCGTTGAGCGGCCGTGACTCCCAGGTCAGCATCGGGATCTGCCGGGCATGCCAGGCCGCATTGACCTGCGCCGCGCTGAAGCCACTGTCGAAGCCGGAGAAATAGGAGTTGATGGTGGTCTCCCGCGCGAGGCTGCCTTCCAGGCTCGCGGCCTCGGCGGTGGTGGCGGTGTGCAGGCCGAAGTGTCGACGGGAGGCGAGGATCTGCGTCTTGCTCGGCGCGGTCGGTTTGCTCACGAATGGGCCGCCGGCTGGTGCTCGTGGAGCCTTGGGCTCGGCCGCGAGGACCCTCACCAGCCTCGTGGCCGTCGTTCTCATCGTTTCTGGAGTGATGGCGTTCTTGAGCTGCTCGCACGCCAGGCCGTCACGGTCCCCGTCCCAATCTGGATGCCGCGACGAATCCGCGATGAAAACTGCCTGAGCGGCCTGCTGAGTCGGATAGGCGGCGCATGTCTTCCTGGCGACCTGGGCCGACGAGAGAGTCGGCTCGTGGGGCTTCTGCGGCGTCCGCAGCATTCGGGCATCCTGCTGCGGCTTCTTCCGCGCCTCCTGCAGTTGTTTCTTCAGTGCGTCGTTCTCGGCCTGCGTCCTGGCCAGGGCTTCGGTCGATCCCACCTGGATGTCCACGTGGTTCCAGGCGCTCACGCCCAGCAACGCCGCCACAACAGTCGCCGTCACATAACGCGCCGACCTACGACTCAAATCAGGCATACATTGACCGCCTTCGTCGAGGGAGATTCGTCGTGCGCGCGCCCCCCTAAGCCGCGCCGCGTTCTTTACCGAAAGTAACTAGAGCATCGCGGAAAGCAACTGCCTTGGCAAGAGGCGGTCACCGGCCGGGAGTGGTGGAAGCCGCCAGCGGTGCGCAACGCGGCACGTCCGGGGAGCCGGTTGTGAAGCAGGGTGCGCGTTGGCACCCGGACCATGCCGTCCCGCGCCGTGCCGCCGATACGCTCGGCTGCAATCATCGGCAAGGAGAGCCTCGGGTGTCGGATCGCAGTACGGCGCATGCCCCTCGTACCGCGGTCGTCTGGGCGGTGCTGCGCGCTGAGCTCGCCCGACATCCACCCGGCCCGCTCCAGGTGCTGGACGCAGGTGGGGGCAGCGGACAGTTCGCGGTGCCACTCGCCCAGCTCGGCCATCGCGTCACCGTCGTCGATGCCAGCCCCGATGCGCTGGCCGCCCTCGAGCGTCGGGTCGCCGAGCGGGGCGTGGCCGACCGGGTTACCGGAGTGCAGGGCGACGCCGACAGCATCCTGCGGGTGGTCGACGAGGCCAGCCAGGACATCGTGCTGTGCCACAGCCTGCTGGAAGTCGTCGACGAGCCGGCTGCGGTGCTCGCCCCGGTGGCGCAGGCGGTCCGGGTGGGCGGGTGTGCCAGCATTCTGCTTGCCAATCGTCATGCGACGGTGCTCTCGCGCGCTCTGGGGGGGCACTTCGTCGATGCCGTCCGCGCCCTGGCGGATCCCTCGGGGCGGTGGGGAGCGGCCGATGCGGCGTTGCGCCGCTACGACCTTGCCCAGGCGTCGGGTCTGGTCGCGAGCGCCGGCCTCGACGTCGAGGCGGTGCATGGCGTACGCGTCGTCGCGGATCTTGTTCCGGGCGCACTGCTGGATACCGAGCCGGGAGCAATCGACGCACTGCTCGAGCTCGAGGTGGCCGCCTCGGCCCACTCGCCGTTCCGCGAGATAGCCACGCAGCTGCACCTGCTCGGTCGTCGCCGCTGAGGCGAGATCGGCTGGTCGGTCGGCTGGTCGGTCGCGGGCGAGGTACCGTCAACGCTGATCGCTGATCGCGAACGCCACCGCAAGGAGGGCCGGTGAGCCGCAAAGGTCCGCCACCGAGCGGCCCGCCCTCCGGACCGGCGGCTGACGACACCGACTGCACGATCCTGCACGTCGACATGGACGCGTTCTATGCCATGGTGGAGTTGCGCCGCCGGCCTGAGTTGCGCGGCAAGCCGGTGATCGTCGGGGGCGGCGGATCGCGGGGTGTGGTGCTGTCGGCAACTTATGAAGCTCGTGCGTTCGGGGTGCGCAGCGCCATGCCGGTGATGCGAGCTCGCCGGCTGTGCCCGCAGGCCACAATGGTGGCTCCGGACGCTCCGGCGTACGCCCAGTCCTCCCGCGGCGTGATGGAAGTGTTCCGGTCGGTGACTCCGCTGGTCGAGCCGCTCTCGCTCGACGAAGCATTCCTCGACGTGAGCGGGGCCCGACGCCGGCTCGGCCGCCCGGCCGCCATCGCGGAGCTGATCCGCGGCCGGATCGCCGACGAGCAGGGCATCACCTGCTCGGTGGGGGTGGCTACCACGAAGTTCATCGCCAAGCTTGCCTCCGCCCGGTGCAAGCCCGACGGGCTCCTGGTCATTCCAGCCGGCGGTGTTGTCGGGTTTCTCCACCCGTTGCCGGTGGGTGCCTTGCCAGGAGTGGGAGAACGCACCGAGGGACAGCTTCTCCGCCTGGGGCTCAAGACTGTGGGCGACATCGCGAACACCCCGGTCGGCACCTTGCGCCGCGCTGCCGGTGCGGCGGCCGGAAGCCAGTTGCATGCCCTGGCGTGGGGCCATGACCTGCGCGGCGTGGTGCCGCACGAGCCGGACAAGAGCATCGGAGCCGAGGAGACCTTCGCCACCGATGTCGACGACCCCGATCTGGTGCGGCGCGAGCTCCTCCGGCTGGCCGAGCGCACGGCAACGCGGCTGCGGGCGACCGGACAGCTCGGCCGTACCGTGAGCATCAAGGTGCGGTTCGCCGACTTCACCACCATCACCCGAGCCCGGACCCTTGACGTTCCGACCGATGTGGGCCGGCAGGTCTACGACACGGCGCGGTCGCTGTTCGACGGATTGGAACTGCAGCGAGTCAGGCTACGGCTGGTGGGTGTCCGGGTCGACGGTCTGTTGCCGGTCGTCACCGCTGCCGAGCAGCTTCTCCTCGGCTCCCCGGAACGCGGCTGGCGGGAGGCCGAGCAGGCGGTGGATCGAGCCGCTCTGCGCTTCGGTGCCGACGTGGTCCGCCCAGCGGTTCTCATCGATCCTGATGTCGATCCAGACGTCGATCCGCGCCGTTCGTCAGGTCGGTCATCCCGTGGCGGGAGTCCAGCCGTGTCCGGCATGCGGGCAGCGCCCGAAGCCGCTGGACCACCCCGATGACCGAATTCCCGACCTTCGTCTTTCCGACCTGCCAATGCACTCGTAGACTCGTACGTGTCCGTCGCGCGGTCGGTGCCGTCGGAGTACTCAGCCAGGGGAGGAGTCCGTGCCTCTCTCAGAGCATGAGCAGCGCCTGCTCGACCAGATCGAACGCGCGCTGTACGCCGAGGATCCGAAGTTCGCTTCTGCCGTGCGCGCGTCGGATCCGCGTAATCGGGCGCGACGGCGGCTGTGGATGTCCGGCCTGCTGTTCCTGACCGGCATCTCGCTGCTGTTCGCTGGTGTGATCGTCGGCCAGCAGAGTGGCACCGCTGTCGGACTGGCCGGCTTCCTCATCATGTTCGCAGCGGCAGTTCTCGCTGCTACGAGCTGGAAGCGACTCAACGGGCGGGAGCCATTGCGGGTCGTGGGAAGCGACCGGCCGGCCAAGTCACGACCGCGCCGGATCTCGCTGCTCGACCGGATCGAGCAGCGCTGGCGCCGTCGCGACGAGCAGGGTGGGGGCTGACCCGCGTTGATCGGCTAGCCGGAGCGGCCGG
>Ga0136617_10001843_pt1 | contig 18913 bp, 15 predicted proteins | sample AntDrymUQ3222106_2_FD_129672 | JGI IMG/M metagenome (GOLD analysis project Ga0136617, IMG submission 129672) | Polar desert sand microbial communities from Dry Valleys, Antarctica - metaG UQ322 (21.06) | ecosystem: Environmental > Terrestrial > Soil > Desert | place: Antarctica: Dry Valley... | reverse complement strand
TCTGACGCAGGAACTTTTCGGTAATTGGAAAAGTCCGATGACTTACACGCGCATCAAGAGCGAATATCGCGCCGTCGCGCCGCTCGTCAAAAGCCTCGAAACGCCCGACAAAGCCAATGCGGTGATGACGGCGCGTTTGAATGTCAAAATCCGCGATGATAATCCTGATTATCCCGCGCTGGTTTTGGGAAATTATATGCTCGGCGGCGGATTTTTGAATTCGCGTCTGGCGGTTCGAATTCGTCAGAAAGAAGGTTTGAGTTACGGTGTCGGTTCGAGAATCTCTGCCAGTTCGCTTGACGAAACCGGGTCGTTTGGGGCGAATGCCATTTACGCTCCGGAGAACGCTGAGAAACTCGATGCCGCATTCAAGGACGAACTCGCCAAACTTTTGAAAGACGGTTTCACGGCGGAAGAAATCGAAGCGGCGAAAAGCGGCTGGCTTCAGCAGCAGCAGCTTTCACGCGCTCAAGACCGCGAGCTTTCCGGCAGATTGAACAATTATTTGTTTCTCAATCGAACGATTGCCTGGGACGCTGATTTTGAAAGCAAAATCAAAGCCTTAACGTCCGACCAGATCAATGCGGCGATGCGGAAATATATGACTCCCGAAAACATTTCCATTGTCAAAGCGGGCGACTTTGCGAAAGCCAAAGAGAAGATGAAAAAGCAGTAAGGGCGAAACTCAATATACATTTTTTGTAAATTTGAGTTACAAAGAAAGGGACAAGTTTCATTTGAAACTTGTCCCTTTTCTACATAATAATTTGATATTACAACGGGCTAAACTTTTTGCAGATTTTATTTCGCAGTCGCTTTCTTCGACTGTGACTTCTCTTCTGTTTTCGGTTTCGTCTTAGTTTTTGAAGCCGTTTTCGTTGCTGTATCTTTTACAGTTGCTTTGGAAGTTGTTTTCTTTTCGGTTTTCGCTGCCGGATTGAGCATCGAAGTCCAGCGAAATTCAGGTGTTTCAAAACCTTCCTTCAACTTCTTGAGAATAAAATCAGTCATTTCATTGATAATCCAATTGTGATTGCTTTCGCCGACTGACGCGAGTTCGGCATCGGGCGCGGGATTCATAAAATCAATCGCATACGGAATGCCGTCTTTGATGGCAAACTCGACCGTGTTCAAGTCGTAACCCAACGCTTTGCAAATCGTTTTTACGTCTTTTTCCACTCGCGCGTGGAGTTCGGGCGAGAGATAATCCTCAACATTGACATACTGCATTCCCGATAAATAAGGCTTCGACGGGTCATACGGCATAATCAAAACCTTTTCCTGCCCGACGCAGTAACAGCGTACGAATTGGTCATACTCGATGCCTTCCTGCAAAGTCATACAAAGCGTTCCCGTCTGATTATAAACGTGCCACAGTTCTTCGAGCGACCAAACTTTGGAGACGTTTTTCCAGCCGCCGCCGTCAAACGGTTTCAAAAACGCGGGAAAGCCGACGTAATCGACAATCGCTTCCCAATCAATCGGAAATTCAAGATTTCGCAACGATTCGCCGGTGATGTCTTTGATGTAATCCTGCTGCGGCAGCAAAACCGTCTTCGGAATCGCCACGCCGATTTTCGCCGCGAGCGAGAAATTAAAAAATTTATCGTCCGCCGACCACCAGAACGGATTGTTGATAATAAAAGTTCCTTCGAGTGCCATTCGCTTCAAAGTTGCGCGGTAATACGGAACTTCGTGCGAGATGCGGTCAATAATCACGTCGTATTTTTTTTCTTCGTCGAGACGAATGCCGCCGACCTTTACCATTTCGGCGACGACTTCGCCGTTTCCTTTTTCATTGATACTTTTAATAATTGATTCGGGAAACGTAATTTCGCGTCCCGTTAAAATACCGACTCTTTTCATAATTCGTTAAATTCCTTTTCTAATAATTTGTTGTAGATTACCGAGCGAATTTCGGACAATTCCGAAATCAATAATTCTATTAGATAAGTAAATTGGTGGCAAGTTTCCGGTATATTTCTTAAATTCTTTGGCGAAAAAAAATGCTGTAAGTCTTTTTTTTATTTTTGCGGAATAAATGCTTGACAGAGTTTTTCTTGTAGCATATAGTTGTTAGCATCAATTAAAAATTGAGTGTTTATTCATAATGTTAGATTTCTTTCACATATCTCAAAATACACAAAATCTCAAGTTGAATCTTGTATCTCTTTTCGATGCGTGTTGGAAAAGTTGGAGAAACGGTAATTCAACTTGCGAATAACTTTATACAAAAGCCCTGAGGTCTTGGTTGAGACTTCAAGGCTTTTACCTTTAGCACTTTCTGCTGTATTTGGGACAACAGATGCAACTTCAGTATTTGTATCTTAGCGTAAAATACAGCAGAGGCTCAATAACAATTACAAGAAATTGAAAATGTCTGCGTGCGAGTTCTTGGCTAATTTTCAGTTTCTCTTACCTTGATGAAATAGGAGACACATAATGAGAAAAAACTTATTGACTCTGATGTTTACCGTAACATTTATCTTTTTATTTGCTGGTATCTCGTTTGCAAAGACAACAACCAATAGTGCAAATTCGACTAAAGCATTAAATAGCCTAAGTGCTGCTAAAAACAACATCCTGCTTATGAAGACTTTAGTTGCAAAACACAATAAATTAAAACAGTTTTGCAATGCTTCCGCTGACTGGAATTGTAGTAGTGCTATTGATCACACGATGGCTGTTATAGATGCAGTGCTTGGGATTTGTGATACTAATGGTTATGGAAGTCAAACGTGCGGAGACCACCTGCGATGGATGGAGGACACCGTGGGGTGGGCTCAAATAGTTTGTACCGTTATTTGGGTGAAAGCAAAGCCGGTAAAGATCATTGTCAATGATCTTGAAAAGCGAGGTATAGCTGAGTAATTTGTTGTCACAGGAAGTCAAATTACATAATTTTCAGTAGATGCGGAAAGGAAACTCTAATAGCGAAATTTTCTAACAGGATTTCCTTTTCTCAAAATTTGGAGGTGCAAATGTTTAAGTATTTTTGTGTAGGGTTTCTTTTATTAGCGTTCTCCTCTGCAATATATTTACAAGATGTTAAATCAACGGATAAGGATCGCGTGGAAAAGGGGAGTCAAACAGTTGAAAATTCACGCAAGGAAACTGAGACGGATAAAGAGCGTGTGGAAAAGGGGAATCAGATAATTGAAAACGCACGTAAGGAAATCGGAGTTGACAAATTAATTTCAAGTCTAAACTCTTTTCGATTATCAATAAAAAGTGCGAGTGATTTAAAGGACATCAAAGCAGTAAATGCAAAAGAAATAAGCGTTTTACTTCCAGATAAAATCCTTTCCGTTTATTCTACGACAAAGCCTTTTGAGTCAAAACAAACGAGTGTTTGGAATGGAGAGAAATACAGGAAACTTTCTGAATTTGTCAGCCCAGATGGACAACGAACTGTTCGGGATATTACCAATCAAGAATTGAGCAGAGATTTAAGCAGATTTGTAAAAGATCCTAAAATTTTGGAAAAGCTCAAAAAAGCAAAGGCTGTCGATCCTAAAGAAAATTTGAACAATGATCTATGGAGTGAAGTTTTTCCGCTGATTCTTTTGCATCCTAGAACAAAAGCAGAATTTAAATATGTCGGAAAAGCAAAATCAGTAGACCGTGAAGCAAATGTAGTAGATGCTATAACCGAGAACGGTCGTTCAATTCGCCTTTTAATTGATTCAACAACAAATCAATTGATGTCGATGGCTGAAAAATATAAAGGTTTTGATGGCGATTATGAAAACAATTATTATTACTCAAATCGGGAATTAGTAGATAAAGTATTGATTCCGAAGAAAATCAAAGTTGAGCGCAAATTTACTCCGACAGGTAAGGATACTCAAACATCATATTTATACATTGATGTTGTTGAGTTCAAATTAAACCCAGAGTTTAAGAAAGGTCTGTTTGATATAAATTAACCTTTTGAGGTCTGAAAAGGTTTATGTTCGGAAAACTCAACTTGTTGTGCCTTTTTTTGGTAATGCTGACTTCGACAGCGTTTTCTCAAAATACGGACACCTTATCAATCAACTTGACTGACCAAAACGGCGGTCTCATTACGATTGGCATTGTTTCTTTAACCGACTCACAGGGAAAAAAGATTGCGGAAATCAACCTGACTGAGATTAAGAAAACGCCGATGCTTAATTTGGGCATCGGCCTTTACGTTTTAGAAATTCAATCGCCCGGATTTAAGACGTATCAAAAAAGCGTTGACATCAAAAAAGGAGAGAACAGTGTCGATATTCAACTTGAAATAGAGAGTATCAATGTTGACGTGAAAATCAAGCAAAGCGAAAGGGAAAAGCGCATTGAGGAAGCAATCGGCGGTTATTTATCCGAAAAAGAAATTGCGGCTCTGCCGGAAAGCGGCGAAGATATTAAAGAGGAGCTGCAAAGAAGATACGGCGACGATATTTTGATTCGGCTTGACGGCGATTTTGACGGTTCGCAGATTCCACCGCGTGAGCAAATATCCTCTATCAAAGTCATTCGCAACACTTTTGATGCGGAATTTCACGAGATTGCCAGTATTATCATTGATATTCGTACCAAAGTTGGCGCGAGCAAGTTTAACGGGTTCGTCAATTTTTCTTTGAACGATTCGATGTTGAACGCACGCAATTCATTTGATGCGGAACGTCAGCCAGAGCAAAGAAGACAACTGATCATGTTTTTGTCGGGACCGATTGTCAAACAGAAAACTTCTTTCAGCTTTTCGACATTCGGAGTTGGCGGATTTAATACCCGCAGATTTCTCGGAGCATCGCCGAATGCGGACGAAAACGCCGCGCGGAAGATTACAAACAGAATAAGTTTTTCGACGCTCGGAATAAAGCACAACTTACCTAACGAACATTTATTAAATTTTAAGTATCAAATCAACAATTTTTCATTTTTCAGACTCGGACCCTTCGATTTGCCCGAACGCGGCTCGACGTTCAGCACTCCGCGACACACATTCAGCGTGACCGAATCCGGGACGTTCAAAAAAAAGTATATTAACGACATCAGATTTGAGTTTGGTAGAGAGTTCAAGAAAAATGTCGCGGAAAGCAATGAGACGACGATTATTGTCCTTGAGGCTTTCAATCGCGGCGGCTCCGGGCTGAATTCGCGTGACGAAGCGTCGAACATCAAATTGATTGACAATTTGATGTTCGACGCGAAAAATCATTCGCTCAAACTCGGAGTCGAAATCGAGTATCTCAAGTTGCGAAGCGTGTCGGAAAATAACACGAATGGAAGATTCGTCTTTTCGAGTTTGGCAAACTTTGAAAACGGTAATCCTTCGCAATACTCGCGGACGGTTGGCGCGACCGACGTGAAATTGAGCCAGTCGAGAATTTCATTTTATTTTCAGGATTACTTTAAATTTAATAAAACTCTTCAGCTCAGTTTAGGTTTGCGATATGAACGGCAAAACGGTTTGCAGGATGACAATAATTTTTCGCCCCGAATCGGTTTCGTCTGGTCGCCGGAGAAAAGCGGTAAATTTATTGTCCGCGGCGGGTTCGGCGTATTTTACGACTGGCTCGACGCGCAAACCTCAGCGTCAATTCTCGGCAACAGCGTTCGGCAGGGACGTAATTTAATCATCGTCAATCCGGGCTTTCCCGACCCGTTCGACGGCGGAACGCTCGCGCAGCCGCTTCCCGCCAGCATTTCCAGACTCGCCGACGATTTGACGAATCCGCAGATTTTCGTCGCCCAGAACGCATTTAATTACAAGTTGAATAAACTGGTAACTTTTGAAGGAATCTACACCTTTAAAAGAGGACTGCATCATTTCCGCAGTCGGGACATCAACGCTCCGGTCAGCGGTGTGAGACCGAATTCCGATTTTGGTCGGATTCAGCTTTTGGAATCGAGCGGCACAACCGGCGAACACTCCTTTGAACTGAGAACGAACGCTTATTACAAAGGCGTTAACATTTACGGCAATTATCAACTGGCAAAACAGACGGCGGATTTTTCTGATTTTTTTAGCTTGCCGATGGATAATTATAATCTTCGGCTTGAGCGAGGTCCGGCGAGCTTAGAGCAACGGCATAAATTAAATTTAAGTTTTAATTTTGACGTTTGGAAGAATATTAAAGTGTCCCCGGCTTTCAAACTCGAATCGGGATTTCCATACACGATAACGACGGGCAGAGACGATAACGGAGATACGGTGTTCAATGATCGCCCGCTCGGTATCGGAAGAAATACGGCGCGAGGAGAATGGCTCAAACAGGTTGATGTGCGGCTTCAATGGAAGCTATCAATGAAATATTTAGGCATCAAGCGGATAAGTGAAAAGGGTTCGATAAATTTGAACGCAAACGTCAGAAATTTGTTTAATTCAACTAACTTAACAAACTATGTCGGCGTTCAAACTTCTCCTTTTTTTGGGCAAGCAACATTAGCCAGACCCGCCCGGAGCATTGACTTTGGTTTATCATTTGGATTTTAAGATTGATTTTCCGGCAAAAGTTCGTGATTGCTTTTTCCGTCCAGGCTTCGAATCACTGATTCGGGAAACGTAATTTCGCGCCCCGTTAAAATACCGACTCTTTTCATAATTCGTAAAATTCCTTTTCTGATAATTTTGTTGAAAGACTACTGTGTAGATTTCGGACTGTTCCAAAAACAGATAGTGTAATCGAGAAGTGCGTAAAGTTTCAAGCGGACGAATAAAATTTGAAACGTAAAGTTAATCTGCCGCACAATTTACATCTTTAAATAAAAAAGTCACAAATTGTCATCGAAGCAATTTGTGACCGAATAAAAATCTACTGTTTGATTTGACTATTTTCCGGCAACTTTCCTGTCGCTTTCGCCGACGATATAACTGTTTTTCGCCCTGACGACCAGATTCGGACGCTGCACGCGGACGCGAAGTCGTCGTCGTTCGCCTTTTTGTCCGACCGTTTCAGGATAATAACCGATTGTATATTGACGGCGGAGTTCTTCGGCAATGCCGTTAAACGCCGCATCTAAATTATTATTTGCTTCAAAGGTTCTGCCGCCGCTGTTTCTGGCGAGTTCTTCCAAATACCGCCGACCTGTTTCATATTCGGCGCGGCTCGTGCCGGAACCTCTGCGTCCGCTCGGATAACTGCCGCCGCCGGTTTGAACCTTGTCGCCTAAAATGCTTCCCAAAATATCTGCAATCACGTTGCCGCTGCTTTGCGGCTGCGGATTTGAGCCGCCGTTTCCGCCCGGCATATCGCTGTAAGTGTCATAACGAATCGGGTAAAACAGCGCGTCGATTTCTTCGGTTTCCTTGACGGTACTCTGGTAGCTCGCCCGCCGCGAAGTCGTGTCAACGCCGTCGGTAAAAAGCACGACCGCTTTGCGACCTTCAATCCGCTGGAGTTGTTGCCTGATAGCATAATCTACGGCTTCATAAAGCCCTGTTCCTTCGCCGAACTTCGCTTGCAGAATAGCATTTCGCAAAGTGTTTCGGTTATTAGTCAAAGGGCTTAAAACGCGCACCCGTTCGTCGAACGACATCACCATAATTTTGTCGTCGCGCCGCAGTTGATTGACAAAAGTAATCGCCGCGTTGTGAATTTCGTCAATCTGAAATTTTGTCGAAGGGCTGACATCTATCATCAAGATAACCGTGAACGGTTGTTCGACCGCCGCAAAATACTCAATCTTTTGCTGTGCGTTGTTTTCAAAAATCTGAAAATCACTCTGCTTCAAACCGGAGATAAATCTGCCGTTGCGGTCAAGCACCGAGACGGGCATCGTTACCAGATTAGTTTCAACCTTGATAACTTCGTCGTCCTCTTCGACGACTTCTTCGGGCGCATCTGTTTTTGCCGGTGTTTGACTACCGGATTTTGTGTCGCCAATCAAAACGGGCGGACGCTTGGCAGCCGGTGGATTTGAAGAATTTATTTCGGCGGTTGGCGGTGCCGGAGCTGTCACAATTCTCGGGCGCGTGCCGCGTGTTGTCTGCGCCGCCACTGAAAGCCCCAAAATACCGAGCCAGATAAAAACGACTGCAAATTTTTTCATATTCCGATTCTCCGAGCAAAAACTTAGTATCGGGGAGAATACCTTTGATTAAAGATACACGATAAAAGATGCCAAACAGCGACACTCTGTTAACAACTAACTCTTAATTATTTGTAGAGCGGCGTGCCGGTCAGTAATTTCAAAAACTCATTCTATCCGCGCTTCTTTTCCGGTCTCATTTTATTCGGCGCATTTGTTTTGGCGGAAAAACCCAACGGCTTTGGCGTTTGCGGAATTTTTAGGTCGTTTGCCGCTTTTGAAGCTGCTAATAGTTTAGAATTTTCTAATAGTTTCGCGGCTGCCCGCGCACTCTTGCTTAATTTCTTTTTTTCTTTTGCCATCTATCTATTGTAAAAATTTTTGGAGTTTTGTGTCTAGGAATATTTGAGCATTTGCGGTAAAGTTGCAAATTCCGCTTTTTTCGTGCGATGTTAGAAATGCACAAGGAGAATTAAAAGTTGTTCGTAGAAAGTAAAACAAAAACGAAACTGCTCAAGAAAATGGGCGAAGCCATCCGCGATTTTTCGATGATTGCCGAGGGCGACAAAATAATGGTTTGTCTGTCGGGCGGAAAGGACAGCTACACAATGCTTGAATTACTGCTCGACGTGCAGAAACGCGCGCCGGTCAAATTTGAGATTCTCGCCGTCAATCTCGACCAGAAACAGCCGGATTTTCCCGAACATATTTTGCCCGAATATCTGGAAAGCGTCGGTGTAAATTATAAAATTGTCGAAGAAGATACATATTCGATTGTTACCAGATTAGTTCCCGAAGGCAAAACTTTTTGCTCGGTTTGCTCGCGTCTGCGGCGCGGAATTCTCTACACGACCGCCGTCCGCGAAGGCTGCACAAAAATCGCGCTCGGTCATCACGCCGACGACGTTATCAACACATTTCTGCTGAATCTGTTTTTCGTCGGACAACTCAAAGCGATGCCGCCGATTCTGCGTTCCGACGACGGACGCAACACGGTAATTCGACCGCTTGCCTATTGTCAGGAAATAGACATCGCCAAGTTCGCTGAAGAAAAACAATTTCCAATAATCCCGTGCAATTTGTGCGGCTCGCAGCCGAATCTAAAACGCGCCCGCGTGAAAAGATTGATAAATGAATTATCAAAGGAAATTCCGCATGTCCGCTCGTCAGTGATGACGGCTTTGACCAATGTTACCGGCTCGCATCTGCTCGATACGGAGCTTTACGATTTTGAAAATTTCGCGCCGCTGATTAAACAATTAAAACCTCTGCACGGAAGCGTCGAAAAAGAACTCGACGAGATTTTCGACCATTCCGAACCGCAATTTGAATCCAAATCTTTGATGCACATAGGAAACGGATAAAGTTGTCGTCAAAGTGCCATTTGTTTCAAATCCGCAACGATCTTCGGCAAGATTTCCAGGACAAAATCAACTTCCGCTTCCGTGTTAAATCTTCCGAGCGAAAAACGAATCGCGCCCATCGCTCGTGAATATGGAATTTCCATCGCTCGCAAAACGGGCGAAGCGGTGTGAGTTTCCGCGTTGCAAGCCGAACCCGTCGAAACGCAAACGCCGGCATCACTGAGTTTTGCCAGAATTGCTTCGCCGTTGAGATTTTCAAAGGAAATGCTCGAAGTATTCGGCAAACGAAACTGCGCTTTCTGCGTTCCGTTTAACCGAGAATTTGGAATTTTTTGCAAAATTTCGTTTTCGAGTCTGTCGCGCAGAGATTTAATTTTTCCCATTGCGGAAAAATCCTTCACAAATTCAGCCGCCGCACCGATTGCCGCAATTTGATGAACGGCTTCCGTTCCCGCGCGACGCGAGTTTTCCTGACTGCCGCCGACATAAATTGAAGGAAGTTCGACACCGTTTTTTATATAAAGCGCGCCGATGCCTTTCGGCGCGTGAAATTTATGACCGGAAATGCTGAACAAATCTATTTCAGTTTCTTTCAAATTTACGGGAACTTTGCCGACTGCGTTCACGCCGTCAACGTGAAACAGCGCGTCTGAATTTTCTTTGACGATTTCCGCAATTTCTTTGACCGGAAATAAAATGCCGGTTTCGTTGTTTGCCAGCATCACCGAAACGATTGCCGTATCCTCGCGCAAAGCGTTTTTCAATTCGTCCAAATCTAAAAAACCTTCTTCGGAAACATCGAGCCAGGTGATTTCAAAATTGTCTTTCTCTAATTTTTCACAAAGTTTGCGAACGGCTTCGTGTTCGACCCGCGTGGTTACGATATGTTTTTTGTCCGGCGCGGCAATGAGCGTTCCGCAAATCGCCCAATTGTCGCTTTCCGTGCCGCCGGATGTAAAAACAATTTCCCGCGAATCGTCTGCACCAAGCAAACCCGCAACTTGCCCGCGTGCGGTTTCGATGACTTTGCGCGTATCGCGCCCGAAATTATAAGCCGATGACGGATTGCCGTAAAAGTCTGTGAGAAAAGGCTTCATCCGCTCGAAAACTTCCGGCGCAATTTTGGTGGTGGCGTTGTTATCGAAATAAATCATAAAAACAATGGAAAACGGAAAATGGAAAATGGAAAATAAAAACATCATCAATTTACCATTCAGCATTTATTTTTTGCTATTCATAATTTTCCGTTTTCCGTTTTCCGTTTTCCATTTACCTTTTACCATTTACCATTTACCATTAAGAAAGTGAACGCAACTCTCAAGGTTACAGAGGCAAGCGGCAATAGCTGGAAAGTTAATCTGCTTCCGCTTTCAAACTACAGCATCGGCAGAGGCAAAGACAACGACATCGTTCTCAATGACCGTCGCGCTTCGCGCCGCCACGCGCAAATTATTGCAGAAGCGGCGGACTTTAGAATCGTTGACGGTTATTCCTCGGGCGGCGAAATCAAGCGCAGCGTCAATCAGGTTTTCGTCAACGGAACACCGAGACTCGAAAAAATTCTCGAACAAGGCGATGTGATTATTATTGGTGAAACCCGTTTGGAATTTGATAAATCGACCGAAGCAAAAGTTGCGGAAATTCCGAAAAGCAAGAATGAAATTCCCGTAGATTTGCTCAATGATTCGGCGGGCAAAGCAGAAAACACAAAAAACTTAAATTATAATAATCAGCCGCTCGGACATACGCAGATGTTGATGTCTGCACAGGAAATTATCCGAGGCAGCTCAAATCTTTCGCTTGATTCGGGGGTTGCCACGCCCGAAGAAATCAAGGAACTGCGCCGCAAGGCAAAGGTTTTGGATTTGCTTTACGAAATGAGCAAAACAATTGGCACGGTTTTTGACTTGAAAGAAATCTTTGTCAAGGCGACGGATTTGGTTTTTCGCGGAACGCCTGCCGACAGAGTGGTCGCCTTGATTAGCGAGGAAACGCCCGGCGGCAAAATTTTACACAACAATCTTTTTCCGATTGCCGTCAGAGCGCGTGACGCGAGTATGGAAAATTCAGCCGAAAAAATTTCGATTAGCCGAACGATTACGCAAAAAGTAATGCGCGAAAAAGTCGCGTTGTTGTCGCAGGACGTAACGGGTGACAAACAGCTTTCATCGGCGGAATCAATCGTTTTGCAAGGTGTGCGCTCGACTATCTGCGCTCCTCTGATAACCGAATCAAATGTTCACGGCGTGATTTACGCCGACCGGCTCGACCCGTTTTCCGCTTTTAGTCCGAATGATTTGGAACTCATCAGCGCGGTGGCGGCGCAAACCGCCGTCACGGTTGAAACCGTCAAAGCGCACAAGCGTCTGGCGCGTGAAGAAGTCGCGCGGGCAAATTACAGCCGTTTTATGCCCGAATATGTCGTCAAACAATTGCTTGAAAACCCCGATTCGTTCAAACTCGGCGGAGTTAATCAAACCATCACGATTCTTTTTGCCGATATTCGCGGATTTACAGCGATTTCGGAAAGAGAGAAACCCGAAAAAGTGGTCGGTCTTCTCAATCGTTATTTTACGGCGATGTCAGAGATAATTTTCGCGCACGGCGGAACGCTCGACAAATATACCGGCGACGGTTTGATGGCAATTTTCGGCGCACCGACCGCGACCGCCGAAGATGCGAAAAACGCCGTGAATACGGCGGTTGCGATGCAGAAACGGCTTGCAACCTTAAATAACGAATTAGAATCCGAAGGTTTCAGCCGGATAAATGTCGGCATCGGACTTCATACGGGCGAGGCAACCGTCGGTTATATCGGTTCTGAGCAACGCTCGGAATACACGGCGATTGGCGATACGGTTAATCTGGCTTCGCGACTCGAATCCAACGCCCGCGGCGGACAAATTTTAATTAGCGAAGCGACGGCACAGGCAGGCGGAAACTTGTTTGAGCTGACCGCGCAAGAACCTTTAACGGTAAAAAATCGCTTGCAGCCTGTTTCACTATTTGAAGTAGAGTGGAATTAGGCTAAAATTAGCAGTATTTTAAGATAAGGGAAACCGTTAAAACAGTCCGTTTTTTGACTTGTTGTGTTTGAATAAGGGGAAATGCCTTTATGTTAGGAATTTCATCGTTAAGAAAACTCGTTACCGATTCGATGGCGATTGATATGGGCACGGCAAGCACTCTGATTGCCGTCAAAGGGCGCGATATTGTGCTTGACGAACCGTCAATGATTGCCGTCAACGAATTAACGGGGGAAATAGTTGCCTACGGTCAGGAAGCATTCGATATGCGCGGGCGCGAAGCACGCGACATTACAGTTTTAGCACCGCTCAACGGCGGCGTGGTGGCGGATTTTGAACGCACGAAAAAAATGCTGGCGCATTTCGTCAAAAAGGCAAAAACCGGCGGCTCGCAAGTTTCTCTGCAAGCCGTGATGAGTATGATCTCCGACGTTACGCACGTCGAACAGCGGGCTTTGCTGAATGCGGCGGAAGACGCGCATATCGGCAAAATTTATATGATGGAGGAAGGCTTGGCGGCGGCGTTCGGCGCGGGCGTTACGCCGCGCGATAAACGCGCTTCGGCGGTGATTGACATCGGCGCGGGAACAACCAATATCGCCGTTGTTGCCAAAGGGACGGTGGTTCATTCACGTTCGGAACGGCTCGGCAGCGACGAGATAAATCTGGCATTGGCAAATCATCTGCGGCGGCATCGCGGGCTGCAAATCGGCGAAGAAACAACCGAAACTATCAAGATACGGTTTGCGACCGCTTTTCTGCCCGAAGACATTGCAAAAAGTTTGACGGTGCGCGGACGCGACGTGCAGACGGGAAGTCCGGCGGCGGTTGACATTACGGTCGGTGAAATTTATCCGGTGGTTGAAGGCATCGTGCGGCGCGTGGCGCAAATCGTCAGCGATACCTTGACCGAGCTTCAACCGGAAGTTGCCGCCGATATTTACGACCGCGGAATCATTTTGACCGGCGGCGGTTCGCTGCTGAACGGAATTGAACAATACGTCCGCAACTTTGTAAATCTGCCGGTCACGATTTCAGATGAGCCGCGTTATGCCACCGTTCGCGGACTGCTCAATATGTTCGACGAACCCGAACTGCTCGAAAAAGTCTCGCGCAACGAATTTCATTTTCTGCAAAACTCCGAAGTTCCATTTGAAGCATAATCTAAGACGCAGAGACGCGGCGACACGGAGAGAAATATTTCCCCGCGTTGCCGCGTCGCCGTTTCTCCGCGTCATACTTTATATGATTTAATTTTAGCAATGCGCTTTCTCCAATTCTTCAAGCGGCAACTTCTTATCGCGCACGTTTTCGGAATTCCCGTGCGTGTAGATTTTCGCTGGTTCTTTGTGCTGATATTAATGTCTTGGATGACGGCGAGCAGCATTGACCCGACCTTCAAAAATGCCTCGACCAATTTCTTTTTTGGATTTTTGACCACCATAATATTTTTTGCTTCGATTTTTATACACGAAGTTGCACACGCCGTCATCGCCCGCCGAGAAAACGTGCCGGTGGTGGAAATTGTGCTTCATCCTTTCGGCGGTCTGACGCGCTTTCGGCGTGAACCCGACACGCCGCGTGCCGAATTCCGCATCGCTATTGCCGGACCGATTGCCAGTTTTCTGCTCGCGGGTTTGTTTCTGGCTCTCTGGGCAATAACCAATTCGCTCGGCACAAATATCATCTCGCCGCTGTTTTTCTTACTCTTCCTGTGGAATTTTCTACTGGCGATTTTCAACCTTTTCCCCGGTTATCCGCTCGACGGCGGCAGAGTTCTTCGCGCATATCTATGGCGGCGCGGCACAGATTTGAACGAAGCAACCGTTTTGACAGGTCGCTGCGGGCAAATTATCGCCGGAGTGTTAATCCTCTTCGGAACTTTTATCGCGCTCGTGCGGGCGGATTTCTTTACCGGCTTCTGGACGATTATCGTCGGTGTATTTCTTTACGATTCGGCGAGCGGAATTATTCGTCAAACCAGGGAACAGGAAAAACTCATCGTCGAAGACGTGATGGAAATTCCGATTTCCGTCAGTCCCGAAGCGGACGTTCTCTATTTTGTCGACCGAATTTTGCCGCTCTACCGCCGGACGATTTTTCCAGTCGTCAAAGATAAACAGCTTTACGGCATTCTGTCATTGGAAGATTTGAAAAAGCTGCGGCGTGAAGATTGGCACAAAACGCAGATTAAAGCGGTGATGCGTCCGGTTACGCCCGATTACTTTGTCGAACCGGATATGCTCTTGAGCGAAGCGCGGGAATTGATGCGCGAAAACGGCATCGGTGCGCTCGGCGTAATTGATGCGAGCGGAAATCTCGTCGGCTTTATGCACGGCAAAAAAATCAAACAAAGAAGTTGACTAAATTGCAGATTATCAAATTTTGGTTAATGATTAAGACAAGTTTTGCGATTAAAAATTAAGGGAGAAAAAGTTAATGCTTGCCGTTTTGGGCGCACTTGTTGCAAATGGTCTAATCACGATTTTGAAATTTATTGCCGCCATTTTTACCGGCTCTTCGGGGATGATGGCGGAAACTCTCCATTCTTTGGCGGACACGACCAATCAGGTTTTTCTGCTTTTAGGATTGCGGTTCTACAAACGTCCTGCCTCAGAAAAACATCCGTTCGGTTACGGCAAAGAACGCTTTTTCTGGTCGTTTATCGCCGCCATTTTTATTTTCGGAGTCGGTGCAACTTATGCTATTTACGAAGGCATCGATAAAATCAGACATCCGCACGAAATTACCAATTTGTCTTTGGCTTATTGGATTCTGGGAATATCATTTGTTCTGGAAGCCGGCTCGATTGCGCTGGCTCTCTACCAGGAAATCGGCGAAGCGCATCACGAAGGAATGACTTTTACAGAGTATCTGCGCGAATCGAAAGACCCGACGGCGAAAACCGTTATCTTTGAAGATTCCGCCGCGCTCATCGGAATCGTGCTGGCGGCAGCCGGACTTCTTTTGGGGCAATACAAAGTTCCGCCCTATGAAGGCGTGATGTGGGACGGTATTGCTTCGGTAACTATCGGCGTGGTTTTGGCGATTGTCGCGTTCGGTCTGGCACGTTCTTCGCGCGGACTTCTTTTGGGCGAAGCGGCGACTGAAAAAAATGTCCAGGCGATTCGCGCGGCTATCGAAGCGCATCCGAGTGTCGTCAAAGTCGTCGAGCTTTTAACGATGCACCTTGCGCCGAAGCAAATTCTGGTCAACGCGCATATCAATCTGAAAAGTGAATTGACCAGCACGGAAATTATTCAAACCATTGCCGAAGTGGAAGAAGCAATGAAGAAAGCCGAGCCAAAGGTTGATATGATATTCTTGGAAACGGCAAGCCTCAGAGATACGAATCTTAAAGAGGTAAATCCAAAACATATCGGTTGATAATTTAAGATTCAAGATTCAGGATTCAGGATTCAAGATTCAGGATTCAAGATTCAAGATTTAAGATTCATTTCTTTCTTTTGGAATCCTAAATCCTAAATCCTAAATCCTGAATTCTGAATCTTGAATCCTGAATCTTGAATTAAAAGATGGAGTTCAGCGATTACATTCCAAACATAAACACGCTGCGAAATGTGTTCGACATCGCGCTGGTTTTTGTTATCGTGTATGTCGTCTTGAAACTTCTTCGCGGCACACGGGCAGTGCCGACGGTGGTCGGAATGTTGGGTCTGGCTCTTTTATATTGGCTTGCGGTGGCGCAGGAACTCGCTACGCTCGAATTCGTTTTGCGTTCGGCAGTGCTTTATATCGGCGTGGCGATTATCGTTTTGTTCCAATCGGAAATCCGCCAGGCTCTGATTTATTTCGGCAATCGGCTGCGGTTCCCGGTTTTCCGCCGCGCACAAGGCGGTCTCGGCGAAAATATCTATGACGAAATCGTTTTAGCGGCAACCACGCTTTCGACTGAAAAAATCGGCGCGCTGATTGTCATCGAACGCAATGTCGGGCTGAGAAATTTTATCGACGCGGGCGTGTCGCTCGATGCCAGACTCAGCTACGATTTGCTGGTCACGATTTTCAATCCGACAACGCCGCTGCACGACGGCGCGGTTATCATTCAGCGCGAGCGCATCGCCGCCGCATCCGTTTTTTTGCCGCTCACCAAAAATCCGAGTATTTCGCGCGAACTCGGCACGCGCCACCGCGCGGCGATCGGCGTAACCGAAGGCACAGACGCGGTTTCGGTCGTTGTTTCCGAAGAAACCGGTTTAATTACTTTTGTTGAAGGCGGCAGGGTTAAGCGGAATTTAGACACGACGAGTCTTCGCAGCTTACTGTTAAGCGCAATGGATTTGCCGGTCATCGAAACAAAACGCGAACCGACAAAAACTATGAAGGAAACCGAATCCGAAATAACAATTGGGTAATTCAGGATTTAGGATTTAGGATTCAGGGTTCAAAATTCAGGATTCAGGATTTAGGATTCAGGGTTCAAAATTCAGGATTCAAAATTCAAGATTGCTAAAAACAATCCTAAATCCTGAATCCTAAATCCTGAATCCTGAATCCTAAATCCTGAACTCAATATATGTTTTCCCCGACCGAAAAATTTTTTCAAAAGGAAGAGCGGCAAATCTTTATTCGCCGACTTTTTCGCCGCGTCTTTTTGGAGGATTGGTTGATAAAAGCGACCGCGCTTTTTATTACGCTCGGCTTGTGGCTCGGCGTAACGGGACTTCGCGCACCGATTACAACTCGTCTGAACAATGTCGCCATAAAGCTTCGAGTTTCAAACGACATCGAAATTACCAATTCGCCCGTGCAGGAAGTTGATTTGGTAATTACCGGCGACAAGCGCAAAATTGACCAGATAAAACAAAGCGATTTGGTAGTTTCGCTCGATTTGGCTGACGCGCAGACGGGTGACCGAATCGTTCAAATCACACCCGAGAATGTCAACATCGAACTTCCGACCGGAGTTCGGCTCGATGAAGTTCAGCCAAACAAAATCGCGGTCAAATTGGAAAAAGTCGAAGAACGCGAAATTGCGGTTACAGCCGAAACCGAAGGAAATCCGGACGAAAATTTTGAAATTTACAGCGTCACGGTCGTGCCGCCCAAAGTGCGTATTCGCGCACCCGAAAGTTATATCAAATCGCTCGATTTTGTTTCGACTGAAAAAATAAACGTCGAAAACCGGCGGGAAGATTTCACGGCTCGACAGGTTGCGCTCAACGTCGTGAATCCGAAGGCGACGCTGCTCGACGCAACGGTTGATGTCTTTTTCAAAATCGGCGAAAAGCGAATCGAAAGACTTTTTTCGATTCCGGTTGAAACAGAGGGCGCAAACAAAATTGCCACGTTTGTGCTTTACGGCGCACGCTCGATTTTAGAATCGGTCAAAGCGGAAAATCTGCAAGTGCAAATTCTCAAAAACGAAGCGGGCGAAAATTCTCCGCAGGTAATTTTACCCATTGAAATTCAAGGACAAGTCGAAATCAGAAAACTCAAAATTAGTGGATAACTGATAGTGGATAGTGGATAGTAAATCTAAGAAGGATTTTAATTATCCACTATCCGTTATCCGTTATCCACTTTCTTACGTCTTCGCGCATTTCGTCCGTGATTTCGTGTTTTGCTTTGTAAGTTTTTGCCTGAAAGTTTGGCAGATAGTATTTTAACTTTTTTTCAAAATTTTGAAATTTCTCAAACGGATAAAACTCGTCATTGTCGCCGTAAAGGTATAAAACCTCCGCATCGGTCGGCGTGTAAATTTCGTTTGTTTCCAAATCCGAAGGAATGCCGCCGCACAGGGCAATCACGCCGCGCAAAATTTCCGCGTGCGTAAAAGCAAAGCGAAAATTCAGCGCACAGGCTTGCGAAAAGCCGTAAAGATAAATTCGTCGAGCGTCAATAATTTTATCTTTGCCGAGTTTTTCTATCACCTCAAGCACGAAATTATGGTGCAGCAAAACAGATTCCTCCGCTTTATAATCGGTCAGCCAGCCGAAGCCGATTTTGAATTTACCGTCGGTTTCACGGAAGTGCTGATGCGGTGCCTGGAGCGAGGCGACGACGAAATTTTCGGGCGCAATCTGGCGCGCTTCCCGCATCATATAACGCTTGTGCGCGCCGTAACCGTGAACGGCGACGAGCAGCGGCGCAGGCTTCTCCAAATTTTCAGGAACATATAAATCATAGTAGAGATTTATTTTGGTTTGCAGACTTAAATCGGTTTGCAGATTTTCGGAATTCATAATTATTCTAATGGTAAATGGTAAATGGTAAATGGTAAATGAAGACGTGGATTTCAAAGATTCCATTTACCATTTACCATTTACCATTTACCATTAAACTACCTATGCAAAGTCTACTCAAACAGCTTGACGAACTCACCGGCGTTGAGACGGAAAACAATTTTGCTAAATGGCTTGAGCGAATTGCCTTTATTTTTTTAACTTTGATGGTTTTGTCCGCGCCGCATTCGATTGCCGCGACGCAAATTACCTGGCTTTCGGGAATGCTCGCGTGGACGATTCGGCTGTTTATAAAACCGCGTCCGAAACTCGTCCG
>Ga0136617_10001842_pt1 | contig 18915 bp, 22 predicted proteins | sample AntDrymUQ3222106_2_FD_129672 | JGI IMG/M metagenome (GOLD analysis project Ga0136617, IMG submission 129672) | Polar desert sand microbial communities from Dry Valleys, Antarctica - metaG UQ322 (21.06) | ecosystem: Environmental > Terrestrial > Soil > Desert | place: Antarctica: Dry Valley... | reverse complement strand
TCTGTCGCCGCGAGCGCGGGCCTCCTGGGACCTGGGCTATTGAGGCGTCCGAGTTGCGGTAGACCCGGACCACGTCCTCACGGAACTCCTTGGGGAATGGCTTGGGCACGGTGCACACATCGTTCAAGCGCCGACACCACCCACGGCGGCATAGGTCGGGCGGGGACGCGACGCCCGGACCTACACCCTCATCTGTGATGAGCCTCTTGACCTTCGAATCGCTGGAGATCGCTTGCCGTTCATGGCCGCTCAACTTCCTGGCCTATCGCCCTTCCAACTCGCCCATCAAGCCTTCAGATCCGTCGGCACGCATGCTACGAAGTTCGTAGATGGGTCGCCCGTGGACGGGCGGCCCACGATCGATTTTCAGGGTAGTTGTTGGACGTTGCTGGCAATTGCTGTCGCCTCGTCTGAGCCGGATTCGAGGTGGTCGGCGTGCACGGTGGGATGAAGTTCTACCGCGGCTCCGCGGCGGCCGCGCGCGCCTACGTGGAGGCCGATCACTCCCGGGCGGATGACTACTACCTAACCGAAGGCTCAGGCGTCGCCACCCGCTTCGTCGTCGAGTGAGCGACCCGGTGAGCCCATGGTGAGGAAGGCTGCTGACCTCGACGGCGAGACGTACGAGCGGTGGGTCGCCGGGTACGACGTCGACACTGGCCGGGCCAAGGGCCGCCTGCGAGACGACGCCAACGCGTTGCGGTTCGTCGAGGTCACCGTCAAAGGGCCGAAGACCTGGTCACTCGCGACGGCGCTGCATCCGCAGATCTCGACCGCGTTGGACGCGGCGCAGGATCGGGCGGCCGAGCAGATCATCGGGTGGGTCGCAGAGCACGCGACAACACGGGTCGGGCCGCGCGGTCGGCAGGTGCAGGTGCCCGTCGCTCAGATCGAGGCGGCAGTGATCCGGCACTACACGTCGCGGGCCGGTGACCCGCACCGGCATCTGCACCTCCAGATCAACGCCCGGGTGTCCGCCGCTGGGGCGTGGCGCGGCATCGATTCGGTCGGGATGCGGGACGCGCTGGAGGCGATCAACGGGATTGGCCACGCCGCGGTCGCCACCGACCCCGAGTTCCGGGCAACACTTGCTGAGCATGGGTTGACCTTGGACCCCACCACGGGCGAGATCGCCGAACTCGCGCCGTACGCGGCCCGGTTCAGCGCCAGGGCGGCGCAGATCGGCCGCAACGTCGACCGCTACGAAGCCGAGTGGCGTCCGGAGCATCCGGGAGAGGAGCCGGGGCCGAGACTTCGGCAGGCGTGGGATCGGCGGGCATGGTCGGAGGCACGGCCGGACAAGGTCGTCCCGACGGACGGTGCAGCGATGGTCCTCGCGTGGAACGAGGAACTTCGGCAGCTCGGCTACCGCGACCCGAGCAGGCGGACATCGCTGTCGACGCCGCGGATCGGCGGATTGAATCGCGAGGCGGCCGCGGACCTTGTGTTGTCCCGGCTCGGCGCAAAGCGGTCGGCATGGAACGCAGCCGACATTCGTGGGCAGGTCGAGCAGTGGATCGCCCAGTCCGGGATCGTCGCTGAGGCGTCGGTGCGGGTGGAATTGGCCGAGGACCTGACCGCCCGAGCCCTCACGTCCTGCACGCCGCTCCTGGCCCGTGATGACGTGCCCGAGCATGTCCGTGCCCTCTCCTCGCCGCGGGTGATCGGGGTCGAAGACCGGATCACCCGGCTGTTAGCACTCCAGGCGTACGTCGGCGGCGATCACGCCGTCCTCGAGGCGAGGGTGGCCGTTGGTCTTGACCCGGCACAGCACAAGGCGGTCGCCGCCCTGGCCGGGACCCAGCACCTGCTGGTCATCGAGGGTGCGGCCGGCGCCGGGAAGACCACCACGCTGGCTGGGACGAAGGCAGCACTTGCGGCGCAGGGCCGTCGAATGATGGTCGTGACGCCGACGTTGAAGGCGGCCGAGGTCGCGGCCGGATAGATCGACGCACCGGCGTTCTCGGCGGCCTGGCTCGCCTACCAGTGGGGTTGGCGGTGGGACGACGACGGCCACCTGGACCTGCACCGTCGACCTGCCCACCGACGCTACGGCGATGCTCGGCCGAGGCGACCTGCTGGTCGTGGACGAGGCCGGGATGCTCGACCAAGACACCGCCCGCGCCCTGTTGGAGATCGCGCAGGATTGTCAGGCACGCGTCGCCTTCATGGGCGACCGCCACCAACTCCATGCCGTCGGCCGCGGCGGCGTCCTCGACCTCGCCGCCCCGCAGATGATCGAGAGCGCTCCAGCGCCACCCCGACGTGGTACTGGCGGCCGCGGTGGGCCGGCCCGACGCCTACGCCGGCGAGGTGCCGGTCTGTTACGTGGAGCTGAGACCGGGAAGCGACGTCTCCGAGGACGAGCTGCGCTATTTCGCCGAGCAGGAGATCAGCGAGCGCCCGGCCTGGCCGCGGCAGGTGCACGTCGTGCCCCAAGTGCCCCTCACTGCCGTCCGCAAGATCTTCAAGCCCAGCCTGCGCCAGGACGCCGTCAAGCAGGTCGTCTGCGCCCTGCTCGACGAGGCTGGCCTCAGCGGATCGGTGACCGCCACAGGGGGGTGGTGGCCCGCACGGGATCCGGGTCGACATCACCCTGCACCGCGCCACCCCGCCGACCGCACCCGACTGCAGGGACTCCTCGACACCTACCTGATGACCTCCACCATCACACTGTGATCCCGGCGCCCGGGAAACGACCTGGCCCCAACCGACGTGCAGCGCACCCTTAATGCACGCGCGGGGGACAACTCCCCAGCCAGCGAGCCATGACGCGGCGTAGGCATCAGGGTGTGTGCACGACCAATGCAGAGATGTGGAAGCCCCCAGGTCCGTGAGTGACGACATAGGTGACCGTGAGTCGGTCGATCTCTCGACCGTCCGCACGCTGTCGGGAAAACGTGGCCCGATGCATTGCGCTGTTGTGGTTTAACTTCGCGGTGTCGCTAGACAACGTCTCGCTGTGGTCGTACTGCGCGGCCAGCATGCCGTCCACCTGTTTCCGCAACCAGGCAGCGACCTCGTCGCGTGTCCGAAGCCAGACGACGAGGTCATCAGTCGTCAAAAGAAGCGGGACGGAGTAGAAACCGACAACGTCGGCGGGCTGACGCACGCCGCGACCGGTCGCCGCAAAGAGGGCCAAGTACTCCTCGAACCACCCTCTGACTTCGCCCTCATCCACGATTCGAACTCTAGAGCGCGCCGCCATTCGGGCTGACAGGAGACGTTGGGTGAGCACTGTGAAGCAGGGACTGACGCAGGTCGGCAACCGGGTCGCCGTGTGGATGTATCAGGCACTGGGCGGGCGACTGTCCAGTGGCAGCAAGGACGTGCACCTCATGATAATCACGACGCCGGGCCGACGAACGGGTATGCCGCGCTCCACCTGTGTGCGCCACCTCAACACCGCTGAAGGGTCCGTTGTCTGGGGCTCCGGCTCGGGCTCCCCACACGACCCGGACTGGTTCCGCAACCTGCGCAAGGCGAAGGTGGCCGATGTGCAGGTGAGGTCAAAACGGATCCAGGTCCGCCCCCGTGAGCTGCTCGGAGGGGAGCGCGGCGCGATGTGGAACATCGTCGTTCTGACTCAGGCACCCGAGATCGCGAAATACGCCGCGAAGAGCAGGCCGGACGATTCCAGTGGCCGTTCTCGAGCCAATCGAAGGTGAAGCCATCTGAGTATGCCCTTACGGAGACAGGCTGAGAGCGTGCAGTGGTCTCCCCCTTCCCGGGCGTGTCCCAACAGAGGCCATGGGAACGACCACGCTCGAACCGGGTGGGGTGCAAGTCGCCCGCCAAGGTTTGAAAGGGAGAGTGCAAGACGAGGCCCGCTATCGTGATCTGACTGGGGCCAGACTTCCGGCGAGCTCAGTCGCATCTAGGCCCGCGGGGCTCCGCGAGGAAGGCTGATGAGTTTGGGTGGCGCGGTCCTCTTGATCGTGGCACCGCCCCCCGGTTCCCCATTGAGCCACCGGGCCCGTCCGTCCCGACCCCCATGCCGCTCTCTGGTGATTCCGGTCGGTGTGCCCGGTCACCGTCGACGTCGACTGCCAACTCTGCGCACCCATGGCCACGAACAGCAGAACGTGCAGCCGTTCGTCTCGGTACGTTCTGCTGCAGTCACAGTCACTCCGTTGGTAGCCACACTTCGTTGGAGCCATTCTCCTCCGCTCTGGGCGCGCCAGACCCTGCTCTCAAGAGCAGCACTTACCTGGGCCTCGAGCTCGGCGTCAGGCCGTACGGCGCGTTGGGCGCGTTCCAGGCGGGTGACCCTCGGTCGGGGTGGCGAGCATCAACCAGCTCTGGCCCCACACGCGAGCAGGTCGCCAGGCCTGATCGGGCGCTGTCCCGCGACGGTGGCCGACGACAATGGACACCACCGCGAATGGGTGCTAAAACCTTTACGTAATGAATATTGTACGTGACGACCTTGACCCGATCTGGCAGGCGCTGGCGAACCCGTGGCGCCGTCGGATCCTGGACCTGCTGCGCGCCGGTCCGCTCGGAACCGGCGAGCTCGTGGAGGCGATCGGTGCCGCTCGCCACCAAGTGCTCGCGCACCTGCAGGTGCTGCGTGATGCGGGTCTGGTCACCGTGGAGCGGCAGGGCAGGCGGCGTGTCAACCACCTCAACCCCGTGCCGATCGAGCAGATCTACACCCGCTGGGTCTCGGCGTACGAGCAATCGTGGACCCAGGCCCTTCTTGGTCTGAAACAGACGGTCGAGACCGCGGAGCGGGACAGGCTCGGCGCGAGGGGACGAGGAGGGGATCGGGTTGGCTGAACTGGTCCAGCAAGTCGAGATCGACGCGCCGATCGAGGCGGTGTGGGCGGAGATCACCAAGATCCGCGCCATTCAACGCCCCCTGCTCGACACGGTGCTCGAGACGACGCTCGAGCCCGGCGCCCCCCTGCGCTACACCACTCCGGACGGGCGGCGCACATTCGTCGTGGGGCGCGTCGTGGAGGTCAGCGAACCCACCCTGTTCTCGCACACCTACCGGCTGACGACCAGCAACGACCCGCTGACCCTGGTCACGTGGTCCCTGGAGACGCTGGCGTCGGGATCGGTCCGTGTCACGGTGCGGCACTCCGAGTGGCCCGAGCAGACCAAGGCTCTGGACGCGCACTCCACGACCTGGGCGGGGATCCTCGCAGAGCTCAAGCGCCAGGTCGAGACCGGTGACATCTCCGGGCGCACCAAGGCCCGCTACGCGCTGATGCGGGCGTTCATCTGGGCGATGCCGGCCAAGACCAAGACCGAGAACGTGGAGGTGCCGCGATGAGCGACCCCGGTGCGACGATGATCGCCAACCTCGAGGCCAAGACAGGGCGCAGCCTGGAGCAATGGGTGGACCTGGTGCACGCGACGGATCTGACCAAGCATGGCGTGATCATGACGCACCTGAAGGCCGACCATCGGCTGACCCACGGGTACGCCAACCTCATCGCCCTTACGGCGCTGCGCGCCCCCGACGAGCCGGTCGGCGAGGACCTGGTCCAGGCCCAGTACACCGGCAAGGAGCACCTGCGACCGATCTACGACGCGATCGTGGCGGCCGTGAATGCGTTCGGGGACGACGTCGAGGTCGGACCGAAAAAGACGAGCGTGAGTCTGCGGCGCGCCAAGCAGTTCGCCCTCGTCACCCCGGCCACACGCACCCGCGTCGACCTCGGGATCAACCTCAAGGACAAAACACCGACCGACCGCCTCGTGGCGGCGGGTGGGATGTGTAGCCACAAAGTCGCGATCACCGATCCGACCGAGATCGACAACCAGGTCATGGATTGGCTGCGCACTGCGTATGACCAAGCCGGCGCGGCCCCGCGCGGCTGACTGTATCTCGTCGCCGACCGCGAAAGCTCCAGGTGTTGTGGTTCATGAGCTTGCTGACACTGCATGGGGTGTGGGGGCGGGGTAGGCCGCCGGCTCGCTACAGACCGCCGAGGACAGGACAAGATCGAAGGGCCGACCATGTGGGCCACAACCTCGACAACGTCGGGATGTTCTCGCCCGAGGACATCTCGACACGCCCGTCGTTCCTCATGGTCGGGATGGAGTCCCGCCGACGCCACCGGCTCTTTCGTCGGCGCGTCTTTCCGCCTAAGCAGCGCCACCGAGCAACCTCCGAACCGTCGAAGACCCCACTGAGAGCACCTCGGAAGTGGCCCAATCGGACCGACAAGGCTGAAACTTTTGCGGACTCTGTGCGGACTCGGAGGGCCCACACCCCCTCTGACCTGCGCAAACGCGCGGATTCACACGTTGAAGCGGAACTCGACGACGTCGCCGTCGGCCATGACGTAGTCCTTGCCCTCCATGCGCACCTTGCCCGCAGCCTTGGCGGCGTTCATCGAGCCGGCTGCCACAAGCTCGTCGTACGACACGATCTCCGCCTTGATGAAGCCACGCTGGAAGTCGGTGTGGATCACGCCGGCTGCCTCAGGCGCGGTCGCTCCGCGCCGTATCGTCCACGCGCGCGACTCCTTCGGTCCGGCGGTGAGGTAGGTCTGCAGGCCGAGGGTGGAGAAGCCGACCCGGGCGAGTACGTCGAGCCCCGGCTCGTCGACACCCATCTCAGCGAGCATCGCGCGTGCTTCCTCGTCGTCGTCGAGCTCGACCAGCTCGGACTCGAACTTCGCGTCGAGGAAGATCGCCTCCGACGGCGCCACCATCTCGCGCATCGCGGACTTCAAGGTCGCATCAGCCAGCTCGTCGGCGTCGCAGTTGAACACGTAGAGGTAGGGCTTCGCGGTCATCAGCATCAGCTCCCGCAACAGCGACTTGTCGATCGACGTCGAGATGATCGGCGTGCCTTCTTCGAGTGCCTCCTTCGCCTCACGCGCGGCAGCAAGAGCGGAGGCGTGCTCCTTGCGCAGCCGAGCCTCCTTCTCCAACCTCGGCAGCGCGTTGTCGACGGTCTGCAGGTCGGCAAGGATCAGCTCGGTCTGGATCGTGGAGATGTCGTCCGAGGGTGACACCTTGCCCTCGACATGCGTGACGTCGTCGTCGCGGAAGACCCGGGTCACTTGGCATATCGCGTCGGACTCGCGGATGTGGGAGAGGAACTTGTTGCCGAGCCCCTCCCCCTCGGAAGCCCCGCGCACGATGCCGGCGATGTCGACGAACTGCACGGTCGCCGGGATCACCTTGGCGGAGCTGAAGATCCCGGCCAGCTCGGGTAGCCGGTCGTCGGGGACACCGACGACGCCGACGTTGGGCTCGATCGTGGCGAAGGGGTAGTTCGCGGCCAGCACGTCGTTCTTCGTCAGCGCGTTGAACAGCGTCGACTTGCCCGCGTTGGGGAGCCCGACGATCCCGATGGTGAGTGCCACGTGCGCGGAGTCTACGGCTAGGCAGTCGTAGGCTGGCTCGGTGCGCCTGGCGACCTTCAACGTGAACTCGATCCGCTCCCGCATCGCCCGCGTGGAAGCGCTCGTGGAGCGGCACGAGATCGACGTACTCACCCTTCAGGAGACGAAGGCACGTGACGACCAGTGGCCGTTGATGGGGCTGGAGGCGATGGGCTACGAGGTCGCGACGTACGGCTTCAACCAGTGGAACGGCGTGGCCATCGCGAGCAGGGTCGGCATCAGCGACGTACGCCGGGGGTTCGAGGGGATGCCGGAGTACGGCGACCCGCGCGTCACCGAGGCGCGTGCGCTGGGCGCGACGTGTGCAGACGTGCAGGTCTGGTCGCTCTACGTGCCGAACGGACGCGCCCTCGGGGACCCGCATCTCGACTACAAGCTCGACTGGCTCGCCCGCCTCGGTGTCGCTGCGAGGGACTGGCTGCGAGGCGACCATCAAGCGCAGATCGCTCTCGCCGGCGACTGGAACGTCGCGCCGCGTGACGAGGACGTGTTCGACATGCGTAGCTTCGCGACGAGCACCCACGTCTCACCACCCGAACGAGCGGCGTTCCACGCCATAGTCGAGTCCGGGTACGCCGACGTGACGCGACCGTTCACGCCAGGGCCGGGAGTGTTCACCTACTGGGACTACTACCGCGAGCGGTTCGAGCGCAACCGAGGGATGCGACTCGACTTCGTCCTCGGCTCGCCCGCCTTCGCGGAACGGGTCACCGCAGCGTTCATCGACCGTGCCGAACGCGCCGGCAAGGGAGCAAGCGACCACGCACCGGTCATCGTCGACACCGAGCCGTAGGCGACGGAACGCGGCCGGGAGACCGGTGGGCGACCGACTCACGATGGGTGGGCGCGACCACCCGGAAAGGGGGTTTCGGTGCGGCAGACCCGTTCTGTCGGTGGGGTAGCCGATCATGGTCGATATGGAAGCAACCACCATCGTGATCCTCGTGTTGGTGCTGAGCATCGGGCTGATGCTCGGTGCCGTCATCGGTGGGCTCTGGGTCCGGTCGCGCGCCGCGTCGTCCGCCGCGGAGTCCGTGGCCTCGTCGCTGGCCGCCTCGGTCGCCGAGTCGGAGCGGATCGCGATCGAATCGCGCGCCACCGACCAGACCGTCGTCCGCGAGGGCCTCGACCGCCTCCACGGCCAGGTGCGTGACCTCGAGCGGCATCAGGAGTCCTGGCGGGGCCAGCTCACCCAGCAGGTGGCCGACGTCCGCTACTCCACCGAGACACTGCGGCGCGAGACCGCTGCCCTCTCGACGGCGTTGCGCAAACCGGCCGTGCGCGGGCGATGGGGCGAGCTCCACCTGCGCAAGGCGGTCGAGCTGGCCGGCATGGTCTCTCGCTGCGACTTCGGCGAGCAGGTCTCGGTCCGTGACGACGACGCGCTGCGCCGCCCCGACCTGGTGGTGCACCTCGCCGGCGGCAAGAGCGTCATTGTCGACGCCAAGGTCCCGCTCGACGCCGTGCTCGACGCAGCCGAGGCCGACACCGACGCGCAGCGCGATGCTCATCTCGCCCGCCACGCGCGACAGCTGCGGCAACACGTCGACAACCTCTCGGCTAAGAGTTACTGGCGCGCCCTGCCGGCCACACCCGAGTTCGTCGTCCTGTTCGTCCCCGGTGAGTCGTTCCTCTCCGCGGCGCTGGAGGCCGAGCCGAGCTTGATCGAGTACGCCGCCACCCGGCAGGTCGTGCTCGCGACACCGACCACCCTGATTGCGCTGCTGCGCACGGTGGCCTACGCCTGGAAGGAGAAGGCGCTTGCCGACCGAGCCCGCGACATCCACGAGCTCGGGCGCCAGCTCTATGACCGCATCAACGTGCTCGGTGGGTACCTCGACAAGCTGGGCAGGTCCCTGTCTGGGGCAGTGGGCAGCTACAACCGCGCGATCGGGTCCCTGGAGACCCGGGTGCTGGTGTCGGCGCGCAAGTTCGCCGAGATGGAGGTCAGCGATGAAGAGCTGATCACCCCGGAGCCGGTCACCGACGCCCCCCGCCCGTTGACGTCGGCCGAGCTCATCGAGATCGTCGCCGACCCCCGGGACCCGTTGCCCGAGCTACGTGAGCCACCCACATTCCCCGAGCAGCGGCGCGCCGAGGGCGCCTGACTCGGCGCGCCGCCGATCCCTGCCCACCGACACCGCCTACCGTGACAGCGTGAGCGCACCGCGGAAGGACTCACCACCGCGCACGTTGTGGGAAGCCGGTCGCAGACCCGGCCGCCAGGTCGCCACGCTCTCCGCACTCGCCCTCGTCCCGGTGCTGTTGGTCAACCTGGTGGTCGCCGACCGGTTGAACCTGGTCTTCGACCTCGGCTTCGCCGCGATCTGCGCTGCGGCCGCACTCGTGGTGAGGCCGCGCGACTTCTTCGTGGTCGGCGTGCTCCCGCCGCTGTTGCTGTGCGGTGCCGCGCTCCTGCTCTCGGTGATCGCTCCGGGGTCCGTCGGGCAGCCCGCTGATGGCCCGATCCAGTCTACGATCTCGACGCTCGCTCACCACGCCGGAGCGCTCGTCGTGGGTTATGGGCTCACCCTGGTGATCCTGGCGCTGCGACAGGCGGCGATTCGCGGCCGGCTGCCGGCACAGTCCGCCGCGCGACGCCGGGAGACGGCGTCGCCGTACTCCGCAATCCGCTAACCACCGGAACCAGCGGGGGCGTGGGCTTTCTCGGCGGCCCTGATGTCGCGCCGCAGCTCCGGGGGTAGCGCGAAGATCAACGACTCTTCCGCGGTCCGCACCGCCTGCGCGTCCGGGTAGCCGCGCTCGCGTAGAAAGTCCAGCACCCCCGCAACGAGGTCGTCGGGGACTGAGGCGCCGGAGGTGACGCTGACCGTGTGCACACCCTCGAGCCAGGCCTCGTCGATCTCGGTGGCGTCGTCGACCCGGTACGCCGCCGTGGCGCCGGCCTCGAGGGCGACCTCCACCAGCCGCACGGAGTTCGAGGAGTTCCCCGAGCCCACCACGATGACCAGGTCGGCATTCTTCGCGATCTCCTTGATCGCGATCTGCCGGTTCTGGGTCGCGTAGCAGATGTCGTCTGACGGCGGGTCGAGCAGCAGGGGGAACCGTTCGCGGATCCGGTCGACGGTCTCCATCGTCTCGTCGACCGACAGCGTGGTCTGGGACAGCCACGCCACCTTGGCCGGGTCTCGCACCGTGATGTTCGCGACGTTGTCGGGACTCTGCACGAGCTGGATGTGTCCGGGTGCCTCACCCGAGGTCCCCTCCACCTCCTCGTGACCCTGGTGGCCGATCAGCAAGATGTCGTAGTCGTCGTCGGCGAAGCGACGCGCCTCGTAATGCACCTTGGTCACCAGTGGGCAGGTCGCGTCGATCGTCTTGAGCTCCCGTGCGGCAGCCTGCTCGTGCACGACCGGCGAGACACCGTGCGCCGAGAACACCACCGTCGATCCCGGTGGGACCTCGTCGAGCTCCTCGACGAACAACGCGCCCCGAGACTCCAGCTGCGCGACCACGTGTCGGTTGTGCACGATCTGCTTGCGCACGTAGACGGGTGCGCCGTACAGGTCGAGCGCCTTCTCCACCGTGATCACGGCACGGTCCACACCCGCGCAGTAGCCACGGGGAGCAGCGAGCAGGACCGAGCGGTCGGCCGCATCGGGGCTCAGCACAGGCGGTATCCCCAGGTCCGACGAACTCATAAGTCCATCGTAGGTGGCCTGCCATAGGGTGCGAGCGTGGCACTGCAGACCTCTCGCGAGTCCCCGGCACCGGTCCGGCAGATCGCCAACGCCATCTCGGGCTGGATCGATCGGCTGGGGGCGGTCTGGGTCGAGGGGCAGATCGCGCAGCTGCACCGACGGCAGGGGATGAACACCGTGTTCCTCACGCTGCGTGACCCGGTGGCCGACATCTCTGTGGCGGTCACCTGTTCCCGGCAGGTGTTCGACGCGCTCAACCCTCCCGTGGTCGAGGGGGCGAGCGTGGTCGTCCACGCGAAGCCGTCCTACTACGCGAACCGCGGCACTCTGAGCCTGTCCGCGCGAGACATCGCTACGGTCGGTCTCGGAGAACTGCTCGCGCGGCTCGAGCAACGCCGCCAGCTGTTGGCCGCGGAAGGTGTCTTCGCCCGCGAGCTCAAGCGCAGCCTGCCGTTCCTGCCGCGCACCGTCGGGCTGATCACCGGACAGCAGTCCGCCGCCGAGCGCGACGTCCTGGAGAACGCTCGACGACGATGGCCCGCCGTGCGTTTCCGGGTGCTGCACACCGCGGTGCAGGGGCCGCTGGCCGCGCGCGAGGTGATCGACGCCCTCGGCACACTGGATCGTGATGGGGAGGTGGACGTCATCGTGATCGCGCGCGGAGGCGGGGCGCTCGAGGACCTGCTCCCCTTCTCGGACGAGGGGCTCATCCGGGCCGTGCATCAGGCCCGGACTCCGGTCGTCTCCGCGATCGGCCACGAGTCGGACTCCCCCATCCTGGATCTCGTCGCCGACGTCCGCGCGTCCACACCGACCGACGCCGCGAAGCTCGTCGTCCCCGACGTCGCGGAGGAGACCGACAGGGTGACCCGCCTGCGCGACCGGGGCCGGCAGGTGCTGGCGAGCTGGATCGTCCACGAGCGACGCCAGCTGGAGTCGGTGCGCGCCCGGTCCAGTCTCGGTGACCCGCGGTCCAGCCTGAGCGCGCGCTCCGCGGAGGTCGGTGAGCTTCGCTCGCGCGCGCAACGTTGTCTGGTGCACCGGCTCGACCGCGACCGCAACGACATGACGCATCAGCTAGCGCGCGTGCGCAGCCTGTCCCCGCTGGCGACCCTGCAGCGCGGCTACTCGGTGCTGCAGGGCGCCGACGGGCAGGTGGTGACCAGTGTCGCCGAGGCGGGGGCCGGCCAGGAGCTGCACGCCCGGGTGCACGACGGGCGGATCCATCTCCAGGTCACGGCCGTCGAGCCCTCAGACGTGGAGGAGAAGACATGACAGAGGCAGGTAATACGGAGCTCGGCTACGAGGAGGCGCGCGACGAGCTGATCGAGGTGGTCCGCCGTCTCGAGGCAGGTGGCACGAAGCTCGAGGACTCCCTGAAGCTCTGGGAGCGCGGCGAAGCGCTCGCCCAGATCTGTCAGCGCAGGCTCGAGGGTGCACAGCTTCGGCTCGACGCCGCGTTGGCGCCGCCGGCCGACGAGGGCTGACCAGCTGACCGTCAGCGCAGACGGCGCACGTAGGCGGCGAGCAGGTCCTGGTCGACCGGGCCGACGACCAAGGTCGTGACCGCCTCGCCCTCATCCACGAGCGCCGTGTCGCCTCCGTCGTCGGTCCACACCTCCCACGTCCGCCCGTCGATGCCAATCTCGCCGTCTCGAGTCGCCGCCTCGTCGACGTACGTCGTGACCAGCGACGTCGCGGTGCTCTCCGCCTGCTCGAGTCCGACGTAGTCCCCCTCGCCGGTCAGCAGACCGAGATGCCAGCGAGGCGGCTCTGGCGTGTAGCCGACGCTGGTGGCGCGCCAGCCCTCGGGCAGCCGCTCGGGGGCGAGGACCTCGAACGGCGCCTGCTCGGCCGCGAACCCTGCAATCTGCCGGTAGTCGACGGGTGCGCCCGGGCCTTCGGGGTCGTTGCGGTTGAGGTCGCGCAGGAGCACGAAGGCCACCACGATCGCGAGGAGGACGAGCATCGCGCCGACCATCCCCGACGCCGATCTCTGGTAGCGCTCACCTTGCGTGCTCACGTGACCATCTTCTCTGCCCGCCCACCCGAAGCCCGCCAGCCCCAGCCCCCGGAAACGCACGTGCGTCTCCTGAGTGCGCTGGCTGATCCGCATCTGCGTATGCTTGCCCGGCGACGAGCTACCGAGTTGCCGAGGCGGCCGATCTCCTCGGCGTGAGCGACGACACCCTCCGGCGCTGGGTTGAAGCCGGTCGGGTGGCTGCGAACACCGGTGCCGACGGGCGCGTGGCGATCGACGGCGCCAGCCTGGCCCGACTCGCGAAGACCCTGGCTGAGACCGGACCGGAGGGGGCAAGTCATCCCGTGCGAGGGACTTCGGTCAGCGCGCGCAACCGGCTGCGGGGGATCATCACCGCGGTCAAGCGTGACGCGGTCATGTCGCAGGTCGAGCTGGTCTGCGGCCCCTACCGGGTCGTGTCGCTGATGAGCACCGAGGCCGCCGACGAGCTCGGGCTCGAACCCGGGGTCGTGGCCATCGCCTCCGTCAAGTCAACCAACGTCGTCGTGGAGCTTCCGTGATCACCCGAGCTGCCCGACCCGCCATCCTCACCTCGGTGGGGATCCTGCTGCTCGCTGCCGGCTGCGGTGGCGACTCGGACGACGGAGCATCGGAAGGTGAGACGGTGACCGTGCTCGCCGCGTCGTCGCTGACCGAGACGTTCACCGAGCTCGAGGGCATCTACCAGGAGGAGCACGAGGGTGTCGACGTGCGCATCTCCTTCGACTCGAGCTCGACCCTCGCCGGCCAGGCGATCGAGGGGGCACCTGCCGATGTGCTGGCCACGGCAGATGAGGCCACCATGGCGATGGCCACCGATGCGGACGTCACTGCGGAGGAGCCGCAGCTGTTCGCCACCAACACGATGGTCATGGTGGTCCCCGCCGGCAACCTCGCCGGCATCGTGAGCTTCGAGGACCTGAACCAGGAGGGCATCACCTACATCGCCTGTGAGGAGTCCGCACCGTGCGGCGCACTCGCCAAGACACTGCTCGACGCGAACCAGATCGAGGCCGCACCCAGCAGCTTCGAGGTCGACGTCAAGGCCGTGCTCACCAAGGTCGAGCTCGATGAGGCCGACGCGGGGCTCGTCTACGAGTCCGACGCGGTCGCCTCCGGCGACAAGGTGGAGACGATCGAGATCCCGATGGCCGAGCAGGAGATCAACAACTACCCCATCGCCACTCTCACGCAGAGCGAGAACCCAGACCTGGCGACCGACTGGGTCGACCTGGTGCTCTCGGAAGAGGGACAGGGCATCCTCGGCGAGGCCGGCTTCGGGGCTCCGTGACCTCACGCAAGGGGGTCCGCGTCGATCCCGCGGTCGGCCGGGCACCCTTGCTGCTGGTCCTGCCGGCCCTGCTGGGGCTGGCCGTGCTCGTCCTGCCGCTGGTCAGCCTCCTGGTCCGCACCCCGTGGTCGACGATGCCGGCCCGGCTCGTCGACCCGGTGGTGCTCGACGCTCTCTGGCTGTCCCTGCTCACCTCCACCATCACGATGGCGTTGTGCTTGCTGCTGGGCCTGCCGCTTGCTTGGGTGCTCGCTCGCACCCACGTCCGCGGCCGCGCCTTGCTCCGCGGGGTGATCACCGTGCCGCTGGTGCTGCCACCCGTCGTGGCCGGTGTCGCCCTGCTCACGGCGTTCGGTCGCAGCGGCATCCTCGGTGCTCCGCTGCGTGACCTGGGCATCACAATCCCCTTCACCACGACGGCGGTCGTCATCGCACACACCTTCGTCGCCCTGCCGTTCTTCGTGATCAGCGTCGAGGGTGCCTTCCGAGCGAGCAACCGGGACTACGACCTCGTCGCCGCAACCCTGGGCGCGGACCGATGGACCGTCTTCCGGCGGGTGACCGTGCCACTCGCGCTGCCCGGCATCATCGCCGGCCTGGTCCTCGGCTGGGCACGATCCCTGGGCGAGTTCGGCGCGACCATCACCTTCGCGGGCAACTTCCCCGGCACCACCCAGACCATGCCGCTGGCCGTCTACAGCGCCCTGCAGAGTGATCCGGAGGCCGCCTTGGTGCTCAGCGTGATCCTGTTGCTGGTCTCAGTGCTCGTGCTGGTGCTGCTGCGGGACCGCTGGCTGCAGCAGGCGGCCCGATGACGGGCCCAGTGATTGGCCCAGTGATTGGCCCAGGGGCTGCCTATCTCGACGCCGACTTCGTCGTACGCCGGGGTGACTTCGTCCTGGACGTCGCGCTGAGCGCCGAGCCCGGTGACGTAATCGCGGTGATCGGCCCCAACGGCTCGGGGAAGTCCACCATGGCGCGGGCTCTGGCCGGCCTGGTGCCGGTGACGAGCGGGCGGATCACGTGTCGTGGCACCGACTGGGACACCGGCGAGGGACAGCCGGTGCAGGTCCAGGCGCGCAACGTCGGGGTAGTCTTCCAGGACCTGCTGCTCTTCCCGCACCTGAGTGCCCTGGACAACGTCGCATTCGGCCCGCACAGCAGAGGCGTCGACAAGACCGGGGCCCGTCGTACAGCGCGCGCGTGGCTGGACCGTCTCGGCGTGGGGGAGCTGTCGCACCGCCGACCCGGGGAGCTCTCGGGTGGCCAGGCGCAGCGGGTCGCGATCGCTCGTGCGCTGGCGACGGAACCAGCCCTGCTGCTGCTCGACGAGCCCCTCGCCGCGCTCGACGTCGGCGTCGCCATGACGCTGCGCGTCGAGCTCGCCCGTCACCTCGCGGACTTCGGGGGGGTCAGCGTGCTGGTCACCCACCAGGCCATCGACACGATGACGGTGGCGAACCGAGTCATGGTCCTCGACGAGGGGTCGGTCGCACAGATCGGGTCTCCGCAGGAGGTGGCCCAACGCCCGCGCACCGATCACGTCGCCCGCCTGGTCGGTCTCAACGCGCTGCGAGGACGCAGCAGCGGGACCGACGTACAGGTCACCGACGCAATGTCACTGACGTCGGTGACACCCTTCGACGGGGAGGTGTTCGCCAGCTTCACCCCGTCCGCGGTCACCGTGACGCTCGAGGAGCCGACCGGCAGCGCGCGCAACCGCTGGCAGGCGACGGTGCAGTCGGTCGTCCCGCACGGGGAGGCAGTGCGCGTGCACCTCGACGCGGGTCAGGCGCTCATCGCCGACGTGACACCGGCGTCGGTCGCTCGGCTCTCGCTCGTGCCCGGGCGGGCCGTGTGGGCGTCGGTCAAGGCGACCGAGGTCGCGATCTACGGCACCACACCGAGCGGTCCGGACGCTCGGCTACCATCGCGTCATGTCTGAGCGCAACCTCCCACCCGACCTGTCGGCGGCGCACCAGGCACCTGACCGAAACCTCGCACTCGAGCTGGTCAGGGTCACCGAGGCAGCCGCCATGGCGGCTGGCAGATGGGTCGGCCGGGGCGACAAGAACGGCGCGGACGGGGTCGCCGTCAACGCGATGCGGGCGCTGATCTCCACGGTCGGCATGTGCGGGACAGTGGTCATCGGTGAGGGCGAGAAGGACAAGGCCCCGATGCTCTACAACGGCGAAGAGGTCGGTGACGGCACCGGTCCCGCCTGCGACGTCGCCGTCGACCCGATCGACGGCACCACCCTCACCGCGAAGGGGATGGCCAATGCCGTCTCGGTGCTCGCGGTCTCGCCCCGGGGGTCGATGTACGACCCGTCCGCGGTCTTCTACATGGAGAAGCTCGCCACCGGCGCGGAGGCTGCCGACGTGGTCGACATCCGCTATCCGGTGTCGGAGAACATCCATCAGGTCGCCAAGGCCAAGGGCAGCTCGCCTGCGGACGTGACGGTGGTCCTGCTGGACCGGCCGCGGCACGAGAAGATCGTCGAGGAGATCCGCGAGACGGGTGCCCGGATCAAGTTCATCACCGACGGCGACGTGGCCGGCGCGATCATGGCTGCGCGGCCGGACACCGGCGTCGACCTCCTGCTGGGAGTCGGTGGCACCCCCGAGGGGATCATCGCCGCCTGCGCTCTCAAGTGCCTGGGCGCGGTGATCCAGGGTCGGCTCTGGCCCACCGACGACGAGGAGCGCGAGCGCGCCGTCGACGCGGGCCATGACCTCGACGCCGTGCTCAGCACCGACGACCTGGTGACCGGCGACGACTGCTTCTTCGTGGCCACCGGCATCACCGACGGCGAACTGATGCGCGGCGTCCGCTACCGCGCGGGCGGGGCGAGCACGCACTCGCTCGTCATGCGATCACGCAGCGGGACGATCCGTTCGATCACCAGCGAGCACAAGCTCGCGAAGCTGCGCGCGTACTCCGCCGTCGACTTCGACCACTGATGCCGCCTGACGACCACCCGGGGGCGTCCCGGCTGGTCGTCGTGGGTGAGTCGCTGGTCGACGTCGTCGTCGACGAGAGCGGTGACTCGACTTCGGCACCCGGCGGCTCGCCTATGAACGTCGCGGTGGGCCTGGCGCGGCTCGGCGTCCCCACCCTGCTCGTGACCCAAGTGGCTGATGACCCGCACGGACACATGATCGTCGACCATGTGCGCGACAGCGGCGCCGCGCTCTCCCGGTCCTCACCGCGACAGGGAGACCGGACGAGCACGGCGGTGGCCCACATCGGCGCGGGCAAGGCCGCCCGCTACGACTTCGACATCCGCTGGGACCTTCCGGCCCAGGACCTGCCAGCCACGAGCGGCCTGCACGTCGGCTCGCTCGGCGCCACCCTGTTGCCGGGACGCGACACGGTCCTCGCCATGGTGCGCCAGGCTGCTGCGAGAGGACTGTTCGTCTCCTACGACCCGAACGAGCGTCCGGCCCTGCTCGAGGATCCGGAGTCCGCGTGGAGGGACGTGACCGAGCTCGCCTCACTGAGCACCCTGGTCAAGGTCAGCGAGGAGGACCTGGAGGCGCTGCGGCCCATCGAGTCCGTCACGGACCTCGCCCGAGAGCTGCTGTCAGGGAGCCGGACCGAGCTGGTCATCCTCACCCGCGGTGCCGCCAGCACGCTGGGGTTCGGCCAGGACCTGGCGGTCGAGGTGTCGGCTGCACCCGTCGAGCTCGTCGACACCGTCGGCGCGGGGGACTCGTTCATGGCCGCGGCACTGGCCGTCCTGTGGGAGTGGGGTGTCCTTGGGAGCCCTGGCGGCGGGCTCGCCTCTTTGGACGAGGACCGGCTGCGCGAGCTGCTCAGCGCTGCCGCGATCGCAGCCTCGGTCACGTGTGGTCGGCGCGGGGCCGACCCACCCTGGCACTCCGAGTTGCCACCTGACTGGCCCTGATCGCCTCCCGCGGGTTTCGAGACGGCTCGCCCAGGGGCTCTCCTCCTCAACCACCGGGTGGTCGAGCCTGTGCCGCGCTCCCGGTCAGGACCGTGACCGGTGCCCGCGCAGGGAGTCGGCGACGACGTCGAAGACGACCGGGTCGACGGCCATCCCGACATGGCTGGTGCCGACCTCCACGCCCTCCGCTCGGGTCCAGACAGCTGCGCCAGTCCACGACGCCGTCGCGCCGGGAGTAGACGGAGGTGAACCAGACGTCGGCGTCGAGCGGCAACCGGGACTGTTCCCAGCTCTGCCTGGCGCAGTCGCCCGACGTGCACCCGGGGCCCATCAGCCGACCGAGGCCCGCGCGTCGCAGAGCGACCACGACCGCGAGGTCGAAGGCCAGCACCCGGTGCACGGCACCTGGTGCGAGCAACGGGCTCCCCATCGTCACGATCCCGGCGACCAGGTCCGGACGGCGTGCGGCCAGTCCACGGGCGAGGAGCCCACCCAGGCTGTGCCCGACGATGCTGACCTTCCGGTCCCGCTTCACCGCGATCGCCTCGATGCGGCGCTCCAAGGCGTCGGATGCCTGCTGGGTGCAGCCCACGTTCGCTTGCATCGTCGAGCGGTAGGTGCGCCAACCTCGGGCCCGCAGGTGCCGTGACAGGAACAGC
>Ga0136617_10001841_pt1 | contig 18917 bp, 18 predicted proteins | sample AntDrymUQ3222106_2_FD_129672 | JGI IMG/M metagenome (GOLD analysis project Ga0136617, IMG submission 129672) | Polar desert sand microbial communities from Dry Valleys, Antarctica - metaG UQ322 (21.06) | ecosystem: Environmental > Terrestrial > Soil > Desert | place: Antarctica: Dry Valley... | reverse complement strand
ACGCCATCGCAGCATTTCACCGAGCCCCCGCCCCGCTACTCCGAAGCCAGTCTTGTAAAGGAGCTCGAGCGTCTCGGCATCGGCCGTCCGTCAACATACGCGTCGATCATATCGACGCTCGTCGATCGTCGATACGCGCAGCTCGAGCAACGCAGGTTTTTCCCGACCGAGCTCGGTGATCAAGTCGAGCGCGTGATGGTCAAGTCGTTTCCCGATATCTTCAACGTCCAGTTCACGTCGCACATGGAAAGCGATCTCGACCGCATCGAGGAAGGTCAGGTGAACTGGAGGAAGATGCTGACGGAGTTTTACGGTCCGTTCGCCGCTTCGCTCAAGGATGCGGACATGGAGGCGCTGATCGCTGAGGCGCACGATCTGAGCGCGTTGGAGACGGAGCGTTGTCCGCTGGACGGCGGTAAGCTGGTTGCGCGAGGCGGGTTCTTCGGACCGTTCATCGCCTGTGAAAATCATCCCAAGATCTGCAAGTACACGCGCCCGTTGCGCGGCGACAGAAAGCCCGCCCAGATGACCGATCAGATCTGCCACGAGTGCGGCGGTCCGATGGTGATCAGGCAAGGTCGTTCCGGCGAGTTCCTCGGGTGCAGCCGCTTTCCGAAATGCCGCGGCACCCGCTCGATGCCCACCGGCGTGAAATGCCCGAAAGACGGCGGAGACATTGCCGTGCGCAGATCGAAGAAGCGCGGCAAGGCATTCTATGGGTGCGCGAACTATCCGGCCTGTGACTTCGTCATCTGGGACAAGCCCGTTGCCGAGGTTTGTCCCGAGTGCGGCTATGCAGGTGCAGAGTCGAAGTCGAACAAGACCCGTGGCGAGTACCGCCGTTGCATCAGTTGCTCGAACGAGTGGGAGCCCGCAGAGGCGCCAGTGGAAGCATTAGTCTAGGACCACGGTGAACGTCGATGTAATCGGCGGCGGCCTCGCCGGGTCAGAGGCCGCGTGGCAGCTGGCCGAGCGCGGGCATCACGTCGTGATTCATGAGATGCGGCCGGTCAGGCAAACGGCGGCGCACAATACCGACAAGCTCGCGGAGCTGGTTTGTTCGAACACCTTCAAGAGCACGCTCTTGAGCAACGCGCATGGTCTGCTCAAAGCCGAGATGCGCCTCCTGGGCTCGATGGTTCTCGAGTGCGCCGATGCGGCAAGAGTTCCCGCGGGAAGCGCACTCGCGGTGGATCGTGAAGTGTTCGCCTCCGCGGTCACGGCGCGTATCGAATCTCATCCCGGCATCGAGGTTCGCCGCGAGGAAGTGACCATACTGTCCGGACCTTCGATCGTTGCCACCGGACCGCTCACGTCCGATGCCCTCGCCCAGGCGATGAGCACGCGGCTCGGTACCGGTGCGCTGGCATTTTATGACGCAATCGCGCCGATCATCTCTCGCGAGTCGATAGACGAATCCATCGCGTTTCCGGCATCGCGTTACGGCCGTGAAACGATGGAAGGAGCCGGCGACGAAGGCTCCTATCTCAACTGCCCGATGAGTCGTGAAGAGTATTCGGCGTTCATCGAAGCTCTTACGGCTGCCGACCAGTATCACGGCCACGAATTCGACAAGGTCCCGTACTTCGAAGGTTGCATGCCTGTCGAGGTGGCCGCGGCGCGCGGGCCTGATACTCTTCGGTTCGGTCCTCTCAAGCCGGTGGGCCTCACCGATCCCCGCACCGGCCGCCGGCCGCATGCGGTCATTCAACTCCGGCGCGAAGACCGCCACGGGCGCATGTGGAATGTCGTCGGATTCCAGACGCGGCTGAAGATTCCCGAGCAGCAGCGTGTGCTGCGGATGATCCCCGGCCTCGCTAACGCGGAATTTCTCCGCTATGGCTCAATTCACAGGAATTCGTACCTCAACTCACCCGGCGCGCTGACGCCGCATCTCTCGGCGCGAGAGGATGATTCGCTGCTCTTCGCGGGACAGATCACAGGTGTCGAAGGCTACACGGAGAGTTGCGCAACGGGGCTGCTCGCCGGGATAAATCTGTCGCGCATTCTGTCCGGCGCGGGGCCCGTGATTCCTCCGCCGATGACGATGATCGGCGCGCTGTACCGATACCTCCGCGAAGCCGATCCGGCGCATTTTCAACCGATGAACGCCAACTTTGGCCTGGTGGACGACCTTCCGGAACTCATCAGGGACAAGCAACGAAAGCGTGAGATGATCGCCGATCGCGCGCTCGACGAACTTGCCGAATGGGCGTCATCAAACGGCATCGCCGCCGTTCCGGCGGCTGTACGTTGACACAGTCGCTGGAGATCGACGAGTTCCTCGTTCACCTCGAAAAACAACGCGACGTTTCCGGCCATACACTGAAGGCGTATCGTCGCGACCTGGCGGAGTTTCTGGGATACCTCGGGAGCTACTACGGAGACCGGCAATGGTCGTGGCAGGGTCTCGACCGGCTTGCCATACGCGGTTTTCTGGCGCACCTCACCCGGCGGCGACTGAGCAAACGATCCATCGCGCGTGCGCTTTCGGCGGTTCGCAGCTTCTATTCATTCCTTCATCGCAACGAGATAGTGGAAGCGAACCCCGCGCGCGGAGTCAGCAGCCCGAAGCTGGAGCGTCATCTGCCGGGCTACCTGGACCGCGCACAGATCGAGCTGCTGTTTCTGAGCGCCGAGCTGAAGGCGCAGGACGGACGGTTCACCGACGTCCGCAACAGGGCGATTCTCGAGCTCTTCTATTCCACTGGCATGCGGCTGTCCGAGCTGCGCGGCATCAACCGGAGTGATATCGACCTGCTCTCACAACAGGTGAAGGTGAGGGGGAAAGGAAAGAAGGAGCGGATCATACCGGTTGGCGACCATGCACAGATGGCGCTGCGAAACTACGAATCGAAGCGCGACGATTCCATCCGCAGTGGACTCCAGGGAGCGGACAGGCTGGCATTCTTTCTCAGCTCGCGGGGCAGGCGAATATCGCTTCGCGCAATTCAGTCGGCCGTCAGCGCGTTCCTCGATACGATCGACGAAGGCGCGGGGCTGTCGACGCATTCGCTCCGGCACACCTTCGCGACTCACCTGCTCGACGCGGGCGCCGATCTCCGCGCCGTGCAGGAGCTGCTGGGACACGCGTCCATCTCCACCACGCAGATCTACACGCACACCAGCGTCGAGAGGCTCAAGGACGTGTACCGAAAGGCCCACCCCCGGGCATGACGGCCAGGCGGAGAGCGCGCGCCAGTCGGAATGCCGCATTGCGGCGAAACACGCGACGCTTCCGCGCGTGGCCGTTGACATCCGCCGGCTCGCGCGCTGCGTATACGTAAAGTGCGGCAGCTACGTCTCACTTGCTCGCGACCCCCCGCGCCGCGAGCCATCTTATGGGTGGAGGCAGCATGGCGAGAGTGCGGCATCACTGGATAGTCCGTCTCACCCATTGGGTCAACGCGGTCGCGCTCACGATCATGGTGGGCAGCGGCCTCAGAATCTTCAATGCCTACCCGGCATTTGCGCGGCGCGGAGAGACTTTCTGCTGCTACCCATTCGAAGGCACACGTATTCCCGCCTTCCTCACTTTCGGCGGATGGCTCGGCGGTGCGCGGAACTGGCATTTCGCGATGATGTGGCTTCTCGTTGCCAACGGCCTTCTCTATCTCGGGTTCGTCTATCTCCACGGGGAATGGCGCGACCTGGTTCCGCGGCGGGGATTTCTGCGCGACAGCGGTGACATGCTCAAGTTCTATCTGTTCGCGAAGCACGAGCATCCGCGCCATGGTAAACACAACGCACTTCAGCGCGGGACCTACTTCATTCTGCCCTGGGTTGGAGTGCTTTCGGTGATCAGCGGCATCGCGATCTGGAAACCGGTGCAGCTCGCGCCACTTACCGATGCGATGGGCGGCTTTGTCTGGGCGCGTTACTGGCACTTTGTCGCGATGATGCTTCTCGTCGTGCTCAGCGTCGTCCACGTGTTCATGGTGTTCGCGGTCGATCCATATTCACTTCGATCCATGGTGACCGGCGGATACAACGAGAAGAACTCCCCCGAGGCGCGCAATGCGCGTCCCTTCTATCATCTGCTGCCAAACCGATTCCGGCAGAAGCGCGAAGGTCAGTCTCAGGCGAACGCGTCAGGATCTGCGCTCATTCCTGACGATTCGCGTGATGCGGCACCGGCGGCCTCTCTCTCGGGCGATTCGCAGGCGGCACCGGAGTCTCGCATTCAAAAGAGTGAAAAATGACCATCGACCGACGCGGATTCCTATCCATCAGCGGTTCCGCCATCTCGTCGGCATTGCTGGCGTCGTGCGACTCGCGCGGGCCTCGAAGTGCCGAACGCCTGCTGCGATACGCCGAGCGGAAGAACGAGGTTGTCGAGAGAGCGCTGCTGCGTCATTCGTCGATGGATGCGCCCGCCGCCGGCGCACGTCTCGCTGGCAACGCGTTGCCGAGCTACTTCATCTCCAAAACGGTACCTGTGTGGGACGAATCGAAGCGCGGGAGGTGGGCGCTGGAAGTCGGCGGCGTCGTGAAGACCCCGCTTCGCCTGACTCTCGAGGATCTTCTGAAGCTGCCGCGCACCACCGAGCGCGTGAATCATTACTGCGTCGAAGGCTGGACGGCAGTTGAACAATGGACGGGCGTCCGAGTGAGCGTGCTCGCTCGTCTCGCCGGGATCGACCGGCGCGCGCGATTCGTCGATTTTGAGTCGTTCGACGACGGCTATCACGAAAGCTGGGACATCGAGAGCGCGATGCATCGCCAGACTGTCGTCGCTTATGGACTCGACGGGCAGATGCTGGGCCCCGCGCACGGCGCACCCGCACGCGTGTACTCGCCCACCAAGCTCGGCTACAAGAACACCAAGTATCTGACCCGTTTAATGTTCCTTCCCAACCGTACTGGCGGGTACTGGAGCGACGCTGGATACGAGTGGTACGGAGGAGTGTGAACATTTGAATCAGGGGAGTGTATCCCATTCGCGACACTGTGTTGCGCGTGCTGGCCGTTGCCAGTCATCTCTCATGCAAGAGGGTGGGATATACATGACCGATGAACCTGAAATGATCGCTCTGTTGGAGAGCGACATTGCCGAGCGCCTTCGCGCGGTCTGCTCCACAATGCCGGACGCCGAGTTCGCAAAGCTCGTTCACGACATTGCCGCCGTAAAAATGAAGTACGGAGCGGACACCGACCTGTCGAGGTCTCTCCGCAGCCGTCTGCACGCGAACCTTTCCAGCGACGGGAATTCCCCGTCAAGCCTCACCTCCTCCTAACGGATGCGCATTCGAGGCTTCGATTCGTCGTCGGGCGGCGGGGGCTCATCACCCTCGCCGCGCCGTGCTGCCCCCCGGAACATCAGCATTTCCCGCAGATAGGAGCGGTTCAGAAGCGCACCTGCGACCAGAAGACCGACGCCGGCGAACACCACGATCGTGCCCCATCGCCAGGTATCGCGACCGATGAGCGCCGCCCCGAGGCACATCGTCCCCAATGCCACCAGGCCTTCACCCAGCCGGTTCAACTCGGCCCTCTTGCGCCGTCGTCGCTCGCGCGGCAACCGGCCGCTTTCCGGGCTCACCGCGTCGTAGAACATCCCGGCGGCGGCCAGGCAAACGAGCACGCCAAGCACGAGAGGAATGTGCTCCAGCCTCATCGATCAAGGCCTGTTAGTTTTGAACCCATGGTGAGCTCCCTTCCGCGTGTTCGATCGACGACAATTCTGGCCGTGCGCCGCGACGGCCGCGTGGCACTCGGTGGCGACGGGCAGGTGACTGTCGGCGACACGATCATGAAATCCAACGCCCAGAAGGTCAGGTCGTTACGTGGTGGCAAGTTGCTGGCCGGATTCGCCGGCGCCGCTGCCGACGCTTTCACGCTGTTCGAAAAATTCGAGGAGAAGCTCGAGCGGCATCCGGGCAATCTCTCCCGCGCCGCTGTCGAGCTGGCCAAGGACTGGCGGAGCGACCGCGTGCTGCGACGGCTCGAAGCGCTGCTGGCTGTCACCGACAGCGAACGCGGCTTCATAATCTCCGGAACGGGCGACATTATCGAACCCGATGACGGCATTCTTGCGATCGGATCGGGTGGGTCGTACGCCCTTGCCGCAGCGCGCGCGCTCGTCGTGAATACGACGCTGGCGCCTCGCGAAGTAGTCCAGAAAGGGCTGGAGATAGCTTCCGACATCTGCATCTACAGCAACCGCAACATCACGGTTCTGGAGCCCACCGAGTGACGTCTCCCCGCACGAAGACCGCTCTCGCCCGCCTCGCTGACCTCACTCCGCGAAACATCGTCGCTGAGCTCGACAGATACATCGTCGGACAATCGGACGCGAAGAAATCCGTGGCGATTGCGCTCCGCAATCGGTGGCGCCGGCAGCGCACACCTGATGCCATTCGCGATGAGATCTCACCCAACAACATCATCCTCGTCGGGCCTACTGGCGTCGGTAAAACCGAGATCGCCCGTCGTCTAGCCAAGCTGGCCGGCGCGCCGTTCATCAAGATCGAGGCTTCCAAGTTCACGGAAGTCGGTTACGTCGGCCGCGATGTCGAATCAATGGTGCGCGACCTGGTGGAAAGCGCGATCAATATGGTGCGAAGCGAGCGCGAATCCGAAGTGGAGGATCTCGCTCATGACAGAGTCGACGAGCGGCTGCTCGACTTGCTGCTTCCGATGCCTGCCGAAAAGAAGACTGGATCACCAGGCGAATCACCCGTGCCGGGTGACGCTCCGATTTTTCTCGTGTCGTCGAGCGGCAATGTTTCGCCGGAGATGGACGTGGAGCAGGAGCGCTATCGGAGAACGCGGGACAAGCTGAAGCAGCTGCTGCTGGATGGACAGCTCGAGAGCAGGGAAGTGGAAGTGGAGGTGACGCACAGCTCGCCGATGTTCGACATGATGGTGCCGCAGGGCGCGCCCGAAGGGATGGAGAATTTCTCCGACATGCTTCAGGAGATGTTGCCGAAGCGGAAGAAGAAGCGCACCGTCAAGGTGTCGGAAGCCCGGCGCATCCTGATCGAGCAGGAGCTCGACAAGCTGATCGACAACGAAGACGTGACGGCGGACGCGCTCGAACGCGTCGAGACGATGGGAATCATCTTCCTCGACGAGATCGACAAGATCGCCGGCACCCGGAGCCCAGGCGGTGGACCGGATGTATCGCGCGAAGGAGTGCAGCGCGACCTGCTGCCGATTGTCGAGGGCTCGAATGTCCAGACGAAGTACGGGATGGTGAAAACCGACCATGTACTGTTCGTTGCGGCAGGCGCCTTCCACGTCTCGAAGCCAAGCGACCTCATTCCCGAGCTGCAGGGGCGGTTTCCCATCAGGGTCGAGCTCAAGCCGCTGACCGAGGCGGACTTCGTCCGCATCATGACCGAGCCCGAGAACGCGCTCACCCGGCAGTACTCCGCGCTCGTGGAAGCCGACGGCGCAAAGCTCGACTTCACGGAGGACGGCGTCGCTGAGATCGCCCGCATCGCCGCTCACGTGAACGATCGAATGGAGAACATCGGCGCGCGCCGTCTCCACACGGTCATGACGACGCTGCTCGAGGAGGTGCTGTATGACTTGCCGGATACGGCAGTAGGCGAAGTGAGAGTCGATCGAGCGCTGGTCACCGAGCGGCTCAAGCACATCGTCGAAGACGAGGATCTCAGGCGATATATTCTTTGACGGCACAGTCGGTGCGAAGCGTCGCTGCCGATGACACTCACGCATCGAACCCACGAATGACCGAAAACCATCGCGATTTTCTTGCGATCCCCGACTACTCGCGCGGCGAGCTGCTCGCTCTGTTCGACCTAGCCGAGTCGATGCGGGCCGGCTCGTACACGGATAAGCCGCTCGCCGGCAAGTCGCTCGGCATGATCTTCATGAAATCGTCGACGAGAACGCGGGTGTCATTCGAGGTTGGCGCCTGGCAGCTCGGTGGTCACGCGCTCTTCCTGTCACCACGCGACGTACAGCTTGGCCGCGGAGAGCCGATCGCCGATACGGCGCGGGTGCTGTCCCGTTACGTCGACGGCATCATGATCCGCACGTTCGCGCATTCGGAAGTGGAGGAGCTCGCGCGGTTCGCGACGGTGCCGGTGATCAACGGCCTCACCGATCTCCTCCATCCCTGCCAGGTGCTGGCCGACCTGCTCACCGTTCGCCAGCATCTCGGCTCGATCGACGGACGGAGTGTTGCATGGATCGGCGACGGCAACAACATGGCGAACTCATGGATCAACGCTGCATATCGCCTTGGATTCGATCTGACGCTCGCCTGTCCTGACGGCTACGATCCCGATCCGGCGATTCTGGAGAGAGCTCGCAGCGCCGCTCGAGTGAGAGTGGTGCGCGATCCCGCCAAAGCTGTCGAGGGCGCCGACGTGGTGACCACTGACGTGTGGGCGTCCATGGGACAAGAGGAAGAGCAATCCGTGCGCGAGAAAGCCTTCGCCGGGTTCATCGTGGACTCGAAGCTGATGCTGCGAGCAGACAGCGAGGCGATCTTCCTGCATTGCCTGCCGGCGCATCGCGGTGAAGAAGTGAGCGCTGATGTAATCGACGGTCCCCAGAGCGTCGTCTGGGACGAGGCCGAGAACCGGCTGCATGTCCAGAAAGCAGTAATGGCCAACCTGATGGGCGGGGTGTCTCTATGAACGGAGGCACTCAAATGCTGCGCGCTGCTCGAAGGAGAATGAATGACTGATGCACTGTCCGCTGGCGATGCCGCTCCTGATTTCACCCTCGAGGCAGACGATGGCACCAGCATCTCGCTCTCGTCGCTTCGCGGCGGGCCGGTCGTTCTCTTTTTCTATCCGAAGGACAACACCTCCGGCTGAACGCTCGAGGCGTGCGATTTCCGCGACGCCTTTCCCCGGTTCGGGGAACTGAAGGCTGAGGTTTTCGGAGTAAGTCCTGACAGTGCGAAATCGCACCGGAAGTTCAGGGAAAAGCATGGGCTCCCATATAAACTGCTGGTGGACGACGGGCACCGGCTGTCGGACGCCTATGGCATCTGGAAGGAGAAGACGCGTTACGGGGTGAAGTACATGGGCGTCGAGCGGACGACTGTGATAATCGACAGGGAAGGGAGGATTGCGCGCATCTTCCCGAAGGTAACGATTCAGGGGCATGCAGCGGAGGTGGCGGAGACCGTGGCCGCACTGGCCTGACTCGTGCAAATCCGCGGGGCATGCCTACTTCACAGAAAAAGCTCGAGGAGCTCGACGAGCTCATCTCGGGAATCGACACCGCGATGTTCACGACCCGCCGTCATGACGGCCACCTGGTTTCGCGGCCGATGTCGACGCAGAAGCGAATCAACGAAGCCGACCTGTGGTTCGTCACCGACGCCGATACGAACAAGCTCGATGAGCTTCAGCTGGATCCACACGTATGCTGCTCCTACTACAACAACAAGAGCCGGGAATGGGTCTCGGTGAGCGGGGTCGCGAGAATCTCGCGCGACAAGAAGAAGATTCACGAGCTGTACAAGCCGGACTGGAAGGCCTGGTTCGGCGACGAGGGTGGCGCACGGAACGGCGGCCCGGACGATCCGAGACTGACGCTGATTTTCGTCGACGCTGATTCGGTCGTCTACATGAAGAACGACAAGCCGCGCCCGTTGATTCTGTGGGAGGTAGTGAAGGGGATGGTCACCGGCTCGACTCCCGACATCGGCGAAGTGCGGCACATCGGCGGCGGCGAGCTGATGGACTGACGGGTCGGCGGCGCGAGGAGAGTTTCTCACGCCACCAGCTGGCCCCTCACCCATAGCAGCTCCGGCCATCGCTGACCTTTCGATTTTTGGTGAAGGTCTGCCATATTGACCGAGTAACGCCGGGCCACATCAGACCGCGAAAACCTCACGTTCAGTCTCGCAAGCTCAATACATGGAAACACTTAAGCGCACGCCCCTGACCGAGGTGCATGCCTCACTGGGCGCGAAGCTCGTATCGTTTGCCGGCTATCTCATGCCGATTCAGTATCCGGCCGGGATCACCGCGGAGCACAAGGCCGTGAGGGATAGATGCGGGCTGTTCGACGTCAGCCATATGGGCGAGTTCGTCGTCCGTGGACCAGATGCTGTCGAATTCGTGAACACCGTCACGACGAACGACGTGGCCGCGCTCGAATTGGGACAGGCTCACTACTCCACCATTCTCAACGATCGCGGGACGATAGAGGATGATTGCCTCGTCTACCGGTTGGCCGATGAGATCATGATGGTGGTGAACGCCTCGAATGCGGCGAAGGATCTTCGCCACATATCCGGAACCGCCGGGCGATTCGACTGCTCGATCGAGGACGTGAGCGACGCGACCGCCCTGCTCGCGCTGCAGGGTCCCGAAGCGGCGCGGATTCTACAGGATCACACGGAGACCGATCTTGCGGCGATCCCATACTATCATTTCGCTCGGGGAGCCGTCGCTGGAGTACCGGACATCATCATCTCGCGCACCGGTTACACCGGCGAGGATGGATTCGAGCTGTATTTCGCCAACCCTCACGCGGTCACTGTGTGGAACGCGCTCACCGCCAGCGGCGAGGTATCGCCGGCAGGGCTGGGCAGCCGCGACAGTCTGCGGCTGGAGATGGGCATGGCGTTATACGGCAACGACATCGACGATACGGTCACTCCTTTCGAGGCCAACCTCGGCTGGCTCGTGAAGATGGGGAAGGCAGATTTTACCGGGCGGGATGCGCTCGTGCAGCAGAAGGAAAGAGGACTCGAGCGTAAGCTCGTGGGATTCGCGGTGAAAGAGCGGAGCTTCCCGAGGCCGGGCTATCCGGTATTCGTCAACGGAGAGCCGGCAGGCACCGTGCGAAGCGGTACGATGAGTCCAACGCTCAACATCCCGATTGGAACGGCGTACGTTCCAATCAGTGATTCCAGGGCCGGCAGCCCGCTCGAGATAGAAATACGGGGCAGGCGAATTCCGGCGATCGTCGAGAAGATGCCATTCTATAAGGAAGGAACACACCTTTAGGCGATGCGCGTCGCGATTCTAACAGTATCGGACTCCGGGGCTGCCGGTGCCCGGGATGACACGTCCGGGCGGGCGATCGAAGATTGGTGCGCCAGGCGCGGCGACGTCGTGGTGGCGCACGAGATTGTCGCCGATGAGAGCAGTCGAATAGTGAAGCGGCTGGTAGAGTGGTGCGACGATCTCGCGCCCGACCTGCTGCTGACTACGGGGGGAACTGGGCTTTCGCCGCGCGATGTGACGCCCGAGGCGACGCGCGCAGTGATCGAGCGCGAAGCACCGGGCATATCGGAGCGCATCCGCGTCAGCTGCATAGAGACTTTTCCGCGGGCGGCGCTTTCCCGCGGCGTGTCCGGGACGAGAGGAGTGACGCTGATCGTGAATCTGCCGGGCTCCACCAGCGGCGTGACCGATGCGCTCGCCGCGATGGATCCTATCGTCAGGCACGCAACGGATGTGCTCAGTGGGCGTGTAACCGGTCATGGCGAACCCGCGTCTGATGCTGGAGGGAAGCCGCGATGACCGTTCTCATCACGCTGGCTGATGTGGAGCCGGCAGTTCGACTCAACGGACTTCTCGAGGCCGCGGGAATAGAGACAGCGATGGTCTCGCCCTTCGATGACATTCGCTCCGAGATCAGGCGGTCGAAGCCCAATCTGATTGTACTCACTGGCGCCATCGCGGACCCGCTGAACGTGCAGTTGGTAAAGGAGCAATTGTGGGAGGGCGTGGCCGTCATCGGTCTTGCCGATGTCGAGGATCCGGAGCTTCGAGAGCGTCTTGGATCGTTCGGATTCGTGGATGTGTTTCCAAAACCGGTGGAGCCCGACTATCTGTTGACGCTCGTTCGGCGGTCCCTCGACAGGCAGCGCCTGGTCGAGGTGACGGGTCTGATCGGGCAGTCAGACGCGATCCGTGAAGTACTGGTGAAGATCGAACAGATTGCGCCTGTGTCGAGCACCGTTCTCGTCGAAGGGGAGAGCGGTACGGGAAAAGAGCTCGTTGCGCGTGCGATACATCGCCTGAGCCCGCGAAGGAACAAGCCCTTCATCGCAGTAAACGTCGGAGCTCTTGCCGAGACGCTCGTGGAGAGTGAGCTGTTCGGTCACGAGAAGGGAGCGTTTACAGGGGCCGCGGAACGCAGGCTCGGACGATTCGAGCTGGCGAACGGCGGTACGATCTTCCTCGATGAGATAGGCGAGATACCGCCTGCGACTCAGGTGCGGCTGTTGCGTGTGCTCGAGGAGCGCGAGCTCACACGGGTGGGAGGGTCGGCACCCATCAGCGTGGATGTTCGAGTCGTCGCGGCGACGAACCAGCCGCTCAGGCAGCGGGTGGGAGAGGGGTTGTTCCGGTCCGATTTGTATTACCGGTTGAACGTCCTCAACATGTATCTGCCTCCGCTTCGTGAACGTCCTGACGACATTCCGATACTGGTTCGCCGGTTCGTCAGGGACTACTCGGCGCAGCATGAGCGGCCGTTTCACGGGATTTCGGCGGAGGCGATGCAGCTGCTGGTCATTTATTCATGGCCGGGAAATGTCCGGGAGCTGAGGAACCTCGTGGAGAGCATGGTGGTGCTTGCGCCAGGCAGGGAGATCGCAGCTGGGGACATCCCGCGTGAGATGAGGGACGGAGGGGTTTCTCGTTTTCTTCCGGTTCATGTTGGCCCGGTGCTGCGCGGGGCGTTGACCGCGGATGGGCGAGAGCTCGACTTCATCGTACGCAGTCTCGTTGAGCTCAAGCTCCAGGTGGAGGAGCTGCGGTCGCGTGTTCAAAGTGCGGGAGCATTCGGGGATGCTGATGGAATTGGCGGTGGGGATGTTGCTGCGCGGGATGGCGGTGGCCGTGCCATCGTGCAACGCGATGCTGCGGGCCACAATGTGATGGATCGCGATGCCGGCGGTCGTGACGGAGGCTTTCGAAGTATTGGCGGTGCCACTCAAGGCCGGGAATTGGGTGGCAATGGTCGAGAGGTCTATCCTCGTGTCGATGGTCCGGTGCAAGTGAGCGCGATCGAGGCGCCAGGGAGTGCTTCGCCGGCGGTGGTGACCATCACACCGGGAATGACGATGGCGGCGATCGAGAAGGCCGCGATTCAGGCCGCACTGGTTGAGACAAGGGGCAATCGAAGGAAGGCTGCGGAGATGCTCGGAATTGGTGAGAGGACGATGTACCGCAAGTTGCGCGAATATGAGATTCCGCTGCGTTGATTTTTCTTGATTAAACGTTCCAGCGATTCCATATTGGTCGCCGCTTCACGAAAGGGGGCGAGACTCATCATCAAGGGTTCCAATTGACGTCACCGATTGCTGGCAGTGTCCTCCCTATCAAGCGCGCGGAGGAGCTGATTCTTACCCTTCCTGGTGTGATCTCGGCCCGAATCATTGCTGGTGAGAGTGGCGCGATAGACCAGATTCACGTTTTGACGACGTCGGAGCTCACCCCGAAGCAGATGGTGCGCAATATCGAGAGTGCTTTGATAGCGCACCTCGCCATGCGGATCGATCACCGCAAGATCTCCGTGGCGACGACGACCGAGACGAAACCGAGGCTTCATGAGCCCGAAGTCACCGCGGCCCCCCCACCTGGGATGCGTGAGCCGCATGCTGGTTCCCATGCGCCGCGCACCGGTCCGTTTGCGCGGCGTCTCTATTTTGAGGATGTCGAAGTTCGGGGGTCCCGGTCGAAGGGGTTGTCCTGTCGTGTGACCTTACGTAAGGGTCAGTCGTCATTCATCGGGGAAGCTCTTGGCATCGAGGGCGACCGCTCGCGGGTGGAGCTTGCGGCGAGGGCGACATTGCTGGCGATTGCCGATGCGGATGGGCGTGAAGGCCAGCTGGGTGTGCAGGGTGTAAAAGTATTTGACGCATTCGAGCGTACGTTCGTATTTGTAGCGGTGAGCGTTCGTTCGGGTCGAGAGAACAAGGTTCTGACTGGCAGCGTCGAGATGCGCGAGAGTGCGGAGTCTGCTGGTGTCCTGGCGGTGTTGGATGCGACCAATCGCTGGATCGAGCACAACTAACGGGCGATTGACCTTTAGGTAGCTGCAGATCACACGCGGCGTGAGCCGCTTGCATCATTGGGAAGTCTCACCCTTAATCGGGTAATCCAAAACAAAACCCCCTCCCTCAGAATGAGCGGAGTTGAGCGTGTAAGAAAGCATTATGAGCTGAGCCAACCGTGCGTAACGAAGCGAGCGCTGAGTTACGACAGACGTTACGGGAGGTGACGCGAAAATGGCATATCTTGCTGCTCTTATCAAAGGAATCCTATCCCTGGCTGATCAGGGAAGTTGGACCTAGTCCGAGGTTGGGGGTTCTCCATTATGTCGAACCGAATACGCGCCTACGTCGGCACTCTATCGCTTCTGGCGATTGGTTCGGCAGCTTGGGTATATCAGCTCGATCCAACCCAGAACAACAGCATCGTCCGCGCTGCTGTCGTTTTCGCAGCCGTCAGCCTCATCTGCGAGATGCTCGCCTACAAGAAGGCCGCGAAAAGCGAGTCGGGTTCAATTGCGTTTCTGCCAACGCTTGCTGCCGTGGTCGTCGCTCCGAGCTGGGTCACGGTTGCAGCAGTTACGACTGCCACGTTACTGGTCCAAATCGCCAACCGTCGTATCCCGATAAAGGCGCTCTTCAACGTTGCCCAGGTTACTCTATGGGTTGCGCTAAGCGTGGTCGTCTACACAAAAATGGGCGGTCAGTCGTTGCTCATTCCGTCTATGCCGATTCATTTGCCGGGATTCGTTGCGATACTGCTCGTCTTTGCCCTCCTTAATTCTGCTGCGGTTGCCGGAGCGGTTGCGATTAGCGAAGGGCAGCATTTCTGGGAATTATGGTGGCAACGCGCAGGTGTTACGGTTATCTACGACTTGTTTACGTTGCCGTTTGTCTACGTGTTTGCATGGTGCTATGTGAATTTTGGCGCGGCCGGTGCATTTGCGCTTGTGATCCCGGTACTGGGGATCCGCGAACTGTACAAAGTGAACTGGCAGCTCCAGCAGACCAATCAGGAATTGCTGCAGCTTATGGTCGCGGCAATTGAAGCACGCGACCCCTATACATCGGGCCACTCGAGACGCGTCTCGCGGAACGCAAGACTAATTGCGCAAGCAATCGGGTTGAAGGATAAGCAGGTTGAGCGGGTCGCTGTCGCCGCGCTGCTTCATGATGTTGGAAAGATTCATGAAGTCTTCGCGCCCATTCTCAGCAAGCCAGCTAGGCTGACGGCCGAAGAAAATGCCGTGATGCAGACTCACCCGATCAAGAGTGAGGAATTAGTGAAAACGGTATCCCAGCTTAGTGACGTAGTCGCTCCGATACGTCATCATCACGAGAACTGGGACGGCACAGGATATCCAGACGGGCTCAGGGGCGAGGCCATACCAATCGCCAGCCGTATCATAATGTTTGCGGACACTATAGATGCTATGACGACAGATCGTCCGTATCGGGCTGCACTTAGTGAAACTGAAGTGCGATCGGAATTCCTCAAGTTAAGTGGGAGGCAGTTCGACCCGACCATCTGCGATAGGCTTTTAGCGAGTGCTATTTACCCAAGGCTATTCGATCAGGACAACCCTGTGACGCCCCTTATTGCCGATAAGCAGCGCCGGAAAGCCACCGACATCTCACCACTATTGGCGAGCTAACCGACTCGGAAAGGTTTCAAGTAGCGCCAGGATGTGATGCGGCGCCGGAGTGGGTTCGCGTCGATACTCTGAAACGTAGTCGCCCAGCAGTCGTTTCGCTTTTGCTTGTCGCCCGCTGAGTACTAGGGCCTGATGTAACACATAAGCCGAAAAGGCTTGCCTGGCGTTCCGCCGCGATTGTAAATGCGATGCTTCAAGTCCTGCCATTGCTTGCTTATGCGGATGTATCCCCTCCGCAAGGTCAACCGCGATGGCGAGCGCTAGCGAATAAGTCCTTCGGTGGGGCATTGGATCCTGCAACAACAGGTTAACGTCCTCGCCCACTAAAGACCTTGCGGTTGCGAAGTCTCCTTGAAACAGGGCAATGCGCGCACCGACTGCGCTCCTTGCGAGACGATCGTTGTTATCTCCGGGAATTGCTGGAATCGAAGCCAACTGCTCATACCAAGCGACCGCGGCGCTTCGTTCGTTGAGTTCAATATCCATGTTGGCCAAGAGAAGCAGGGGAGTCGCGGCTGCTAGTGGTAATTTGTGGCTATTCGCTATGGTCAAAGCTTCATGAAGCAGCGCATAAGCTTCGCTGAACAAACCGGCCGTCCGAAAAGCCACGGCCCCGTTCGTAAGCGCTCTCATGTAATCGGCGAGGTTATCTAGCTGGCGTCGAAGCTTGACCAGATCGCGGGTAGCTGCAACTGCAGCGGCAAAGTCTCCGCACACTGTATGAAAAACCATCGCCGCCTCAAGCCGATGAGATTCTTCCGTTCCCGATTCGTCTAGCAATGGCTTCAGCGTTAGGTAGGTAGCGCGCATCGCGGTATGGTCGCAAACCAGATCAGTCAGCATAAGCGCCATGATACCCGCGCGAATCCGGTGATTTGCAGACGCTGTCGACGCATTTAAGCACTCAAGCGCATGACGAAGTACTGCATCCAACCCCCTATGGCGCCACTGGGCGCGAAGGTCCATCAATTCCACCTCGTCGTGTTGGTCAACATCAGGATAAAGGCGATACTTGAGGGAGTGAGCCTTGCCGGCTGTTTCACTGAGTGAGTGCCAAGCGCCGCAGCCGTAGTAAGCACGAGTTTGCCCTTCTAACACTCGAAGTTGTTGCTGCTCGCTTGTGCAGAAACGCAACGATTTCTCAAAGGCCTCAGCAGCAGCGCTTGGCAGGCCAACCTTCATCAAATGTGTAGCGCATGAATACGCAAGACTGAACGCACGCTCGCTGTCCCCGGCGAGTTGCCAGTGGTTGGCGCACTCCCATAGTATCGATGCTGAAGGCGATGACTCGACCTCTGATTCAAGCACCAGTCCGGCTCTTCTGTGAAGGAACGCGGCGCCGGGTGGCGATAACGTTCGCAACGCGGAGTCCGATAAGAGATCGTGGCGAGTCGCAATCAGCGAGGAACCGACCTGAGAACCGAATTCCATCGTCCGAGCGAGCATACCCGCATTGTCGAGTGCGTTAATACTGTTTAAGAGTCGATGCGGAGGGTGTTCAAGCAGACGCTCCACTCGATCCATACTTGCGTTCTTCTCCAGAATTGCACAACTCTGCAACACTTGTAGCGAATCTGAATCAAGGCGCTGAACTCGCTGATCTAGGGCGGCCGTCAAAGAGCGTGGAGCCTCGTGTTCCGCTCCAGTCTCAATCCAGTGTTTCGTCAGCTCCAGCAAGAAGTACGGATTGCCTTCTGCGACATTTAGGCACCATTCCAAATACGCGGGGCTCATAATCCTTCCATGGCCCCGAGCCGCGTCGGCGATTACGGCAGCTGCAGATGCGGCATCTAGTGGGCCCAGTTCTATCGAAGACATTTGGTCGCTTGCGACTTCAAGCTGCGACCGGCCTGTGCAGGCGAATAACAGTGAACGATCCCCCGCCCAGTCGACTATTTCGCGCAAGAGTACCATAGACGCGGTGTCGATCCAGTGAACGTCTTCGATCAGAACAATTATTGGGTTTTCATCGGCAATCGCATCGACTAGATCGAACAGTGCGCGACGTATTCTCGAGAAGACAAAAGACGACTCACCTTCAGCTGAATCACGAGTATCCACGGCTTCAGGTAAGTGCTTAGTCAACCGGTCGAGGTACCGTATCGTTTCCGGCGAACACCCTATGGCGCCCCGCATCACCTGCAGCATGGGCACAAGGTCAATAAAAGCGGACAATGGGCGATATGGGCCGCTCGGTCTGCATTGAACCCTGGCCGTGATCACACCCTGAAGACTGGCGAAATGAGTGAGTTCGGATAGCACCCTGCTTTTTCCTATCCCAGCGTCTCCCCACAGCAAGAACGACTGCGCGTGGGATTGTCTTACTTTGCCTAACATTTCCCCCAAAGTCGCGATCACAGTCGCACGTCCGACGAGCGGGGCCTCGACACGTCCCGGGTGCATAGCCTCAGCGGGGGTTCGCTCTGAAACGCGCTTGCGCATGAGCGTGGCCTGCAGCCGCAAGTCAGTCCGGCTGAGACCCAGTTCATCGAGATACGTTTCGAGTCGAGCCACGGCATCGACCTTTGCACCGCGCATTGCTAGCGCTTCAGCCATTGCCAAAGTTGCTTCTTCATTGAGAGGAGCGACGCTAAGGAGCAGCGCGGCAGTGGCTTCAACGACGTCCCATCGCCCGTTAGCTCTTTCATGAGCCATACGATGAAGTAGGTAGGTTGCGAGTAACCCGTTTATCTGAGCTCGTTTCTTGTCAAGCCAATCCGCAAACACGACCGAAAAGTCTGGTTCGTAGCCTGACAATAGGGCTATTCCCACCCCGGGATCGACCTCAGACGAGGAGAGGTACTCGGAGAAGTCGATGCTTACAGCAGAAATCCCCAGCCCGATTCTCGCCTTGCCGACTGCCTCCACCGGAACCCCGAGACGCTTCAACTTGAGCAAGGTCTGCCTCAGCCGATGCGAAGCGACCGACGGCGCCACTCCAGGCCACAACAACCGCTCCAACCCCCGGCGACTCACCGGATCCTTCCTCTCGAGGATCAGATAAAGCGCCGCAGCGAATGCCACCTTTGCTGTCGGCTCGATTACCCCCTGCGACGTCTCGATCCGCGCATCCCCAAGGGCGAAGAGACGTACCTGCTGAGTTTCCTTACCTGGCATGGCGCACAACATAGGGCTGCCGCGTCAGCATTGCGTCAGCGAATTACGCTAACCTCCCCCCGCACACTCTAACACAACAAAAGACCCCGCTCGCGCGGGGTCCGACCATCACCAACCCTTCCAATCCACTACCTGAGAGCGAACTCCATCCGCTGCTCCACCGGATGATTATCACTCGTCAAAACCGCCACCGCGGT